>Ga0209097_10001659_pt1 | contig 18816 bp, 16 predicted proteins | sample AD_UKC052_MetaG_FD_184419 | JGI IMG/M metagenome (GOLD analysis project Ga0209097, IMG submission 184419) | Active sludge microbial communities of municipal wastewater-treating anaerobic digesters from USA - AD_UKC052_MetaG (SPAdes) (version 2) | ecosystem: Engineered > Bioreactor > Anaerobic >... | reverse complement strand
CGAAAACGGCCTCGGCCGGAATGAACATCACCGCGCCGTCGGAGGTCACTTCCGGGAGGATGTACTTGCCGGCAATGGCATCCACGTGCTTCTTCACGTCATTGCGAAAGGCCGTCTGGGCGGCGCGACGCTCCAGATCGCCCACCTCGCCCTCGAACATGCGGTGGTAGTTCTCCAGCGGAAACTTGGAGTCGACCACCACCATGCCGGTGGGCTCGGGCAGGCGCAGCACACAGTCGGCGCGGGTGCCGTTGGGCAGGGAATACTGGAAGTCGAAGGCCTCCGGCGGCAGGGCATTGCGCACCAGGGCTTCAAGCTGAACCTCGCCAAAGGCACCCCGGGCGCGCTTGTCGCCGAGCAGCTCCTGCAGGCTGACCACGTTGGTGGTCAGGTCACCGATCTTCTTCTGGGCCTCGTCGATGGTGGCCAGGCGAGCCATCACGCTGGTGAAGGTCTCGTTGGTCTTGCGGAAGCCTTCGTCGAGCCGCTGATTCACATGCCCGGTGATGGCCTCGAGCCGCTCGCCGACGGTGCGGTTCATGGCCTCGATGCTGTGGGTGAGCTGCTCGGACGCGCCCTTGAGGCCACTCTGCAGCAGCTCCCGGTCGGCACGGGCGTGCTCGGAGAGGGTTTTGAGCGTTTCGGCCATCATCTCGCTGCGCAGCTTTTCCTGCCCTGCGGCGATGGCGCCGGCCAGCTCGGCCAGACGCAGGGCGGTGCCCTCCTGGTGCTTGCCGAGTTGCCCGACGAAGGCCAGGTGGAGCTGCTGGAGGGCGTGTCGGGAGGCCAGCTCACCGCCCTCGATACGCTCGCGCAGGCGATCGGTCTCGCCCGCCACCATGTCCATCACCCGATCGCTGGCCGTGGTGGAGGCAGCCTGCAGCTCGCGCACGAAAAGCAGTTGCTGGTGCCCGAAGAGGCTCTCGAGGCGGGCGCCGAGCTCATCGGCCAGCGTCTCGCGCCCGTGCTCCAGCCGGCGCAGCCTGAGGATCAGGTAGACCAGGCCGGCGAAGACCAGGGCAAGGACGGCAAACAGCCAGGGGATAAGGGCGGACAGAACAGGGGCGGACTCGGGATTCATTGCCGAAGTATACCGCCCTCACCTGTAAATTAGTTCAGCGCCCGCAGGCTGACCAGGGGCGGCTGGGCCAGCAGATGGCGCGTACCCACCCAGCCCGCCAGGGTCACCACCAGCACGCCGGCCAGCGCGCCGACACCCAGCGGCAGCACACTGGGCACGTAGGGCAGTTTGAACACGAAATGCCCCAGGGCCCAGCCGATGCCGGTGGCCCCTGCCCCGGCCAGCACACCGGCGACGAGCCCAAGCACCGCAAACTCGGCCAGCAGGGCCGACCTCAGCTGGGCATTGCGTGCGCCAAGGGTACGCAGGATGGCGAGTTCCCTTTCACGCTCGTCGTGGGTCGCCTGCAGCGCCCCGAAGAGCACGACCACCCCCGCCACCACCGCGAAGCCGAAGACGAACTGCACCGCGGCGATGAGCTTATCGACCATGCCGCGCACCTGGCTGACCACCGCCGCCACGTCGATGACCGTGAAATTGGGGAAGGCGGCGACGATCCGATTGGCAAATTCCAGATCCGACGGGGGGAGGTAGAAGCTCGTGATGTAGCTCGCGGGGAAGGATTCGAGCATGCCCTTGCCGGCGATGACGAAGAAGTTCACCCGCATGGAGTCCCAGTCGAGCTTGCGCAGGCTGGTGATGCGCGCCTCGCTACGGGTGCCGGCAATCTCGAAGGTCAGCATGTCGCCCATGACCAGCCCGAGGGTCTGGGCCAGGCCCTGCTCCACCGAGAACTGGGGCGTGGTGTCGGACCCATGCCAGCGCCCGGCAGCGACACTGTTGCCATCGGGCAGGCGGGCGTCGAAGGAGAGATTGAAGTCCCGGTCCACCAGGCGCCGGGCGCGATCCTCGGTGTAATCATCCGGCCCCACCGGGCGGCCATTCACGGCCACCAGGCGACCACGGATCATGGGCTGCAGTGCCGGCTCCCGGCGTCCCGCATCCTTGAAGAACTGACGCACACCCTCCACCTGATCGGGCTGGATGTTGATGACGAAACGGTTGGGTGCATCGGCGGGGGTGGCTTGTTGCCAGTTGGTCAGCAGATCGCCCCGCACCAGGGTCAGCAGCAACAGGGCCGTCAGACCCATGCCCAGGGCCAGCACCTGCACCAAGCTGGCCACCGGCCGGCGGCGCAGGGAGGCGATGCCGTAGCGCCAGCCACTGCTGGCCACGCCACGCACCCGACCAAGGGCCGCCAGCACCAACCCACCCACGGCGGCATAAACGGCAAAGGCCAGGGCAAAACCGCCCACCACCCAGGCCCCAAGCAGCCAATCCCGGGCAATCCCCACCAGCAGGCCGGCCAGCAACAGCGCGCCGATGGTCCAGGCCAGACCTTCCCGGGCGGCTATGCCATCCCATTCCCGGCGCAGCACCCTCAGGGTGGGCACCCGGCCGAGACGGATCAACGGTGGCAGGGCAAAGCCAAGCAACAGGAGCATGGATACGGCAAGCCCATGCAGCACCGGCCAGAAACCCGGCGGGGGCAGCGGGAAACCCACCAGCTCACCCAGCAGGCTGTTGAGCACGAACTGCACGCCGAAACCCAGCACGCACCCCGCCACGCCCGCCGCGAGGCCAAGCAGGGCAAACTCGCCGATGAACATCGCCATGAGCTGCGCTTGCCCGGCGCCCATGCAGCGCATCACGGCGCATCCATCCAGGTGACGCTCCACGAAGCGCCGGGTGGCCAGTCCCACCGCCACCGCCGCCAGCACCACGGCCAGCATCGCCGCAAAACGCAGGAAGCGCTCGGTACGATCAAGGATGGAGCGCACTTCGGGGCGGGCGTTGTCCACCGTCTCCAGGGTCTCGCCCCGCTTCAGGCGGGCCTTGGCCCAGGCTTCAAAGGTGGCCACGTCCCGGGTTTCACCGGCCAGGTGCAGGCGATGGAAGGCGCGGCTACCCGGCTGGATGAGTGCAGTGGCCGGTAGATCGGCAGCATTGATCACCAGCCGCGGCAGCAGACTGAAGAAGTTGGCGCCCCGGTCGGATTCGAAGGACAGCACCGCGGCCATGCGCAGACGCGAGGCACCCAGCCCCACCATGTCGCCAGGACGCGCCCCCAGGGCACTGGCCAGACGCTCGTCCAGCCACAGCTCGCCGGGGGCCGGAATGCCCGTCGCCGGGGCATCGGGCTGGTTGAGCCCGGGGGCGATGCGGATTGTGCCGCGCAGGGGATGGCCGTCCTCCACCACCTTCACGCCGGCCAGCTGCGCACCTTCGGCGGTGCTCGCCATGCTGGTGAAGGTGCTGGACACCACTGACTTCAGGCCGAGCCGGCTGGCTTCGGCCCGGTAGGCCGGGTCAAGGGCATGGTCGGACACCAGCACCAGGTCGCCACCCAGAAGTTGATTGGCCTCACGCCCGAGGGCCTGCGCGACCCGGTCGGTGAAGAAGCCGACACTGGTCAGGCTGGCGACGGCAATCACCAGGGCGACCAGCAGCAGGCCGAGTTCGCCGGCCCGCAGGTCGCGGCGCAGCATGCGGAAGGACTGGGAAAGGGCAGGCAGGAATCGCTTCATGGGGTCTCAGGCAGCGCCACCGCAAAAAGATTCCGGCCGACGTCGGAATCTCCTGCCGCGGGCTCAGGCTGCACGCGCAAGCCAGCCTTGCACCAGCCGAACCCAATAAGCCACGCCGAAGGGAATCGCCGAGTCGTTGAAGTCGTAATGGGGATTATGCAGGGTGCAGCCCCCCTCCCCTGGCCCGTTGCCCAGCCAGATGTAGCAGCCGGGCTTCTCCTGCAGGAAGTAGGCAAAATCCTCGGCGCCCATGCTGGGCTTCGGATCGATGCTCACCTTGCCCTCGCCACACACTTCGGCGGCCACCCGGGCGCAGAATTCGGCCTCGGGCACGGTGTTGATGGTCGGGGGGTAGCCGCGCCGATAGTCGAATTTGACGTTGGCGCCAAAGGCCGCACCCACACCAGCGCAAACACGCTGCATGGTGTCCTCGACCATGGCCTCGACCTCCGGCCGGAAGGCCCGCACGGTGCCGCTGATGCGGGCGATGTCGGGGATCACGTTGTAGGCGTCCCCGGCATGGAACTGGGTGACCGACAGCACGGCGGCGTCCTGGGGGTCGCGGTTGCGGCTGACCACCGATTGGAGGGCCTGGACCAGAGCGGCACCTGCCAGCACCGGGTCGATACCCTGGTGGGGCATGGCGGCATGGGCACCATGGCCCTTGATCTCGATGTCGAAACGGTCGGCGCAGGCCATCACCGGGCCGCGATGCACGGCAATCTCGCCGAGGGGCAGGCCGGGCCAGTTGTGCAGGCCGAACACCGCCTCCATGGGAAAACGCTCGAAGAGCCCGTCGGCGATCATCGCTGGCGCACCACCCTCCCCTTCTTCAGCGGGCTGGAACAAAAACACCACGGTGCCGTCGAAATCCGGGTTCTTGGCCAGATGCGCCGCCGCCCCCAGCAGCATGGCCGTGTGGCCGTCGTGGCCGCAGGCGTGCATCCGCCCGGGGTGGCGGGAGTGGTGGTTGAAGTCGTTCTTCTCCTGGATGGGCAGCGCATCCATGTCGGCCCGCAGGCCGATGCTGCGGCCACTGCTGCCAGCCCTGAGCACGCCCACAACGCCTGTCTGGCCCACGCCGGTGTGGGTTTCGATACCCAGGGCACGCAGGCGCTCGGCCACGAGGGCGGCGGTGCGATGCTCTTCAAAGGCCAGTTCCGGATGGGCGTGGATGTCCCGGCGGATGGCGGTGATCTCGGCGTGATCGGCCCGCAGTTTTTCCAGAAGGTGCATGATGCGTCCCGATAGGCGGCCCCGACGGCCGTGAAGGGAAATGATAGCAGCGGGGAACGCACCCGCTCCACCGCAAGAAGCAGGCTCAACCGAATGAAACTTTTCTACGCCGACCACTTCGTCCTGCCCCTTCCCGAGGGGCATCGCTTTCCGATGGAAAAATACGCCCGCCTGCGGGAGCGTCTGATGGAATCGGGGCTTTTCGGCACTGACGATTTCCACGTTCCCGACGCCGCCAGCGATACGGAACTGCTCCGCGCCCACGATGCAGGCTACGTGCAGCGGGTTGTCCGCGGCACCCTCGACAGGAACGATGTCCGGCGCATCGGCTTTCCCTGGTCGGAGGCCATGGTGGAGCGCTCCCGCCGCTCCGCCGGTGCCACCCTGGCGGCCTGCCGGGCGGCGCTGGAGGACGGCTGTGCTGCCAACCTGGCCGGGGGCACCCACCACGCCTTCCGCGACCGGGGTGAAGGCTTCTGTGTCTTCAACGACGCCGCCATCGCCGCCCTGACCATGCGCGCCGAGGGCCGGGTCGAGCGGGTGGCGATCATCGACTGCGACGTGCACCAGGGCAACGGCACTGCCGCCATCCTGGCCAACCGGCCGGAGTGCTTCACCTTCAGCATCCATGGTGCCCGCAACTACCCCTTCGACAAGGAGAACAGCGATCTGGATGTGGAGCTGCCCGACGGCACCACCGACGACACTTACCTCACCGCCCTGCAGGCCGCCCTCGGCCCGGTGTTTGCCCGGGGCAAGCCCGACCTGGTGATCTACCTGGCGGGTGCCGACCCCTACGAGGACGACCGCCTGGGTCGGCTCAAACTCACCAAGGCCGGTCTTGCCGAACGGGACCAGCTAGTCTTCGACAAGGTCCGCCAGCGCGGCCTGCCCATTGCCATCGCCATGGCCGGCGGCTACGCCCGCAAGATCGACGACACCGTGGAAATCCACGCCAATACGGTGTGCGCGGCAGCACGCCACTTCCGTGCGCGTCAATCTGCCTCGCTATAATCAGGACAAAACCCCTACAAGGACTCCCCGATGCGCTTCGAAGGCTCCGACAATTACGTCACCACCCCCGATCTGATGCTGGCCGTCAACGCCGCTATCCGCCTGCAGCGTCCGCTCCTCATCAAGGGCGAACCGGGCACCGGCAAGACCATGCTGGCCGAAGAGGTGGCCGCGGCCCTGGGCATGCCGCTGCTGCAGTGGCACATCAAGTCCACCACCAAGGCCCAACAAGGGCTCTATGAATACGACGCCGTGTCGCGCCTGCGGGATTCCCAACTGGGCGACGACAAGGTCAAGGACATCTCCAACTACATCGTCAAGGGCACCCTGTGGCAGGCCTTCGACGCTGACGTGCCCACCGTGGTGCTGATCGACGAGATCGACAAGGCCGATATCGAGTTCCCCAACGATTTGCTGCGCGAACTCGACCGCATGGAGTTCCATGTGTATGAGACCCGCGAGACGGTCAAGGCCCGCCACCGTCCCATCGTCTTCATCACCTCCAACAACGAGAAGGAGCTGCCCGACGCCTTCCTGCGCCGCTGCTTCTTCCACTACATCAAGTTCCCTGACCGGGACACCATGCAACGCATCGTCGATGTGCACTTCCCGGGGATCAAGAAAGCCCTGCTCACGGAAGCCCTGGAAGTGTTCTTCGGCCTGCGCGAGATCCCCGGCCTGAAGAAGAAGCCCTCCACCTCCGAGCTGATCGACTGGCTCAAGCTGCTGGTGGCCGAGGAGATCCCCGTTGAAGCGCTGCGTTCGCCGGATCAGAAGGCCAGCATCCCGCCTCTGCACGGCGCCCTGCTGAAGAACGAGCAGGACATGCACCTCTTTGAGCGCCTGGTGTTCATGGCCCAGCGCAACCGCTGAGCCCGCCTGAACCATGCTTATCGACTTCTTCCTCCATCTGAAGACCCGCAAGCTGCCGGTGTCCACCAAGGAGTTCCTGACCTTGCTCGAAGCCATCCAGGCCGGCCTGGCGGGGCACAGCATGGAGGACTTCTACTTCCTGGCCCGCAGCAGCCTGATCAAGGACGAATCCCACTTCGACCGCTTTGACCAGGCCTTCGGTGAGTACTTCAAGGGCATCGAAGCCATCCCCGGGCTTGAGGTGGATCTTCCCGAGGAATGGCTGAAGGCCATGATGCAGAAGCACCTGACACCGGAGGAAAAGGCAAGGCTGGAGAAACTCGGCTGGGACAAGCTGATGGAGGAGTTCCGGAACCGCCTCAAGGAGCAAAAAGGCCGGCACCAGGGCGGCTCGAAATGGGTCGGTACCGGCGGCACCTCGCCCTTCGGCAACAGTGGCTATCACCCGGAAGGCATCCGCGTGGGCGGTGAGTCGGCCGGCAATCGCACTGCGGTGAAGGTGTGGGACCAGCGGGAATACCGCAATCTGGACGACAGCGTGGAACTGGGTACCCGCAACATCAAGGTGGCCCTGCGCCGGCTACGCCGCTTTGCCCGCCTCGGAGCGCCGGATGAACTGGACCTGGACGGCACCATCGCCGCCACCGCCCGCAATGCCGGCTACCTGGATCTGCTGATGCGGCCGGAGCGCCACAATGCGGTGAAGGTGCTGATCTTCTTCGATGTGGGCGGCTCCATGGACGACCACGTGAAGGTGTGCGAGGAGCTGTTCTCGGCCTGCCGCACCGAGTTCAAGCACATGGAGTACTTCTACTTCCACAACTGCGTGTATGACCACGTGTGGCGGGACAGCTTCCGGCGCCACTCGGAGCGCACCCCGACCCTCGACGTGATCCACAAGTACGGGCCGGAGTACAAGCTGATCTTCGTGGGCGACGCCACCATGAGCCCTTACGAGATCCTCCAGCCCAACGGCTCCATCGAGTACAGCAACACCGAGGCCGGTGCCGTGTGGCTGCGCCGCCTGGCCGACGCCTACCCGTCCATGGCCTGGCTCAATCCCGAAGCGGAACGCACCTGGGATTACCGCCAGTCCATCGGGATCATTCGGCAGATACTCGGGGAAAGGATGTTTCCCCTGACCCTGGATGGCCTCACCCGGGCCATCACCCACCTGTCACGCAAGCATTGAATCAGGGGATCCGGTAGTTTTCCTGGGTCATGATGTCCACGCCGCACTGGAGGTTTTCGATCCAGTCGAGGAAGCGATTGACCATCACCTTGCCCTCGAAGCGGCAGCCGTGCTGGGGTACGATCATTTCCACGTCAAGCTGACGGACCATGTTCACCCAGAAGCGGCAGATCTTGTTGGAGATCATGTAACGGCGGTGGAAGCCGGCCATGGTGATCACGTGATCGTCGAAATCGGTCACCGGCTTGGCCGCCAGTTCGTGGTCCACCAGGGATGCACCCATGTCGCCGGAAAAGAGAATCTTCGAAACCGGATCGTAAAACTGGAAATTACCCTCCGAATGCATGAAATGCGCTGGCAGGGCCTTGATCCGGCTGTCTCCCAATGCGATGTTCATGCCCTCATCGGGAATGCCGACGATGCGTGCCGTGTAGTCCTTTCCGGTGGTGAAATGGGGGACGAATCGGGTCCACAGGCGCGAGATCATCACCTTGCAGTGGGTCGACACCATCCATTTGTTCAGTGACGCAATGATGTCCGGGTCCGCATGGGTGGCGAAGATGAAATCCAGGCCACGGGACGGAAAGAAGCGTTGCATGGACATCAACAAGCCGTTGTAGGTCATGTTGCCGCCCGGATCGATCAGCGCTCCGTGATCACCATCGACAATCAGGAACTGATTGCATTGCACGGCGTGGTCCGCCTCCTCGTCCACCAGATCGTAAAAGGCCAGACAGGCGTGCTTGCCGTTGTTGAAGAGTTCGACAGCCATGGAAATCATTACGGAGAGTGAAATCGGACCACTACTTTATCCGACTCGCCACCGCAGGAAAACACCAGGCTCGCGGACACTCTTCCGAGACGACATATTGCCTCGTCAGCTCAGGACGTTTGGGGTATCTTCAACCTCCGGTTTACGCATTCCGATGGAGTCCTTCTTGAGAGCACCGGTTCTTCTGTTGTCCATGGCCGCACTTCTTGGCCCGTTCGCCGGTGGCTCTGTGCTGGCTGCCGGTTCGGGGCTGCCCACCGGCGCTGCACCGCCCTTTGGCACTGTCCGCGCACAGGCGCAGGCTGGCGTCCGCCCGGAGGGCCTGCGTCGCCCTTCCGCCTCCCAGTGCCCCCCCCAGAACCGTGCGGGCAGCGGCGTTGCCAGTACCCGCCGCGACCCCTCCGGGCGCATCCATGTCTATGGTGAAACCACCGCTCTGAACAATCGCAACGGAAACATCTACAACTGTACCGGCGTGCCGGGCAGCGGAAAGATACGCGCCAATGCGGGAGCAGGCAGGCCCAAGTCGGCCTACAACGCACGTACCAACACCCTCAATGCGGCGACCGACGGGTATGTCAACCGTTCGGCCACCAGTTCGATGATGCCGCGCAAGTCGCCATCACTGTACGACCCGGCAACCGGGGTCATCAAACCATCCCGCAAACTCAACGCCTACGAGATCTACCAACGGTAGACGAAGCATGGGGGGCAGCCTCTCCCGAGCCTGCCCCCCATGCCATCCACCCGCCCGGCGCCCCGAGGCACCGAAGCGGCGTGATCACTTGCTGTTCATGACCAGCATCAGCTGGTTGATGCGCTTGACGAAGCTCGCCGGATCATCCAGCGTGCCGCCTTCGGCCAGCAGGGCCTGATCGAAGAGCACCGCAGCCCAGTCGTCAAACTGCGCATCCTCGTACTTCAGGCGCAGCACCACCGGGTGGCTGGGGTTGATCTCGAGGATGGGCTTGGAGATCGGCATGTTCTGGCCGGCAGCCTTCATCAGGCGGGCCAGGTTCATCCCCATGTCGTGCTCGTCGGCCACCAGGCAGGCGGGCGAATCGGTGAGGCGGTGGGTGACGCGAACCTCCTTCACCTTGCCTTCCAGGCTGGCCTTCATCTTGTCGAGCATGTCTTTCAGCTCGCCGGTTTCCTTCTCGACGGCTGCCTTTTCGGCTTCGTCTTCGAGGGAGCCCAGGTCGAGGCCGCCCTTGGCCACGGACGCCAGCGGCTTGCCATCGAACTCGGTCAGGTTGCCCACCACCCATTCATCCACGCGGTTGGAGAGCAGCAGCACCTCGATGCCCTTCTTGCGGAAGATCTCCAGGTGCGGGCTGTTCTTCGCGGCGTTGAAGCTGTCGGCGGTGACGAAGTAGATCTTGTCCTGCCCTTCCTTCATGCGGCCGATGTAGTCGGCCAGGGAGACGCTTTCCTCGGCGGTGTCCACATGGGTGGACGCGAAGCGCAGCAGGCCTGCAATCTTGTCCTTGTTGGCGTGATCTTCACCGACGCCCTCCTTCAGCACCTGGCCGAACTCCTTCCAGAAGGTGATGTACTTGTCCTTCTGGTTCTCGGCGAGGTCTTCGAGCAGGCCCAGAACCTTCTTGGTGCAGCCGGCGCGCAGGGTGTCGATGTCCTTGGACTCCTGCAGGATCTCGCGCGACACGTTGAGCGGCAGATCGTTGGAATCCACCACGCCACGCACGAAGCGCAGATACATGGGCATCAGCTTCTCGGCGTCATCCATGATGAAGACGCGACGCACGTAGAGTTTCACCCCGTGACGGGCCTGGCGGTCCCACATGTCGAAGGGGGCGTGGCCCGGCACATACAGTAGCTGGGTGTATTCGTGACGGCCTTCCACCTTGCTGTGGGTCCAGGCCAGCGGCGGCTCGTAGTCGTGGCCGACGTGCTTGTAGAACTCGGTGTATTCCTCGTCGCTCACCTCGGACTTGGCGCGGGCCCACAGGGCGTTTGCCTTGTTGACGGTCTCGTCTTCGTCAGTGACCACCTGCTCCTTCTTCTCCTCGTCCCACTGTTCCTTCTTCATCACGATGGGCTGAAGGATGTGGTCCGAGTACTTCTGGATGATGGAGCGCAATTTCCAGCTGGACAGCAAATCGTCCTGATCTTCGCGCAGGTGCAGGGTGATCTCGGTACCCCGGTCGGCCTTTTCGATGGACTCGACCGTGTACTCGCCGGCGGTATCACCGGTCATTGAGCATTCCCAACGCACGCCCTCGGCGGCGGCAAGGCCGGCCCGGCGAGTGCGCACGGTGACCTTGTCGGCGACGATGAAGGCGGAATAGAAGCCGACCCCGAACTGGCCGATCAGGTGGGCATCCTTCTTCTGGTCGCCGGTCAGCTTGCCGAAGAACTCCTTGGTGCCCGACTTCGCGATGGTGCCCAGGTTGGTCACCACCTCGTCACGGCTCATGCCGATGCCGTTGTCAGCGATGGTCAGGGTGCGGGCAGTCTTGTCGAGGGCCACGCGAATCTTCAACTCGGCGTCGTTCTCGAACAGCCCACCGTTCTCAAGGGCTTCGAAACGCAGCTTGTCACAGGCATCGGAGGCATTCGAGACCAGTTCGCGGAGAAAGATCTCCCGATTCGAGTATAGCGAATGGATCATGAGGTGCAGTAGCTGCTTCACCTCGGCCTGGAAGTTCAGGGTTTGCGCGGACGACATTTGCTCGACAGTCATAAAGCTTGCTCCAAGAGAACCGTTAACGACCCGCATATGGGTCCGCCCTTCCGACTTTCAAGCCCTCGCTTCCAACTTATGGAACGACTTCCGCTGTCTTCCTCTGTCCTTACCTCCTCACGCCCCGCCGCGCCCGATGCGGCGCAGGGTGCCCTTGCCAGCCCATCCCTGCGCCGTTTCCGCTTCGCCGTATGGTTGGCGTTCGCCCTGCTTGCCGCACTGATCCTGGGGGGCGCCTTGTCCCTCATCCGCTTCGACCGTGCGCAGGCCCTTCAGCGGGCCGAGTCCGAGCTTCTGAGCCTCACGCGGGTACTTGAAGAGCACGCCGCGCGCAGCTTCGGCGAGACCGAAGCGGCTGTCGCCGAGATTGCAGGGTATGTGGCCCAGCGCGGTGGCCTGGAGACCTTCGGTGAGCGGGATCTGCAGACTTTGTTGCGCCAGCGTGCCTCCAGCCTGCCCGAAGCCGACTACCTTTTCGTTGAGGGGGAGGATGGCAGCCTTGTCGCCGATTCGAACACCCCTTCGGCAAGCGCGGCCAACACCCAACGCAATGGCAGCCACAAGCCAGCGGCAATTCCGCCATTGCTGCGCGAGGGTGTCGAAATCGGCAGCCCGGTACGCAGCCCCGCCAGCGGGATGTGGGTCACCCCCCTGCGCCGGCAGATCTTCGATGCCCTGGGAAGATACCTGGGTACGGCGGGTGCGGCCATGAGCCATCGCTACTTCGAAGGGGTTTACCGGGAGCTTGAGCTGTCGCCCGAGGACACCATTCTGATCCTGCACGCAAGCCGAGCCATCACACTCATCCGCTACCCCCACGCTGACGGACAGATCGGTATCAGTGTTGCAGACTCTCCCGCCGTCGGTGCGGACCCCCAGCAGCGCAGCATGATTGTCACCGACACCTCGGCCACGGACCATGTGGAACGCATCACGGCCTACCGGCGTCTTGCCGACCGTCCGCTGATCGTTGCCACCAGCCGACCGATGGACACTGCCCTCGCCGATTACTACGAACACCGCGATCGCATCCTCGCCGCGGCGGGGGTGATGCTTGCGCTGCTCGGCGCACTGGCCTATCTGCTGCATCGGGATACGGTGCGTCGCGATTCCGAACGCGCCGCCCTGGCCGAACTGAACGCCACCCTCGAACAGCGGGTTCACCAGCGCACGGAAGAGCTTGAACACTCAAACCGCGAGCTGCTCAGCTTCAGCTACTCGGTGTCCCACGATCTGCGCGCGCCCCTGCGCGCAATCAACGGGTTTTCCCATGCCCTGGCCGAAGACTATGGCGACCGCCTTGATGAAACCGGGCAGAGCTATCTGACGAGGCTGCGTCGCGCCAGCCTGCGCATGGGCGAACTGATCGATGAACTACAAAAGCTGGCCAGCGTATCCCGCCACACGCTGCGCATCGAAAACACCGACGTCAGCGCCATTGCCCGGGAGATCCTCGACGAACTGGCGGCCACCAGTGCTGGCAGGGTCGTGCAGAGCCACGTGGAACCCGACCTGACCGCCGACGCCGACCCGGTGCTGATCCGCAACGCCCTGCAGAACCTGTTGGCCAACGCGTGGAAGTTCACTCGCGATAGCCAACCTGCACTGATCCAGGTCGGGGGGCGTCCCCATGGCGATGAAAAGCTCTTTTATGTCACCGATAACGGAATCGGCTTCGAGATGGCCCATGCCGCCAAACTATTCCAGCCCTTTCAGCAGCTCCACCGGCGGGAGGGTTTCGAGGGTTCCGGGATCGGGCTGGCCAGTGTGCGCCGCGTGGTGGAGCGCCATGGCGGCGCGGTATGGGCCGAGTCGTCGCCGGGTGCCGGCACGACGATGTTCTTCACGCTTCCCCGCAGCCCGGCAATGGTCCGCCGACCGCGGGAAAAACTGAACACCTGAGGGGCACCCCCTTCACTCGTAACGGATCTCCAGCACCTCGATCTCACGCAGGCCCGCCGGACTGGCAAAGCGGATCACGTCCCCCTCCCGCGCTTTGAGGAGGGCCCGGGACAAGGGCGCGATCCAACTGATTCGCCCCTCGGAGGCGTTGGCCTCATCCACACCCACGATCTGATAGGTCTGCTCGTCCGTCCCGTCGGCATCACATACGGTCACCGTGGCCCCAAAGAAGACTTGCCCGGTGTTCTCCTGCTCCGATGGGGTCACCACCGTTGCGCTTTCCAGACGTTTGATCAGGAAGCGGATGCGTCGGTCAATCTCGCGCAGGCGCTTCTTGCCGTAGATGTAGTCGCCGTTCTCTGAGCGGTCGCCGTTGGATGCGGCCCAGCGCACGGTCTCCACCAACTGGGGGCGCTCGTCCCGAACCAGCTGGTCTAGCTCGGCCCGTAATACCTCATAGCCTTTGCGGGTCATGTAATTGCGAGTACCTGGCGGCAAGCTCGGCACACCTGGCAGCGACTCTTCGTCGTCTTCCTGCTCGTTTTCCTTCACGAAGGCCTTGTTCACCCTGGAGAACTCCGGATCTGCAGAATTGGGGGAGCAAATGTTAGGGGCCACCCGCCGGGCTGGCAAGCCGCCGGCAGATGGCCCCACAACTCAAAGACCCGTCAATGATAGATCGCGGGCTGGGTCATCAGGGCATCCCGATCCGCGATCCAGTTTTCGAAGTCATCCATCTGGGTGGCGGAGGCACTCAGCTCGCGCAGCTCCTGCCGAAAGCGACGCGCCGCCTCATCGCGAAAGAGCCCTCCCACCCCACGGCGCTTGTCGATCACCTCGACCGCATCGACATTGGGATAATCCACCACATAAAGCACCGGATTGTTGAGCATGATGTTCATGACCGTTCTCCTGATTGCTGGTTAGACTGCATGGGTACTCTCGCTACTGTAGATGGGAACACTGTCGTCGGGTTCAAGTTCCCGACCGGCGTTGTATTTCGGCGGCCTCACGCCTAAGATTGGCTGATCCCGCCCCAAGTTATGAGCATCAGGCATGAATGACAGCAATGAACCCGAAATCGACGCGGGCAACCTGCCTTCCCTGCTGGCAACCTTGTCCACCGAGCATCGGGATCTCGACGCTGTCATTGCCCAGATATCCCACGCACCACCACCGGGGAGCGAGCTCCTGCTGCGCCGCCTCAAGAAGCGCAAACTCCTCCTGAAGGACCGTATCGCCATGATCCGGCGCATGCTCGATCCCGACATTCCCGCCTGAACCCCCTTTCATCCGCAGCCGACCCGACCACGCATGCCCATTCACCGTAACGCCGGGGCCGACACGCTCGCCCTGCACGCCGGCCAGACCCCCGACCCGGTGCATCACTCCCGCGCCACCCCGATCCACTTCACGACCAGTTACGTTTTTGACGACAGCGAGCACGCCGCAGCCCTCTTCAATCAAGAGCGGGCCGGACACGTTTACTCGCGCATCTCCAACCCCACAAATGCCGTCCTGGAAGAGCGGATCGCCGCGCTTGATGGTGGTGTGGGTGCCATTGCCTGCGCCAGCGGCCAGGCCGCCCTGATGCTCGCCATCACCACGTTGGTGGGCAGCGGCGGCCATATCGTGGCCTCGCGCTCCCTGTATGGCGGCTCCCACAACCTGCTGGGCTATACCCTGCCCCGTTTCGGCATCCGGACCACTTTCGTTCCTGCCGGTGACCTCCAGGCCTGGCGCGATGCGATCCGCCCGGACACCCGCCTGCTCTTTGGTGAGTCCATCGGCAACCCGGGCCTGGAGGTTCTGGACATTCCGGCCATCTCGGCCATTGCCCACGACGCCCGCGTGCCGCTGCTGGTGGATGCCACCCTGGTCACCCCGATGCTGCAATGCCCCCTTGATCTGGGCGCTGACCTGGTCATGCACTCCGCCACCAAGTACCTGGGCGGCCACGGCGTGGCCATCGGCGGCCTTCTGGTCGATGGCGGCAGCTTCGACTGGGAAGGCTCCGGCGGCAACTTTCCGACCCTGACCGAACCTTACGATGGCTTTCACGGCATGGACTTCGCCGAAGAGTCACCCATCGCCGCCTTCCTGCTGCGGGCCCGCCGCGAAGGCCTGCGTGACTTCGGTGCCTGCCTGTCGCCCATGAACGCCTTCCAGATCCTGCAGGGCATGGAAACCCTGGGGCTGCGCATGGACCGTCACGTGGACAACGCGCGCCAGCTGGTGGCCCATCTGGTCAAGCATCCGCTGGTCGAGTCGGTCTCCTGGCCCGAGCTCGACAGCCATCCCGACCACGCCCTGGCCGCCCGCCTGCTGCCCAAGGGCTGCGGTGGCGTGTTCAGTTTCAGCCTCAAGGGTGGGCGGAAGGCCGGCACGGCGTTCATCGAGGGCCTGCGCCTGTTCTCCCACCTGGCCAACGTTGGCGATGCAAAATCCCTCGCCATTCACCCGGCCAGCACCACCCACTTCCGCATGTCCCCGGAGGCCCTGCTGGCGGCCGGCATTACGGAAGGCACGATCCGCCTGTCCACGGGGCTGGAAACCGTTGCCGACCTGATCGAAGATCTGGATCGCGGCCTCCATGCCGCCCAGAAAGCCAACGCCTGAGCCCCCTGCCGATGACATTCAGCCCTACCCCCTACTGCTACACCGGCGGCCGCAAGACAGAGTCCGGCCGCCCGACAATCCTCTTCATCCACGGTGCGGGACACGATCACAGTGTCTGGACACTGCAGAGCCGTCACTTTGCCTCCCACGGCTGGAACGTGCTCGCCCCTGATCTCCCGGGCCACGGCCGCAGTCCGGGGCCGCAGCTTGAGAGCATCGAGGCGCTGGCCGACTGGGTGCTCGATTTCGCTGCCAGCGTGGGCATTGAGCACGTTGCGCTTGCGGGTCACAGCATGGGCTCCCTGGTGGCCCTGGAGGCTGCCGCCCGGGCTCCGGCGCGCGTCACACACCTTCTGCTGATTGGCTCCGTGGCGCCCATGCCCGTGGCCCCCCCTTTGCTTGATGCCACCTTGAGCAACCGGGACCGTGCCCACGCCATGATCAATCAGTGGTCCTACGCACCCCGCGCCCAGCTAGGTGCCAGCAGCATTCCCGGAATCAACCTCACGGCGCTCAATGAACGATTGATGCAGCGCCAGGCGGCCGGGGTGCTGCACAAGGACATGGCGGCCTGCAATGCCTACGTCGGCGGATTCGAGGCTGCCGCACGGGTCGCCTGCCCCAGCCTGCTGTTGAGTGCGGCCCTCGATCGCATGACCCCCCCCAAGGCCATCACCCCGCTGGCTGCGGCATTCACAAGCACGGCCACTGTCCGCAAGCTTGTCATTCCCGGTGCAGGGCATGCCATGATGTCGGAGGCGCCCGGCGCGGTACTCGACGCCCTGTGGAACTTTGTTGGGGCTTTCCCCTCTTTCGGTCAGGAGCCGCAATGATCTGATCCTGCCCTGCCAGCCATCACCTTCAAAAAACGATAATGGAGACACACCATGGCTCAGCACCCTAGCCCCGCAGACGAACAGGCCGGAGCCGGCCTGCCCTTTCCGACCATTCGCAACGTCGGCTTGGGCGCCCCCTTCCGCTGGATTGCCCGCGGCTTTTCCGATCTCAAGGCCTGCCCGACAGCCAGTCTGTTCTATGGTTTCTGCTTCACGGGAATGGGCTTGCTGGTCACCTTTGTATTTGAGCACGCCTACCAATACACCTCGGCCGTTACCACGGGCTTCCTGCTATTGGCGCCATTCTTTGCCATGGGCCTCTACGAGCTGTCCCGGCGGCGAGAGCTCGGAGAGGCCTGTGCGCTGCTGCCGACGCTGACCGTATGGCGTCGCAATGCCGGCAACATTGCTGTCTTTGCGGCAGTGCTGACGGTCATCTTCCTGATCTGGGCAAGGGCCTCGCTGGTGGTCTTCGCCATCTTTTACACCAAGGAGATGCCGAATCTCAGCGGCTTCCTGTCCCAGGTCGTGAGCTTGGAGAACCTCGAGTTCCTGCTGGTCTATTGCTGTGTCGGCTTCGTCTTCGCCCTGCTCGTGTTTGCGGTCAGCGTCGTGTCCATCCCCTTGATGCTGGATCGCAACCAGGACGCGGTCACCTCCATGCTGGCCAGCATTCGTGCGCTGGCCGAGAACCCATTGCCCCTACTGGTGTGGGCCGCCCTGATTGTCGGTCTGACCCTCCTAGGCTTCATGAGCTTCCATATCGGCCTGGCCGTGCTCATGCCCGTGGTCGGGCATGCCACCTGGCACGCTTACCGGGAGTTGGTCGAGCCGCTCAAGACCTGAGTGTGCCCCCTGGCGAGTGCGATCACGGCTCCGAGCACGAGCATCCCGCCGAGCACCTGGATGACCGTGACCGGCTCATCCAGGAAGACCGCCGCGAGCACGAAGGTGACCACTGGCTCGAGCGTGGACAGCGTTGCACTGTCCGAGGCACCGAGACGTTTCAGGCCGGCGAAAAAGCCCACCATGGCCAGCACCGTCGATAGCAAGGCGATAGCCAGCACGCTGCTCCAGCCGACGGCGGACGCAGGGAAGTGCGGCTCTTCCAGCGCAACCCAAACGCCAAACACCGCGGCGGCGGCCAGCATTACCACCGTGGCAGCGGCCAGAGGATCCTCCTCCTGAAGCACGCGACTGCCGACAAGGATGTAGACCGAATAGATCAACGCTGCACCGATACCCAATGCGATGCCCAGAGCGCTTCCCGCAAGCCCGGTCCCGATGGTCAGGCCGGTGCCCAAAAGGGCTGTCGCGACAGCGCCTGCCCGCAGGCGGGTCATGGTTTCCCCGAGCAAGGCCGCTCCGATCAGGGTGACGATGAACGGATAGAGATAGAGCAGCAAGGCCACCAAGCCAGCAGAAGCGTGGTCCAGCGCCAGAAAGAAGCACAGGGATTGCCCCACGTAGCCCACACCCCCCATGGCCGCCAGAAGCCCCAGTTTGCGCCCGCGTGGCCATCTGCGCCGCGTGCCTCCCATCACTGCTGCCATCACTCCGCCGGCAATCGCAAAGCGCAGAAAAAGCAGGGCCGAAACGTCCACGCCGTCGGCGCGGGCCAGACGGGCGAAGATCGCCATGGCGCCAAAGGAGGCTGCCGACAGGGCTACCAGCGTTGCACCCAACGTGCGTGAATCCATCCTCACCCGCCCCAGGGTTGTGCTGCTGCGAAAAAAGGGAAGGATCGTGCCCACCTACCAGCCAGTGGTCAAGGACGCCCCGCCTTCCGGGGCTTGCATCTGGGGCCGGTTTGGCCAGAATGGCAATGCAATGCTTGATTGCACCCCGAATGAGGCCTCCATGATCCCTGCCATTGTCCGCCCCCTGGCGCTGCTCACCTTTGCCTTCGCGGCAAACCATGCCCTTGCCGCAGACACACCGGCGCCCCCCGCTCTGCCCACCGTCGAGATCTCCGTCGAAAGCAGCCGTAGCGCGCCCAACGACCTGTTCCGCGCCCAGGTCTATGCCGAGGCCACCGACGCCAACCCGGGTGAAGTGG
>Ga0209097_10001656_pt1 | contig 18818 bp, 17 predicted proteins | sample AD_UKC052_MetaG_FD_184419 | JGI IMG/M metagenome (GOLD analysis project Ga0209097, IMG submission 184419) | Active sludge microbial communities of municipal wastewater-treating anaerobic digesters from USA - AD_UKC052_MetaG (SPAdes) (version 2) | ecosystem: Engineered > Bioreactor > Anaerobic >... | reverse complement strand
AGAAGACAGGCCACTTCCTGGACCAGGTGGAGAACCATGCCGCCATGCGTCGGATCAGCAGCGGTAAACGCGTGCTGGACTGTTTCACCCACACCGGCGGCTTTGCGCTGCATGCCGGGGCCTATGGCGCGGCCGAGGTGGAAGGCTTGGACATCAGTGCCGACGCCGTGTCCCAGGCCACCCGCAATGCCGCGCTCAACGGCTTGGACAAGGTCCGCTTTCGCGAGGCCAACGTGTTCGACCACCTTACGAACGCCAGCCGCACAGGCCAGCAGTGGGATGTGATCGTGCTCGATCCTCCGGCCTTCGCAAAGAGCAAAGGAGCCTTGGAGAACGCCTATCGGGGCTACAAGGAGATCAACCTGCGGGCCTTGAAGTGCATACCACCCGGAGGTTTTCTGGTCACCTGCAGTTGTTCGCAGCACATGACCCCGGAACTCTTCCGGCGTATGGTGGAGGAGGCCGCTTGGGATGCCGGGCGGCGCGTGCGTGAGGTGTATTCAGGCGGACAGCCAGCCGATCACCCGGTGTTGTGGGGCGTACCAGAGACGCACTACCTGAAATGCCTGGTGCTGGAGGTCCGTTGACCTAGCCGATCGAACCGGCCTGCAGATCGGCCTCGAAAAGCAGCTCAGGTGCCAAGGTGCGTTTGGGCAACAGTCCCACCAGCGCGCCAAGGGGTCCCAGTACAAGCCCGATCAGGTAGAAGTGCATGGCATCATATCCCCGGTCACCGGCCCAAAAGGCGGTGAGTGGAGCGAAGATCAACGACCAGAGCAGGAGAGCGAGGAGCGCCATGTTGGGCTGTTTGTAGAATTAAATCTACATGGTGTTCACATTTGGAACACATTCCATAGACCGATAGCTTCATGCGGTCGATGAATGATCCGATCCCCTAGCCGGATGGAACCATGGAATGTTGATCACGGTCCTTGGCGTGCGCTACGGAGAGCAGCGATGGTGCGCTTCGCCCTACCCTTCATGGTGGGCATCGTGCTGGCACGTTGGTACGCGCTTCCCTGGATGTGGATCGCAGCGACGTGGACCCTGGCCACGGTCGTGGTCATCCGCATGCTGTTCTGGCGCGTGGAACGTCCGGTGCGCTGGAGGCGCGGTACGGCGATCGTCGCGTGGTTCCTGCTGAGTGGGGCCACGATCCATACCCTTTCCCGACCGGAGGCGCATCGCTCGCACTTCATCCATGACATCGATCGGTCGGGGCCCTGGTTGGTGGAGGTGGACGCGATCAATGGGTCATCGGGTCGGACGTTGAGGCTGGATGCCACCGTGAAAGGGCGTTGGAAAGAAGGGATGTTGTTTGAACGCACGGGCAGGGTGATGGCCACGCTATTACCGCGCGACACCACACAAGGATTGAGACCGGGTGATCGATTGCTTATGGATGCGCCCCTGGAGCCCATCGACCGGATCGCCGATCCCGGAGGGTTCGATCGACGAGCTTGGGCCGCTTCGAAGGGGATCGCGCATGAGATCTTCGTGTCGGCTGATGAGTGGAAGTTGTTGGACCACCGGCCACATTGGACGGACCCGTTCGCGAATGCCCGTGCGCAGGTGGACCACTGGCTGCGAAGGAGTGGGCTGCCGGATCGGGAACGCGGACTGGTGAAGGCCTTGGTGTTGGGCCAGCGCGATGAGGTGGACCGCGACCAGAACACGGCCTTTGCCCGAAGCGGTACGATCCATGTGCTCGCGGTATCCGGGATGCACGTGGGCCTCATCTACCTGTTGATCGGTCAATTGCTGCGTGGCATGGGTGCATCCACCGGTTGGCGTTGGCTTCGTACGATCATCATCCTACTGGTCTTGTGGGGATATGCTGGGCTCACGGGCGGAAGTCCCAGTGTTCTTAGGGCCACGGTGATGTTCACCTTGTTCAGTCTTGCGCAGCTGCGGGATCGTCGGCCCGACCAGTTGAACAGCTTGTTCTCGGCGGGCTTCCTGCTCCTGGTCTGGGACCCCGGCATGCTCGTGCAGGCCAGCTTCCAGCTCTCGTTCCTGGCGGTCCTGGGGATCCTGCTTTTCCTCAAGCCCATTCAAAGGCTTTGGCAGCCGCGCTGGTGGGTGCTCGAGCAGTTATGGTCACTGGCAGCGGTATCACTAGCTGCGCAGGCGTTCACCACGCCGGTGTCCATCCTGTTGTTCAATGCGTTCCCGGTCTGGTTCCTGCCTGCCAACCTCGTGATCGTCACGGCCATGACCTTCGCGGTCTACCTCTCCATTGCCTTGCTCGTCCTCCACACGGTGCCAGTGATCGGTCCTTTGATCGCGTGGGCCCTCACGGAGTTGCTCACGTTCGTGGGCCATACCGCCGATCTGTTCGCCTGGATGCCTGGTGCCTATCCGGCGATCCGCTTGGGTGGTACCGGGGTACTGCTTCTCTACGCGATCATCCTGCTTGGAGGTGCTTGGTGGGCTTGGCGTTGGCGCTGGGCAGGGTGGGGCCTGGCCTTCAGCCTTATGTTGATATTGACGGGTTGGGTGTTCCAAGCCAGGGAGACGCGCGCGCAACGACAATTCGTGGTATACGATAACCGCAAGGTGCTCGACGCTGCCTTCGTATGTGGTCGCAGCCTGATCGCGGTCGGTACGGATACGACCGAGGAATTCCTACGCGCCAAGGTGGACCGCCATATGCGCTACGCCGGATCGTCGGCCATGACCTTGATACCGCTCGCTGACCTACAGCGGAACACTGCTCGTACCGTCGATGGCACCGCTTACGGTGCGGGGGTATGGGTCAACGATCGGATGTCGGTCGCTTTCTTGACCGGTGACCTGCGCCGACCGATTAGATTCGCAGCGCCCGTGGATGTGGTGGTCATCCATGATATACAACGCATGGATACGACCGCATTGAACGGTCACCTGGAGCAGATGGGACACCTTGTGCTCGCGGGTGGCATGCGATGGAGGCACCGGGCCCAGTGGCGCTCTTGGGCGATGGCGCATGGCATTCCTGTTCACAGCGTGCAGGACGACGGTGCCTTCATCCTTCGCCCATGATCGCGGAAGGCACACGATGGCATCGGTTGCAGGACGCACGAATAGTGACCTTGTCCGAAGGTGCGCTCCTCAAGCTGAAGGTGGGTGGTCGTGCGATGGTGATCATCCGGCATCAAGGGCGTTTGCACGCCATGGCGGACCATTGCCCTCATCAGGACAGGGCCTTGAGCGGAGGATGGGTGGAGAACGGCCATGTGGTGTGTCCTTGGCATCGCATTCATTTCGATCTGGCCACGGGCAAGGCCAAGCATGGTGTGTGCAGCAACGTGGAGGTCTTCGCGATGAAGGAGGATGAGCGCGGTCCGTCGGTGGGTATTCCTTACACCACCTTACGGATCTTCGGCTGGGACCTGTGGTAGGGTCATTCAGTGTAGCATTGCCAACTCAGGATACTCCACCCGTTCGAGCGCGCGTTCCGAGTTCGGCAGGGCGTGTTTGCCGAGCAGCGGGCCCACCGTCCAGGCTTCGAGGTCACTTCCGGTGTAAGGCTGGATCAAGCTGGGGATCCGATCGATGGGCGTATCCACCGAAAGCCATGCTTCATCCAGCGCAGGGGGAAGGATCAGCGGCATGCGTGGGCCGTCCGCCTTCGGGTTGTTGTGGATGCGTGCCATCAGTGGCACCGCTTCCGTCGTAACGATGCTCACGGTCTCCACCACCTCTCCACCGTTCGGGTCGGTCCAGCGGGAGCGGATACCACCCAAGGCCATGGGTCCATCGCCGTGCAGGTGGATGAAGTGCGGGTAGGTCTGTTTGGCAAGATGGAAGAATTCGAAGAAGCCATCGATCAGTACCAGGCAGCGGTGTTTCGCCGCATCGCGGAACGCTGGCTTCTCCAGGATCGTTTCCCCGCGGGCGTTCAAGGTCTGTCTGCTCAAGGTGACCGCCTGCATGTGATCCTTCACCCAATGTGGGATAAGTCCCCAGCGGATCAGGTCGAAACGCGGTCCGTCCTCGCGGGAGAAGCACAGTAATCGGGGGTGTGCGAAGCCGCTGACATGGAACATGGGTGGCTGATCGGCGGTCAGTTCCTCCAGTTGCAGCTCCAGTTCCTTCACCTCACTCTCCGAAGCGCCCGCACGCTTGGCGTATTTCACCTTACGTTGGGTGAGGTAGGCCACGGTATAGCACATGGCTATAGGGCGCTCAGCGGAAAGGTCTCCTTCAGGCGGATGCCCTTCTCGGTGCGTTCCACTGTGGCGCATTCATGCTGTGCATCGTGCTCGAAGAAGAGTACGATGTGCTCATCCGCCGCCACTTCCAGGAAGTCGCGTTTCTCGGCCATGGTCAGCAGCGGGCGTGTGTCATAGGCCATCACCCAGGGTAGGGGGATGTGATGGATGCTCGGGAGCAGGTCGGCCATGAAGGCCACGGTGTGACCCTTGTAGTGGATGTGCGGGATCATCATGGCGTCGGTGTGTCCGTTCACCAGGAACACGTCCATGTTCGGAAGGACCTTATCGAGGTAGACGTTCTCCTCGGCACTCCGCCGGCCGATCTCCACGAATTGCAACTGTCCACTTTGCTGGATGGGCAGGATGTTCTCCTTCAGGAAGGATGCCTTCTCGCGTGGGTTCGGTGAGGTGGCCCACTCCCAGTGCGGCTCATTGCTCCAATAGCGCGCATTGGCGAATGCCGGTGCGAATCCATCACCCTTGCGCACGATGCTTCCGCCGCAATGGTCGAAATGCAAGTGGGTGAGGAACACATCGGTGATGTCATCGCGGGAGAAGCCGAGCTTCTTCAGGGATCCCTCCAGCGTTTCGGAGCCATGCAGGTCGTAATGCCCGAAGAACTTCGCATCCTGCTTGTCGCCGATGCCATTGTCGATGAGCGTCAAGCGGTCGCCGTCCTCCACCAACAGGCAACGCATGGCCCACGTGCATAGGTTGTTCGCATCCGGAGGGTGTTTGGCGCTCCACAGCGTTCGAGGTACCACACCGAACATGGCACCGCCATCCAACTTGAAGAACCCGGTATCGATGGTATGCAGCTTCATGGCCTAAAGGTCGGTAGTAGCCCGAGAACCCTTTCAACAGCAAGTTCCGCGTAACTCCGGCGCAGTGGGACATCAAGGCGTAACGGCCGGGTGCAATTTCGCAGGGTCCGGCTTACGCCCCGGGCGCTCCCCTGAACATGTCCGATCCGAAGCACACCACTGGCCAACGCGTCCACTTCATCGCCATCGGTGGAAGTGCCATGCACAACCTGGCCATTGCGCTACACAATCAAGGCTTCGATGTGACCGGTAGTGATGATGAGATCTTCGAGCCCAGCCGTAGTCGGTTGGATCGACTGGGCCTGCTGCCCGATCGATTGGGTTGGGAACCGCATCGCATCACCTCGGACATCGATGCGGTCATCCTGGGCATGCACGCACGCATCGACAATCCGGAGCTGGTGCGGGCGCAGGAACTGGGGATCCCCGTGTTCAGCTACCCTTCGTACTTCTACGAACGTACCAAGGAGAAGACCCGGGTGGTCATCGGTGGGAGCCACGGCAAGACCACCATCACCAGCATGATCGTGCACGTGCTGCGCCATGCCGGTGTGGAGTTCGACTACCTGGTGGGTGCGCAATTGGAAGGCTTCGACTGCATGGTGAAGGTGAGCGCGACGAGTAGTGTGGCGATCATTGAGGGTGATGAATACCTGGCGAGCGCCTTGCAGCCCGTGCCGAAGTTCCATTTGTACAAGCCGGACATCGCGCTGATCAGTGGTATCGCGTGGGACCATGTGAACGTGTTCAAGACGTTCGAGAGCTATGTGGACCAGTTCCGCACGTTCATCAATGTGATCGAACCCGGTGGTAAATTGGTCTATTGTCGGGAGGATGAGGAGGTGCGAACGTTGGCCGAAGCTCCTGACGTTGGTGCACAGCGGATACCCTATGGAGTACCGACCCACCGCATCGATGACGGCGTGACCACCCTGGTGACACCACATGGTACCCATGCCCTCAACGTGTTCGGCCGGCACAACCTGATGAACCTCGAAGGGGCGCGCCACGTGTGCCACTTGTTGGGTATTGGTGATGCACAGTTCTATCAGGCGATCGGTGGTTTCTCCGGTGCGGCCAAGCGATTGGAGAAACTGGCCGAGGTGCCAGGACGTGCGGTCTACAAGGATTTTGCACATTCTCCCAGCAAGCTGAAGGCGACGGTCCAAGCTGTCCGAGAGCAGTTCCCGGACCGTCGACTCGTGGCCTGTATGGAGTTGCACACCTACAGCAGCCTCAGTGAAGGTTTCCTGGACCAATATGCGGGCAGTATGTCGGACGCGGACAAGGCGATCGTGTTCTATGATCCCCATGCGGTCCAACTGAAGCGCTTGCCGCCCATCCCACCGGAACGGATACGCGCGGCGTTCGGACGCGAGGACCTTCACGTGATCACAGACCCGATCGCGGTGATGGGTGCGGTGCGTGAGGGGCTCACGGACAAAGCCGTTCTCCTGATGATGAGCAGTGGCAATTTCGGCGGTCTCGACCTTCAGGCCCTGAGCGAGGCCTTCATCGCTTGATCACCCCCGACTACCGGTAACGGCGAAGCACCTTGTGGTGCAGGATGGCGATCACAAGTGCTTGCGCACCACCGATGGCCAAGAGCGCGAAGAAGGTGATGCTCGCATAATTGAACGGCGTGAAGAACTTCTCCAGCCTGGGCCTGATGATGTCCTCGGGCTGTCCTTCCGCCATGCCGCGTTGGACCATCTCCTCTACACGAAGTCGGAAGTGTTCGGGCTCCACCAGGTTGTAATAGGCCAAGAGCAGAACTCCGGAGAGCAAAGCATAGAGCGCGGCGCTCTTGAAACCGTCCCGCATCAGGTCAGGAAATGAAACGTTGCGGTCACGACCCAGCGCCTTCTGCCCCGCGAAGAAGACCACGGTGACGATGGCCAGGAAGTGCACCAACATGAAGTCCGTTCCCTCCGGAGGCCGGTCCATGGAGAACAGTACCAGACGAAGGATGAAGACCGCTATGGCTGCTAGGAAGGCGAGTAGCATGGTGAGTTCAGAGGGGCAGGGACAGGAGCAGGGACTGGGGCAGGGGCAGGGGCAGCGGCAGGCGCAGGAGCAGGAACAGGAACAGGAACAGGAACAGGAACAGGAGGAGGAGGAGGAGGAGGGGCAAGGATGGAGTACTGGCTTACGCCTGCTTGGTCACGCCATATTTTCCGGGGTTCTCGATCATGTCACCAAGCATGCGGCCTACCTCTTCGGAAAGCGAGATGATCGGTGCGATATCCTTTTGAGTGACGTATGCGCAAGCGACAGCATGGTCCAGCCAGACCTGGGTCTCGGCGTTCTCTCCATCGCAGTCCGTCATCTTGGAGATGAAATGCAACGGGTATCGTTTCTTTCTGTAGCCTTCTGCAAACTGCGCGGATACCGAACGGGATGATCTGCGGATCTGGTCTGTCAACGAATACCGTTCCTCAACGGGGAATCGCTTCGATAGGAGAAACACCAGGTTGGCCATCTCGAAGGCCTTTTTGTACACGGTCATTTCCTTGAAGCCGCTCATTGCCGATCAGGTTGAAGGGATGTCAAACATACTGGCAGATCGACGATCGCTTGCCCCCGCGCCTGTTCCTGCTCCTTCTCCCTGGTTCAGCCGTTCATGCTCACGAGGAACTCCTCATTGCTCTTGGTGCCTTCCATGTGCTTCTTCACGAATTCCATGGCCTCGATGGAGTTCATGTCCGCCAGGTGCTTGCGCAGTATCCAGGTGCGCTGCATGACCTCCTTGCCGTGGAGCAGATCGTCGCGACGGGTGCCGCTGGCGAGGATGTCGATGGCCGGGAAGATGCGACGGTTGCTGATCTTCCGATCGAGTTGGAGCTCCATGTTGCCGGTTCCCTTGAACTCCTCGAAGATCACCTCGTCCATCTTGCTGCCGGTCTCCACCAACGCCGTGGCGAGGATGGTGAGCGATCCACCGTTCTCGATCTTCCGTGCGGCACCGAAGAAGCGTTTGGGTTTCTGCAGCGCGTTGGCGTCCACACCACCGGAAAGGATCTTGCCGCTGGCGGGTTGCACGGTGTTGTACGCGCGTGCCAGACGCGTGATGGAGTCGAGCAGGATCACCACATCATGCCCGCATTCCACCATGGCCTTGGCCTTTTCCAACACGATACCGGCCACCGCCACGTGGCGCGAAGCGGGTTCGTCGAAGGTGCTGGCGATCACTTCCGCGTTCACGCTTCGGGCCATGTCGGTCACCTCCTCGGGTCGTTCATCGATCAGTAGGACGATCAGGTAGACCTCGGGGTGGTTGGCGGCAATGGCGTTGGCCACATCCTTCAGGAGCACGGTCTTACCCGTCTTTGGCTGCGCCACGATCAGACCACGCTGACCTTTGCCGATCGGAGCGAACAGGTCGAGCACGCGCGTGCTGAGGCTGTGCCCCTTGCCTGCGAGGTTGAACTTCTCGTCCGGGAACAAGGGGGTCAGGAACTTGAACGGTACGCGGTCACGCACCCATTCCGGATCACGGCCATTGATGCGGTCCACTTTCACCAAGGGGAAGAACTTGTCCCCTTCACGCGGCGGGCGCACGAAGCCTTGAACGGTATCGCCGAGCTTCAAGCCGAACTGCTTGATCTGCTGCTGGTTCACGTATACATCATCCGGCGAGGCCAGGTAGTTGTAGTCGCTGCTCCGAAGGAAACCGTATCCCTCCGGCATCACTTCCAGAACGCCTTCCGTCTCTACGAAGGCATCGAAGTTGAACACCTCGCGTTGGGGACGGTCGGGTTGCCGTTCCTGGCGATCCCGGTCGTTGCGTTGCTGGTCGCGGTTCTGGTCGCGGTTGCCATCACGCTGCTGATCACGATCACGCGGCTGGTCCCGTTGCTGCTCCCTGTCCCGGTTCTGGTCGCGGTTGCCATCACGCTGTTGGTCACGGTCACGAGGTTGGTCCCGGTTCTGATCCCGAGGCTGGTCCCGCTCACGGCGCTGATCGTTCCCGCGTTCATTGCCTTCCCGCTCCGGTCGATCACGACGGTCCTGGCGGACCTGTTCACGTTCCTGGCGCGGAGCCACTTGGTCCGGGCGTTGGCCTTCCTCGGCCCTGGTCTCGGGTCCGCGCGGTGTCGGTTCGTCGCGCGAACGATCGCGGTTCTCCTGGCGATCACGGCGTTCTTGACGTGGGCGCTCCTCCCTGCGTTCACCGGGAGCGGTGCTCGGTGAAGGCGAAGCCAAGGGCTGTTCGGGTCGTGTCCCGGTAGCACGTGCATCACCCGCTGTCCGCTCATCCTCCTGCTCATCGTCATCCTCGTCAGTGTCCTCGTCAGTGTCCTCGTCATCGTCCTCATCATCCTCATCATCCTCATCGGCATCCGGACCGTCGATCACTGCAGGAGGTTCAGGGTCCACCTCAAGCGGCACCTCATCATCGGTGGCCATGGCAGCGATGGCCTTTTCATCGCCCACGAAGGCGGGTCCGATGGGTTTGGGTTTCTCCGCCGCACCGCCCTTCTCGGCCTTACGGGCTTGCTCTTCCAGGATCTTATTGATAAGGTCCTGTTTCTTGAGGGTATCGGCCTTTTTCAGTTCAAGGGCCTTGGCGACCTCCTTGAGCTCGGCGAGCTTCATAGCGCTGAGCGCGTTCTGATCAAACATGGACACGAGAATGGGAAGGGTTCGCTAGGGTTGGGGGTCCGCGGAGCGGAATGGATGCGGCCGTTGAGGCGTTCAGTACAGGTACGGGAAGAAATTCCTTTGGGGCGGGGGTACAAGTGGCTCATCCGAATGGATGGAGCGTACCCGCCGATCGCGATCGCGCTGCAATGTTAAGGCCTTGGGATGGAACATGAAGGATACCCGGTGTTTTTTTTGAACCAAGGGCACCGCTGACCTGCCTAATTTCGCGGCCACCTGTTCTCCATGCTGCAGCGTAAGCAATCCCTGTTCCTCGGTCTGGCAGCCCTTCTTTGCCTTGCCACTTGGCTGTTCCCTATCGCGACGTATGAGCGGGATGGGCGGTCCTTCGTCCTCCGCACGGCAGGTCTGGTGACCCAGGAGGGTGATCCCGTTACCGATGTGGATGTGAAGATGCCCTTCCACCTGGTGCTCTCTGTGCTGGGTGTTGCCCTGATGGCCACCGTGTTCATGTTCCGGAACCGACCACGCCAGATGCGTTTCGTTCGCGGCACCTACCTCCTGTTGCTCGGTGTGATCGCGTTCATGTTCATCACCGATCGCTCGGTGAACGGGTATCTATCCGGTGGCGGGGCGGTGGATGCAGGATATGGCTTGTCGTTCGTGATGCCCATCGTCGCACTCGTGCTCACCTTCCTGGCGGAGCGGGCCATCAAGGCCGATGAGGCCCTGGTCCGTAGCATGGACCGTTTGCGCTAGCGTACCACGTCCACCTTCAACGTCTGGTGTTGTTCGCCATCCTCCAGGACAAGGAGGTACATGCCAGCACGTAGTCCGTTCAGCGGTAGGTCATGCACGCCATCAGCAGGTCGGAAGGTGCGGCCCGCTACGCGTACACCCCGGGCATCGAATAGGCTTGCGGTGATCCCCTGCGCGCTGCACACACCCAGGTCCACACGCAAGAGGTCCGCCTGCCGGTCCTGGCGTGCGGTGGCGGCGCACGCACGGGGATGCTCATGCGCATGCACGCCTACCAGATCACCGAGCAAGTAGGAGTCGAAACCCGAATTGATCGGCTCTGCCAAGGTGGCCAAGGTGGCGAGGGTGGCCTGGGCGCTTCGTAGGAAGAACAGCGTGTCGATGGTGGAGGGTGTGTCGTTCGGTGTATGGTAGTTGGCATTGCGGAAGTTGCTGCCATCGGTGAGCATCAGTGCCTGGCGACCGGTATCCCAGAACACGGCATGATCGCTTCGGCGAAGGTCCGGGGCGATCTGCCCGTTGCCCGGTACCGCCAAGGGGATCGCGCTCAGTTCAGGCACATACGCAGCAGTGGCCGCCATGTACGCGTCGATCAGTGGTTGTGAAGCCGTGTTGCCGACCACGGTAAGGAAGTCGCCCCTGAACTCGTTCGCTTCGATCTGAGCCACGGCAGCAGGGAAGAGGAACTCGAAACCGGCAGGCAATTGCTGGCTACCTGGATCCTCACTGTAATAGCCGATCATCTCCATGTTCAGCACGCCGGCGATCTGTTCCCATACAGGGATACCACTCTGTACATAGGTCTGCGCACCGATCAGACCCTGTTCCTCGAAGCTGAATCCGATGAACCGGATGCTGTTACGGAAGCGGTATCCCGAAAGGATGCGCGCGATCTCGAGCGTGGCGGCGACCGCCGTGGCATTGTCGTCGGCGCCAGCCGTGTTGGTCACCGCATCGTAGTGGCCATCCACGATGAAGGTGCGTGTCTCGTCCACCAGTCCTGGTAGTCGCCCGATCACGTTCGGTACGGTGTTGCCTTGGAAGGTCACCGCTTGTTGGGATGTCTGCGTTCCCGCCGCACCGAAAGCGAGCATGATGGTATCTCGGATGGCGGTGATGCCGTCCGGGGCGCTCACATGGTGGCGTGGAATGGCGACGTGAGCAAGTCGTTGCATGAGTCGGTCGGCCTGTAAAGCGTCCACCATGGCTTGGATGTCAGGTACATGTCCATCCTCTGCCATCACTCGGATGTACACGCCTTCGGGATCGATGCTCCCATAGTTCCAGGTGATGGACAGCCCGGCGCTGGGCGCAACACCTGGCCCAATATCACCGGTGGCTCCCATCGTGTTGATCAGGTAGGACGCACCGCCATCCGAGGAGGCGGTCAGCAGCACCTCGCACTCATCCTGTTCCGCATCGATGAGCGTGTAGGTGATCGTTACGGTCTGGGCGCCTTGGTCCAATTCCACGGCGGTGATATCCACACTAGGCCGGATGTTCTGTGCATGGGTCGCAATGCACAAAAGAAGTCCGACAGTCGGGAGAAAGGCGTGAGGTGTCATCGTGGAACGCATATCCCACGAAGGTAGCCAAGGTCGATCAGCGCTTCGCCGCCGCCTCCTTGAACGCTGCGATGGCGCTGCGGGTGAAGTCGCTCAGCACCAAACGTCCGCTGATCTTCGCCCGTTCGATCAGGAGCTGGTCCCAATCCTCGGTACCCTTCCACAGCACGCGCTTGATGTCGGTCATGGCTTCGGGACTGTACGCGGCCAGCTCACGGGCATGAGCGTCCAATCGGGCGTCCAAGGCCTCGGTGGTCTCGAACAGTTCTGCGTAGATGCCGTTCTGTTCGGCCCACTGGGCGCTACGTTTGGTGGCGGGTGTGGCGCTGAGCAGACCGAAGTGACCGGTGCCCACCTTGCGTTCCACGGCCGGGCCCACCACGAAGGGACCGATACCCACAGCGAGTTCGCTCAAGCGGATGGTGGCGTTGGTGGTGGCATAGGCGATGTCCACCGCGCAGGCGATGCCCACACCGCCGCCCACACAATGGCTGTGGATGCGTCCGATGACGAACACTGGAACCGTGCGGATGGCGTTGATCACATGGGCGAAGCCGCTGAAGAACTCCAGCCCGCGCGTGCCGTCCTCGATGGCTACCAGTTCATCGAAGCTGGCGCCCGCGCAGAAGGCCTTGTCGCCCTCGCTCCGCAGCACGATCACGCGCACCGAAGGATCATTGCCACAGGTGGTGATGGCATCGGCCATGCCGCGCAGGATGTGGCCGGGCAGGCTGTTGCTCTTGGGGTGGTGGAAGGTGACCGTGGCGATGCCGTCGTTCACCGTGTGCTTCACATAACCGTCGCTCATGATGGCACAAAGATCGCGATGCGACCGCACATCTTATCGATCACCGAACACCGTCGAGCCAATCCTTGAAGCCTTTAGCGCGCTCCCGGCTCACCATCACTTCCGTTGGGGCGTTGGGCTTCAATTCCACCTTCAGCTTGCCGTTGAAGTGCTGATGGACCATGGCGATGCATTCCACGCAGGCGATGCACTGTCGGTTGAGGCGGTGGAAACTACGCGGGTCGAGCTGCGCTTCGATCTCGTCCAGCGGTTGGTCGATCAGGTGGCGTTTGCCGTTGCGGGTGTGCAGTTCCGTGGTCCCGTCGCTGCTGAGGAAGTACGCGATGTCGGCGGTGGCGATGGGAAGCAGTTTGGTACCCAGCTTCACCAGGAAACGGTCGCGGTAGATGGTCCCACGGCCCTGTACGGCCTCCAGCAGGCGTTGGATATCGGGCAGGGGAGGCGTATTCGTAGTGCGCACCAACCCCATGAACTTGGTCACGCTACGTGCCAGTTCCTCTTCTTCGATCGGCTTCAACAGGTAATCAATGCCATTGGTGCGGAAGGCCTCTAGCATGTAAGCGTCGTACGCCGTGGTGAAGATGATGGGGCAGGGGGGCGGCACCTGCTTGTAGATCTCGAAGCTGAGGCCGTCGCTCAATTGGATATCGCTGAAGATCACGTCTGGCGAGGTGTTCTCGCCGAACCAGGTCATAGCGGCTTGGATGGTGTCCACCACATCCACCACCTCCAATTGGGGATGGTGCGCGCTCAACAGCCCGTGCAACCTGCGATAGGCCGGTGCTTCATCCTCGATGATCAACGCTTTCAGCCTCATCAGACCCGTGCTTCATGTTGTGCGAGTTGCATCAAGGGGAGGGCTACGAGGAAGTGTTCGCGCGTCTCGATCACGTCCACCTGCCGTTCGCTGAGGTAGGCGTAGCGCTGTTTCACATTGCTGAGACCGGTGCCCGTTCCTTCCACGATCCCTTGCTTCCGGTGAAGGCTGTTACGCACCACCAACGTGCGACCGCTCTCGACATGGATGTGCACCTGAAGTGGTTTGGCAATGCTCGCCACGTTATGCTTCAATGCGTTCTCCAGCAGGAGTTGCAGGGTGAGCGGGGCGATGAGCGCGCGCCGGTGTTCGTCGGCCACGTTCACGTGGATGTGCAAGCTGTCAGTGAAGCGAACCTTCATCAGTGCGATGTAGGCTTGTGTGAAGTCGAGCTCGGTGCCCAGGTCCACCACTTCCTTGTCCTTGTGCTGGAGGATGTAGCGGTACACGTGACTGAGGTCCTTGGTGAAGCGCGCGGCCTGGTCGGCATCCTCGTGGATCAGTGCCACCAAGGTGTTGAGGCTGTTGAAGAGGAAGTGCGGCGACACCTGGTTCTTGAGCATGTCCAGCTCGGTACGCAGCTGGCGGCTCTTCAGTGCTTCGGCCTCGATGGCCTGGTGCTTCCACATTTGGAAGAAATACCCGGCTTCATAGAGGGTCCCCACCACCAAGGTGGCACCGAAACACTTCACCAGGTTCATGCGCCACTCACCGGTCTTGTAGGCGCTGGGTTCGAGTTCAAGTGCATCGAGTATCGTACACGCCGCGATGTCCACCGCGATGATGTATGCACTCAGCGAAACAACGGTGATCAGGATGCGTCTTCCGGTGCGCTCGATCCCGGGGAAGCGTTGCCGGAAATGCCCGATGATCATGTAGCATCCTTGCCAGATGACCGCGGTGATGCCCAGTGTGATGGTGAGGCCCAGAACGGTCGGCATCTCCGTATGGAACAAGAAGCTCAGGACAATGGCCAGTAACGGGATCCCGATGATACGGGGCCAGGGTTCCTGAAAGAGGCTGAAGCGTGCCATTGACTTGAACGCTCGAAAGTACCGCGAGGCGTGGGAATGACCATCCCATGGTCGCTGAAGCGTAGCATCCCAGGGCTGAAGTGTAGCTGGTTCCGGCTGAAGCGTGTCGGCAATGAAGAGGCTATACTGGCACGGCCCAACCCATGAACACGGCGATCCATCCCGCCTTTCCTCCTGGTCGACCGATCCATGGGATGCTGGGCGATCGGCGCCCTCCACTTTCGCCGTCGGAACGAACACCACATCCCACTACGCCATGTCCCATAACCTCTTCCGACCCGTGCTCAGTGCAGCAGTTTTGCTGCCCGCCCTGCTCTTCGCCCAGACCCAAGTGGTGAAGGGCACCATCAAGGATGCCGACTCCCAGATCACCCTGCCGGGCGCCACCGTGGTGGTGCTCAACAGCGATCCGGTGATCGGTGCCACCACCGATATGGATGGCCGCTTCCGCTTGGAGAACGTGCCCTTCGGTCGTCAGCAGTTACAGGTCAGCTTCATCGGTTACAAGCCTTCAGTGGTGCCCAACGTGCTGGTCACCGCAGGCAAGGAGGTGGTGCTGGAGATCGCACTGGTGGCCTCCGTGGAGAGCCTCAAGGAAGTGGTGGTGACCGGCGAGCGCACCAAGGACCGTCCGATCAACGAGTTGGCGAAGGTGAGCGCGCGTACGTTCAGCCTGGAGGAGGTGACACGCTACGGTGGCGGCCGCAACGATGTGGCACGCCTCGCCACCAACTTCGCCGGGGTCAGCGCTGCCAACGATGCGCGCAACGACATTGTCGTACGCGGCAACTCGCCCACAGGACTGCTCTGGCGGATCGACGGCTTGCCCATCGGCACCACCAATCACTTCGGCACACTGGGCACCACGGGCGGACCGGTGAGCGCGCTCAATACCAATCTGCTTCGCACCAGCGATTTCCTCAGCGGCGCCTTCCCGGCGGAATACGGCAATGCCAACGCGGCCGTGTTCGATGTGAAGTTCCGCAGCGGCAACACCGATGAACATGAGTTCACCGCACAGATGGCGGCTTTCAGCGGTGCGGAGTTCATGGCGGAGGGACCCATCAGTCGGAAGAACCAATCATCGTACCTCGTGAGTTACCGTTACGGTATCGCTGGTGCAGCGGCCACCGGGACCAGTGCGATACCATACTTCCAGGACCTTGCATTCAAGCTCAACTTCGGGAAGAGCAAGTTGGGCCGCTTCGAGCTCTTCGGCATGGGTGGGCGCAGCAACATCGACTTCATCGGTGCGGAACTGGACAGTACTGACCTCTTCGCGGATCCTACTGTGGACACCTACTTCACTTCGGACGTGGGGCTCATCGGCCTATCACACTTCCTTCAACTCGATGATAAGGGCTACCTGAAGACCACCATCGGTACTACCTACCTGGGTACGTCATTCCTGCAAGACAACATCATCGGAGGTGCTAGCGATCAGAACGCAGTGCGCTACCGAGCCACCGAAGCCTTCGACAACGAACAGCGCTACACGGTGAGCAGTCAGTACAACCGCAAGTTCTCTCCGCGCTTCAGCCTGCGCACTGGTGTGCTCAATGAAACGTATGACCTCGATGTTGACTGGACCGATCGCGACCGCCGCGCCGGGATCCCCGATGTGAACGGCGATGGCATCCCTGATTTCTTCGTCCAAGTGCGCGAGGTGAAGGGCGATATCAACTTGTTCCAAGCCTATGCGCAGGGCGAGTACAAGTTCACCGATGAGCTCAGCTTCACCGCGGGGTTGCACGGTCAGTACCTCGACTTCAACGACGACGTGATGCTCGCACCGCGCACCGCATTGGCCTGGCAGTTCAGTCCGAAGCAACGCATATCTCTGGCTTATGGCCTTCACGGACAAATGGCCTCCTTGCCGGTGTTGCTCTTCACTGACCCCACCACAGGAGCGAACAATCGTGACTTGGACTTCCAGAAGGCCCATCATGTGGTGCTGGCCTACGATCATCGGTTCGAAGGCGACTGGCGTGTAAAGCTGGAAGGCTATCACCAGTGGTTGTACGACCTCGGTATCGAGGACACTACGAGCAGTTACAGTGTAGTGAACGAGGGAGCGGACTTCATCTTCACCGAGCGCGGCGGGCTGGTCAGTGATGGAACGGGCCGCAACTACGGCGTGGAACTCACGGTTGAGAAATTCCTGAGCAAGGGTTACTACGCCCTTGTCACCACCTCGCTCTTCGATTCCCGCTACACCGGCAGCGATGGGGTGGAACGCAATACCGGTTTCGCCAACGATTACGTGTTCAACGCGTTGGTTGGAAAGGAATGGGGAATCGGCAAGGACAAGCGCAACGCCCTCACCTTCGATACCAAGTTCACCACGAGTGGCGGCCGACCCTTCAGCCCCATCGACCTGGACGCCACGCGCGCCAACCTGGGCCGGGAGGTGTACGTGGACGACGCTGCATACAGCCAGCGCTATAGTAACTATCTGCGCTTGGATGTGAAGTTCGGCGTTCGTATCAACGGCAAAGGCGGCAAGGTGAGCCACCAGTTCTTCATGGACCTGCAGAACATCACCGATCGCGAGAACATCTTTGTGGAACGCTACAACCGCGTCACCGATCGCATCAACCCTGTCTACCAGAACGGTTTCTTCCCGGACTTCATGTACAGGGTGCAGTTCTGAGGAACACGAATTAGGCAGTCAGCAGTAGGCAGTTGGCAGTCACCCTTTCAACTGCCAACTGCCTACTGCGAACTGCGAACTACCTAACGACCGAACCAACCATGCAACAGATCATCCTCATCACCGGCGCCAGCAGCGGCATGGGCAAGGCCTTCGCCAAGCGCCTCATCAACGAAGGGCACATCGTCTATGGGGCCGCACGCCGAGTGGACCAGATGCAGGACCTGGTGCAAGCCGGGGGGCGCAGCATCGCACTCGACGTCACCGACGATGAGTCCATCAGCGCTGCGGTGGAACGCATCATCGATGAACAGGGCCGCATCGATGTACTCATCAACAATGCGGGCTACGCCATCTACGGTTCGGTGGAGGAGACGTCGATCGCTGATGCGCGCCGCCAGTTCGAGGTGAACATCTTCGGGCTTGGGCGTATCACTCAGTTGGTGATCCCGCACATGCGCAAAGCCGGCAAAGGGCGCATCATCAACATCAGCAGCATGGGCGGCAAGATGTACACCCCGCTCGGCGCATGGTACCACGCCACCAAGCATGCGCTGGAAGGCTGGAGTGATTGTCTGCGCTTGGAGTTGAAGCCCTTCGGCATCGATGTGGTGATCATCGAGCCCGGGATCATCAAGACCGAATTCGCCGATGTGATGTCAGGGCCGATGTTGCAACGCTCCGGTGTGGGGCCTTACGGCGAGCTGGCACGACGGGTGGCCAAAGGCGCGGAGAACGGGAAGGCCGGTGGGCAGGGTTCGGCACCGGATGTCATCGCCGCGCTCGTATCCAATGCGGTCCATGCACGAAAGCCGCGCACACGCTACGCCGGTGGCTTCCTCGCGAAGCCGGTCATGTGGTTGCGCATTTACCTCGGCGACCGCTTCTTCGATCGGATGATCATGAAGGCAGCGTGAACCCGAGCAGGTTCAGCGCATGATGGGGAGCGGCACGAATTCCGTCTCCCCTTCGATCTTCGGGAACTCCTGGGCCATCCAGCGTTGACGCGCCGCTTCGATGTGGTCCTTGCTGGTGGCCACAAAGTTCCAGTGGATGAAGCGTTCCTCCGGGAAGGGTTCTCCTCCGAAGAGATAGACCGAGGTGCCCGGCTCCAAGGTGAAGGTGCAGAGCGAAGGTTGGGTGGACACCAGGATCTGCTTCGGGCCGAAGTGGTTGCCGTCGCTGATGATGCCACCCTGTAGGATGTACAGGCCCGCCTCGCCGAACAGGGCCGTCCCCAGGTCCACTTCCGCGCGCTCCGCACTCGTCAGTTCCAGGAAGAACAGTTTGCTGTACACCGGCACCGGCGATCGCTTACCGAACGCCTCGCCCGCAATGAGCCGGTAACGCACGGGGCCATCGGTCCATGTGGGCAGTTCTTCCTCCTTCGTATGGTGGAACTGAGGGTCCATATCCTCGCGTTCCTTGGGCAATGCCACCCAGATCTGCAAGCCGTGCAAGCGTTTGGGCTTGCCACGCAGGTGTTCGGGAGTGCGTTCGCTATGCACAATGCCCTTCCCGGCCGTCATCCAGTTCACGGCACCGGGCTTGATC
>Ga0209097_10001653_pt1 | contig 18826 bp, 18 predicted proteins | sample AD_UKC052_MetaG_FD_184419 | JGI IMG/M metagenome (GOLD analysis project Ga0209097, IMG submission 184419) | Active sludge microbial communities of municipal wastewater-treating anaerobic digesters from USA - AD_UKC052_MetaG (SPAdes) (version 2) | ecosystem: Engineered > Bioreactor > Anaerobic >... | reverse complement strand
TGTTGCATTGTAGTTTCAGTTTCTTAATTTCGTTCGGTGTCGGGGAAAAAACGCAGCAGGTCGCTAAAGCCATTCCTTCGTCATTTGGCTTTAGCTCCTAAATCGCGCTACGTTTTATACACTGACGTTGGCAGCAACCGCCTAAAAAAAGTAAAGACTACTAATGACCGACAGAAACGACTACTACGTTTACGTTTACATTGACCCGAGAAACTTTGAGGAGTTCTATTACGGTAAGGGGAAAGGAAATCGAAAAGACGCTCACCTAAGTGACGAGAGCGACTCCGAGAAAGCGAAAAGAATAAGAGAAATTAAAAACGCTGGACTAAAACCAATCATTAGAGTTATTGTAAGGGACTTGACTGAGAAAGAAGCTTTCTTAATTGAAAAGACTTTGATTTGGAAACTGGGAAAAACCTTGACTAACAAATCAACGGGACATTTCGCGGACAAGTTCAGACCTCACAACACGATTTACAGAGAGCTACAAGGGTTCGACTTTAGAAATGAAATTTATTACGTGAACGTTGGAGAAGGACCACACCGACATTGGGACGACTGTAAAAAATATGGGTTCATGACCGCTGGACAAGGAAAACAATTTAGCGACCCAATAAGAAGTTTGGAACCAGGTGACGTAGTTGTAGCTTATTTAAAAAGATACGGCTTTGTTGGAATTGGAGTTGTTAAAGAAAAAGCCGTAAAGGTGGACGACTTTAGATTTAAGGGAAAATCTGTAAGAGAATTAAAACTTGTAGAGCCATTCATCACTGACAACCACGACAACGAGAAATCAGAATATTTGGTAAAGGTTGACTGGAAAAGAGCCGTTGACAGAGAAGAAGCAAAGTGGAGTAAAAACGGTGGACTATTTTCATCACAGTTGATAAAGGCATCTTTGCAAGGACAACCTAAGACAATTGAGTTTTTGGAAAAACAGTTTGACATTAGGTTTCTCGATTTAAAGACGGACTAAGGCGGCAGCTGCCAACAAAAAGTTTATGCCAGCTGCGGGTGACGTGTAGGTATAAAGTTTAGTTTTCTTAATTTCGTTCAGCCACGTGGGACAAAGACGCGCTTCGATAGCCGCAGCCGTCATAAACTCAAACGTTATATGCCATTTTAGAAAACCGAACGACCCGAACAAAAAGACCAAAAAAGATATGTTTAGACACAAAGGAAAGACAAGAACATTAACACACAATTTGAGAATTGCTTCTTTGTTGTCTTTTGTTGCAGGTGTTGTAAATGTTGCTGGATTTTTGGCAGTTCAAAAATTGACAACAAACGTAACAGGACATTTTGCCTTTTTTGTGGACGAAGTTTTTAAACAAAATTTTTGGGAAGGACTAAATTACTTTCTTTACATTTTGTTTTTCTTTTTGGGTTCGTTCTTTTCGAGCTTTTCTATTGAACTTACGTCTAAAATAAACGACAGGCTAATTTATAGAATTCCAGTTGTTGCAGAAAGTTTGATTTTAATATCGGTTGCAATATTTGGACAAGAAATAATTTCAAAAGCACCGAATATTTTAGCATATTCCTTACTTTTTGCAATGGGTTTACAAAATTCATTGGTAACAACAATTTCAAATGCAACTGTGCGGACAACACATTTGACAGGACTTTTTACAGACTTGGGAATTGAACTATCTCAACTATTCTTTTATAAGTTAAAGGAACAAAAAGACAAACTCTATTCATCTATAAAATTACGTTTGACAATTATTAGCTTTTTCTTTTTTGGTGGACTTCTTGGCGGAATTTTTTATTCGATAATTAATCTTTATGTATTAGCATTTGCGGGTTTATTGCTTCTCATAGGACTAATTTATGACGACATTAAACTGAAATTAAAAAGACAACTGAGATGACGAAAAGAAAAACGGCATATAACATCGGTTTGGCAATATGGCGGCTGAAGTGCTTCTATGAAACATTTGTGCAAGGCTCAACAGTAGGAATTCTATTGAACTTTTGTGCTGAAAACCCGCCACATCGCCAAGCCGCAAATCGTTGGTGGCAACCGTAGGGACACACATTAAAATTCAGAAGACTAAAATGACTTCATCTGAACTTGAAAATAAGATTGACAAATTTAGCGAGCTAGTTGACAATTTTGGGGAATCCAATTTTAATAGCAGAGAATTGTGGCAATTGCAGAAAGAGATTTTTCAAAACTTTAAAGAGACAGATTTTTACGACCGTGAAGACCGACAAAATAATTGGAATAAGTTTCAAAGTTTGGTTGACACTTTAAGAAAAAAGCAAGATGACATAAATATGGAAAATGAAAAATTTGCTGACGAAGCCGATAGGCTTATTGAAAAGCTAAAAGATTCTATGGGAGGCGGACTTTTTACCAAGCAGCTTGAAAAAGCCGATTTTACCGAATTAAAAAGTCTTTCATCTGAAATTTTTGAGTTCATTAAACAGCCTCGCTTTCCTTCAAAAGAAAGAAGGGTTGCGGTTTGGGATAAATTCAATAATTTAAGAGACAAACTAAAAGAAGAAGAAAACGAATACTATACCAAAATCCGTGAAAAAATAACTAAGCGAAATAATTATTCAGAAGAACTAACAGAAAAAATCATTCGCACTATAGATGCCTGTCATCCTGATTCAAGTCTGGAAGACCTTTTTGATTTAATAGGATTCCTTATATATTATCTATCTGGAATTGGTTTTGTAATCGGAGCGATTGGAATGATATTAGGGATAAAAGAAGAAAAACCAAAGAATCCATTAATAGTAAAGTCAAAAGCCCTAAGAGACATACGAAGTTTTATTAATGAAAACAAAGATGAGATAACAAAAGAGGATAAACAGAAGATTTATGCTCGACTTTATTCAGTTGAGGCAGATTTAAACAAGGCATGGGAAATTTACAAAGAGGAACAAGAAACAAAACAAAAAGAATGGGAAGAACGAAAAAAGTATAAAGAGCAAAAAAAAATTGAGTGGGAGATAAAACAAAGGGATTTTCTTTCAAAACTTGAAAATGGTTTGGAAAAGCAAATTGCCTTTAAACAAAAAGTGGAAAATGCTTATGAAAATCAAAAGGAGTTTCTCAAAAAGCTGGAGAAAAGACTTGATAATCAAGAGGACTTTCTTACTAAGCTTAATGACCAATTGACTGATTTAGAGGACAAATATTCAAGTGCTTGGAATGATGACTTTAAAGATAAAGTTTCAGATTGGATAGATGATAAAAAAGAAAAAATTTCAGATGTAGAAGGCGACATTGACAACATTAAAGATAAAATCAAGGATGTAGATAGAAATATTGATGAATTAAGAGAGAAAATAAGAAGTGCTGAAAATAGAATTGAGGAAATTGAAAGTAAAATTGATGAAGTTAAAAGAAAGTTGTAAGCAATCAATGGTAAAGAAAGCGATATACGGCTGCCACCAACATTGCATTGGCAATATGGCTGGCTTGATGGAAATGCCATTGGGCTGAACGAATGCTATTTGGCAGTGGTTCAAGTGGAAGGAATACTATTGGGCATTTTCAGTTATTTGAAACATTTTACATTTTCCATGCATTGGTAGCCGGGCAGACACAGCCATGAATTCCAGCCACATCGCCAATGCTTTAACGTTAGCGGTCAGGCTAAAAAGACCGTGCAAATAACAAACAGACGATAAACAATGACATTAATTGCATCATTTATAGGAGTTGACGGCAAGTTTCCAAAACCGAAACCTGCTTCAATTTATATTGTAAGTGACAGTAGAATAACTTGGGGCGACAAAGCAAAGTTTGAATATGGTAGAAAAGTATTTGGTTGCAAGAATTCACCTGATATTTTTGGTTACTGTGGTGACGTGCTTTTTCCATCTATCGTATTAAATCAAATTGTTGACATAGCAGACCAGGGTTTACTTTTTGAACCTAACTGGACTTGCAAACAAAAATTTCAGGCTGTTGTAAATAAGCTAATTCAAATTTTCAATAACTATCCAAAAGAAGTTCAAAGTATAACGGCTGACACTTTGCAAATCATTCACGGATCAAGAGATGAAAACCAAAATTTTTTCTGTCAAAAAATGGAGTGGTGGAAATCAACTAACAAATGGACAAGTGGAACGGTTGAATTTTCAGACCACTCGGATAAACTTTTTGTGCTTGGTTCAGGCAGAAATGAATTTCTTGAGAAATTTAAGAAATATGCCGAAAGTGAAAATCAAAAGACAAGTAGAGCAGTTTTCCACTGCTTTACTGATACACTTTCAAATATAACTGATAAATATTGTGGTGGAGCACCGCAACTTGTCGGACTCTATAGAATCAACAATGCAAAATTTTTCGGTATCATTCACGACAATAAAAGATATTTACACGGTGTTCAAGTTGACGACTTGATTAACTTTAATAATGTGGAGTGGCGTAACGAATTATTTGAAGTTTGTGACGGAATAACAATGAAAAGAAAAAAAGATGCTCAAAGACAACCAAATCCTTTGTTGCATTAAAGAAGCAAATCCCCAGAACCGCCCTAATTTTGAAATTAAAGACTTGGCGGTGCTAGGTGCTGTCGGTGACTTGACTGGAAACAGTCAAGTTCACCTACTGGGGTTTAAAACAAGTAAAAAACCGAAACAAAAAGAGAGTAACAAAAATAATTTGATAAATCGTGCTTGACGACAAAAACGAATTAAGGAAAATTATTTTAACAGTAACTGAGCTTTTCAACGCTGATAAAGAGTTGGAACTTGCAGACCTGTTAAGAACTTCTGAAATCACATCAGAACCAACATACTATGATAATTGGAATGGCGGAACCACCTACTATTCAATTTACCTAACGGTTTCTGTTGACAGATTTGTTAAAATACAAGATAGACAACCCGATATTGAAGCTAAAATAAAGGAAAAAACAGAACTGGTTTTAAGACCTTATGAAAACACACAGATAGGTCAAGTTTATATTATTCCCAAGTCAATTCCCAAAATTGAGTGGGACAGAATTGCCGATATCTTTTCTAAAGACCAACTTATTTCCGAAGTAAATTACCTAAAAGACATAATGATTTCTGTTTCTACCGGTGGTCAAAGAATTCAAGATGTGAACGGTGAATTTCAAAATCGATATGCATTAGTTGATAAAGCCTTACAACGACTGAATTTTGAAAACCCAAATTCATTTAGCGACTTATGGCAATGGTATGCAAGATGGAGTTCAGGGGAAATGCCACAATATAAAGATAGACGTGCTTTCATTGGCGAAATGTATGGTAACTTATTAAAAGCCCTCCAAGAAACAGAGCAACCTGAACTTCTGAATGTTTCAGTCAATCTAACGGGTTGGGAACGCATTGACAGAACGGTTAAAGAAATAAAGATGCGGCTTAAACAAGCATCCAACGAAGAACAATTTCAAACGGTTGGACTGCTTTGCAGAGAAACTATAATTTCAATCGCACAAGCGATTTACAACGAAGAAAGGCATCCAACGATAGACGGAATAAAAGCAAGTAAGACAGATGCAAAAAGAATGCTTGATGCGTATATCGCTGTTGAACTTGCAGGTGGGGCAAACGAAAATTTAAGAAGATATGCGAGAGCTTCTAACGATTTGGCAAATGAACTGACCCATAAACGAACAGCCAATTCAAAGGATGCAGCACTTTGTTCTTCCGCAACAATTTCACTTGTGAATTTGATTGGAATTTTAGAAGACAGACATTAAATACAGCCGACAATGAACGAACAAATAGAAGCAAAGAAAGAAGCCCGAACCGCTAACATCACCTATACGCAAGCAGGGGTTTCGTGCTTCGTAGAAAGGGAAAGTGGTAAATTTAAAGTTCAGTGCTTCGTAGGAAGTTCAGTGGTTAAATCCCTGCCTTCGTATAGCTGAGAACCGTTAGCAGCAAGCGTAACAGACGACCGTGCAACCTGACAGTAACGGACGGACGGACAAGAAAAGTAAACCATTTTGACAGACAGACAAACAAAAACAGACCATATTGAAACGGGACAACGGGTAAGCCGACACTCTTTGCTGACCCTTGTGTATTTTTTCTTTTTCCCCACCGCACATTTTTTATTCATTTTTTTGCCACCGCACAATGGCACATTGGCTTTTGCCCCGACACACAAAAACCTACGCTTCGGCAAAAGCCAAAGAGCCATTTTTCCCAACGCTTTTTTAACTTTGCATTTATAAAACATCTATAAAGAGAACACTATGCTATCAACAGAGAAAACATTATCAGAAGTAATTGAAATATTAAGACAACGAGGTTACACAGAAGACTTTAACCTGTTAGAAGAAAACATCTCATACAAAAAAGGAGGCGAAAAGGTTGATTTGAACGACATCGTTATTGATAAAATATATCGTTTTACCGGACAAAACGACTTGGACGATGAAGCCATTTTATACGCAATGAGAAACCGAAAAGACGGAGCGAAAGGTGTATTTGTTAATGGATATGGAACTTACACAGACTCAGGGGCAAACGCTGTAATCAGTAAAATTAATGTTGAAGAAAATGACAATGATGATTGGACAGTAGAAAAATGATTTTTATTAAATTTGCACCGTGAAATATTTATCTTCCATATTAGCCATTTACGTTTTGTTGCTGACAGCAGCCCCAAACTTAGTGGAGGACAAATGTTTTCGGGAGCAAACGACTGAACAATCCCAAGACAACCAAGATGATAAAGATTGTGGCGATTGTTGTTCGCCTTTTATGAATTGCCATACTTGTGTAGGGTTTACTTTCCCGATAGCAAACTTTTCTTTACACTCTGTCCTTACCTATTCAGACAAAAAAGTTTCCATATACAAGGACAATACTACGTCTGACTTTTTCTCTGCCATTTGGCAACCGCCTAAGATTAGTTAATGTTTCAGTGCCTTCGGCACAATAACAAATTGCGGTGCTACGCACCGCCAATTCTTATTTTTCAAACATTAATAATCATTCAGACAATGAAGCTAAAAATCATTTTGCTGCTAATGGCAGCATTTCATATAAATACCGTATTCGGACAGAATACATTTAAAGCGGTCATAAAAGACAGCGAAACAAAAGAGCCGTTAATCGGTGCGACAGCAATTTTATCAGGAACAGCAACAGGAGCAACCGCAGACATTGACGGACTGATAACCTTAACCAATATTCCGAACGGAAAACAGGTAATTGAATTTCGTTATATAGGTTATGAAACACGAAAAGACACCTTTGAATTTCCTTTAACAACAATAGACCCGATTGAAATTTTTCTACAATCAGAAACAGACGAGTTGGACGAAATTGTGATTTCATCTACACGAAGTTCAAGAACAATCAAAGACATTCCGACAAGAATTGAATTTATTGCAGGAGAGGAATTAGAAGAAAAGGGAAATATGAAAGCGGGCGATATTCGTATGCTTTTGAGCGAAAGCACAGGAATACAAACGCAACAAACATCGGCAACATCTGCCAACGCTTCTATTCGTATTCAAGGGCTTGACGGACGATACACCCAAATTCTTAAAGACGGTTTTCCATTATACGCAGGTGCAGCAAGCGGTTTGGGACTTTTGCAAACGCCACCGCTTGACTTAAAGCAGGTAGAAATTATTAAAGGTTCTTCATCTACACTTTACGGAGGCGGAGCAATAGCAGGATTGGTAAACCTGATTTCCAAAACACCAACTGATGAAAGAGAGTTGCGTTTTCATTTAAACGGAAGTTCGGGTAGAGGTTTTGATATAAATGGTTTTTACGGACAACGTTTCAATAAAATAGGAACAACAATATTTGCGGCACATAACAGAAATTGGGCTTACGACCCTGCAAATATTGACCTGACGGCTATTCCGAAATTTGACAGATATGTTTTCAATCCCAAGTTGTTTGTTTATTTCAGCGATAAAACAAAGCTGAATGTTGGATTAAACACAGCAATTGAAAACCGTATCGGTGGCGACATACATTATATTCAGGGAAATGGCGACACTATCCACAGTTATTTTGAAGAAAATAAAACACAACGCTATTCTACGCAATTGTCTTTTGACCATAAATTTAATGACAAAAGTTTTTTCAATTTTAAAAACAGCGTGAGTTACTTTAACAGGATAATCAACATTCCGAATTATAGTTTTGACGGCACACAAACGGCAACTTTCAGCGAAGCAAGCTATACCAATGTAAGGGAAAAAACAGAATGGGTTGCAGGGGTAAATCTTTGGACAGACAATTTTCAGGAAAAGCAGTTAGATACTTTTCCGTTAAGAAATTACGACCAAATTACTTTTGGTGCATTTGCTCAAAATTCGTGGAAAGCTACCAGGTGGCTTAATCTTGAAACAGGTTTCAGAGCCGATTATGTTATTGATTACGGTATTGCGTTACTACCAAGAGTTTCGGCATTATTCAAAATTACAGACAAATTTTCTTCACGTCTTGGCGGTGGATTTGGCTATAAAACGCCAACCATTTTTACCGAAGAAAGCGAACGCATACAATATCAAAATGTAATGCCGATTGATAAAAATATCAACAAATTAGAACGCAGTTACGGAGGAAATGTTGATTTTAATTACCGCACTGCATTTGGCGAAAAAGTAACGTTTAGCATTAACCAACTTTTCTTTTACACCTATTTGAATAATCCTTTGTTGCTTGACTATCAAACAAACGGCTTATACCAATTTATCAATTCGGCAGGGCATATTAATACAAGAGGAACGGAAACCAATATCAAAATCGGCTATGAAGATTTTAAATTGTTTTTGGGCTATACGTTTACAGATACACGCTTGCATCAAAACGGAGTTTCGACAAATACGCCACTCACGCCAAAGCACAGGATAAATTCAGTTTTAATGTATGAAATAGAGGATAAATGGAAAGTAGGTTTGGAAACGTATTATTTCAGCCCTCAAAAATTAAGTGACGGAGCAACAGGAAAACAATATGTGCTTTGCGGATTTATGGTTGAAAAGCTATGGGAAAAATTTTCTGTTTACATCAACTTTGAAAATTTCCTTGACGCACGGCAAACCCGATTTGACACCATTTATACAGGAACAGTTACCAATCCTGTTTTCAGGGACATTTACGCACCGCTTGATGGATTTTTAATTAATGGCGGTATAAAATTAAAATTGTAAGAATTATGCAAAAGACAATATTTAAAATCATAAAAATGGATTGCCCAAGCGAGGAGCAATTGATACGAATGAAACTGCAAAAGTTTGATGAAATAAAATCATTGGAGTTTGATATTGCAAACCGAAAATTGACAGTTCATCATATTGCGGAAAGCCAACCTATACTTTCGGCTTTGGAAACTCTAAATCTTGATACAACCTTAATTTCAACGGAAGAAAATACAATAGAAATAGAAGCAGGCACAAGCAGTATGCAACGAAAATTATTGTGGACGGTTCTTATTATCAATTTCCTGTTCTTCGGGTTGGAAATGCTGTTTGGCATTTTTTCCAATTCAATGGGATTGGTAGCGGACAGTTTGGATATGCTTGCTGACAGTATCGTTTACGCATTGGCATTATTTGCAGTTGGGGGAACGATTGCAAGAAAAAATAACATCGCCAAGTTTGCAGGATATTTTCAAATCCTTTTAGCTGTTATCGGTTTCATTGAAGTTGTCAGACGTTTTATCGGAGTTGAAAAAATGCCCGATTTTCAAACAATGATTGTAGTTTCTGTTTTAGCCCTGATAGCAAATGTGATTTGTCTTTACTTATTACAAAAAGGGAAAAGCAAAGAAGCCCATATGCAAGCGAGTATGATTTTTACTTCCAATGACGTAATCATTAATTCGGGTGTAATCCTTGCGGGACTTTTGGTTAATTGGCTTAATTCAGGTTATCCCGACTTGATTATTGGAGCAATTGTTTTTGTAATTGTTGCAAGAGGAGCATACAGGATATTACAGTTAGCGAAATAAAAAGCCAACGCACACAAGCACACACATTTTGCAGCCGCTACAAGCCAACACGCAAACCAAAGCTGCAAAAAGAGTGTTCTTGTTTTCCCGAAAAAAAATGAATAAAAAATTTTCCTGCCCTTCTGAAAAAAGAAAAAATACCCGAACGCACAAGCCGACAACGACACTTACACCGACATACAGACAATGGTTTACTAAGACGGTGGACAGAACGCCAGCTGCTAACAGCGGTTTGGCGTAATGGGGGCGGACGTGCTTCGTATGACAGTTTTTCTTAAATTTGAACTTTCGGCTTCGTATGAAGTTTTGTGCTGAAAAGCCCCCACTACGCCAAGCCGCAAACCGTTAGCTGCTATTTTAACCCTCACCATACAGACAACTATTTTAATGATAAGAGTTTATTTGGATTGGAATGTCATCAGTAATTATAAACGTCCAGAACTTTCTGGACTAAGAAATTTTATATCAACCCATAAGGAGGCTTTACAGTTTCCGTACTCACCTGCTCACTTCAAGGATTTGATGAAAAGCTACCGGGTTGACAACAAATTTTTTGAGGAAGACTTAAACAGTCTCAATTATCTCTCTGAAACACATTTGCTGCGTTGGGGAAAAGACGGAATTGAAGTTTTATCTGCTACACCGAAAGAATATTTTGAAACAGAGAAGGAAAGTGAAGATGTTTTATCAATGATGGACCTTGAAAAAGTCTTTGGCGATTTAGATAGGGATGATTTTGGCATCGGCAAAATAGGTACATTAATGAGGACATTATTTCAATTACAGCCTTCAGGGATTCAGATTACAGATGAGAATAAAGAAATGTTACAAAAAATGTTTCCCAATCTTACAGAACATTCATCAATGTGGGATGTGATGAAAGATGTTATGCCTTTTAGCAAAAAATTATTACAAGAAAGAGATTATTTCAAAGATTTTCGGAAATCAATTTCGGATAAAGGGTTCAAATTAGAAGCTAATTCAGGCAATTGGAGCGTAGAAGAAGTTATAAAGAAAATTGACGAATTTTTGCAAAAACAAAATACCAAGCTGACTTTTACAGAGTATGTTGATACTTGCTTCAAGCATAAGAAAGACCAAGTAAATCGGTTTGAATACTACACAACTGCTTATTTGTTGCTTGACATGATCGGTTACAAGCCAGACAAATTGCCAAAGCCTACAGACAATATGCAAAATATTCAAAACGATGCTGAACATTCTTTTTATTCGGCCTATTGCGATTATTTTGTTGCAATTGACAAAAACTTAAGAACTAAGACAAAAGTGCTTTTTAAAGAGTTCAATATTCCGACGGTAGTTCTTACTCCAGATGAATTGCTTGAAACATTGAGTTCAAAAATTTATATACCTAATGCAAGCGAGCATTTTGTAAAAGAGGCATTTGACCTTTTAAAACAAGAGAACATTGTTGAGACCTATACAACAACTGATGATGACAATGTTGATACCTTCGCCTTTAAGCTGCCGATTTTCTATTTCAATTTCTTCAATTATGCTGTCTATCAACACTATCCAGAACAAAGAGGCTTTATATTGACTTTCAAAAAAGTTTTTAAGAACTATTCCAGTTTTATTTTTTACACAGAAGCAGAAAGACTTGTTGATAGAGTTACCCAATTTTTTGGAGTAGATGATTTAGAACATTTTTCAGCGAAGAAAAAAAGCTTTGTTTATGGCGACAAGGAAGTAAACATTACATGGCAGTTTGAAGGCGGGCTAATCATTCTGGAACTTGACACCGAAACTCATAGACCAATACTAACTTATGCGGTGACGGTACCCAAAGAAGAACAAAACAGCAGCTAACATTGCATTGGCAATATGGCGGGGGGACGAATATATTCTCAGCTTTTTGTACGCTACTCAGCTTCAGTTCCAGCCGACGATTAACGCTAAGCAATTAATAAGCAATGAGCTTTTGTATATTTAATTAGCAGCGGCGCCGGGCGGACGGAACACAGAATACCGCCACATCGCCAATGCTTTTACGTAATGCTTCAAGACACCTTATAATATCTAAAATTCTAAAAAAATCATGAAATTTATAGCTCAATTAATTCATTCGATTTTACTAATTTTCGTATTCAATATATCGGCAATTGCACAAATTGATTCAACCAACACCATGACAGTTGATTTGCAAAAGGCTTTTCAGGAAACCGCTAAAACATACGAAGCTTTTGAAGCTGAACATGGCCACTACATTCAAACACCAAATGTAAAGATGCATTATTTGACCTGGGGAAAATTTACAAGCCGTCCAATAGTTTGGATTCATGGAACCGGGAGTAATTGCTATGAAGCAGCTTTGTTTGCTGATAGTTTGGTTAAGAATGGATACTATATAATAGCCATTGACTATTACGGTCATGGCAAAACACCTTTTCCAACAAGTGAAGTATCAATATTCAATGTGGCGGACGACATTTATTTTTTACTGAATAAACTCAATATTAAAAAAACCATAATCGGTGGATGGTCAAGGGGCGGTTCAATAGCTACAGCTTTTTATGATGCTTATCCTGCAATGGTTTCAGGCATTGTGCTGGAAGACGGCGGCTCTGTAGGATGGTTGCGGCCATATAACAAAATGGAGCAAAAAGACATGTTGAGTAAATTAGCAGCAGATGCGGAAAAGTATGGACCAATTCTATCCCAGAAAATGTATTCATCCCTATTTGAGGCATTTTGCGAATACCAATCTGATGGTAAGATAAGTCTGCATAATTTTCATTCACTCAACAATTCTTCAACAGGACAATGGGCTATAAACCCTGGCTTAGATACATGGTTAGGGGAAGACTCCTGGGAATTAGTTTCAAAATATATCTTAAGACCAACTGAAGCACCACTATTTGAATATTCAACCACTGGTTTGGAACCAAAAATCGTGTATCGTAATTTAAAAGTTCCTCTACTCATCTTTGACCCTATTGATAGTACCGATGTGTTTAAGGATTTTGAGGAAGATAATAGTCTTCTAAAACAACAGCACTCAAAATGGATTACACACTTAGTTTATGAAAACACAGGACATGGTGTAAAATACCAACATCCAGAAAGGTTTTATAAAGATTTGATTTTATTTCTTGACAGAATAAAATTACAGGCAAGCAATTCGCAACTAAAAAGTAACAACTAATTATTGATAGAAGCACTACAGCCGATAACCAGCGTTTCGTTACGTTGCGGCCGCAGGCTAAACAATGAAACGACTGTTGAACGAAACCTACGGTTGCCGCTTTTACCTTATGGAGTTCCCGACCTTATATTGTTGAGATAGTAACCTGCCAGGAAGGGCAGGTTTGTTTAAAGGCGGGTTATTTTAATCAGGTTTTTACCCTTTTATAGAGTAGTGGAGGAGTTACTGACATAGCTTCTCCTACCTGGCTAGGAATTAGCAAGACAATTTATTGCCAAGGGCAATATGATTATTATTTGTGGCAGACAAGAAAATAAATTGAAAGAAGCCAAAAACCTGCTTCCTTCTAAAAGAGGGGTTTACTAAAATCAATATTACCTTCAATTACTTTATTATGGATAGCTGCAAGTGTAGCTGCTGTTGATGCATTTTTTAATAAGTTGGATATTACTTCCGTGGGACTAATGCTCATTTCCTTTTTCTTTCAGTTTTAAACAATCCCGCAGTGTACTGATCATACAACTCAAACAGGTATTCAATCCGCTTAGTCTCATTTGGGAATGGTTGTGGCCGGTAGCACAAATCAACTGCCTTATCTAGTGCCTGATGGGCTTTTACCAAAGCCGTTGGCATGGTGGTGGGGTCGTACAAATCGGCAAGGCTGCTATTTGGAAAAAGTAAACGGGCATCAAGCACAGCCTGCGCGGCAGCTTCTACAACTTGCTTTTGTTTTTCGGTAGGGTTTGGCGGCCAGGGGAAGTTGTTGTAAACGATACCTGCTGAATAGGAATAATCGCTTTTCATTCTTCCTGCCACACTTCTTACCCAGGCCATGTGCATGAGCGAAGCAAGAATGCCGAATGTAAACAGGGTTGCTTCCGAAATGGTATAATTTTTATTACTGGTAATTATTTCAGCTTTCATAAATCCAATAGGAATATAATCACGTCTTTCTGATGAAACTTCCGGCAATACTAAATAATCACTTTTCGGTTGCCTTATTTCACCAAACAGGGTTGGGAAGGATGCCAGTTTTTGCGTAGTTGGCCTTTTACTGTTTTTTCTGGCCTGACGAACTAAATCAATGCGTTCCTTTACCATAGGCAATCCCTGAAGCTCCTTTGGATCAGCATCAGGTAGCCATAAACACCATCTGTTGGTTCCTGAAATAAATTCCTGTCCGCCAATGAATTTTCGGAAATATTTCAATGCCATGGATTCTTTTTTAAGAAACTCCTCCATTTCCTGTTGTTCAAAAAGAAAGTACCCACCGTCATTTGGCATATTCCCAAATACCATTTCCTGGACATTTGAAATGGGAGTCCTCCTTTTAATTAAAAAATTATCCCTTCCCTGAACAAGGTACGGATTAATATTCTTCACCGGAATGGGTGCAAGACCTGAAGGATCATATAGGATTTTTTCACTTTTATCATAATTGCTGAAACCAATTATTACCACATGTACTGCTGCATTGGCTTTAGCTTCGTTGCCCCACTTAAAGGTTGGGTGTGCAAAATGTATCTTACAATGGTATTTGTTGAATAATACATTCCATAAAATTCCAACCTGCTCACCCTGCGTGATGGAATTGGTTGATACAAAAGCTGTTACGGTTTTAGGTAATTCACCCGGTTTTAGCTGGTTATGGTTTTGCATATACTTTGCCGCCGTTACAAACCATGCTGATACATAATCTAAAACGCCCGTACCATGTGCACCGGCTAAACACGCTTCTAAATCGCCTTTTTGGTTTTCATTTTGGTATTGCTTTCCAATAAATGGCGGGTTTCCCATAATAAAATCAAACCAAACTTCATGTTGAGGTGCGGGCGTAGCGGGATTTATGTTGTAATCACGGGCATAAATATTTACCTTTTGGTATTCCAATTCAGGTTCATTCAATACAAATATGTTTGCCTCTTCAGTTTTTATATTTATGGTTTTTTCTTTGTTCAACAAGCTTTGCCAATCCATTCTCAGCGCATTGCCATGCACAATCGTAGCACTTTTGCGCAGCGGTAGCCGCACATAATAATCCCCAAACCTTTGGCTTGCTGTTATATTCATTTGGTGGTCCATCAGCCACAAAGCTACCTGTGCTATCAACGAAGGAAATTCTTCGTACTCAATCCCGTAAAACTGATCTACATCTACCAGAAAGAAAGTGCCAATGTCGGTAACGGTTTGGCCTTCGAGGATGGAGGCTACTATTTCCATTTCCAGCAGTCTCATTTCGCGGTAGGTAATAATCAGGAAGTTACCACAACCGCAGGCAGGATCAAGAAAACGCAACTTGCTGATTTTTAGGTGCAATTTGCGCAGTTCATTTTTATTGTGCCGGCATTTATTAAATTCTGCCCACAAGTCATCAAGAAACAGCGGGCGGATTACCTTGAAAATGTTTTTTTCGCTGGTATAGTGGGCTCCAAGGTTACGCCGGGCCTTAGGGTCCATTACACTTTGAAACAGGCTGCCGAATATGGCCGGACTTATTTTTCCCCAATCGAGCAGGCAGGCATTCAGCAGCATATTTCGCATATCGCTGTCGAAGCTTGCAGGGGGCAGCACTTCTTCAAACAGTTTGCCGTTTACATAGGGGAATCGGGCAAGGTCTTCATCAAGGTTTTTCAGTCTTTTGCTGTATTCTCGGTTTAGTATATCAAACAACGTGCTAAGGTGCATAGCAAGGTCGCTGCCATCGGGGCGGGTATTATTTATAAGGTAGGCATTAAAACCATCCCGGTCAAAAATGCCGGTATCATCGGCAAAAAGTATAAACAGCAGCCGTACAAGATATACTTCAAGGTGGTGACCATCATAACCGATATTTTTTAGTTTATCATGCAGCTTGCCCATCAGTTCGGCTGCTGCAAGGTTTACCGGGTCCTGTTCAGCAAAATTGCGCTTTTCAAGTCCGCGCAGGGTATCGAAAAGGGGCAGGTATTTTACAAGGTCGGGCAAGGTAAATTTGGTGCATTCGCCATTTTCATCGTATATATGAAAATGGTGAAAATCAGAGATCATAATGATTTTGGGGAGTTCAAATTCTTTCAGCCCGTGGCAGTAATCTTTTGCCTGTGTGTAAGCCTTTGCAAGGTCTTTACCCCGGCTTTTCATTTCCACAAGCAGGTTGCCCTTCCACAGCAGGTCAATATAGCCATCGCCATCATCGAGTTTTTTTACCCGGTGCTCAAAAATGGCTACCCAGCGGCGGGTAATACCAAAAATATTGAGGAATTGTACCAGGAATTCTTTGGCTTCGGCATCTTCGTTGGTTGCGCCTTCCCACTCCTTGCAAAAGGCTAAGGCTCTTTTTTTTATTTCGTTTATGGAAATGGGCATATATTGAATGGCTTGAGTGTGCTAAAATAAACAACCCTGCGCTTTTTGGGGCGACAGTTATTAACAATTTTGGAGGTAAAAAATATCTCCAATGGTTGGGACCATGGAGATACTTTTACCCTTAGTATTTTATTGCCGTACTAAAAGTATATTTTTTTAGTAAAATAGAAAATCTGAAAAGCATGTGTCCTTGTGGCAAATGGCAGCAAAATCATTAGCCTGTGTAAACAGGAAATATTAAAGCATTATAGTGTCCCTGAAAGACCTTACTTTTGCAAATGGTTATTGACCCCCATCTCGGTAGCCGCGGGAGGTGGCCACATAAGAAACAGAGCCATCCGCTCCATTCAACCGCCCAAGTGGCGGTTGAGTCTTTTCAGGTGGTATCTATCCCTTTTACTTCAGTATTTCCGCGGTTCACCCCTTCTTACCCAGGTAATGGGGTACTAATTTAGCGGTGAAATCAAAATTCCCTTCAATCTGGCTTCCAATTAAAAATGGAGACAGACTTATACTATACCATATTATATATAGGTATCTGATTGTTACCTGGGTAACAAGTATGAAGCTACATGATTAAGCCCTGCACAATCCGGGTATTTTTGCTCCCATTTTTCCATTGAAAAGGGTAAGTTTTGTTGCTATTGGCAGTTTTTATTTTTGTGTAAACTAAAAAATTATTTTTTTTAGTTTACACAAAAAAAGTTTACACAGTTTGTGTAAATTATTTTTTTTACTATTTTAGCTTACACAAATCCCGGAAAGAACCGCTTAACAACCTAAACACCGGATTGTGCAAACCCATGCAACTTTATAAAGAAGTAGCCGAAAGCCTTGGATTAAGTAATGTTCAATTGGCCGGATTTCTTGGTATCAGCAATAGTTTATTGCATATGTCGCTTAAGGGGCAGCGAAATCTCCCATCCCGCAGCTTTACCACCCTTTTTGAAATGCAGCAGCAGATTGAAAGGGCTCAAATACTGGTTTCTGCCGGTATTGCCGGCGTACATCATATTGATGAAAAGAGGATTAACAAGTTGAAAAACAGGCTGATACACAAGTGTTTGATTGCACAACGGCGACTTGATAACCTGCATGCACGCCACCAAAAACTTCAAAAGTTAATTACCTGGGTAAACTTACAGTTATCCCGGCAAACCGAACTTTCCCAAAAGCAAAAGCTATGGCTTGAAATGCAGGAGGCGAATGCCCGTAAAAAACTGAGGGCCTGTTCCCAAACCGATTTATTTCTGGCCGAAATACAGTTATCAGGGATTTCATCTCAACTCCGCATGGTTGAGGCCTGGTTGGAGGCGCAAAGCCAAACGTAGTTTTACGATGGCTGAAAGGGTATTTTTACGCTTGCTTTGGGCCTGGGGCAGATTTTAGCTTTGCCTCATTCGTTAACCAAAAACCAAATTAGACGTATGGCTTACTCAGTCACACAACTCAAAACCATCGCAGAATGTGATGCAGTGCTTAACATGATCGGCAAAGAAAAGGCCGATCTTCAGTTCAGGCAAACAGGTGTTCAGCGGAAGCAAACAAGTTATTCGGAAAGCAGCACAGAAATTGCAACCGAGCTTACTGCTGTAAATGCAGAAATCACAGCCTATGAATCCATTATGGCATCCCTGCCCGCAGGCCCGGCCAAAGATGATGCGCAGGCGAAGTTGAAAAAATTGCAGTACCGTCAGTTCCTGCTAACCGAGCGCAAAGAAAATTATGGTGTGATGGCGCTCATGGAAAAGGAAATGGACCTTGGCATGCTGGAAAAGCAGATTGCTGAACTTGGGGTTTTTCAAACAGCCGTTACCGCCCATAAGGCAACGATTGAATAGGATACACCCAAAGTAAAGAAAATGGACCTGCACGAGCGTGCGGGTCTGTTTTTTTTGGTTGTTAAATTATGCATCTTTTAAACAAAATAATGAGTATTTATGAAATTATGGGGTACAGAGATTAGGGCCCTTTGCCCGCATACCGGTGAATTAAAAACCTGGGGTGGCGATAATGTACAAGCCCCAACCTGGGAACTTGCCCAACAATGGTGCGATGCAAACAAGGGATATTTGAAGGTAATTGGGGAATTGGTTGCTGAAATTCCTTGTGATGAGGAGACGTATGAGGCTGATTTTGGGGGGAAGTTGGATTATGAGAATATTCAGAATAACTGAAATGCAGAGGTGGGGGATTGGTTTGTTTGTTGAAAAAAAATCTGTGTGATAGGAAAAAATTGAAAAATTAAATACATTTGGGAAGTTGTATTTGTGCTATACAAATAAAATAGGTATAATTGTAAAGCATTAAAAATCAAGGTCCAAAATTTTAGGGATGTCTAATTATAGGCCATCTAATAACATAAATACACGCGTTATGCCTCATGCTAA
>Ga0209097_10001649_pt1 | contig 18840 bp, 7 predicted proteins | sample AD_UKC052_MetaG_FD_184419 | JGI IMG/M metagenome (GOLD analysis project Ga0209097, IMG submission 184419) | Active sludge microbial communities of municipal wastewater-treating anaerobic digesters from USA - AD_UKC052_MetaG (SPAdes) (version 2) | ecosystem: Engineered > Bioreactor > Anaerobic >... | reverse complement strand
TTCCATTGTGCCAAACGTGGTCAGGGTAATAGTTGTGCGCCTCCGATTGACAGAGATATCCGTAAAATTCCTCGAAACCCTGGTTTTCCGGCACTCCTGTACTTTCCGGGTAACCAAGCCCCCATTTGCCAAATGCTGCCGTGTGGTAACCCACTTCCTGCAAAAGCTTCGGAAAGGTTGTGGTACCCTCCGGAAGCGGAAACTGTCCTTCGGGTTGAAATCCCCGGTTACCACGCACCGCAGTATGGCCGGTGTGCAATCCCGTCATCAGGCTTGCCCGGCTTGGTGCGCACACGGATGTTCCCGAATAAAACTGGGTAAATTTCATGCCCTCTGCAGCCAAGGCATCAATATGAGGCGTTCGTATTTTCTGCTGTCCGTAACATCCGAGGTCGCCGTATCCAAGGTCATCGGCTACAATGAGGATGATGTTGGGTTTGCTGCCGCTGTTAGTGCGTTGTGCCTGCATACAAACAGGCCAAAAAGCGACCATAAAAATTATGGTAATAAACCGGGATTTCATCCCGCAATGTTAGGAATTATTTGGAGAAATTCAGCCGGACTTTCAGGTTCCACTCCCTGAACCCGAAGGACGGACTCCAGGTGTTGGTCGGGGAGTTCCTGCAGGAGGGGTAACCCTACCCGGCTGTCCGCCCCGTTGCTGCGAACCCGTACCCGGCTTGCCTCCAAACCGGTTAATATTGATCATAAACGTAACCATAAAATAGCGCTGCAGCACATTTACATAGCTGTCCTCAATATAATTTTCGCCATTGTTCCGGTTGATGCTCTTATTCTGGTTCAGCAAATCAATCACACTGAACTTTAGCTCTCCATTGCTTTTCTTGAAAAACAGCCAGGCCATACTTGTATTCCAGATAGGTACCGATTGGTTAAACCCATCGGTGCGGCCACTGTTGATGTTCATATCAAAATCGCTGTTTACACTCAGGCGTTTAAAAAAGTAGCCCGTTACATCAAGACCGTAAGTATGGTTCAGGTAGCGGTTGTTCATTTTTTCCTGCACAGTGTAGCGCGAATCAAAATAGGTGAGGTTTACATTGGCATTCAGGTCGAGTTTTTGCTCAATGTTGTAGTTAAAAGCAATACGCTGCCCTACCGATGGCGTGTAGTTGTAATTCACTTCCTTATACATCAGGCTCACATCGCGGTTGTACCTCAGGTTGGTGGTCAGGTTCAGGTTCATGGGGCTGCGGCGGCCGGTGGCAACCTTTTTCAGCGGAATGCCCAATGTTGCGCTGAGGGCTACATTAAATGCGCCGTCCACATTCTCCGGTTTTACCAGTTGCACCGTACTGCTCACCGTATCGAGGCTGTTCACAATCTTGTTGCTGATTACGTTGGCCTGCAGGTTCGTGTTGAAGAACATGAAGGTCTTGGTGTTAAAAGTATTCACCGATAGATTCAGGTTATTGGTAAATTCCTGGTTCAGGTTGGGGTTGCCCACCCTCCAACGAATGGGGTTTGAAATATCGAGCACATCCTGCAATTGGGTAATATTAGGAGCCCTGGTACTTCCCCGGTATTGTGCGCGTATATTTTTGCGTGTGCCAAGGTTATAGTTGAAGGAAGCGTTTGGAAAAAAGTTTACATAGCTCTGTTTCATCAGGCTGTCTTTACCCGTGGTGGCCCTGTGGCTCATGTTATCCAGATCGGCCAATTGCACGGCGCCGCCAAACTGATAATCGTACTTGGCTTTCTTTACACGGTAATTGGTTCCAATCCTGCTGCTTTTAAATCCATTTTCAAAGTAATTGGTCAGGGGCTTGTTCAGCTTGTCAAATTTGCCGGTTGATGCATCATAATCATAGGTGTCCCGGTCGCTTTCGCTTTGGTTGAGGGTGTAGGCATAATTAAACTCGAGGATTTTACCAATACCCACCATTTCGGTAAAGGAGGCGCTGATGGTATTGTTAAACGCGGTTCCGTCCTGATCGTACCGCTGTTTAATATCCTGCACCCGCCTGATGCTGCCATCGGCATTGTAAAAAGTATAGGGGGTTTCATTCAGTCCATCGCCATCATAGGGGGCAAGGCTTGTATTCCAGCCAATGGTAAAACTCCGGCCAAGCTTTTGAAAACGATGTCGGAACAGCAGGTTGTTGCTGAAGTTGAAATTATTTCGGTTGCCTACCCGCTTGTTGTTACCGGTAATGGCAAGGTATTCACCGATTTTGCCGTAGGAGGTTGTACGCACAGAATCGTAGCTGATGGTTTCTACATCACCCCAACTGATATTCGGGGTAATCAGCAGCGAGTTCATACTGTCAATGTTATACTCTATCCGCAGGTTTATATTATGGTTCTGATTGCGGGTAATGCTTACCGATTCGCGGTTGGTAGCCGAACTGCTGTCGTTGGGAAAAAAGTTTTGGCGGTAAGTAGTGCTGCGAACCTGCCGATCGGTATTGCTAACAAAATAGCTTCCGCCAAAGGTTGCTTTTGTACCCCAATCGTCCCTGAAATTAATGCCGGCGCTCCAGCTTTCGGTATTGCCATCGCCGTTTGCACCACCACCAGGGCTTGCAGCGCCTCCGCGGCGCCCTCCATTCCGGTTATTGTTATTGCCGCCCAGGCTTTGGTCGAGATCGCGTTGGGTAAAGCCCATGCGGTTTACGTTGTTGGCGCCGCCAAGCACACTCAATTGGGTGTTTTCATTAAACATGTTGATGCTGCCGTTTGCCGTGTACCGGTCGCTGCTGCCCATTCCTCCTGTGGCCCGGCCAAACATGCCCTTTCTGCGGTCCTTTTTTAGCTTGATATTGATGGTTCTTGTGCGGCTGCCGTCATCAATGCGGGTAAATTTGGCCTGATCGCTCATGTCGTCAAACACCTGTATGCTTTCAATCATTTCAGCCGTCAGGTTTTTGGTGGCAAGCTTGGGATCGTTGCTAAAAAACTCCTTCCCATCCACATATACCCGGGTAATTTCCTCCCCCTGCGCAGTAATATTTCCCTCCCGGTCCACCTCTACACCGGGTAGCTTTTTCAATAAATCTTCTGCGGTGGAATTGGGGGGTGTTTTAAATGCTCCTGCCCTGAACTCAACCGTATCGTTTTTGATGGTAACCGGCGGCCTTGTAACAACCACCCCTTCAAGCGTATTGGTATCAGCTTTTAACACTATGGTTCCTGCATCAAACAGCGGGGTGGCGGCAGACAAACTGATATTTTGAACATGCTCTGCAAAACCGGTAAAACTGATGCCGAAAATGAAGGTGCCGGCTGGCAGGTTTTTTAATGTAAATGCGCCTGTACTGTCGGCGGTTGCGTAGGAAATGGCGGTACTGTCTTTGGTTTCGAGCAAAACAATGGTTGCCCCCTGCAATGGCATTTGGGCAAGACTGTCGTACACCTTTCCCTTAACGGTACCCGAAAACTTTGCCTGTGAAAAAGCTAATACGGGGAAAAGAACAAGTATGAGTGTGATGAATCTGAGCATTTCTGTACGATTGTTCCCGGTTGTTTCCAACATTCCGGGGGTGGTGGTATTTGTTGGCAAAGTTGCATGCGTTTGACGCCAATAGCTGCCTGCGACCTTCCTGCACTGTCCTGTATTGGACATTATTTATCATCAGGGAGCAATTTTTACCATTTGCCCGGGGCAATTTTCTTCTGGCAACTCATTCTCTGAGGAAAGATACATCATCCACCAGCCAAAAAGCATTTTTTCCTTTGCTTGTTTTATCCCAAATTAAGTACGAAGCCACAGATGTTGGTTTTATCACCGACGGCTTAACGTCGCATTAATCCCATAAAGGCAGCATTGGTGGAAATACCGGAAAATATTTGGATTCAGGCTAAGCCGAAGAAAGGATAATTGAAAAAGTGGTACTTTTGAGGTGGAAACCAAGCACAAAAAAGCATAATCCGAAAGAGGCGAATTAAAAAAAATACACGGTCTGACAACAATAAACAAGCAAACCATGATGGAAGTTTTGGTAGAATTTGATTTCAGTAGAATAAAGTCCATTTATCTACAAAGAAAATAAAATCCGAACCTGAAAAATTATTGCTGAACCTTAAACAGGATGAGAACCCGCCTGGATATCAGGGGCTTTATGTACCTGGATGAGATATACAGGTTGGAGAGAAAGTACGGTGGGGTGCCGGCGAAGGAGGTGGTAAGGGTAAAATTTTTGGCTTTGCAGGGCACGTGACGGAATTTACGGGGATTATATCACATTTTATTTATTGATTTTAATCATAAATTTTCAAACTTTTTTAATACAAACTTAATTTTACGTTACATTTAGTTTTTTTCTTAAATTAAAGCATGAATCAAGAACTATTAGTGAGACTTTTCCGATCTATTGAGGGAGAACCCACAGAGGATATTATTCTTGTGGCAGAAAGAATTATTGACGATGAAACTAAAAAAGGTCATACAAAACTTGCAAATAAATTAAGTGAAATACTCAAAAAGAATATTAATAGCTATTCTACATTCAGGGGAGAATTAAAATCACTATTACCTCAAGGTGTCTCGATTCCAAAAGACAAAAGGTATAACATACCTTTAGCTACACACGTAGATCGTGAATTATTAAGACACTATATGATTTTACCTGAAGAAATTGAAAGAAAAATTCAAAGAATTGAGACGGAATTTGTCGCGAAGGAAAGATTGGGTCATTATGGCCTTCATCCTAAACAAAAGATATTATTATATGGTGCTCCTGGCTGCGGGAAAAGTATGGCAGCCGAACGAATTGCATGGACTATTGGTTTGCCATTTCTAAAAGTGCGTTTTGAAGCTATCATATCTTCATATTTGGGCGAATCCGCATCAAACTTAAAAAGGCTATTTGAATCAATTAAGACTTTTCCATGCGTATTACTTTTAGATGAATTTGACTTTATTGCAAAATCACGTTCATCCACCGGACAAGATGTGGGAGAAATGCACCGCTTGGTAAACCTGCTACTAAACCTTTTAGAAGACTACCAAGCGCCGGGAATTTTAGTTGCTACGACTAATTTTGAAGGGATTATTGACCATGCCTTATTTCGTCGCTTTGATGAAATAATTGAAATGCCCAAACCAGGAAAAGAACAGATTATACAAATATTTAAACAGACCCTTTCGTCCATTTTAATTTCCAAAAAAATTAATTGGAATAGATTTATTGATTCTATGTTAGGGGTTTCTTCAGCAACTGTTGTAAAAATTGCTAATGATGCCGCAAAGCTTGCAGTTCTTTCAGGAGAAAAAATAATAAATGAGGGACATTTACAAACGGCATTACAAGAAAACCTTATACTAATAAAAAAATAATATGGCTGATTTTCAGCATTTAACCTTAGTTCAAGTTGTAAAGAGAAAGCCATTTATAGGCTATGGCGGTGGTCCTAAAAAAGGAGAAGCTGCAATATACAATCTTGAACATAGGAGAGAACATTTTGACAATCTTACAGGTCAGATAAATTCTATCAAGGAAAATTGGGGAAAAGAAAATACCGCACGGAAAGAAAATAATTTGCCTGAACTACCCACCAAAGATGTAATTCCACTATTTCTACATATTGATTTGGCAAAAGATCTAGAGTCGTTAAAAAGTTTTGGAATCGAAATTATCTCGGAGGAAGAAGATGGTTATATCATTGGAGCAAATAGCGATGATTTTAAAGTTTTCGCTGACCGCCTTGAGCAATTCTTAAATCAAAGTAATAAAAAGTTCAAGGATTCGGCTGCTTCAGTACTTGAAGTGATTCCTGAGCCTACAGAAAGATTGAAACGAATTCTTTCAAAAAATTTATTGGAAAAGTGGGAAGGGATTGATCAGATGAACGAAATAGTTGTCTATGTAGCAATTTCAAGTTATTTAAAAATACCTGACTACCCGACTAAAAAGGAAGACCAATCCGATGAATCATTTGACTCGTCAGTCGAACGCTGGAGAACCCGATATAATAACTGGCAGATTTCAAAAGATGATTTAGCTAGAGAAAGGCAAACTGCATTTGAAAATTTTATTGAGATATATAGGGCTGAATTCGTTGGTAGATTAGGGCAGTATTCTGAATTTGATGATGGATTTGGTTGTAAAATCAGAATAAGTGGTGCAGGCTTAAGAGAATTGGCTTTAAGATTTGCATATGTGTTTAATATAGAAGAACATGATACTTTGTATAGTTTTGAAGGGAGTCGTGAGCTAGAAAATCTTCTTGAAATGGAGATTCAGGCTCCGGATGATGAAAGTCCTAAAATATGCATCATTGACAGCGGTATTCAAGAAGGTCACAGATTATTGTCACCAGCAATTGATGGGGAGTTGTCAATTTCTTATGTACCTAATGATGCTGATACTTTTGATAAAGTTCCAAACGGGGGACACGGGACAAGAGTAGCTGGAGCTGTATTGTTTCCTAATGGAATTGATTCAAATAAAGAAAGCATAAAAGCCCCATTCTGGCTTCAGAATGCAAGAATTTTAAATGATGAAAATAAGTTAAGTAGTGATTTTAATGAAGCCGACATAATGACAGATATTGTTCAACGCTTTTACCCTACTAAAATATTCAATTTATCTGTATCAAATGCCAGACCAGAAACCCATGTTCATATGCCTATTTGGTCTGCGAAGATTGATAAAATTATCTGGGAAAATGATATTCTCTTTTGTATCGCTGCAGGAAATATACCGCGTGATTCTAATGATGAAGGAATTCCCGGAATAACGAATTTTATTTCACAAGGAATAAATTATCCCGATTTTTTAAAGGATCAAAAAAGTTCTATTACAAATCCAGCCTATAGTTGCTTTGCGTTAACAGTTGGATCAATTTGTGATTCAGAGTTTGAAGATGATACATTTAAATGTTTTGCCAATAAAGATTACCCGTCTTCTTTTTCCCGATCCGGATTTGGATTGTGGGGAATGATCAAGCCAGATGTTGTGGAATATGGCGGAGATTTTGTTTTCAATAAAAACTCATCAGATGTAACGACACATAAAGAGTCTTCACCAAATTTGATAAGATCCACAAGAGATAATGGACCGGCTGTTGGTAGAGATGTCGTAGGGACTTCTTTCACCACTCCGAAAATTAGTCATATTGCAGCAACCTTACAACATCTATACCCAGATGAATCGTGTTTATTATTTCGAGCTTTAATTGTTCATTCTGCAAAGTTTCCTGCAACAGTTAGGAATATTCCAGATTTTTTACATCATTATGGTTATGGTATTCCAGATATTAATAATGCTACTAGAAATTCATCTAAAAGAGTCACTTTATATAATTCAGGTGAAATCAATCCAAAAAATTCGAATATTTATTTGATTAAAATTCCAAATGAAATAAGGAGACCAGGTTTAGATTTTGATGTGTTAATAGAAATTACACTATCCTTTAAGGCAGAACCAAGAATAACTAGGAGGAAGACACATTCATATTTATCAGCATGGCTTGATTGGGAAACTTCAAGAAAAGGTGAAACTCAAAAAAGTTTTTCCGACAGAATAATATTATCTAAAATAATCGACGAGGAAGAAGATAATGAGGTAGACAACCCTGAAGAATCAAACTTGGTGGAATCAAAACCTGAATCATTTAAATGGGCTATCGCATCTAAGGGAAAGGATGGAAAAATAAGTGGTGTAAAAAGACAAGACAGTTCTATTCAAAAAGATTGGTGCATAGAAAAATCAAACCAATTACCTGAAGAATTTCTAATTGCAGTAAAAGGCCATAAGGGTTGGGAAAAGGATCTGGATAAAGAAATACCTTATTCAATAGTAGTTAGTTTTGAAATATTGAATATCGAAGTAGATGTAGATATTTATAATTTAATTGAAATTGAAAATCGAATTGAAATCGAAAATGAACAAGAAATTGATTTTGGTATTTCATAAATTATTTACCTTATTCCGCCGTTGTTGGCGTTTCTGCCTACGGTAAACTGTAGCAATACCTGCTCGTTAGCGAGCAGGCTAAGACAACCCTCATTTTCAAAAGACAAAACAAAAAAGCAACATGAAGGGGCATGATATAAAAACTCTTTGGCAACTGAAATAATATTTGCCCTACTTTGAACCAAACTTGACTGACGATATTATAACTAATACTGAAAAAAAGATAGGCTACAAATTACCAAAAGAATATGCAGACATTTTGAAATTCAAAATGGAGGTTATTTAGGTTTTAGATTACCAGATGTACCAAACTAACAAATTTATGGAATTGGTCCATTTTCCTCACTTTTCCTTGTACAAAAAAAAGTGTACAGTTAGATTAAATAATCCAGGTTGGGGTTTACCAAACTTTACTACCTGTCACAAAATATTTTTAACCAAAAAAAATTGGTGCGCGGTTTTTTGGTGACAACATTTGAATTTTCTCTTTGTTTTCGATTGTGATTTTTATTCAACCCCTTTCATTCCCTTGTAAAAGCCACATCATCCAACAAACAAAAAGCCTGTGCAGTTCCGTTGGCAAAAAAGCCTATTTCAACCTTTCCGCCTTTCACCACCACCTGCTCCAAACGGATCGTTTTCCAGTCGGCATTTTCTCCTGATATGTTATGCATGCGTCTTTTTCCGTTGCTCTCTGCATACATGTCAAGTTTCAGAAAACCCGCACTGTTCTTAACTTTTGCCGTTAACGTGTATTTACCATCCTTTAATGCAATATAAGGAGTATTGTAAATGGTTTGGGCCACAGTTCGTTTAAAGTTCACCTTATCGCTGATGTGTAAACTTCTTTCTCCAATAACCACCTTCCTTTCCCCTTCTGTATTGGCATGATTTAAAACCGGCGAGGTCAAACTGTCAAGGCTGATGGCATTTCCTTCTTCTACGGTGGTAACCCAGCCGGTTAATTGTTGCTGTACCGGTTTTACATGACTCGGAATGGCTTTGCGGTCGGCCTCAAAACTGCCATTCTTTACAAAATTGTTATCCGGCGCTACCTTCCATTCGCCTGTTTTGGCATTTAATTTCCAGGAATTGAGTGAATTGAACCAGGGTGTAGCTCCATCAAACGAAAGCGGAAACCATTGGTTGTATCCCAACCCGTTCCCGGCAAAGTTTGCCCACCGGTCGCCGCAATACACAACCGTTTCCTGTTTGCTGCCTTTTACATTGATAAAAAATCCTGTTTGGGTTACATGGGCATAATCATCGGCGGTACCGTTCAGTACCTGCATGTTGGTTTGCGGCAGGTAAGGCCCCCGTATATCATCCGCCACAAGATAGTAAGCAAGCGAAGCATCCCATCCATAAATGTTGGAGGCAAACATGTAATACTTCCCCTTGTATTTGAACATACAGTTGCCTTCGCGGCTTTCGCCCTGAAAAATTTTGGTACAGTCCAGCAGGTTCACCATGCCGTCTTTCACACCAATTTCGGAAACATAAATCTTATTCCGGCCACTTCCATAGGAGTAAATGAGGTACGATTTGCCGCTGTCTTCATCGGTAAAAACCGTTTGGTCGCCGGTGTTGGTGGTGCCAATCATGTCTTTCATACTGATCCGCTGATGCCAGGCGAAGGGCCCGGTTGGCGAGTCTGCAACTGTGATTAATACCTGGTTGCCATGCTGCACAAACATGGCATATTTGTTCAATTCCTTCATGTATGCAACGCCTAAACGCCCCACCCATGTTTTGGGAACCTTTTTAAAGGCTTCTTCTTTGGTAAAAACATCCGATTCAAAGGTCCAGTTCACCAAATCGGTGGAACTATAACAGGTTACCGATTCAAACGTAGCATTGGGTAATGTGATGGCTGGATTGTTACGATAAATATCCGCTTCCTTGTAATGCACACCATACCAGTAATATTTCTGTTTGCCCGTAGCAGGGTCATTAAACTTAAAAATGCCACCCCCCTGGCTGTTGATGGGTTGGCCGTCTTTGGTTTTCCAGAAACTATCGTTTTTTATGTTGAGTGATTGGGCATTGGAGGGGCTGCCGGCAAATAAAATGAGGCCCAAAAAAAACCACAGAAGGTATAATGTCCTGATGCTACTAATCATGGTGGTTTGTATGTTTAAGTTTAGAAATTTTCACACTCTTCCAACTGAACTATTTACCTTTTTAATAACCATTTTCAGGGCATTTTCTTCAGACCTTCCCATTTCACATTCCAGGTGCCATCTTTAGGAATCCCCGGCATTTCGGTAGTACAACCTTCGTAACCACCCACCATCATAGCCGCGGCTATCAGCACACCACCGTTGCCCGGCAGGTACATGCGCAGGCGATCATCCTGGTAATTGTGCCCGTTTTTTAGGTAGGTATTGGTGCGGATGGGCATCAGCAGGGCATCAATGGCTTTTTGGGGCATCCCAAGCCGGGTGGCTGTCATGGCCGTCATGGGAAAATCCCATCCCCAGGTATCATCCCAATGCCAAATTTTCCAAACAAGGTCGAAAGTGCGGCGCATGGTAGCGCTATCGGTAACCGGTGTTTGGGGCAGCATGCCAATGGCGCCGAGTACACTTGGGTGGTCGGTCAGGTATTTGGGGTTGGTATAACTGTCCGGTGCGCTCTCGGCTGCCAAATAGACCCCGTTTTGCACGGGTAAAGGCGAAAGTCCCTTGATCACTTTATCCCATTCCTTGTTTCTTGGCATCCCCAATCGCTTCCGCCATTCCTGCGCGGTTTGCAAGGCCCAGTACCAGTAATTCAATTCGTATGTTGGGTTGTAGGTATCCACTGCGTTAAAACGTTCCTGTGCCGGAATAAGCCCGGGTCCAAGCAGGTAGCGTTTTTTCTCCTTGTCAAAATAAGCAAAGGATGCCATGAAATCGGCCGTTTCAAATACAACATCCTGGTACTTCTCCAGTACCTCTTTTGTTGGGATATTCCGGTAAACAAGCTCTGCAAACGTAATAGGGTGAGGCTGTTGCCAGAGGATAAATGCCCCTACACTCGACGGGCTTTCGTACCCTTCGTGATCCACCATTTTTTGCCAGCGGGCGCCGGTATATCCCTGCCTTTCAGCAAGACCCTTTGCCATGGGCATAACTTCAAAATACCATTCCAGGCTTTTTTGCAGCAACTCCGTTCTTCCCCATAAAGCATAATGCACGCCATGCCACCAATGCATTTCAAGGTGGGGCTTGCCAAACCAGCTATTGTAGGTTAGGCCTGTTTCCTGTGGAGGATAATTGCCCGAACATTGCACTTTGGTGAGGTATTGCGACAAAATAATCCGCCGCTCCAGTTCATGCGCCTGCTTGTTGGTACTGCCCGCAAAATCAATGGCGGCACCACTTTGCCAGAAAGCGGCCCATTCTTCCTTACTGTTTCTAAGAATATCGGTTGCAGGAATGTTTTCAGCAGCCATCCTTTCTGCAAAACTAAAGGAACAGGAAAACGTATTTATTCCGGAAGGGGAAACTAAAAATGTATGCGGCCCTGTCTCCTTCATTTGAGCAGTCCCATCCCAATTAAATTTTACAAAATAGTGATCCTTATCCAGTGTATGTTTCAGCGTTGCCTGATTGCCAGATTGCGTAACAATCCCACTTTGATGCTTGTCTATTTTGCCATAAAAATTACCTTCATCCACCCATTCGCCTGTTGGATATGGGAAAATGATCCGTAATTTCAAACGCCCCTGCTGTATAAGCGGTGAGGTAACTGATACACCGACTGCATCCTGCTGCTGATGGCTTGCGGTGGTTACTTCAACCAGTACACCCTCTACGGTAAATTTGCTGCTGATAATGCCGGTAAACAGGTCAAGGGTTTGCTGAATATTGGCGAGATCCTTCACAGAGGCTTCTGACCCATCCTTTTTCAAAATAAGAAAACCCACATTGCCCAATTGCAAACGGTGCGGATTCTGCCTGAAAAAATCGGCCGCCTTTTTGCCGCGCTCAGGTTCTTTTAACTGAATGCTGTAGGAGATTTTTCTTCCCTGCAAATCGTAGTCCTTCAGCGTTTCTTCAAACCGATAGTTTTCGGTATTGGGAAAGCTATGCCAGCCCCATTCGCTTTGTGTGCCCAGTGAAATGCCCTTTGCATAGGCATTGGGAAAAGTTTGCAAGCCTGTGGCATCAACGGTAAAAGCAAAGCCACCATTACCCACGGTAAGTGCATCAAGGCTATCCACCGCTGTTACCTGTACATTGTGCCGCTGCACCAGGGCCTTACGGTTAATTTTTTGCGCCGATAGATGAAAAGGGGAAATGGCAACCACTAAAAAAATCGCACCGGCTATAATTCGCTTCATTGTTTGCAATTAGAATGATCTTTTTAATTCAATGTCGTTTACCGAAGCATCATTGAGTATGCGGGTGATAACACCCGCAACGGCGGTGCCGCTGTTGGTCTCTGCCTCGCCGTTGTTGGTGTTATCACCAACGGCGTCACCAACAGCCTAAACTAAACCACATAACTATTTCAAATACTTTTTTATTTTCACTTTCTTCAACTCTTTCAATCCTTCTACCACTTTTGCAGCATTTATTTCAGCGCCGGCCCTGCTTGTGTGGGTATGGTCGCCAAAAAAAAATTTGTTTACCGAAGCCGTATCCATTTTCTCGTATTCCAATGCAACCTTTTCGTTCAGGTCAATAAAATAAGCCTTCTCCTGTTCTGCCACTTCTTTAGCCCAAAGACCGTAATCCTTATTACCCCGTGCTATTTTCCCTTCCTTCCAGTTGTTGCGCGGAACGGGTGAGCAAATAATGGCAGTGGCTCCTTTTGCTTTAGCGTCCTGCACATACCTACGCATGTACCAGCCATATGTATGTACTACTTCATCCACCTTGCGGATGGGATTGTATATCTGTTTTTCCTCGGTGCCAATGCCACGGATCGTGCCGCGGGCCCTTGCGGTATCATCAAGCGGACCGCCATCGTTATGACCAAATTGCATGATAACAATATCTCCCTTTTTCAGGGTAGCCATGATTTTTTCCCAACGGCCTTCTGTTATAAAAGTACGGCTGCTTCGCCCGCCAATAGCGTGGTTCTGTATCTGAATTCTGGAGGTGTCAAAAAAGGAACCAATCAGGGTACCCCAGCCCATCTGCCCGTTTTTTCCGCTGCCATCGCCATTCTTTACGGTTGAGTCGCCAATAATGTACATAACGGGTTTCAGCTTTGCCATAGGCAGAAATGCCTGTAACAAAATACAAATTGCAATACACGAAATTATTTTAAATTGGTTCATAAATCATCTTTTGAAAATAAAAAAATGTAAATCATACCTCGTAAATCAGCATTCATAATTCAATGTTGTTTAGTTAAGGCCGTTGGTGAAAAACACCAACAGCGGCTCCGTCTTTGCGGGCTTTTATCGCCCGCTTACTAAAAATGCTAACTAAACGACATTGATTCAGCATTCAAAAATCAAAAATCATCATTCATAATTCACTCTCTCACCAAAGTAACCCCCATCAAACCCACCACCACTTCATTGGCAATAGCCATCAGCGTAAGTTTTTTCAATTTTTTCTTTTGATTCAGCGGCAGGTCTAGGATCGTTGCAGCGCCTCCTTCAACAGCCATACCCGTAAACCCTTTGATGCTGCTGTATTTGGGTAAAGGCTCCGTTGATATATTTCCATTATACAGGTACACCCTTGGCGGTCTTGCCGTACTGCGGGCAAAAGCATATCCGTCTTCGTAGTAATCCTGCTCAATTGGCCACCAGTTTTCAGGATTTACCAAGGGTAACGAATCTATGGTTCCATCTTCATATTGCACCACAATGCGTGCGTTTTCAAAACGGCTCTGCATGTGGTTGGTGGTACCGGCCATCAAAAAATAGGCATGACTTGCAGACCCTTGTAAAGGAATTTCTATTTGTTTCGGGTAATTATCCCATTGGCTTACAAAAGCAATGTTGGACTTTTCCTTTTGTGCAGGTGTAGAAAATCCAAAACCATACGGTGTTGCATAAAAGTTATCTGCACCGGCCTTTGCCCTGAAACCACTGTCGTTAATAATAGCGGTTACCAATGGATAGCACCAGTTGCCAATGCCCTGTGTGGGCAATTGAAGGGTAGGGCCTATTGGTCTTGGTGATAAATATTGCTGTTCAAAAATACCCGAAACTTTTGCATTGTAAAAGGTTTGCATATCCACCATTTCATAATTCAATTTAGGTACCTGTTTTTTCCAATAAGTAAAAGAAGCCTCTCCAAGTGTTTTACCATCCTTCTTCACCCTGATGATATTCGTTCCCATTAACAATTGACCTTCCAATACCACCCAGGAAATATTCTTTTGGAAATGGTTGAATTTGTTGGAAACCTTGCCATCATTAAGTTCAATCAAGTCAATGGATAGCCCCCGCGCCAACTCAAAATTTATAGCAACTTTACCATTGTTAACTAACAGATTTGAGAAGCGAATATTCGCCTGCACTTCCAAATCAAGCGGTTCCCACCAAATTGCATCCCCTAATTGAAGTTGTACAAAAATAGTATGATGCCCTGTGGCAGATTGAATGGTACCTTGCAAACGATTTTTATTTATGTTGGCATCCTTTAAAATTTCCTGTGGATCATGGTAGGCCAGAAGTTTAGTATTAAAAAATGAGTAGGAAAATGGAGCTCCGCTAAATGTGGTGCCAGGGGATTCAAAAAGAGGATGATTTTCACCCTTCCAATTTATTTCGACCTTAAAGCTGGAATTCTTTTCAGCAATAATCAACACCTCAGGTATTCCGACAGCATCAGTTACAAACTTTACCTTAGCTTTTTTACCATTCACCATTACCGTTGGCAACCTGCTTCCCCATGCTTTTAGTTTCAACGAAAGATGCATAGGTTTTGCAAAGAATTGTTCAATGATATATTGGTCATAGGCAGCATTCCGTTCGAACTTAAATGTTACATCAGGTATCTTAAAATCTGCAAATTTCCATTCCGATGGATAACCCGGCGTAATAGTCAATGTATCAGCCAGTGCATCGGGACGAATGCCAAACAAACCCTCTACCAATGAACGGGCCGTCATGCCTATTCCATCGGCAAAATCTCTGTACAATTCGCCCCGGATGGCATCATAAAAAGAAAGTTGCAGCAATCCGCCGGGGTTGGCGCCAAGGTACATGCTTTCCACCAGCGTGCTTTTCCAAAGTTTGAAAGCCTGATTGCTCCGACCTGCCTGCCAATAGGCAAGACTTGTGTGCATCAGTTCGCCCAGCGCCACATTGTTTACACTCCATGTATAAGGCATCCAGTTGGTGGTGCTTAATACCTCGTAATCACCTGTAATTCCTTTGGCTTTTACGGGGATATGGGGTATTTCGGTATCCACATACCTCATCATTTGATAAGCCTGAAAAGCATCGGGCACTTTGCTGTCCATAGCATGGTAAATGGTCCAGATTCCGGCAGATGGATGCACGAGTTTATTCCCCAAAAGGTCCTTGTATTCAGCAAACCAGCCCTTTTCCTTCAGCCATAAATTGGATTGCATGGCAAGTAATATTTTGGTGGCCTCGCGTTGATAAGCCGAGCCATCATACCCAAGTATTTTAGCCAATTCAGCAGCCTTGCTGAATGCGCGGTAGTTGTACGAAGAAGAATGTGTAACACCGCCGCCACTGTATTGCAGGGCATCGCTTGCCCAAATGCAGCAGTAGGCATCATACAGCCCATCGCCATCATTATCAAAGTTGCGTTTTTCCCATTCGAGGTGGCGGGTAATCACTGGCCACATTTCGCGCAGGAAAGCGGTATCGCCGGTCCATTCAAAATGCGATAAAAGCTGGTCAATAAACACCAGGTTCATGTCGTAATGATGCGGCTTTATTTCGCCGTTGGGGTTTCGGCAGATGTACCCGCTTGTAAACATGCCGGTACCTATTTTTTCCAGATGACGGGCAAGGTGCAAAGCAGTATCCATCACTACAGGCGCACTCAACGGCGTAATTACCTGGCTTTTGGCATAAATGCTGAAATGGGTATTGGCCCGATCGTGCCAGCCCAAAGGATCGGCTACATTGGCTCCCCGCCAGGCTGGCAGCCGCATACGCCAGGCAACAGACCCATGCAGGTAAGTGGGCGATTCCCAGATGGCATCACCGGCATTGGCCAGCACACCACCCAGGTTGTTGATCCAATCGTCGGGGGTATTTATTTTTACGCGATCGCCAATTTTTATAGCATGTGCTACGGATTCATTATACAGTGTTTCCAGTTTATTGTAAACCGTTTGCTGCGGCCCCTGCGCCCATTGGTAATAACAGGCGCCATTTTGCTGGATTGAAAATTCGGAGTATAGTACAGGCGCATTGATGCTTTCAACGGCACGGCCCGCATCACCAATCTCTTTTACATTTTCAAAATCCACGATACGCATTTGGGCACCATCAGGCATGGTGCCGCTTACAACGCGTTCTTCATAATGATCGGTTATGGTAAACCTTCCACTACCAATACGAATATTATTGCCCGAGCAGTAACCAGGTTGCAAATACCAAACACTTTCCGGGTCGGCGCCAATATCGCCATCACGCGAAAATTTTTTGCCGCTTACGCCTCCATACACACAAATCAGCTTTACATCCGCAGGCAGGTTTTGGGCGGTTACCTTCAGTACAAACCCTTCATCCGAAAACATAGAAACGGCCTCCAGTTTCAGGGATCCATTTCCCAACAGGACATCTCTAATTACATATTCCATCCTCTCCGGCCTGTAAAAGGTTGCAATACTATCGGCCGCAATCAGCCATATGGATTGGGTTCCTTTTTGAAGCCCAAACCGGATATTCCCCCCCATGCCGGGCAGGTATAATGCAAACTCGGGAAGGTCCCCTGTTTCTACCCTGAACCCGGTGTTGCCACCATAAAGCGGCCGGTTGAACCTGCGCTTGCCTGAAACCAGCCTGAAGCCATCTTTGTAAGGCTCGTAATGCAACTGCCGCTCCTTACCATGCCAGTAAGTTTCGGCAACAGGCGTTTGTGCCTGCAAGGCTGTAATGTTTGCCCCTGCAAGTAATAACACTGCATAAATCCTTAAAATAAAATGCTTTTGCAATGACCTGTTTTTCTGCTTAAAAATAACCAATTATTTATTTATGTCTCTTTGAATGAAAACCTATTTTAGCGCTTTATCCTGTTGTTGTGCATTTCCTGCAAAAACCAGTTTTGGCTTCGGCGGCTCCTTCATGCCGTCGCCAACAAAAAAGCTTGTATGAGGCGGCTGATTATAACCTATATTCTGCCAGGCAATACTCAGGCGGTATTGCGGATCCTGCATAAAGGTGTAGAACTTTCGATCGGTTGGAATAGGCGTGCTGAAAATGCGCAATTCATTGTTATCCGCTGTGCGGTAAATCACTTCTTCACGCCAATCGCCCCAAAAATCAGCGCTGAGCACCGGGTTTGATTTGGTACCGTTATTGCGAACGCAATTATAGTTTGCCGCATCCAGTAATCTTTCTGTCTTACTATTCAAATAATCCCATTTATCAATCATTGTTCCATTCAGTATTTCGCTGAGTACATCGCCATCCCAAAAAATGCCCATGTTTACCGATGGAGTCTTTTCTGCAATCTTATTCCCCTTGCTATCAAACATTCCGGTAATGCCCGCTCCAGCCACCCAGCACTCCATGCCGGGATATCGCGGATCCACATCAAGCGCCAAACCACGGCCGGGGCCTTCACCATCTTCTCCAGCTTTAACCGAAGCTTTTTTCCATATCACTTCGCCTGTACGCGCATCGCGAAAGTTGGCGCCGGCATCATCAAACCGCTCCTGAATATCAAATACTTCCAGCCCGGGCCTTGCAGGGTCAAGGTCGCTTACATGCAGCGCATCGCCATGCCCTAAACCGGTTGTGTACAACCCTTTGCCGTTATCATCCACTGTCATAGCACCATAAACAATCTCATCCTTTCCATCATCATCCACATCTGCCACCGAAAGGTTATGATTGCCCTGTCCTGCATATTTCGCATAACCTTCATTGGTATCAAACACCCAACGTGATTCTATCTTTTTAGCTTTAAAATCCCATGCGGCCAAAATGGTGCGCGTGTAATATCCACGGCACATTACCAGGCTTGGATGAACCCCGTCGAGGTAAGCCACGCAGGCAAGAAAACGGTCCATCCGGTTACCATACCCGTCGCCCCACATGGCTTTCAACTCTGCTTCCGTTGGGTTAAGTTTTTCAGGATACCGCGGTGCAATATAATCGACCGTTGAAAGCGCTTCACCTGTAAGTCCGTCAAACACGGTCAAAAACTCCGGACCCGATAAAATATAGCCCCTTGCATTGCGCCAATCCTTTGAAGAATCGCCAATGATATTTCCTTTCCCATCCACACCTCCATCTGCCGTTTTCATGGCTATTTCTGCACGGCCATCGCTATCGAGGTCGTACACCACAAACTGTGTATAGTGAGCGCCCTCCCTGATATTTTTACCGAGGTTAATACTCCATAGTAAAGTACCATCTGTTTTATAAGCCTGTATGATGGGCGGATCAGTAATTCCTGCCTGCGAATTATCCTTGGCACGACCCGTTTGGTGAATAATCAACTCGTACGCACCATCACCGTCGAGATCGCCAAGGCTGCCATCGTTGGGGGCATAACCTGCCGGTGTTTGAAGTTTGATGGAAAAATAAGGCTTGGAAAGGGCGGGTAAAACAAACGGTTCTGTTGCAACACGTTCTTTTCCCTTTACAACTGCTTTAACAACGTATGATTGTGCTTGTGTTGAATCATATCCGGTATCCATAAAACCAGTTACCCGGTTAAGCGGTTTACTGTTCAGTTTTACAGCCTTACCATTGGCCGTGGCCCGGTAAACATTAAATGCCAGGTTAGCATCGTCACCTACCAGCGAACGCCAGCTTACAAATACCTTTCCATCTCCGGTTGGCACAGCA
>Ga0209097_10001641_pt1 | contig 18903 bp, 5 predicted proteins | sample AD_UKC052_MetaG_FD_184419 | JGI IMG/M metagenome (GOLD analysis project Ga0209097, IMG submission 184419) | Active sludge microbial communities of municipal wastewater-treating anaerobic digesters from USA - AD_UKC052_MetaG (SPAdes) (version 2) | ecosystem: Engineered > Bioreactor > Anaerobic >... | reverse complement strand
TTCCGGCACAGGTCAACTTGGAAGGAACCACGGATCGCAGATCCGCGGGAGCGGGAGCCGAGGTGATGGATTGGTACACGACCGACCGGCAACGAGGTGATGGATTGGAACATGACCTTACCGGTTGGAAAGTTCGTCATATGACAAAAACAGTCCTACGCCGGGATCGGGATGCGTCCAAACAGTTGGGTCGGTCAGCATTTGGTTCAGGTAATCATCTGGCAATCGTTCAAAGCAATCCTCCCATGTTGCTCCGCTGCCCTTCCATCTGTACAGGTGCCAGTTATGCTGCACTACCAATGATTTCACAAATCTTGAAAATTCTTCAAATTCGGATGGGGTCAATTCGTAGTTAGACAGGTGTTCCGTAATCGGCGGTGTCAGAGTTATCCCATTTGATAATTCCAGATAGCGTGGAATCATTAGGGCAACATTCACCTCGCCTGTCTCATCCATTTCTTCCACCAAGTACTGCTCGAAGGTCATGTGTTGATTCTATTTGAGTGCCGGATTACCGAATAGGGGTGTTCTGGGCCATTTGAGGTGGTCTCGTTTCAGGTATGCGCCTTGCTTTACCAATGGAAGAGCAGTGTTTGTTTTTAGCTTCTTTGCATTGCCTTCAATGACCGTAATTACATCGGATTTGTTTGATGGATTAGTCCCCCGCTCCCGCGGATCTGCGATCCGTGGTCTCGAGTCATTCATCGGCATCTAAGTTATTGCCGTGATCTGTGATCACCTCACCCCAGATCGTTTCCAATTTCAGCATCCCTGGTAGGCCCGCTTCATCGCGCGCGCTGGAGTACAGGTAGTGATGCGGCTCTTCCACCAAGCCTTCCTCCACTGGGTTCCGATGGATGTAACGCAGCTTCTGCTGGATGATGTCTGCACGTCGTAACCAGATCGGGTGCAGGTCATGCTGCCACACTTGGTTTCCACCATCCGCCCTCTTGAAATGATCCATCAACCATTCGCGTCGGCTCTCCTGCGGGTTCTCTTCCACCGCTTTGAGCAGTGCTTTCGAGGTGAACTTCTTGTGGTCGCGCAGGATGTCCTGCAGCTGATATCCTGCTTTCGCACGGGCGATCAAGTGTACGTGGTTGGTCATGATGCACCACGCGAAGAGTTCAAGACCTTTCTCGCGTTGGCAATGGCGCAAACTCTCTACGATGATGTCCTTATAGTCGGGCCGTGTCAATACATCCACCCAGCCGACCGTGGCATAGGTCAGGTAGTGCAGGTCCGTTTGGTCGTAGATCTTGTAGTTGCGGCTCACCAAGCCGAAGTTAGGGATGGCCGATCACAGGACCTGTCCCGCCCGAGCGGGATCGGCGGGGGCATTCCGGCACAGGTCAACTTGGAAGGAACCACGGATCGCAGATCCGCGGGAACGGGGGGGAGCTTACAATGGGGCCGACTTGATGGATTGGTACATGACCTGCCAAGGGTTACAGTTCTGAGTACAGGCGGTAAAGTTCTTCGATTGAAGCACACTCGATATGAATGCTCTTCAGAGACTTTTCCCGATACCGACTGATATTAATTTCTCGCCTAAACTGCAGTACACGATGATAAGTACTGTCTGCAACACTAACAATAGATGTGTTAAACAGTGCAGTTCCAAGAGAATTCAAGGACACCTCGGTCTCCTGTTTAAAAAAATCACCCGGAAGCACCATTTGTACACCAAGAACAAAAGGTCTAAGCTTAACAACATAAAACACCGGAATTTCAACACCTTCCTTCAATGCCATTTGGTTTTGAATTACTTTAATCCCCAAATCATTCGGAATAGGGATACCAGCATCAATCAACTCCTTGCCAAGAAAGTGCAAATGCTCAAAAAAGTTACACCTATTGACCAACTCAGATGTAGTCTCATCTAGCTCAGCAGTTCTAGTCCACACAATTCCCTGAAGTGTTACCGCTCTCATAATCAAATTAAAATTTGAATCCAGATTTTAGTGGTGTTGGAAGTGGCAGACCCTGTAACGGACCTACAGACTTAGTCCTCATCCAATACGCATCAACAAGCATTTGTTCTAGATTATGTGCCGTTGCTTTGTCCGGCGCAAACATAACGAACCTTCCCGAGAAGTGAACGATTTGCTTCTGCAAGGACACATCTGCAAGCAGAGTTCGACCAGCGTTCAAAGCTGCGATTTGGCTAATCGGCCTTGCGAACAAATCATCCTGGCCTGTAATACCATACTTCAAATGTACTTCAGAACCACTACTAGTCAGTCCATATATTTGATACAATATATGAGGCTTTTGAGCCAGTACTTTTCCATTAGGAATGGAAATATCACCGACATAATCCCGTGGTAGCTCTACTGTGGAAGGAGGCGGCGCAGAGGTGCGTTCATACATCAGATCTATCTGCCCCAGAACGTCCGGGTGAGGAACCGTAAGAATCGGGGCAGCGATCAAACCAAGTCCAATAACAGCACCAGCTGCCATAGTAGCTGGATTAGGACTCTTACCAAGTTGTGCTGAGAGCAACATACCCGCAGAGGCCAACTGGCTATTGTTAGTCTCAATAAAGTGAGCCTGGTTAGCTAAATTTTCTTTCGTTGGAGTGAATCTTATTCCATCAACCGATACATGGTCCCTTAGTTTAACCCAGCCATTATCATTGTTTAAAGTTCCATCCCTGTTTATGGTTTGACATTGCCAAACCATACCACAGTCTCCCCGAAAATCACCATCCTCGTGTTGGTCGTCTGCTTTGGCACCCATGCCTTGCCCCTTCCCTGATGCCTGACCGTGCACGTCAGGCTTCACAATGGCGGTTTGTTTTGGGGTAGGAGTCCCACTCGGATTGTCATCCTTTTCCAGTGGCTTGGAGTCCTGATTGGGATTCTGCAATCCATCGAGATCAAGGTCCCCCACAGGCGAATTACTTGCATAATTATAGGGATTAAGCATTGGATACTCCCTCGCCAGCGGATCCACGCTGATGAACCTGCATATCCACGGCGCATAGTACCGTGCCCCATAGTAGTAGAGCCCACTCTCGCCGTCCTTCTCCTTGCCCACATAGCGGTAACGCTTCTTCCCAAACCCACCGAAGCAGCTGTCGCCGAAGGGGTAGTACTCCTCCCGGTTGATCAGCTTGCCTTCAAGATCCAACACCACGCTGGAGGTGCCCAAATGGTCTTCCAGGTTGTACTGGAGCGCGGGTGTAGTGGCATCCTGGTCGTTGCCCACACGCCAGGTGGCCAAGCGACTCCTACCATCAAGCACATGGTAGGTGATGTAGTGCCTAGTGTTGTCTAGCGTGCCGCTGTTCTTGGTGTAGCTGTGTTCGTACACCCCATCGATGTACACCGTTACCTCCTGCAGACCCGATGGTTTGTTCACCACCTTCTTCACCCGTGTGCCGCTGGCATCGTACAGGTAATGCGCCAGCTTGCTGCTGCTGGGGTCGGGCACTTGGCTGAAGTAGCGCAACCGGTCGTCGTAACCCCATTGGTATACCCGGCTGGTATTGTCAACCAGCAGGTTCCCGTTCGCGTCGTAGCCCTGGTGGTAGCTGGTGCCGCCCACCGTAAAGCTCACCAGCCTGTTGTGCGCTTGGGTAGCGTGGTACTGGAAGGTCTTGGTGAAGCTGTTGCTCGGGTTGCCATCGGCGGTGTGCTGCTCTTGCAGCACGTTGCCCAGCTTGTCGTACTGGTAAGCGCGCGTGTAGGTGTTGGTGGCGGTGTGGTCGTGGGCGCGCAGGCCGGCATCCCAGGCGGGGGTGCTGGAGGGTGCGGTGCTCTCGCGGCCGGTGGCCGTGAGCAGGCGGTTGAGCGGGTCGTAGGCGAATTGCTTCAGAAGGTCGCCAGGGCCTTCTGCCCCGTTCACCCCACTGGTGGCCGGTGCCTTATCGCGGATGCCGATGATGTTGCCTCCCCGGTCGTAGAGGTAACCGAGGTCTTGCTGCACATTGCCATCGGGCGTGTAGGTGTGGTCTTCTTCGGCATACCGCTCACTGCGGATGCGCAACAGCCGGAAGTTGAACGGGTCGTAGGCATACCGCGTCATCATATCGTTGCCCATGGCGAGCAGGACGCGTTGGCCTTTTGCGTTGTAGGCGATGTGGCGCACGTACACCTGTTGCTTCAACGCGATCGCTTGTAGCGCTCCAGCCCGGTTGTAGGTGGGCTCCAGATCCCAGCGTTCGTCGTCCACGTTGGCGGGCAAGGTGCTCTTGCGCACGCGGTTCAGGGCATCGTAGTGCAAAGTGGTGATGTACGCCTTGGTCTCCAGCGGCACATCCATCCCCGACCAATCCACCACGTACTTATTGGCGCCGGTGAGTTTGGTATCAGCGATCACCTGCCGCACCTTTTCCAGTGGGTTGCCTTTGAAGTCGTAGGCAGTGATCTGCACGAAGCCCGCTTCGTCGTAGTGCTGCCACAGCTTACCCAGCAGGTTATTGCTTACGGGGTCCGGGTCGGTACCCTGGTCGCCGTAGATCAGGTGCTGCCGCAAGGTCATGCTCTCCGTGCTGGAGTCCTGGGCCCACACGTGCGTAGGACGCTGCAAGGCATCGTAGGCGGTGAAGACCATGGCCGTTTTGGCATCCGTGCTGTACACGGGCTTGCCCTGTGCATCCACCACCAACCGTCGCACGCCACTGTCCAGGTGTTCGGTCCAGAGGTTGTTGCCGGCGGTGTCGCACAGATGCTCGAAGCATACGCGGTTCAACGGGTCGCGTACTTCGAGGAGTTGGCCTTTGATGTCGTAGCGGTACTTCATCACCACGTCTTCTGCCCTCACCCCCGGCCCCTCTCCCGAGGAAAGGGGGGCGCAATGCTCCACCGTGCGTATCGTGCGGCCCAGGGCATCGATCAGTTCGCTCTTGGGTGTCCAATGGTGCGAAGCGGAAAGCGTATTGCCCGGATGGGTGACAGGCGCGAGGTCGTTGGCATCATACGTGAACCGCTCCCACGGACTGGGTTTGAACGATGCGGGCGTGTTCAATGCGTTGGGCACACCGTACACCACGCGCTGCTCGGTGCCGTCGGGGTTCACCGTGCGCTGCGGGCGGCCGAGGGCGTCGTAATAGATGCGCACGCGTTGGCCCGGCCGCAGATCGTGCGACTCCGGGTCAAGCCCGGAGTGACAGTCGAAGCCTTGGTGGAAGTAGGGCTCCCATTGCTCCACCACCTTGCCTTTGTTGTTGTACAGCTTGGCGCCGCTGACGATCACGTTCAGGTCTCCGCTCGTGCGCAGGGTACCAACGGCGGAAGCGTTGGATACGCCCTGGTCGGCGGGCAGGCCGCTGTCGCCGAGCACGATGCCGGTACCAGGGTCGGCGCTGCCGAAGATCAGGTCCTCCGCTTGCGTGCGCGTTTGCAATTGGCGGCCGAAACCATCGCTGTACTCCACCGCTACGATGGTGGCGTTCTGTTCTTCTGTAGGAAGCGTGGAGAGGTAGTCGGCGTTGATGTGGTGCTCACGCTGGGTGGTCTTCACCCACACGGGCGACCCGCTGTTCTTGAAGGCGAAGAGGTCGTACTCGAGCAGCACGCCGGGATCGTCGAGCGTATCGCCTTCGGAACCCTGGTCCTTCCCGAGCAGGGCCGTCTTGTGCATCAGCCCCAGCGGCGTAAAGGCGAAGGCGCTGCTATTGCTGTTGGCATCCGTGACCCGCTTGGGTTGCAATACGCGGTAGTCGTACTCTGCGCTGGTGCTCATGCCCAACGGGTCGTAGACAAGCGTAGGCAGTAAGAGGTATAGGTCGTACTTGATGTCGGTCCGGTCGTCGTAGACATCCAAGATGGTCACCGGCAGGCCTTTCGCGTCATCGGTGGAATCGTGGAAATCGAACTGAGTGCGCTGGGCACTGGTATAGTAGCCTGTTACGTAGTCCTCCGCACCACCCGCAGCTTTGAAGGTGTACCCGCATTTCGGAGCTTGCAAGCGCGACACCGGGTCTGGTGGGAAAGCGCTCCAATCGGGCTCGCCGACTTCCACGAAACAAGGCGGGTGGTTGCCGCTGCCGTAGACCGCATCCAACTCGGCTGGCTGCACCATCAAGGCTTCGGAGCGCACGGGTACCCCATAAGCGCCCAAGGAACCGTAGGCAGCCCCATCCTCGTTGGCACCGTCGTAGTACGTGTAGCCGAGGGCGAGCAAGTGGGCTTTGTGTTCTGAATCGGGACCGAGCCCAGACCATGTATCCGGGGCTCCGCTGAGCATGATGTCGCGCAGGGCGAACACGCTCATGGAGCCGTTGTTCCGGGCCTCGTAACTACGCGCTTGTTTGGCGCGATCCACCATGTATTGCCCTGGAAAGGTCGGAGCGATGGCCCCTTCCACCGTGCTGATCGGATCGATGCGAGGATCGACGTAGATGTACTTGGTGTACTGGATCGTGGCGTCGTACCCGCGCGCCGTATCGTACACACCCGTATGCCCCTGCAGTTCGCCACCCGTGCGCGCATCCTTGCCCCTCGGCACGGCGATGCTGATCTGGCTCAGCGGCTGTCCGTACGCATCGATCGCTCCGGTGAAGGAGAACTTGGTCATCGGGTCGGTGCCCCGTTCCCAGGTGGTGCTGCGGCTGCTGAGCCCGAAGCTGAAGAAGATGTGGTTGCTGTGGGTCTGTACCGCGAGGGCCTTGATGGTGGGGTTGGTGTTGGGGCTGTCCACCAAGCGCAGGCCGGTCTGCGTTTCGGAAACGGTATAGGGTCGCAGCTCCAGGGGGCTGCCATCCATCGCGTACAGTTCGCTGCGCAGGGCCGTGCCGCGCAGGGTGCGGAAGGCATCGCGCCGCGCACGGCGGGGCAGCCCTGCGATCATGGTGGACATGGCAGCAGGGCGAGAGAGCAAATTCGACCTCACCCCCGACCCCTCTCCCGAGGAGAGGGGGGCGAATTCAAGGAAGTACTCGTCGGCGAAGTCCACTTCCTTCCAATCGCCTTTTTCCGCACCCACGGGCCCAAGGTGGAACCAGTTCTTCGCCAGCACGGGCGGTGCGTAGTGCTCTGCGCTCACCCCCAGCGGTACGGGTGAGCCGAGCGGATCGGCCTCCAGGATCAGGCTGTCGGTGTTGTAGGCCTCGAAGGTCTCGGTGTCGAACTGGTCCACGCGCCCGAAGCCGCGGAACTCGCGCTCGCCGCCATCCCAATAGCCGTGGTGGTAGAAGTAGCGGGTGGTGAGCTTGCCCTTGCTGATCTCGTCGATCACCTCCACGCGGTCCACCACCTGCACGGGGAAAGGGAGGGTGGTCTTCCACGCACCGGCATAGCCCACGAACGCACCCAGCTGGTCGTAGGCCTCATGCCGCATCGGCCGGCGGTAGGTGTCGCGCAGGTAGTGTGCGGTGCTGGTGCCGTACCGCACCCGCGTGCGCGCACCCAGGTTGTTCCGCATGCCCACCATCACGTACGGCTTGATGCCCCCGCAGAGGTCCAGGTACATCATGCGCGCGCCCAGCGGTGCGCCTGCGCCACCCAACTCGTAGCTCCACAGGATGCCTGGCGTGCCCGTGCCGAACAGGTCCACCATTCTGACACTATCCCGGTTGGTGAAACTCGGTGTGCCCTGGATGGTCACCGGATCGCTGAACCCGTTGCCGCTCTGGTTGAACCAGACGGTGATCTGGTTGCGCTCCACGTAGATCACATCGGTCTGGCCATCGCCATCGGCATCGCCCAGGATCAGTTGTGCGGGGTTGAAGCCGTGGCCCAGGCGCGGGCTGTTGCGCATCAGCCTGCGCTTGCCGAAGCGCCCATAGCCGAGGTTGGGCCAGTAGCTGATGCCGCCGTCGTGTATCTGCACGATATCCGCCAGACCATCGCCGCTCATGTCCGCCGTGCGGATGCGCGGGTCGCCGAAGTTCACGTTCGGGAAATCGTCCAGCCCGGCCTTGTTAATGAAGCGTGCCTCGCTCCAGCCGATGGCCCTGCTCTCGAACTGCAAGCCGCCCGCCGTCGCGCCGACGCTTTGGCCGGCACTGTCGAAGTTGCGGTTGGTGTCCAGCAACGGACTGTTCTGGAAGTAGCAGATGAAGCGGTCGGCGTTGATGAGCACATCGGTGCGGCCGTCGCCGCTGAGGTCGATGAACTGGGCCTGCGCGCTTTGGAGGTTGACCGGTGGCCGCGTGTCGTATTTGCGGAAGCTGTCGGTATCCCACTCGCCATCGTGGTTCAAGCTGTAGTACCCCGCGAAGTTGGCAGCGTTCATCACCAGGTCCACCCGGCCGTCGCCGTCGGCGTCCATCAGTTGCACGGCCTCGCTGCCCAAGGCCAGGCCGGTGGGCGCATTGCGCATGGTGCGCGGCAACGCGAACTCGCCATCGCCTTTGTTGGTCCAATAGCGGATGGGCTGTCCGGCGCTCATCTGCACCAGGTCCGGCAGCCCGTTCCCGGTGAGGTCCACCAGGTCCATGTCCGGGTGGTTCAGCCCCAGCGCGGGCAGGTGCTCGCCTTTGATGGCGCGCAGGTCGCGCTTGGTGATGTCGAAGTCCTGATACTCGAACTCCACAGGCGGCAGGCTTTCCGTGGCTTCGCCGTCGTGGCCGGTCACCTGCACCTGCGCCAATTGGCTCACCTTGTTGTGCGCGGCGTGGCCGAGCTCGTCGCGGTAGGTGAGCGCGTAGGTCTTCACCGGCACCGTGTTCGTGTTGGTACCGCTCGGTGTATGGCCGGCCGGCATATCCGCATCCAGCGGGTGGGTGAAGGTGCGTATGCGGGTACAACGCCGGGTGGTGCGGATCTCGAAGCCCTGGCGGTATTCGCTATGCGGGTCGGGCCGTGTGGTGTATTCCAGTTCCACCGAGCACAGGTAGCGCCTCAGCGTCTCGTGCGGATAGTCCATGTACTGGATCCGCTTCACGTACAGTTGCGCAAAGGCGTAGGGGGCCAGTACCACCTCCCGTTCGTAGGTGTAGCGCACATCGCTACCGAAGGGGTCCACGGTGCGGTGGATGCTCCATTGCGCAATGTGCCTCGGGTTCTCCGGATCGTACAGCGTGGTGTTGTCCGCGCCGATCGCATCCGGGTTGCCGTACCAGGTCACCATGCCATCCTTGGTGCGCACTTCCCAGTAGTCGCGGCCATCGCTCCATTTGTGATGGATGATGCGCGCGAAGAGGCCCTCGGTGCGCGGTTGGTAGCGCATCCAGGTGTGTGCGACAGCTTCCACCACCTCCTGGCCCCGTTCCACCGGGATCAGATCTTCGGCTCCGCTTAGCACGAACACATCCTTTTCGTCATCGTAACGCGGGATGCCCAAATTGGTCTTCCGCATGATACCAGGCAGGCTCATGTTCCAGCCCAGACCGAAGGGCCCATTGCCGCTGCCGGTGCTGTAACCCAGCGTGAGGCTCGGCTGCAGTCCGCTACGCCCCGGTGGCACCGCGATGGGTACACTGAAGTTGCCTGTACCCGTGAACAGGTCCGGTGAAAAGGTCTCCCCCATACCCGCGATGGCACCGCCCCCCTTGGGGAGGGAGATGATGTTGGAGCCAGCGGCCGACTTCTGTTCCTGCGACATGGGGTATCTAGTTCACGAACGTTAAGGGCAAATACGATAACTGGGCATGCAAGAGGCTACCTGCGGCTGAGCAACTCAAGGCAGGGTATACTTGGCGCCGTCGCCGGTGTAGCGGATCACGAGGTAGATATCCTCCACCTCATCATTGTCGAAGTGGGCGCGGGCTGGAGTGGAATCTTCTGAAACCGCGAACGACCATAGCTCCACGACCGGTCTGCCAACAATGGTAGAACTTCCGAATTGGCCGGAAGTGACCAAGTTCTGTTGAGGTTGAACGGTGAACCCGTCCATATTCCCCAGACCCACCTCCATTTCTCCGTTGAATTCCGCCTCATCGTCCTTCATGACCACGTAAAGACTAAGGCCACTCACTTTCGCTTGCTTCACGTGTGGAGCCAGGTCGCGCTGGTTAAGGTTGAAGGTGACCCGATATGGCGTCGCGCTCTGCAAGGTATTGTGCAGATCGAACCACTGGTCGGGCAGGTTGTTCTTGAAGCTGATGGCTAGCGCACCTTCTGCCGCTTCCTGGTTCAATTGGTTGGCCAGCGCAGTGCGGCGGTTGCCGTCGCTCAGGGCTTCGTACTCGATGTTGAAGAGCACATCGGCAAGCGAAGCATAGTCGAAGGGATTGGCCGCTTTGTCCATGCGGAACTCCCACAAGGTCTCCACACCCGAGCCCTCGAAGGGGTTGAGGAATTCGCCTTCGGGTAGCATAGCGAAAACACCACTATCTCCCACTCCACTGCTGAGGGCGATCTCATCGGGGTAACGCTTTATGGTTTGCTCCTGGAAGAAGACACCACCGGTGAAGACCCTTGACGTACCTCCATTGGACAAGGTGGCACGAATACCTCTCGTGGGCGGCACCAAGGCGATGACCGTAACGCTCACCTTTTTGATCAAGCGCAGGTAGTGGCCCGGATAGTCGCGGTCGAAATGGTCGTGGGTGGTGTAGAAGCTGGCGATCCCTTGGGCCCGTAAGCGGATGAGCTGCTCCGGGGCCAGCTCGCTCAGCGAGAAGGTCTTGCTCAGCTGCCGTTTGGGGCTGTTGGTGCTGAAGGCAGCCTGGTCCAGTTGGGTCAAGTCGCGGAGCAGGCGCGTGCTGCCGGTGAGGCCACGACGGTCGGTACTACCGCCACCGCCCAGATCGGTGCCCAGCTGGTTGGGATCCATCTGCCAATAGTCGCTGCGGATGAACGGCGGGAAGTCGATGTTCCGTTCGAAGATCAACTGCCGCTCGGCCATAAGGGCCACTGCCGTAGCTTCCTGCAGGAACCACGCGTACACATCTTCCAACACGCCGCTCATCCATTCGTAGAGCTCGGCATTGGTGAACTTGTTGCGCAAGAAGTCCAGGGTGGCCTTCGCATGGTCGTTCTGCAACACGGCGATCTCGCGCTCCTGGCCTACGATGCGTACCCGGTCGTTGGCGAGTTTGATCTGTTGGTCGCCGATCTGTTCGTCCTTGCGGGCCAGCGTGAGTTGGAACTCCCATTCTTGTTTGCGGCGCTCGAAGGAGGCTCGAATTGAGGCGTTCTGAACAACAGCTGTCAACCCGTACACCCCAAGCTGTGCAGCTTGCTGGGTAACCAAAGCAGCAAAGCCCGGTATTGCGGCCGCAGTAGCCAATGATAATCCAGCAATCGAACTACCTGCAGCTGCACTTGCGAGTTGGGAACTTCGATACAGTGTTTCTGCGACTTGCGCCGCAGATTGCAGGGTTGCTAAGAGATAGTTATAACCGAATAGGTCTAGTTCAATCTGAAGTAGTCCTTGATCAACCATGGATTGTAATCCGTTGATCTGAAGCCTAGCTCGTTCCTTCTGCAATTCTGCGAGTTCCACACCGTCTTCAGCCTCTCTCACTCTCAAATTCTGCAGCTTAATGTTGGCTTTACTTGTCGCCACATCCTGCTCAGCCCTAAGCTCCGCATAGCGTTCGGCATCCAACTTCTCTAATGCCCCCAAAAAAGCGGCTTCCACTTGCTGTGCCATGGCCACCAGCTGTCGCGCACGTTCCACCAAGAACCGATAGCGGTAGGGGCTGGGGAGACCAGGGCGTTGGGAGGGAATATTGATGCTACCCCCCGCCGCACCGATCACTTGAATACCGGTCATGGTGTCGGTAGGCGCGGCGAAGGGATCGAGTTCCCGCACCATGCCCGCGATGTTCCTGCAGTTGCGGATCTTGAAAAGTTCCACTTCGGCCTTTAAGACCAACGCATACACCACCGGATTGGGGACCACACAGAAAGCCAGTGCGGTTCCAGAGAGGTAGATGGCGCTGAACGGGTCGTTGAGGTAGAAGCTGTCTGACGGTGCATCAATAGACTGCGTCCGTGTAGTCTCCAACAAGGTCGGCGTCAAATACTCCCGGTCGTATTCGGTTTCGAACGGAAGCGGAGCCGTATCCAGCCGCAAGAAATCCAACTCCTGCGTACTCAGGAACGAAGTCGTCCGGCCCGTTACCAGTTCCATGGTATGGTCGAACGCCGCGGAAACGGTACGCGACAAAGCCGTGTAGGCCAGGTCGACATTCGCACCGGCCGAACCAGCCGTTGAGGATATGCTGAGCGTATCCTGTACTACCTCCAGTGCGGTTTCCAAGGTCGGGGTGGGTGAGGCGGTCAACCCCGCGTCGATGAGGGCATTCACCGCGGCGAGGCGATCTCCCCAGGACCCAGCAGCTTCCATGGCGTCGCTGATATCCTCGAGCAGGTCCTGATAGCCAGCCTTGCCTGCGATAGGGTCCAAGCGCTCCAAAGTCTCGGTGTAGACCAGCACCCAAGCCTTGGGCACAGCGTGCTCCTTGATCAGGGCCAGAGCATCGGTGATGGCGCAATCGTGCCCCCCGCTGAGGTACTTGAGCAGGTCCAACGCATCCTCGTACAGCTCGCGTGCCCGCGGCACCGATTCGCTGTTGTCCATGGTGAACTCCGCATCCGCATAGTCCAACAAGCACGATACGATGGCCCGGATAGTGTATCGTGTGTAGGTATGCGGTCGGACGCTGGCGATGGCATGCGGATTCAGCGGATCGCCGTACCAGTTGGCCATGCGGTTCGCATTCAACTCCAACTCCTCCTCTTGGCGCAGCAGGTAGCTGATCTTCCGCACACCACTTGGCAAGGTGTAGTCGTACACCGAGCGGAACCAATCCAAGGCAGCCTGATAGTGTCCATTAGCATGTAGCTGCAGCGCGATCTGCATGGGAACGAAATACGTGGCCTCTGCAACGGGTACCACGTGCTTATCATTCGCCCCTTCATTGGCTTCCCAAAGCACACGATTGAAGGTTCGTTTGATGGCCTGTTCTGGTGGCGCACCCGCCTTACCGATACCCAACTCGCGGGTTCTGCTAGGAAGAAGTTCCAGCAAAGGGGCGTCCCAATTGAGTGTCTCAGGATCATCACCGGCCAGTACCGTAGTCACCATCTTGACGCTTGGCGGCGTTGTCCCAAAACCTGACTCTTGAAGAAGGCTCACTTGGAAGTCCCCTTCAAAGCCGTCATTCGCGTTCACTGCGATGAAGATGGTCGTTTCAGTACAAAGTGCGGAAGAACCGTAGTAGTATGTGAACACTCCAGGCGCTGTGAAAACACCGTCCGTATAGTTGATCGGCCGGAACTCGGGCGAGTACCCGAATCCAAGTAGAGCGGATTGCGATCCGCTCGCATCCCAATTCACCATCAGCCTAGACCGAGGATCCGAACCTCCCGGTCCAAAGAATTTCCTGTATTTGACCCCTCCACTAATATTCTGGAAACGGGTAATGGACAGGTAATAGGTCCCAGCCGTATCACCCGGTGATCGTAGGAGGAAGAACTGTACTGCAGTGTCGAATGACCAGGCTGGTGGATTGTAATTCCAGCAATCGATTACGGACCCCATTAGTGATCCTAAATTGGGATCGACAGACGACATCGTTACCCACTTGCTCCAAATTCCGTCACCCCCTAATCCATCCAACGCTGCATTAAGATCTCGCTTGAACGACCAAGGTCTACCATCTGCATCGTTCAATGTGATGACCAGTGTCGGAGACTGCCACACGGCCAAATTCTTCATCACGCAGAAAGAGCGTATCCTAGGATCGAAAGCATCAAACTCTTCAACCTGACCACCTTCATCCAAAAGATCGTCAGTACCAATGCTGAAATCCCGTGGCTCGTCATCCCACTGACGGCTCTTTAGCCCGTATCTCAGCAAGTAGAATTTGCTTGTATCGCTATCCCGAGAGTCAGTCACGAAGAGTAGTATGTGATCAATGGATAGGTCATCGTTGATGTACCGGTGTGTTCCATGTAGGATGTAATCCACACCATCAGGCACAGGTATGGCACTCCAGCATTCGACCTGCTTTACATTATCCTGGTCGTTGGTATCGAGTACGGCGAAATACGGTCGCTTTGATCCTTTCGCCTTGGCGAACACGTATGTCAAGGTGCGCGGCGCGAACTTTGGCTTCCCGCATTCATCGTTACCATGCCAGGATCGTGCTTGCTGTGCACAAGCCACCTCCAGTTCGTTCAGGTCCTTGAGGTATTCCTCGTACGCATGTGCGGTCTTACACGCATCATCCGGCCCAAAACGTCTGTTGTTGCGGGTGGCCTGCACCACATCCTTGAATGCCTGTGAGGAGAAGGACCGCAAGCTCGGGTGAAGCACATTCTCCGGATACAAGAAGACGAACATGGCCGCACGCCAATTGGCATAGCTGCCCATCCATTCCCACGCTTGGTCGAAATCGCCGTTGAAGGTGAAGTCGGGATAGTGCTGCCGAATGTCACCGGTGCGAGTTTTCCAGATCAGCTGCTGCAGGGTCTCAATGGCCGCAGCCACCCGGTTGGTCTTGTAGCAGCAGTTGTTCTCCAGGTCGATGAGGAAACGGTCGCCCAGATCGCGGGCGTTCTCGATCAGCGAGTACTTGGGGTCTCCACTAGCGGTCACAAGCGCGTCGCGCAGGTGCACCATCATGGCTTCGTCCACCTCGAACAGGGCCTCTTGCCAGGCCTCTTTCACCTCCTTCTCCTGCTCCACGCGGCTGGCGAGCTTGCGCCGCCATGCGGCCAAGTCGCCCTCATCGGCCAACCAAGGCTGCACGGGATAGGCCGGGTCGGGCGGGTAGCTCAACACCCCTTCCGAACGTGTTTTGAAGTGGTCTTGCGACAGGGTGATAATGGGTTGTTCTGCCGTTGCGCATTCATCGATGCGGTATTGGGTGGCTTCCCGGCGTTTCTTCACCCGTACCAGGATATGCCGCACGACCACCTTCTCTTCCGCGCGCAGGGCCGTGACCGGCGTGCCAGCCAACAGGTCGTGGTAGACCATGACCTGGTTGAACTCCACCGCCGTGAGGTTCAACTGCGCCAACCTTGGCCTGATATCCACCCCACCTATGGAGCTGTCGCGTAAACTCTCGATGGTGGGCTCTGCAAAGCCGAGTTCGGACTTGAGCAGGGCGTTGAACTGGGTGAGGTTGGTCAATTGGCCATTACCCGAGGAAAGCAATGCCAGCCAGTTGTCGCGCTCCGTAGCTCGCGCTTCCCAGAGTCCGTAGGCCCGGTCACCCTCTTGCGGGGAACGCAGATCCGCGGGTCCGATCAGGTCGGCATCGATGATGGGGGCCTCGCTGTTGCGGGCGAGGGCATTGAGCCAAGCGGAGCGTTGCTCTTGAGTGGCGCGCCACTTAGGTAGCGATCCCTTGCGCAATTCCCATTGATCAGCTGTAGCCTCCTTGGTCAACCAATCACCCTTGTATCGCACGATATGTTTGTGCGCACGTTGTAACAAGGCTAGAACGTTCTCTAGTTCGCCTGCCGGTATCTGTTCGCCCTCATCCGCACGGACCCCGTAAGTGACTATGGCACTTAATTCTGCTTCACTCACCTTGAGTCGTTGCTCAATATAGAAGCGTGCCCAGTCAGCTTCAGCGGGCTCTGCCAAGCTGTTCAGCAACGTCAGGTATTCGTTCGTGGAAGCGTCGCCAGGAGTCCAATCCAAGTCTGGCGAATCAAAGGCCACAGCCAACAGCGCAGCGGTATCAACAGCTCCCACGAGCGCTTCACGGTCGGCGACCAGTTCGGCTCGCCGGTCAGCGACGATCTGGTAAACACTATCACCATCGATGAGATGTTCAGTTGCAGCTGTGATCTCGGGAAGGTCACGCGTTCCAACCAAGTCCGGGTCAAGGAATGGGCCATCGCCAAGCAACGGAAAGTCACCTTCGCGTGGCCCATTAACGGCTGGCATGAAGTGCTTGGGGCCGAGTTTCAGTTGTGCGCCAGTCTCCTCAGTTCTCCAAACATCATCGCAAGCGCGCCGCTTCAGCACCAAGAGCAAAATGTTCTTGAACTCCACCCACTCCGCATCCGTTAGGCCACCTTCCGGCTCACGAGCCAACGGAGTGGCCTGGTTCTTGTCGTAGAGTTCCAGCAAGCGACGTGCGCTTGCACCATCAAGCGCCAACGTCGCTAACGCTGCACTTTCGGTAGGGCCCTGTTCAGCGAGAATGGACCGGATGATGGAGATCTGTCCTGAGCTCCAAAATGTGGGTATGACAGCAGCTCCGTAGGGTGTGGTCTCATCCTCCTCCAACCGGGCCACCATAGACGCACAACTGCGGATATTGACTGGCTCATTGGTATGTGGGTCTTCCCCTACGAAATCCAGCGTCCCGCCGTAATAGTCCTGGTCAGGCACTTCGGCGATCCGTATGTAGGTATTGCCGTTGGCTTGGAACTGATCCACCATCGTGTACTCGATAGGGAGTTCCCCAGCGGGAATGAAGTCGAATGCCTCATTACTAAGGGCCAGTGTGGTCTCCAAGCCATAGGCTACGACCAGTCGCAGATCTTTGAAGACGGTTCTCCGTCGGTTTACAGGACTATCGTCAACATCAAGCACGAAAGACTCATCCATGGCGGCGAACTCCGCGTCGATCCAGTCGCGGCGTTTCTTCCACAGGTCGAAGGGTACTGAGAATCCACCTAAGAGCCCGGCTTCAGGATACCGCAGGTCATCGATGGTGACCACATCCGGATCGATGATGGCATTCCAAGACCCCTCTTCGCCTGGGAAAGCAGGACCAAGGCCATCCTGTTCTTCCCAGATCTCGCGCAGCCGTGCCATCTTCCACTGTTCCACCAAGCTGGGCTCGGGATCGCTCAGTGGATCCCGTCTTGTATCGCGCAGGCCGAATAGGCTTTCCAGTCCTGTGATGGCGCCTGCGGTCTCACCTTCGGTGATGTTCTCCGGATCCGAAAGGTCGATGAAGAGTTTTGAGATGGTCGTGGTCGTCCCTTCGTGCAAGAGTGGAATGCCCAGTTTGTGAGCGATCTTCTCCACCACGTCACTCGACACTAAACCACGCGCATTGCGCACCTCATTGTAGCTGGTCCCCAGCTTCCCGAGCAACAGCTCGTAAGCCTGCTCGAGATAGGCCCTTTCCGCTGCCTCCAAGGCTGTGAGCTGATCACCTGTAGGCTCATTCCCCCCCTCTTCCCGCTGGAAGTGGCGTAGGTTCTCAGCGGCTATCCGATTCTGGCAAACCGGTTTCTTGAGCTGCTCGCAATCCAGCTGCAAGCCGCCCATGCGATGGTGGAACCGGTCTTCGAGGAATGGGATATCGAGTTTGTTGCTGCCGCTCTTCAGAACATGGGCATAGGTGAAACCGAGCAGATCGGCCAGGTATGCGATCGGGCTCACCGCAGAACGGCAATCGGGGCAATTGCAGCTCTTGGCAGTCGTAGGCGTGGTGCGTGCCTTGCCGATCGTATGATCAGGGATGGGAGCCAAGGAAGCCGCGGCATTGTTGATGCCGTACAAATGCAAGGCCTTGGCCTGGTAGTGGATCCGTCCTGCACCAAGATCGCCGAACAGGTCGGTGTTGTCCTCGATGAACTTGCCGCGTGGCGCCAGTGCGATATCAGCGATGTTCTTATAGGCCCTGGAGAACAACGTCTGGTTCTTCGCCAGATCGGGTTGCAGGAGTTCCAGGGCGGCAAGGCCATCCAGCTGCACCAGGGCTGCACTGGTCGGGTCGATATCATCGCTGGGCAGGTTGCGGAAACCTCCCAACTGCCGGATGTGTTCCAGTCGAGTGGCGGTAAGGTCATTCGCCGTGAGGTAGGCCGTCACCGCAGCAGGCACGCTTACCCCGGTCGCACTGATCGTACTGGACGAACTCGCGGCCCTGGTGAAGGTCAATGCGGTCTCGACCGGTGTCTTAGGGTCGGCGACAACATAGGCAAGTATGAATTCGTCGGAGCCGGTCAGCAAGGGATGACTGAACGTCATCTTCAACTCGTACGAAGAACTCGTGATCCCCTCGAGGACCCGGAATCGGAACTGGTAGTATCCAGCCTTGTTGGTGGTGGTCCATCCGTATGAGATAGGCTGCTCACCAGCGTTCTCGTCCACGCAGGTCACCTTCACCCCTCCGCCCGTCGTTGGGGCATCCACGACTTTACCGATGAAGACATACTCTCGGCCAGCCGTTCGTATATACTCCGCCGCCATGCCGATGTAGTATTCGGCAAGCAGCATGTAGAAGTCATCCTCCAATCCACTACCGGACGCGGTGCTGATAGATGCCAGGATACGGTAGGGATCCTCGGTATTCTCGACATCCTCGCCGACATAGCGGATAACAGCTTCAAGTACAGCACGCTTGCGACCAGGCCAGAGCGCATAGAACTTCTCAAGCATACCATTGATCACTCGCTTCTCACCAAGCGTCGGTGCGCTTGGGTTCGCCGGTGCGCCAAGCGAAGCGATGGTCGTGGCTTCGGCGCCAATACCGCTCCAGAAATCCTTCAGTGTGACCTCCCCTTTTATCACGCCTGCAACGGTGAAGGCGTTGGCCCGAGCTAGGAGGTAGATATCCTCCAAGCCACTCACCTTGTCAAGTTCATCCAGCAGTGCCTCGATCTCTCGATGTTCGCGCGGTGCGAAGAATTCCACGAAGCCGAAGTAGGGTGGTTCAAAAGCCATAATGATGAAAGTTGGTTATTGTGTTGAACTACGTTGTAAGATGGGCGATCGTTGTGTCACTCTTTCAACATTTCCTGTTGATGAGGAGGAGTGTGAGAACCAAATGCTTCATTGTCAACCCCTACGATCGTTCATAAGTGCTGAATCTCGATGCACAATATGTATGTCCAGCGTATCTCTATGAACAAGCGTTCTGTTGGTCCCGCACCCACCACTTAGAGCCCATTAGAATAGAACAGATCAATACATTTTCCGCGCATCCAAGTTGTGACCAACCGTTCCCCTTGCCACCGGCCGCCGCCCCGCGCCGACTTCGCTGGCTAACTTGGGCCACCTTTCGCAACCCCTCATGATGCCACGCCATTTCCTTCTCGGTGCCGGCCTGTTCCTGGCCATCGCCTTCCCCACCGCTGC
>Ga0209097_10001636_pt1 | contig 18942 bp, 17 predicted proteins | sample AD_UKC052_MetaG_FD_184419 | JGI IMG/M metagenome (GOLD analysis project Ga0209097, IMG submission 184419) | Active sludge microbial communities of municipal wastewater-treating anaerobic digesters from USA - AD_UKC052_MetaG (SPAdes) (version 2) | ecosystem: Engineered > Bioreactor > Anaerobic >... | reverse complement strand
TTCTTCATATCCGTATCGTTCGTCAATCCACACAAGCGCGGCATCCCAGTCGAGTTCGGATCCGAGGGCAAGGGATATGCCATGTTTCGCTTGATTGGCGATGTTCTTGATCGGATCGAACTCGATTTCCATTTAATGTAGCTACCGAAAGTAGCCTTGTCAATGAGGTTTCAAGGCTTCGCCTGCCTGCGGATAGAGCCGCTGCAGTACCACTGTACCGGTGCGGGCAAGCAGCGCCTTGAGCCGCTCCCGGCTCCCGGCCATGGCCGCTTCATCTTTCCCGTTCGGCCAGGCCTTTACGAGTTCTTCACGTACCTCCGCAAGCGCTTCTTCAACCTGCCGCTGCCAGTGTTCGGGCAAGGGCGTCTGGCGCCATTCGCCGCGGCCGCGGCCATAGTGGGCAATGGCGAGATAGCGCAGCAGGCTGGCGGTGAACAGGCGTTCGAGGCTGTCGCCGCTCCAGTGCAGGCTGTTGTCGTCGATGCCGCGCAGGCGGTTGGCGGCGTGGGCGGCACCGGCGCTGCCGACGGCGCCGGCAATGGCGCCGATGACTGCACCGGCGCCGAGGGTCAGGCCGCCGGCGGCCAGGTCGGCGGCGAGGCCGGAGAGGGCGCCGGACATGACGCCACCGAGGAGCGCAGCACTGGATTCGCCGATCTTCTCCCGGGCGGCAAAGTCGCCGGCGAGTCGGTCAAGCACCTCCTGGGCGGCGCGGCCGCCGAGGCCGTGGAGCTCGATGATCTGGTCGGTGCTGCGGCGGATCTCGGCTTCGAGGCGGCCGGCAAGGTTTTCCATGGCCTGTTGCTGGGGCGAGGCGGCTGAGCCGATGCCGATGGCGGCGCCGAGTCGGCGCAGGGTGCCACCGAGGCCGGCCTCGGGCAGGGCTTCGCTGTCGGTGGCGGCGCGCGCGAGGAAGTCGGCCAGGCTGGCCATGGCGGCGTGGAAGGTGTCCAGGCGGCGTTGACGCCAGGCGGCGGCGAGCTGAGCGAAGGCCGGCTGGCTGGCCTCGGGCAGGCAGGGGGCGACGGCGTCGAAGAGGGCGAACTCCTGCACCCAGCAGCGGGCGAAGGCATCCAGGGGCAGGATCTGGCGCACGAAGGGGTAGGGCGTCAGGTGGCGGCGCCACAGGGCCTCGTCGGCGGCGTCCTGGTTGCCGGGGCGCGGTTCGCCGAGCTGGTTGAGCAGGACCAGCACCGGTTTGCCGATCCAGGCCAGGATTTCCATCTCGGGGGCCACGTAGCCGGCCTCGCCGGGCTTCTCGGACGCATTGACCAGGTAGAGCACCACGTCGGCCTGCTCGCGCACGTTGCGGATGGCCTGCTGGCTGGACCAGAAGGGGCGGTCGCGCCAGCGGTCCCACACCTCGGACAGCAGCCAGCCCACCGGGTTGCCCTGCAGGCGCAGGCGCTTGATGAGGCGGGCGCTGTCGCCGAAGCCCGGCGTATCCCACAGATTGAGCACCTGGCCGTCGGCGCTTTCGATCATGCGGTGGCATTCGGCCAGGGCGGTGACGTGGGCTTCGTCGCGGATCTCGCCCACATCGCGGCCGATGAGGCTGCGGGCCAGGGTGGTCTTGCCGGTGTTGGTGTGGGAGACGAGGCTGAGCTGGATCGTGGTGGGCTGAAGGGTCACCGGGCGGCTTCCTTGCGGGCAGAGAGGTCGATGAGTCGGGTGAGGCTGTCGGCCACGCTGGCGGGGGCGGCGTCGAGATTGACGAAGGCCGGTTCGATGCCGTGCTTCTCGAACAGGCGGGTCCACGTGCGGCGGCGTTCTTCCAGGCGCTCGGGCTGGCCGGCAAAGCGGGCAAGGAAGCTGCCTTCGTCGACCAGGGCGGCCAGGGGCGTGCCCGGGGGCAGGGTGGCGGCGAGGGCAGTGAGGAAGCTGCCGTGGTTCTCGTCCTCGGGGGTGGCGGCCAGGCTGAACAGGGCCACGGCGAGGGTGGTGCCCACGCCGGGCGCGGCGCTGGCCGGCAGGGTGTCTTCCTCGCCGAAGGCGATGGGTGGGCTCAGGTGCAGGGTGGCCCGGGGGCCGAAGGCGCTGACGATGGCCTCCTTGAGCTGCAGGGCGGTGGCCGGGGAGAGTTCGTAGCTGTAGGGCACCAGGTGCAGTTGGGCGCCCTGGCCGGTGTAGCTGCGTTGCAGGCCCTGGAAGTAGCTGTCCGTCAGGGGCAGGGGAAAGTGCCGTTCCAGGTGCCGGGCGGCAAAGCCACTGAGCAGGGCCAGTATGGCCCGGGGCAGCACCACCGTCAGGACCAGGGTGGTGGCGAAAAGGTGGATCCACGGTGCGGCGTTCTCGCCCTGGTTCTCGGGGAGGCGCAGGGTTTCCAGGTGGGCGGCGTCGGGGATGGGCAGGCCCGTGAGGGACGAGGCCGGACCGAGGAGCAGGCTGAGGGCCTGGTGCACCTGGCTGGCGTCGAGGAAGGTGCTTTCCCAGCCGGCCTGGAAATGCAACACCAGCCCGCGGGTGTACAGGGCGGCGATGGCGCCCAGGGCAAAGGCCATGGCACCCAGGTGCAGTACCCGCCCCACCCGGCGGGCCGTGAGCGGGGCGGAAACCCGCGCCCACTCGGCGCGGAAGCGGGTGCCGGGCGTGCCCTGGCCGGCATCGGGGATGCCCTCGTGGAGCGCGCCACCCAGGCGTGCCACCGCCCGCCGCAGCAGGCCCTTTCCTGGTCTCTTGCTGCGGAAGGGGTCGGTGATCCCATGCACGAGGATGCCCAGATACACCAGCAGGTTCCAGACGATCAGCCCGAGCAGGGGGAAGGCCAGCAGATTCACGTAGCGGGTCGGGCCCACCGCATCCATCAGGACGCCCAGGGCGAAGGACAGGGCCACCAGCACGCTGCCCACCCAGGGTCGCCAGTTGCGCCCGCTGGCCAGACGTTTGAAGGCCTTGGCCCGATCACCCAGCCTTTCCACTGCCAGCTGGCCGCGGCGGGCAAGGAAACGGTCGGCGTCGGCGCCTTCGCCCACCACTTCAGCCGCTGCCCGGCTGGCCCAGGCGGCATCGGCGGCAGTCCAGGTGGCGTCGGATGGTGCGGCGGTCTCGAGGGCACGGACCAGGGTGACATGGCGGGCGGCGGTTTCGTTCATGCGCTTGTCTTCGGGCGGGCACGGGCCTGCAAGTGTACTCCCGCACCACTGCAGGGGCCTACCCGCTCGCGGGCGCGGTGGAATCCGGGGCGGTCACGGGGAGGGCTTGACCAGATCATCAAGCTGCGTTGCAGCATTTGATCAATTGATGAACTCATAAAATCCCCTGCTTGGCAAAATCTCGAGAAAATTTCGATTTCTCTCTTACGAATCAGCGGTTTGTGAATACGGGCACGGCCCTTGTATAGGAGTTGGACACTTCCACAGCCCAGCGAGAAAAAGATGAACGATCCGACAAGCCCGCCGCCCGTGGATGTGAGTCGCAAGTACGTGCGTCTAGTGGAGCGACGCGCCGACGGACTGGTGGAGTTTGAGTTCTCGATCTCCGACCCGGCCCTGTTCGTCGAGATGCTGCTCCCGGCGGCCGCTTACGAGGAATTCTGCCTGACCAACCGGGTGATCCTGCTGGAAGGGGAGCGCCCTGCCGAGGGCGAAGACGATTTCAACTGGAGCCTCCGCGAGGCCACTCATCAACGTTTCAGGTGAGCGGGCGCACCGCGCCCGGCACCCGCAGCACAGCACAACAACACAGGAGGAGAGACACATGCAGATCGACCTGCGCACGGTATCCATCAAGCCCCTGCGGCAGACCTTCGACCGCATTGCCCGGCGTATTGGTCCGGACAAGGCGGCGACGCGTTACCAGGAGGGCACGCTGGATGTCCAGGCCACCCACAACTTCCACTACCGCCCCACCTGGGATCCGGATCACGAGATTTTCGATGCCTCGCGGAGTGCCATCCGCATGGCGGACTGGTACGCCTTCAAGGATCCGCGTCAGTTCTACTACGGCGCTTACACCCTGGCCCGCGCCAAGCAGCAGGAGACCGCCGAATCCAACTTCGACTTCGTTGAAGGCCGGGGTCTGGCCGACAGCCTGCCCGACGCGTTGAAGGACACCGTGCTGAAGCTCCTGCTGCCCCTGCGCCACGTGGCCTGGGGCGGCAACATGAACGGCGCCTTCATCACCGCTTACGGCTATGGCACGGCGCTGACCCAGCCCTGCCTCTATCACTCCATGGACCAGCTGGGCATTGCCCAGTACCTCACCCGGGTAGGCCTGCTGCTGGGGGACGATCCGTCCGTGCTCGATGAGGCGAAGAAGAGCTGGATGGAAGGAGAGGCCTGGCAGGGCCTGCGTCGCTACGTGGAAGACAGCTTCGTGTTGAAGGATCCGCTGGAGCTCTTCGTGGCCCAGATGGTGGCCCTCGACGGCCTGCTCTACCCGCTGGTGTACGAAACCATTGTCGATGACGTGCTCGCCTCCCAGGGCGGCACCCCCATCGCCATGCTCACCCAGTTCATGACCGACTGGTACAGCGAGACCCGCAAGTGGGTGGATGCCACGGTCAAGACGGCCGCCGCCGAGTCGCCGGAGAACAAGGCATTGCTCGAAAAGTGGATCACCCACTGGCGCGACCGTGCCGCCTCGGCGCTGATGCCCGTGGCCCAGATCGCCCTCGGCGCCCAGACCGACGCTCTCACCAGTGAAGTGGTGAGCCAGTTCAACGCCCGCCTGGCCAAGGCCGGCGTCACCCTCTGAGAAGGAAACCCGATGTCCAAGGTATTCATCGCCCTGCAAACCAACGACGACACCCGCTCGATCATTCAGGCCATTCTCGCCGACAACCCCCACGCCATCGCCAACGAGCAGCCTGCCATGGTGAAGATTGATGCGGAGGGTTCCCTGGTGGTGCGCCGCTCGAGCATCGAAGAGCTGATCGGCCGTGATTTCGACCTGCAGGAGCTGCACATCAACCTCATTTCCCTCACCGGTCACGTGGATGAGACCGACGACGAACTGACCCTGAGCTGGAACACCTGATCGCGCAAGGAGACACGCAAAATGGACATGAAAGTCAGCAAGAAGAAGCTGGGCCTCAAGGAAAAGTACCAGCACATGACCCGCGGCCTGGGTTGGGAGACCACCTACCAGTCGATGGACGAGGTCTTCCCCTACGCCAAGTACGAAGGCATCAAGATTCATGACTGGGACAAGTGGGAAGACCCCTTCCGCCTGACCATGGATTCCTACTGGAAATACCAGGCCGAGAAGGAGCGCAAGCTCTACGCGATCATCGACGCCTACGCCCAGAACAACGGCCACCTGTCGGTGACGGACGCCCGCTACATCAACGCGGTCAAGCTCTTCCTCAACGGCATCAGCCCGCTGGAGTACATGGCCCACCGGGGCTTTGCCCACGCTGGCCGGCAGTTCCCGGGCGTCGGCCCGCGGGTGGCCTGCCTGATGCAGTCCCTGGACGAGATCCGCCACGCCCAGACGCAGATCCACTCCCTGTCCAACTACAACAAGTACTACAACGGTTTCCAAGAATACCGCCACATGCTGGAGCGCGTCTGGTACCTGTCGGTGCCGCGCTCCTTCTTCGACGACGCCATCACCGCCGGCCCCTTCGAATTCATGGTGGCCATCGGTTTCAGCTTCGAGTACGTGCTGACCAACCTGCTGTTCGTGCCCTTTGTGTCGGGCGCGGCCTACAACGGCGACATGGGCACCATGACCTTCGGCTTCTCGGCCCAGTCCGACGAGGCCCGTCACATGACCCTGGGCCTGGAGGTGATCAAGTTCATCCTCGAGCAGGATCCGGACAACCTGCCCATCGTGCAGCAGTGGATCGACAAGTGGACCTGGCGTGGCTACCGCGTGCTGACCCTGGTCGGCATGATGATGGACTACATGCTGCCCAAGCGCATCATGAGCTGGAAGGAGGCCTGGGAGGTCTACTTCGAGGAGAACGGCGGCGCCCTGTTCAAGGATCTGGCCCGCTACGGCATCCGCCCGCCCAAGTGGCTCGACCAGATCGAGAAGGACAAGGACCACATCTCCCACCAGGCCTGGGCGGTCTTCTACAACTACGCCGCCGCGTGCAACTTCCACACCTGGATTCCCACCGACGACGAGATGGACTGGCTGTCCCAGAAGTATCCCAACAGCTTTGACAAGTACTACCGGCCGCGCCTGGAGTTCTGGCGTGAGGAGGCCAAGAAGGGCAACCGCTTCTACAACAAGACGCTGCCCATGCTGTGCCAGACCTGCCAGATCCCCATGCTGTTCACCGAGCCGGGCGACCCGACCCAGATCTGCTACCGGGAGGTGGACTACAAGGACAACAAGTACCACTTCTGTTCCGACGGTTGCAAAGAGATCTTTGAGCACGAGCCCGAGAAGTACATCCAGTCCTGGCTGCCGGTACACCAGATCTATCAGGGCAATTGCTTCAACGAGGGCGTCGACCCCACGGCCGAGGGTTTTGACCCGCTGGCTGCCGTGCTCGACTACTACCACCTCAACTTCGGCCGCGACAACCTGGACTTTGAAGGCTCGGAAGATCAGAAGAACTTCGATGCCTGGCGTGGCATGGCCACCAAGAACACCTGACGCGGACGTGGGAAGCCGGCTCTCCGGCTTCCCCAACACACAAGAAAAAGGAGACGAACATGGGCGTTGCTGCCATCAAGGAATACACCTTCGAGCCTGCCGACCGGCTTGAGAACTTTCACGGCAATCAGTTGCTGTACATCGGCTGGGACCAGCATCTGTTGTTTGCGGCACCCTTCTGCCTGCCGATGCCGCCGGCCATGCGTTTCGGTGACATCGTCGAGAAGGTGCTGCCGGGCATTTACGGCTACCACCCGGACTTCGCCCAGATCGACTGGAGCAAGGTTGAATGGCTCAAGTCCGGGCAGCCCTGGCAGGCGGATTTCGACAAGACCCTGGCCGAGCTGGGCCTCAAGCACAAGGACGCGCTGCGCTTCCGCACGCCAGGTCTGAATGGCATCAAGGGTTCGGCGAGCTGAGCATGTCCTACGAACTGACCATCGAACCCCTTGGCCAGACCATTGAGGTCGAGGAGGGCCAGACCATCCTCGACGCCTCGCTGCGTGCCGGCATCTGGCTGCCCCACGCCTGCTGCCACGGCCTGTGCGCCACCTGCAAGGTGCAGGTGGTGGACGGGGATGTGGACCATGGCGAGGCTTCCAGTTTTGCGCTGATGGACTTCGAGCGCACCGAGGGCAAGACCCTGGCCTGCTGTGCGCGGCTTGAGTCGGACGTGACCATTGAAGCGGAGATCGATGAGGAGCCCGATGCCGAGTCGATCCCGGTGAAGGACTTCCCCGGCACCGTCACCCGCATCGAGACGCTCACCCCGACCATCAAGGGCATTTTCATCACCCTGGACGAGGCGATCCACTTTCAGGCCGGCCAGTACATCAACCTGGATATTCCCGGTCTGGGCATCAGCCGCGCCTTCTCCCTGGCCAATGCGCCAGGGGGCGGACGCGAGGTGGAGCTCAACGTGCGCATCGTGCCGGGTGGCGTCGGGACGGGCTACCTTCATGAAACGCTCTCTATTGGCGACCGGCTGAGCTTTTCCGGCCCCTATGGACGCTTTTTCGTGCGGAAATCGGCAAAGGTGCCGCTGATCTTCATGGCGGGGGGCTCCGGCCTGTCCAGCCCACGCAGCATGATCCTGGATCTGCTCGGGGAGGGCTTTGATCTGCCCATCACCCTGGTGTACGGGCAGCGGAGCCGGGCTGAACTCTATTATCACGACGAGTTTCTGGCCCTGGCCGAACGCCACCCCAACTTCCGCTACGTGCCGGCCCTGTCGGACGAAGCGGCGGACTCGGACTGGCAAGGCTTCCGTGGCTATGTGCACGATGCGGCAAAGGCCCATTTTGACAACGATTTCCGTGGTCACAAGGCCTACCTGTGCGGCCCCCCCATGATGATCGATGCCTGCATTTCCACGCTGATGCAGGGGCGTTTGTTCGAGAACGACATCTATACGGAAAAGTTCTTTTCGGCCGCCGATGCCCAGCAGGTGCGGAGCCCGCTGTTCAAGCGGGTATAGGCAGGCCCGTCATCGAGGGCGTGCCCCCGCGGCACGCTTCGATGACGAATTGGCTTCAGAAATAGAATATTAAAATCTCGAGAAAAGTTTGACTTATCGAGAAGGCTGTTTAACATAGGTACTAGCACTCGCCGCCAGGGTACGACCGGGCGAGGCGGACATCCAAAGACAAAGAGGAGACAAGAACATGGCAGTTACTGGTGTAATGCGTCCCGGCCACATGCAGCTGCGTGTGCTGGACCTGGAAGAAGGTGTCAATCACTACAAGAACGTCCTCGGTCTGGTGGAGACCGGGCGCGATGCCCAGGGCCGGGTGTACTTCAAGGCCTGGGACGAGCGGGATCACAACAGTCTCATCCTGCGCGAGGCCGATTCGGCCGGTATGGACTTCTTCGCTTTCAAGGTTGCCGACAAGGCCACCCTCGAAAAGCTTGATGCCGACCTGAAGGCCTACGGCGTGACTACGGAGCGCATTCCTGCCGGCGAGCTGCTCGAGACCGGCGAGCGCGTGCGCTTCATGATCCCCTCCGGCCATGCCATCGAGCTCTATGCCGAGAAGACCGACGTGGGCAACGGCATGGAGTACGTCAATCCCGATCCGTGGACGCCCGATGCCGAGCGTGGCATTGCCCCGGTACGCCTGGACCATGCCCTGCTGTACGGTCCGGACATCGAGAAGGTGCAGAAGCTGTTCGAGGACGTGCTGGGCTTCTACCTGGTGGAGCGGGTGCTGATGGAAGACGGCAAGACCGATCTGGCCATCTGGCTGTCCTGTTCCCACAAGGCCCACGACATTGCCCTGGTGCGTCACCCGGAGCCGGGCAAGCTGCACCACGTGTCCTTCCTGCTGGACACCTGGGAGAAGGTGTTGCGTGCCGCCGACATAATGTCCATGAACAAGGTGTCCATCGATATCGGCCCGACCCGCCATGGCGTGACCCGCGGTACCACCATCTACGCCTTCGATCCGTCGGGCAACCGCTTCGAGACCTTCTGCGGCGGCTACCAGCCCTACCCGGACTACGCGCCCATCACCTGGACGTGGGAAGAGGTGGGGACCGGCGTGTTCTACCACGACCGCAAGCTCAACGAGCGTTTCCTGACCGTGGTGTCCTGATGGGCTGTGCGGGCCGGTCGCCCGGCGCAGTCAGTGCGTTGGCGTCCGGTCCGTCAGCATGTCCAGCAGGGCAGCCGCCTCGACGGGCCGGCTGAGCAGGAAGCCTTGGGCTTCGTGGCAGCCGATGCCCGTGAGGTAGTCGAGTTGGGCCTGGGTTTCCACCCCTTCGGCGATGACGCGGAGTTTCAGCGACTGGCCCATCCTCACGATGGCATCGGCAATCGCCCGGTCTTCCTCATCGTCGGTGATGTCCTGCACGAAAGAGCGATCGACCTTGAGCTTGCTGACCTGGAATCGCTTCAGATAGGCCAGGCTCGAATAGCCCGTGCCAAAATCATCAATGGCCACCGAGATACCCAGGGCGCGCACGCTGGCGATCAGTTCGATGAAGCGCGCGGCGTCGGTCATCAGGGTGGACTCGGTCAGTTCCAGCTCAATGCATGAGGGCATGGCGCCGGTGTCGCGCAGCACCGCCGCCAGGGTGCTTCCAAAATCGTCCTTGTGGATCTGCACGGCCGACACATTGACGGCAATGCGCAGTGGGCGCCCCGCGTCACTGAGTGCCCGCGCCATGCGGCAGGATTCGTACAGTGCCCACTCGCCCATCGGCACGATCAGGCCGGTTTCTTCCGCAAGGGGGATGAACTGCCCCGGACTAATCTCGCCCGCATGGCGCGAACGCCAGCGCATTAGGGATTCCACCCCGATCATGCGGCCATCGTTGAGGGCGAACTGGGGTTGGTATACCAGGCGCAGTTCGCCGGCCGACAAGGCATGGCGCAAGTGTGTGGTGAGGGCCAGGCGATCTGCCGAGTCCTTGTTCATGCGTGCGTCAAAGAAGCTGAAGGAGCCTCTTCCCAGACCCTTGGCGTGATACATCGCCATATCGGCCTTCTTCATCAGTGTGTCGAAATCGGTTCCGTCCACCGGGGCCACGGCAATCCCCACGGTGCCCGTCGACGTGAGCGCCTGACCATTGAGTTCGAAGGGGGCTTCGAGTGCACGGCAGATCTTCTCGGCGACGTCAGCGAAGAAGCGGATGGACTCGTTGCCTTCGACCAGGATGATGAATTCGTCACCCCCCAGGCGGCTGATGGTGTCGCTCTTGCGCAGACAATTGGCAAGGCGGCGGGTCGCGGCGATCAGCAGCTCGTCACCGATTCCGTGGCCAAGGGTATCGTTGATGCGCTTGAAGTGGTCGAGATCGAGGAAATACATGGCCAGGGTACGTTGGCTGCGGCTGACCCTTTGATACATCTGTTCGAACCGATCGCGCAGCAGAATCCGGTTGGGGAGTCCGGTCAGGGCATCGTGATGGGCCAGATACTGGATCTTCTCCTCGGCGGCCTTGCGCACGCTGATGTCGCTGAAGGCGGCCACGTAGTGGGCCACCTGCCGGTCCGGCTGGCGCACCACACGGATGGTGAGCCACTTGGGGTAAAGGCGGCCATTCTTGTGGCGGTCGATGATCTCGCCTTCCCAGCGGTCCTCCTGCTCAAGGGTTTCCCACATTGCCCGGTAGAACGCCGCTTCGTGCTGGCCAGACTTGAGCATGGCAGGTGTCTGGCCGACGGCCTCGGCGGCAGAGTAGCCGGTGATGGTGGTAAAGGCCGTATTGATGCTCTCGATATGATTGCTGCTATCGGTGACCATCAGGGCTTCATTGCTATGGTTGAAAACGAGTTGGGCAAGTTCGAGCTGGGCCTGCTGTTCCCTCTGGGGGGTGATGTCGGTGAACACCCAGATCGATCCGGCAAGCGGTTTGCTCGCGTCCAGGGGGCGGCCCGACAGGCGAATCCACAGAGGGCTGCCATCCTTGCGCACCATGCGGGTGTCGCCTTCGCTATAGCCGCAGCGGGCCAGTTCGCCGTAGATCCGGCCACCCACGCTGAGGTACTCCTCCCGGCTGGGGTAGAGGATTTCGGTGAGCTCGCCGATCATCTCCGCAGGCGAGTCGTAGCCAAAGATCTCTGCCATGCGCGTGTTCACGTCGACCATCTTGCGGTCGTCCGCCAGGATGATGCCCACGTGGGCGTTGTCAAAGATCGCCCTTTGCTGACCCAGCAGGTGGCGGATACGCTCTTCGCCTGCCTTGAGGGAGGTGATGTCACTGGCGCTGATCACAAAACCGCCATCGGGCATCGGGAAGCGCGCCAGCTCCAGGACCAGCCCTGCAGGCTGGGCTTCCTCGAAGCGACTGATGCGGGTCAGGGGGCCTAACTGCGGAGGGCACAGGCGGGCCATGCTCGGGCTCACCGTGAGCAGGGCATCCAGTGGGGTCCCCGCCTGGGCCAGATCGAGGGGCAAGGCCAGCAGCTCGAAATAGCGAAGGTTCCAGGCCACCAGCAGGTGGTCCGCATCGAACACGGCAATGCCGTGGTCGATGGTGTCGAGGGTGGATTGCAACAAACGCGACTTGTGGGCCAGCTCGCGCTGACGCAGGCGGGCCTCTTCCGCCTTGAGGTCGGTGACGTCCGAGTAGATGCCCACCAGACAACCGTCGGCCATGCGGTGTTCGCGTATCTGCAGGGCCTGGCCGGAGGGCAGTTGCATCTCGCAGCGCCCGTCTTGTCCGCGTTCCGCAATCAGGGTGGGGAGAAGGGTCCTGCCGGCCGCGGAATCGCGGCTGGCGGTTTCGGCCAGTACGTTACCCAGTGGGCGGTTGCCGGCATTACTGGCAAGGCGGTCTAGTTGGCGGAAGGCCTCGTTGCACAGGAGCAGTCGATCTTCAGGATCAAACAGCGCGAATCCGTCGGAGATGTTGTCCACGGCCGTTTCGAGCTGCAGACGTGCGGCGGTTGCACGGGCCGAAACCTCGCCGAGCGCCTCGAGGGCCGCGGTCAGTTCTTCAGTGCGCTGGCGGATCTGCTCTTCGAGCACGACGGTCGTCTGCAGCAGACCGTAGTCGCGGCCCTGATCATTGAGGCTGCGCTCCACCTGATAGACCAGGGCATCGATGATCTTGTCGCGGCGGAGAACCTCTTCCTGCAGACCTTTGAGGTCGTGGCTGTCGCAGCGGATTTCACCCAGTACGCTCATGGTGCTGCAACTCGCCCGCCAAATGCGATTCCGGTGAATGTCTGGTTGATGTGCATACCCCGATACTGTTCGCCAAAAGTGTTGAAGCCGATCACCCGGCTCGTCGCCATCCGCGCACCGACGGTTTCGATAATGTTCAAGGCACGGCACTCGAGCAGGCGCAAGATGCAGTCGCAGCCGAGGATCAGTTCCACTTCACCCACCGCTTCCGCCGCGCTTGCCAGGGTAGCCTCCAGATTGGCCAGGATGTCCTCGCCGCGGGCCATGCGGAAGACGATACCCCGGTCAATCGCGCAGAAGAAACTCAGGCTGCCGTCCGGGTTGACCCGCTGTATGGAGCGCACAAAATCGGAGTTGCCAATGCGTACCACCACCGGATGGGCCGCAAAGACATCGGGGCTCAGGGCCGACGGGTCGATGCCCAGGGCGCGGGCGTACTCAGGGGCCGCCGGGCACCCATTGATTTCGGTGACGATGCGCTTTTCAGGCACCGCGTCGGTAACAACCAGGCGCGTCTCCGTGGGGCTGAAGTGCTGGGTCTTGAACAGCGAGAAAGCGCGCTCAGTCGAGGCCACCAGCAGTACCGCCGCATCGCGCACCAGGCCCCCCCGAAGATCACCCGGGTGTCGATGAAGCTGAGCTCATCTCCGGCGGAGCCCCCCGTGAGGGGAATTCCGCCCAGCCCGTCGTGGAAGGCGCGAGCCACGCACTCCTCCCGCGACGAGAGACCGTCCACCAGCATGAAGGCAAAGCAGCGTTGATTGTCGAGGCCCCCCAGGCGGGCCTGTAGTCGGCTGCGCAGCGCCTGGGCAAAAAGGGCCATGCTTCTGGCGTCGGTATTCGTCAGATCTTCCAGCAGGCCAATCTCGAAGTCGATCTCGCCGGGGGCGAAACAGGCCCCGATAAGGCTTCCGTCCTGGTAACCATCAGGGCCGATCTCACCCGCCGTGGTGCAACCGACCAGGGGGGTGTTACCAAAGGTGGCGTGCAGGCTGGCAGCGAGGGCATCGGGGGCATAGCGACTTGATGCAAAGACGATGGACAAACCACCCTCGACGGGCATCAGTGCAGCGGCCAGCTCACGGGAAGCCTCCTGTGGATCGAGGCTTCGGCTCGAGCCGATACGGATGCCCGACACCGCCCTGCCGTCTTCGACCAAGTGGGCACTCATTGTTGTTCGTTCTCCTCCGGGCATCGCCGTGCGCAGGTCGGGTACCCGGCGCGAGTGTCGACGCGTCCGAGATCTAACGGAGGCGCGATTCTATAACTTTAGATCTATCTTTGATCTGCTTTCCCGGCGGCGGGCCTGGATGCTCAATTGATGAAGTCGGCCGGTAGCTGGCGCACTGCCTCAAGGGTTCGCAGGATGTGCTCGGAGAGGATGCGGGTGGCTTCCGCACCGTTGCGGGCGAGGGCGGCATCGACGATGGCCTGGTGTTCGGCATGAACGTCCCGGGGGATGGGCTGGCGGAACAGGGACAATCGGCGGTAGCGCTCGGACTGGTGGTAAAGGATGTTCTGGAAGTGACGGATCCAGCGTGAGGGGCAGGCGCCGATGAGCGCCTCGTGAAAGGCGCGGTTGCGCATCTCCCATTCTTCCCGGCTGGCCTTGGAACCATCGGCAAGCTTGTCCTCGGCCCGGGACAGCATGTGGAAGGCGGCGACCACACTGGCTTCCCAGGCATCGTCACCCAATTCGATGGACTGTTGCAGGGCTGAAGTCTCGAGCAGTACGCGGGTCCGGGTGATGTCGGCGAAGTCGTCGAGGGACATGGGGGCGACGCGAAAGCCCCGTTGCCCCTGGGCGACCACGAGGGCATCGGTCACCAGTAGCTGCAGGGCTTCGCGCAGTGTCCCTGCGCCCACCTCGTACTGATCCTTGAGGTGTTCGACGCGTAGCTTGTCCCCGGGGCGATGGACGCCCTCGATGATGTCCCGACGCAATTGGCGGTAAGCCGTCTCCGCAAGGGTCTTGGGTTCGTCGCTGTCACTGACGAGATCCGGGGCGTTGGCCAGATCGTTCATGGTGTGGGTCCCGCTGTCATGTTCTTGGTCCACGGGTGTGGATGGATCACCCGGATTCTAGCCCAAGGGGCTTATTCCGAGCATAGACAAAAATCTCGAGAAAAGTTATTGACGTCGAGATAAGAAATAAATATCGTAGCATCTACAAAATATATAAGTGGATGCGAGACATGAGCGACAAGACGATTTCTCCGGTGACGCCGGTGGCCGTGACCCAGCAGGTGATCTCGGCCGCAGCCGTCAGTGTCGCCCTCGAGGCTGCCATTGCCCGCGCTGAAAGCATCGGTGTCCGCATCAACGTGGCGGTGGCCGACAGTGGTGGCAACCTGGCCGGCTTTCTGCGGATGCCTGGCGCCTTTCTCCAATCCATCGACATTGCCATCGACAAGGCCTACACCGCTGCTGGTTTCGGTTTCTCCACGAAGGACTGGATGAAGCTGGTGGGGCACGACGAAGGCATGAAGCTCGGCTTCTCGGCCCGCCCCCGGCTGGTGGTGTTCGGCGGCGGTCTGCCCATCCGGGCAGGGGGCGCGCTCATTGGCGGCATCGGCGTGTCCGGCGCCTCGGAAGCCCAGGATGAGGAATGTGCGCGGGCGGCCCTGGATGCCATCGGCGCCGAATGAATCAGGCAGCTCTTCACACCGGAAGGAAGAACACGAGATGAAACGGATCAAGAACTTCATCAACGGCGAGTTCATCGAGGCGGCCGGCGGGCGCCTGTTCGACAAGCGTTCGCCCCTCGACAACCAGGTCATCGCCCAGGTCAGCGAAGCAGGCCGGCCCGAAGTCGAAGCCGCCGTCGCCGCAGGTCGCGCAGCCCTGGAAGGGGAGTGGGGGCGCATCACCGTGGCCGACCGGGTGGAGCTGCTGTACGGCGTGGCCAACGAGATCAACCGGCGCTTCGAGGACTTCCTCGCTGCCGAAGTGGCGGACACCGGCAAGCCGCGCAGCCTGGCCAGTCATCTGGATATTCCCCGGGGCGCGGCCAACTTCAAGATATTTGCCGACGTGGTGAAGAACGTCCCCAGCGAGTTCTTCGAGATGGCCACCCCCGACGGGCGCGGCGCCATCAACTACGCCGTGCGTCGCCCGGTGGGTGTGGTGGGCGTGGTGTGCCCATGGAACCTGCCCCTCTTGCTGATGACCTGGAAGGTCGGCCCGGCCCTGGCCTGCGGCAACGTGGTGGTGGTCAAGCCCTCCGAGGAAACGCCCCAGACCGCCACCCTGCTGGGTGAGGTGATGAATGCCGTGGGTATCCCCAAGGGTGTGTACAACGTGGTGCACGGCTTCGGGCCGGATTCCGCCGGCGAGTTCCTGACCCGCCACCCGGGCGTCAATGCCATCACCTTCACCGGCGAAACCCGCACCGGCGCAGCCATCATGAAGGCCGCCGCCGAGGGTGCCCGTCCGGTGTCCCTGGAAATGGGCGGCAAGAACCCCGCCATCATCTTTGCCGATGCCGACCTGGATGCGGCCATCGAAGGCACCCTGCGCTCGTGTTTTGCCAACTGCGGCCAGGTCTGCCTGGGTACCGAGCGGGTGTATGTGGAGCGCCCCCTGTTCGAGGCCTTCGTGGCGCGGCTGAAGAAGGGCGCGGAAGGGCTGGTCATCGGCCACCCCGGCAAGGCCGACACCGGCCTCGGCCCCCTGATCTCGAAGGAGCACCAGGAGAAAGTGCTGGGCTACTACCGCAAGGCGGTGGAGGAGGGCGCCACGGTGGTGACCGGCGGCGGGGTGCCCGACATGCCCGCCGAGCTCAAGGACGGTGCCTGGGTGCAGCCCACCATCTGGACCGGCCTCGGTGATGAAGCGGCCATCGCCCGGGAGGAGATCTTCGGACCCTGCACCCTGGTGATGCCCTTCGATAGTGAGGAGGAGGTGGTGCGCCGGGCCAATAACACCAACTACGGTCTCGCCGCATCGGTGTGGACCAAGGACGTGACCCGCGCCCACCGCGTTGCCGGCCGCCTCGAAGTGGGCCTGGTATGGGTCAACTCCTGGTTCCTGCGCGACCTGCGCACCCCCTTCGGTGGCGCCAAGCAATCGGGCATCGGCCGCGAGGGCGGCGTGCATTCCCTCGAGTTCTACACCGAACTCAAGAACATCTGCGTGAAGCTGTGATGAGTGCCATCGCGACCACCCCGGAAATCGGTCGAAGCGTGCTGGCGGCCGGCCGGCACACCAATGTCCATGACCTGGGCAGCGGTGCGCCGGTGCTGCTGATCCATGGTTCCGGGCCGGGTGTAACCGCCTGGGCCAACTGGCGCCTGGTGATGCCGGCGTTGGCCCAATCGTGCCGGGTGATCGCCCCGGACATGGCGGGCTTCGGCTACACCGAGCGCCTGCCCGGTGATGTCCATACCATGGAAGGCTGGGTTGCCCATGCCATCGGCGTGCTCGACGCCCTGGGCATCGAGCGGACCGACCTGGTGGGCAACTCCTTCGGCGGCGCCATCGCCCTGGCCCTGGCCATCCGTCATCCGGAGCGGGTGCGTCGCCTGGTGCTGATGGGCAGCGTTGGCGTGCCCTTCGAGATCACCCAGGCGCTGGATGCGGTATGGGGCTACCAACCGTCTCTCGAGGCCATGCGCGGCCTGCTCGACCTGTTTGCCTTCGACCGCAGCCTGGTCAATGACGAGCTGGCCCGCCTGCGTTACGAGGCCAGCATCCGGCCCGGCTTCCAGGAGTCCTTCGGCGCCATGTTCCCGGCGCCGCGGCAGCGCTGGGTGGATGCCATGGTCAGCCGCGAGGCCGATATCCGGGCGCTGCCCAACCCCACCCTGGTGATCCACGGCCGCGACGACAAGGTCATCCCCCTGCAGACCTCCCTGACCCTGTCCAGCTGGATCCCCCGTTCCCAGCTCCACGTTTTCGGGCAGTGCGGCCACTGGACGCAGATCGAACACGCCAGCCGCTTTGCCCGCCTGGTGGGCGACTTCCTTGCCGAAGCCACCACTGACGAACCCCAACCGCTTTCCTGAAAGACCGCCATGGACAAGGCCCTGATCACCCAACTCGGCGATGAGCTTTATGAAGCCCTCGTCAAGCGCGAAACCGTTACGCCCTTGAGCGAGCGCCACCCCGACATCACCATCGAGGACGCCTACCAGATCCAGCAGCAGATGATTGCCCGCCGGCTCGCCGCTGGCGAGCGCGTGGTGGGCAAGAAGATCGGCGTGACCTCCAAGGTGGTGATGAACATGCTCAATGTCCATCAGCCCGACTTCGGCTGGCTGCTGGACGGCATGGTGTACAACGAAGGCGAGGCCATCCCCGCCAGCACCCTGATCCAGCCCAAGGCCGAAGGCGAGATCGCCTTCCTGATGAAGAAGGACCTGATGGGGCCCGGCCTCACCGCCGCCGACATCCTGGCCGCCACCGAAGGGGTCATGGCCTGTTTCGAGATCGTGGACAGCCGCATCAAGGACTGGAAAATCAAGATCCAGGATACCGTCGCCGACAACGCCTCCTGCGGCGTGCTGGTGTTGGGCGACCGCATCGTCGATCCGCGCAAGGTGGATCTGGCCACCTGCGGCATGGTGCTGGAGAAGAACGGCGAGATCGTCGGTACCGGCTCGGGCGCCGCCGCCCTCGGTCACCCCTGCAACGCCATGGCCTGGCTGGCCAACACCCTGGGCCGCCTCGGCATCGGGCTCAAGGCCGGCGACATCGTGCTGTCCGGCTCCCTGGCGGCGCTGATCCCGGTGACCGCAGGCGACAGCCTGCGCGTGAGCATCGGCGGCATCGGCGGCTGTTCCGTCCGCTTCAGCTGAGGTCGCCATGGATCTTCAGCTCACCGGCAAACGCGCCCTCGTCACCGGCTCCACCGCCGGTATCGGTTTTGCCATCGCCTGCGCCCTGGCAGCCGAAGGCGCCCACGTCACCCTCAATGGCCGCAGCCGCTCCGGCGTGTCCGCTGCCGTGGTGCGCCTGATCGAAGCCGTGCCCGGCGCCCGGGTCGATGGCGTGGCCGCCGACCTGTCCTCCGCGGCCGGCTGCGAGGCCCTCACCGCCACCTGCGCCGACGTGGACATCCTGGTCAACAACCTGGGCATCTTCGATCCGCGGCCCTTCGAAGAGATCCAGGACATCGAGTGGTTCAACTTCTTCGAGACCAACGTGATGAGCGGCGTGCGCCTGTCCCGCCACTACCTGCCGGCCATGAAGGCCCGGGACTGGGGGCGCATTGTCTTCATCTCCAGCGAGTCGGGCATCTGCCCGCCGGCCGAGATGGTGCATTACGGCATGAGCAAGTCGGCCCAGCTATCGGTGGCCCGGGGCATGGCCGAGACCTGCGTCGGCTCCGGTGTCACCGTCAATTCCGTGCTCCCCGGCCCGACCCGCACGGAAGGCGTCGGCACTTTCTTCTCGCGCCTGGCGGAAGAGCAGGGCGTGTCCCTGGAGCAGGCCGAGCAGGATTTCTTCGCCCATGCCCGCCCGACCTCGCTGCTCAAGCGCTTCATCGAACCTGCCGAGGTGGCCAGCCTGGTTGCCTACGTCTGCAGCCCCCTTGCATCTGCCACCCACGGCGCGGCCCTGAAGGTCGAAGGCGGTGTGGTGCGCAGCCTGATCTAACCCCTCGCGACCCGACAAGGAAGAACAGCGATGACCCAGAAAATCAAATGCGCCCTGATCGGCCCGGGCAACATCGGCACCGACCTGCTGGCCAAGCTGCAGCGTAGCCCGGTGCTGGAGCCGGTGTGGATGGTGGGCATCGACCCCGACTCCGACG
>Ga0209097_10001632_pt1 | contig 18981 bp, 10 predicted proteins | sample AD_UKC052_MetaG_FD_184419 | JGI IMG/M metagenome (GOLD analysis project Ga0209097, IMG submission 184419) | Active sludge microbial communities of municipal wastewater-treating anaerobic digesters from USA - AD_UKC052_MetaG (SPAdes) (version 2) | ecosystem: Engineered > Bioreactor > Anaerobic >... | reverse complement strand
ATCAGAAATGACGGCTCTTCGAGGTTTGGCCAAAACAAACGTTACGGCTGGTTTCCGGCTGTTTCGGCCGGATGGATCGTTTCTGACGAAAAATTCCTCCAGGGATTCAAAGCCCTCAGCTACCTTAAACTCCGTGCCAGTTACGGATTAACAGGAAATGCCAACATCGGCGACTTCGCCTATCTGGGTGTTTATTACGCAGGCAATGGATATGCCGGAAACCCGGGACTTATTCCGGGAACCTTGCCCAACCCCGACCTTAGCTGGGAAAAGTCAAAACAACTGGATGTTACCCTGGACTGGGGATTTTTCAAAAACCGTTTAAGCGGTGCGGTCACATACTATTTTAAAAGAACTACCGATATGCTGATGCAACTCTCGCTGCCCACCAGCACAGGATATAGTTATATATGGCAGAATATCGGAAAAATGAACAACGATGGATGGGAAATAACTATACTCTCAAAAAATATTGACAGGAAGTTCAAGTGGTCAACTGACTTTAATATCTCGTTCAACAGAAATAAAGTCATTGATGTTGCAGGCCTTGAGCCTGACGCCTTTGAAAGCGGACAGCCCGGCGAAGGACGCGTGATCGTCGGCTATCCCGTGGGACAGGCCTACGTTGTGGAATATGCCGGGCTGCAACAAGCCGATGGCACCATCAACACATACGACCTCGAAGGAAACATCACAGGCACTGAAACGGTGAAAGCCGGACAAGACCTGTATTACGACCTCAACGGCAACCTGATGACTTCTAGCAACCCTAACTTCTACGAAAACCGTGTCCCGTTCGGCAGCCCCATACCTAAGTTCCTCGGCGGTATTACCAATACGCTGTCATATGCTAACGTGGAGCTTAGCTTCCTGTTCAGCTATGTATACGGCAACACCCTGTACGACGATCCGGCAAAACAACAGATAGGTGCCTTTAGCAGCATCGCCCAAAGGCCCGACATTCTGGAAGCCTGGACTGATGACAACACCGATACCGATGTGCCCAAACTAAGTCTTTACAGAGCAACCAATTCAAGCCGTTTCTTATACGACGCATCATATATAAGACTGCGAAATGTGTCGATCTCGTATAAATTCCCTGAAAAGATTTGCAAAAAAATGCACCTCGAAGCCTTTAAAGTTTTTATCAACGGTTCAAATTTGCTCACCTTCACCAAATACCCCGGCTGGGATCCTGAGGTACTGCGCAATGTGAACACCAACAGCCAGCAGGGCAACGTATCCTTTGCAGGGCCTTCGCTGCAGACACCACAGGCACAAACCATAAACGCCGGCTTTAATATTACTTTCTAATTTTTATTATGAAAACTATATTTAAAACTATTAATATGAAAAAGATACTAATCATCGCGGTTTTATTTTTCACAACTCTGAGTTTCTCGTGCAAGAAATTTCTGGATGTGGACCAGGTAATGAACATCCCCAGCGACTCGGCCATAACGTCAGTAAAAGACCTGGAAGCTGTGCTGATGGGCGCTTACGACGGCCTGCAATCCGGCGATGTGCTGGGCGGAAATATGGTGGTGTATGCCGATTTGCTGTCAGAAGATATGAAAGTGGCTGAATCGAGGCTTTCCAATTTCGGTACCCGCGAAATATACAACCGCGCTACCACCGTGCAATTAAGTCCCCTGCGCAATATGTGGGCAGCAGCCTACAGCAGCATCAACAGGGCGAACACGGTTATTTATTATATTGACAACAACCTGCTGAGCGGCACGGATTTCGACAACGTAAAAGACAGATTTAAAGGCGAGGCTTTATTTATTCGCGCAATCATTCATTATGAGATTATGCGTTTCTGGGCGTTGCCTTACGATGTGAACAACCCGGGCGGCAATTCTCAACCCGGAGTCCCCTACCGTTCCCAGCCAACACTTTCGGGATTTGACGACCTGAGCATGGCCAGGCATTCCGTTGAAGACGTTTATTCTTTTGTCATCAACGACCTTACCCAGGCAAAACAACTGCTGTCGGCCGCGGGCATCAACAAATCGTCGAGCAGAGCTTCGAAAATGGCCGCTACCGCTTACCTGGCAAGAGTATATTTTTCCAAGGGAGACTATAACAATGCGTCATTGTGTGCCGGCGAGGTAATCAGCACCGGCGGATATTCACTCAATGCCAATGCCGATATACAAAAAGTTTTTCAGACCTCGGGCGACGTAGCCACCAATGAATCCATCTTTCAGTTGGTCAACATCACCACCGACCAGAGCAACGCCATCACATACAACTACAAGCCTTCCGATGGATCACAGGCCTTGTTTTCGGGTGCCGACACCCTGAAAAAAATGTTTAGCACCTTAGATATCAGACGGGTAAAATACATCAGTGTCAACACGTTCAGCGGCTATATCAGCATCACCAAATATGCCAACCCGCCGTCGTCAAACCCGGCATACAACGTTTCGGTATTGCGTCTTGCCGAGATGTACCTGATCAGGGCGGAATCCGACCTGCTCAGCGGCAACCCCGCCGGAACACCCTATGATGATTACAAAGCCGTAAAATCAAGAGCCTATGGCACTAACTGGGTAGAAGAAACCATAGACGCTTCTGCAATGCTTGACAGCGTAAGACTTGAACGAAGAAGAGAACTGATAGCCGAAGGAGACCGCTACCACAACATCAAAAGGATGAAAATGAACGAGCGAGACAACGTGCCATGGAACGATCCCAGCCTGCTGTTTAAGATTCCGCAGGAAGAGATGTCGGGAAATCCCCTGATGGTGCAAAATCCTTAAAATAGTAATGTTAACACCCTGACACTTTCCATCCAGCATGAAAAGAATCTTTCTTACATTACTTATTTTTATTCTGATTACTGGGCCTGTCGCTTTGGCACAGAAAAAAAGTCTTACTATTGAGCGATGCGACCCGCCCTGTTGGTGGACAGGCATGAAAAATCTCAGGCTGGATTTATTGATCCGGGGCAAAAGCATACAGGATTATTCCGTCAAACTGGATAACAAGCATGTGAGGCTTGACTCCATCATCAGGCCCGACAATGTGAACTACCTCATCCTGAGGCTGACCATAGGTTCTGAAGCAGCAGCAGGAAAATTCAACATCACATTTATCAAAGGCAAACAAACTATCCACTATCCTTATGAACTCAGGGAACGGAAATCCGGTGACGACAGCCATCAGGGCCTCAGCAGCTCGGATGTAATCTACCTGCTGATGCCCGACAGGTTCTCGGACGGCGACACGCTGAACGACCACATTGCCGGCATGCAGGATTCGCTGTTTTGCAGGGACTCGTTGTTCTCGCGCCATGGCGGTGACCTTGAGGGCATCATCAACCACCTGGATTACTTTACCGACCTTGGTGTGACAGCACTATGGCTCACACCGGTGTTTGAAACCAACCAGCCCTTTGCTTCCTACCACGGCTACGCCGTAACCGACCATTATCAGATTGATCCGCGCCTGGGAAACAACCAGCTTTATGCTGATTTTGTGAGAAAATGCCACAAGAGTGGAATAAAAGTGGTGATGGACATGGTTTTTAACCACATCGGTGACCAAAGCTGGATGTACCGCGATCTGCCCTCTCAACAATGGATACACCGGTTTAAAACCTATACCAAAACCAACTATCGTGATGTCACCCTAATGGATCCGTATGCTTCCTCGGCTGACCAGACTGTCTTTTCCGACGGCTGGTTCGACAAACACATGCCCGACCTGAATCAGCAGGACGAACTGCTTGCCACTTATCTTATTCAAAACACACTCTGGTGGATAGAATATGCCGGCATCGACGGGATAAGGCTGGATACATACACCTATCCCGACCAGCACTTTATGTCGCGGTGGACAAAGGCCGTACTGAATGAATACCCTGGGTTAGGGATTTTTGGAGAAACCTGGGTGAGCGGCCTGGCCAATCAGGCGTATTACACTAAAAATTCAGGCCTGAAAAATAGTTTCGACCCGCAGTTGCCCGGCGTCACTGATTTTCAGTTGTTTTTTGCAATCAATAACGCGCTGACAAAGGATTTCGGATGGACCGACGGGGTGGCAGCCATTTATTATTGCCTCGCCAACGACTTTTTGTACCAGGAGCCCCAACGCAATATCATTTTTTTAGACAACCACGACCAGAACCGTTTTTTCAGCGTGATAGGCGAAGACCTCGAAAAATACAAAATGGGCATTGGCCTGTTGCTCACCATGCGCGGCATACCCTCAGTATACTATGGCACCGAAATCCTGATGAAAAATTTCGGTCCTCCCGACGAAAAACTAAGGATGGATTTTCCCGGTGGATGGCCACAGGACAGTGTAAGCAAATTTAACAACAGCGGAAGAAACAAAATGGAAAACGAAGCTTATAACTATTTCCGAAAACTGGCTGTTTACCGAAAAGAAAATCCGGTATTGCAAAATGGAAAACTTATGCAGTTTGTTCCTACCGACGGCATTTATGTGTATTTCCGTTACGACAAAAACAACACCATCATGGTGATTGTGAACCAAAACGCTGAAAAGAAGATAGTGGAAACCGCACGTTTTGCCGAAATTATCAAGGACTACAGCAAAGCCAGAAACATCATGACAGATGCCGTGCTCGACCGGACCGACCAGATAGAAGCAGCACCCAAAAGCACTACAATACTGGAGTTACACAAATAAGTCAAAAAACTCAACTAAAACCCGCCACGTATGCTGACCATACAGAAACAACTCACCAATTCCTTTTATGCCATCCTCAGCCTGCCGGCTACGGCCATGGGCTTTGCCCTCTCGATACAGATTGCTGTGCTGAGCTGGATATTGAGCACCCGCTATAATCTTGACATACATCAGGTTGGCATCGTATGGGCAGCAGGCCCTATCGCCGGCATTTTAGGCCAGGTCATCATTGGTTTTATCAGCGACAAAACCTGGTTCTGGGGTGGCCGACGCCGTCCTTTCATACTTATCGGAGGAACTCTGGCCGCCCTTATGATAGTTGCCCTGCCACATATCGGACGCATTAATGAATATCTTGGTATCGGCAGCCTTATTTCGGTGGCCATTGCCGTGGCCGTAACCCTCGATATGGCCATCAATATAAGTTTCAACCCCACACGTTCGCTCATTGCCGATGTTACCCCCGATGGTGCACCACGCACCAAGGGCTATAGTTGGATGCAAACGATTTCTGGGTTCTTCGGCGTTTTTGCTTACGTGTTTGGCGCTATTTTCGGCAATTATGCACTGATTTATGTGGGCGCAGGCATCACATTTTTCTTTTCGATAGTCCCTACCCTCTTTATCAAAGAGCCACGCAGCCTGACAGAAGCACCCGCCGCCACCGCTGACACCCCGGCGTTGAAAGACTCAAAAAAAATAAACCGCAGCGGCCTGATGAAGATTTATATTGCCCATGCCTTTACCTGGCTTGGGGTGCAGACCATGTTTGTGTACATTTTTGCTTTTATCAGCCAGTTTAAATTCAGCATTACCGACACTTCCCTTTTGGAACAAAGCCAGAAAGATGAAATAGGACAAATTATCGCCATCGCCTTCGCGATATTAAACACTGTGGGATTTATTTTGCCGGCCCCGGTCCTCGAGCCGCTTACCAGAAAGATAGGCAGGGTGCGTACGCATATTGCCTGTATTTTTATCATGGCTTTGGGTTATTGGGGCATAGTATTTTTAGGACACTCAGCTATTGTTTTGTACCTGCTGATGGCTGTGGCCGGCATTGGCTGGGCTTCGGTGGTGAGCCTGCCTTTTGCCATTATGACCGAAATGGTGGACAAGTCAAAGATGGGACTTTTCATGGGTATCTTCAACTTGTCGGTGGTAATACCGCAACTGGTGGTGAGTTTGTTTTTGGGCAGTTTTATACAGGCTGCCGACAACAAGGTGCTGATTTTTGTCATCAGCGCCGTATCGCTCACTATATCTGGCCTGTTATGGATGCTGGTGAAAGAGAGGAAAGAGGAAAGTGCTGAGAAATGATTGAATTTTTTTAACCGCAAAGAATCGTTATTGTCCTTCAAAAAAATCTTCGTCTAACTCTTTTACCTCATACTTTGTTATTATCTGAACGCCGGCATTGTATTGGTGCATCAGATCCAATATAACTAATCCTTAGCAATCACTGTTTGCCGAAACAAAGTTTACGGCAGATTTACTATTGCCCTAATTCTTTGTATCGATCATGAATGGATTCAACCTTTAAGTCAAAGTCCTCTTTTAACAGAACACTTATTATTATTGAGAACCATTCTTTTCTTAGTTTTTCTTTATTTTGATCATTTGGATAATATCGCATTGGCGATGAATTCAATTTGTCAGGCTGTTCGAAATAACCCTGATAAAGAGTTGTATAATAGAAAACAGCATTGTTATTGGTTAAAGGTGGAGTAAATTTGAATATTTCTTCGCCATCAGTTACGAAAGTCTTTTTCTTGTTTTTAAAATTAAAAATACTTTCACCATTAAAAACTGTCACTTTAAAAATTTTGTCTTGAGTTACAATGCGGATATAAGAAGTACCTATTTGCTGCCAGCAAATAAAAGTTAAAATACTGTCTTCGCTATAAAGTTCATTAAATGCTTTATCCGTTCTAACAATTATGACTTCTTTCACATTAAGATTTAATAAACTGTCAACATGTTGTTTAGTGATTAAATAGTCGAAATAAACAGGCAAATATTTATCCTGTCCACAACAAATTATGGATAAAGAAATTGCCAATATGGTAAGTAGGTGTTTTTTCATAAACTATTCGCTAACAACTAACTTTTCTCATCAACCAAAAATTTCCGAAAGAAATATTTCAGAAGAAACACCAGGAATGGTGCTGTAACCGCCTGCAAATCGACTATTTCCTTTTTTCTGCAATTACGTATTCCCAGGCTTTCAATTTGTACGTATCGCCTGCCTTTATGTTCACAGTTTTTCCTGAGAACACATCCGTAAATGTTCCTTCCGCGGGACTTTCGGTTATTGATACTTTTGCCGGTTTACCAGAGAGGTTGAAAAGAGCAACTACTTCATCGCCGTCTTTTTTCCTGCAAAAAGCATATACGGCGGCATCGTCAGAGGTTTTTATTTTGCCCATTGTGCCGCCATAGGTCCCGTTCCACAGTGCCTTGTTTTCTTTTTTCAAGGCAGTGAGTACTTTGTACAGATCATAGAATTCATCTTTTTTCCATTCTATGGTATCCTTGTCAAAAAACTGCAATCGTTTGTTTAGTCCCGCTTCCTGACCGCTATAAATCAGGGGCATGCCCGGAACCATAAAAGTGAGTACGGCAAAAGTTTTTACGCCGTCGCCAAATTTTTCGTAGGCCGTACCATTCCATGAATTTTCGTCATGGTTAGAGGTAAAATACATCCGGTAGTCGCCGGCACGGTACTTTTTGCTTTCGTTGAAAAACAGCGTATCCAGCGACAAAGCCGTTTTTTTCCCTTTGGCAATGTCGGTAATCAGGTGATGAAACTCCCAGGTATATGACATGTCAAAAGCCTTTTGGTGAAATGCAGGATCTTCCCATTCCGCAAGCATAAACACATCTTTAACACTGTCGAGGGCAGGCCGGGCTTCGTTCCAGAAATCTACCGGGCACATGCCTGCCACATCGCAACGAAAACCATCGATATCTGTCTCGGTGAGCCAGAATTTCATAGCATTGATCATATACCGGCGCATTTCTTTATTATCGTAATTAAGGTCGGCCACATCGGTCCAGTCTGGCACCGGGGCAATGATATGGCCTGCGGCATCCTGTGTAAACCAGTCGGAATGCCGGCTGAGAAGCTCGTTATCCCATGAACAATGATTGGCTACCCAGTCAATTAAAACATACATACCGTATTGATGGCATTTTTTTACCAGGTTTTTAAAATCATCTATGGTTCCAAATTCGGGGTTTACCGCCATATAATCCCGCACCGAATAATAGCTTCCAAGACTGCCCTTGCGGTTCTTTTCGCCGATAGGATTTATAGGCATAAACCACAGTATGCCCACACCCATTTCTTTGAGGCGCGGCAAATGGCTTTCAAAATCCTTGAACGATCCGGATGAAGAGTATTGCCTGAGATTGACTTCATAAATAGTTAGATTTTTGGACCATTCGGGAACGGTTTTTTCACGAATGGGGGCATCAACTAGCGTCTGTGCTTCTACCAAATCAGTGTTGCAAAATGTCATAGAACAGAAAATTAATATTATTAAAAAAAATTTGGAAGTATTTCTCATATAAAGTTGTTATATTGCTATATTATTAATTATTCAATAATTCAAACTTATAGGCAGGCAAGGTTATTTCAATTGTATTTTCCGATTGAATAAAAGAATGACCGAAATTAGTTTGAAATGCCTGATTGGCAATATCCGATGGCAATTTAAAAAAAATCTTTTCCGGCTGCTTACTTTTATTAAAAACAGCAATTACTGATTTTTCAAAGTAAGTGCGGACAAAAACATAGGTGTCCTTGGTAATGCTGATAACCTTATAATCTCCGTATATCAGGGGCATGCTGCTTCTACGTAGTTTAACCAGCCGGGTGGCGGTACTTTTTGTTTCTTTCTCTTCGTTTGTGAGGTTGTCAAATTTCATCATCCTTCGGTTATCGGGATCACCAGCACCTGGCATACCGATTTCATCACCATAATACAGCACAGGGATACCCGGGATTGTCATGATATAAGCTGTCAGCAACGAAAGTTTTTGATACGCCGCAGTATCTTGTACCTGAATATTTCGCGACCACCCCGCTTCTTTGTCATCCTCCCGTGAGCTCAGTGATCCGTCGGCATAAGAGATAAAACGAGCCATATCATGGTTCCCGCTGATGTTTCCCATCAGGTTATGGCAGCCGTATTGGTTCAAGCTCTCCTGCAGCGAGTTGGCAAGTTTTGTAAAAGATTCGTTTTCGTTGAGAAGAACAGAACGCAAGTCGAAATACAGATTGAAGTCGAACTGCCCGTTGAGTTCGCCCGAATTGACATAGCTGCCAACCAGTTCGCGGTTTCCATATGTTTCTCCAATCTGGTAAAAACTTTTGTTTTTAGGTATGATGATTTGATTTTTGATCTTTTGTGTCAGCCGGCGTTGAAAGCTTTCAGGAATATGCTTGGTAGCATCGTGCCTGAATCCATCAAGGTCGTAGTTAGTGATCCAAAGCAAGGCTGAGTCCGACATACATTCCACCACTTCGGGTTTTGAAAAATCAAAAGTGGGCAGAAAGGTATCGAACCAGGTGGTCAACCGGCATTCATCCCACAGCCGAATGTTTTTTCTGCCATCGGGCAGATCAAGTTGCGTAAACCATTCGGGATGCTGTTTTGCCAAAAAATGCTCCGAATGGACATGATGAGCTACATAATCAAGAATCACGTTAATATCCTGGCTATGTGCTGAAGCTACCATCTTTTTCAGTTCATAGTCCGTTCCGTAGCGATAGTCAACTTTTGTTGAAGAAACAGGCCAGTAACCGTGATATCCTGAATATTTGCGGTGTGGTTCGGGAAATTCTCTGAAAGCGTTTTTGGGATTCTGATTAAGTGGCGAAACCCAAAGCATATTAATGCCTAATTCGGAAAAATATCCATCGTCAATTTTCTGCTTCAGTCCGGCGATATCCCCTCCCATATAATTGGATTTAGGCAACACTTCGGAATCATTCACCGGAAAGTTGTTGGCCGGATCGCTGTCATAAAAACGGTCGACCAGCATAAAATACATTACCTGCGCTTCCTTGTCAAAGCGTGTAAGGCCGGAAGCTTCCGTGAGCACTTTTCCATGATGAAGCGGTATCAACAAGTCGTTGCCACTGCCCGATTCGTTGCAGGCGAACACACGGATGAACGAACGTTCAAGGGCTGAAGCAGCTTCAGGAATTTCTATTTCCACGCGATTTCCTTTTTCATGGATTGACTGATCCGCCAATCTGAAATTTTGCCAGAAAACAAATAATTTGCTGACTTTGTTTTCTTTCCGGATAATTATTTTATTGTCCGAAGCGCTTTGTGTAACTATCGATGGTTTGGGAATTCCGGCCTGATTGCTGACTTTCAGCACCGAATTAAATCCGCCGATGTTATTATCCGCCGAATCAGGATTGGCAGGGTCGAGCATCCATTTTCCGTCCACCACAAGCTGATAATAGTAAGTACCCGGATTTAAAAACAAAGTGGCTGTCCAGAGTTTATCCGCATAAGTCATCGGTGTGGCTGCGGGATTCCAGCCGTTGACATCTCCGGCCAGTTGAACAGCCTTGTACACCCTCCCTTCGGGGTCAAATACCACACTAACTTCTTTCTTTTCAGACTTTTTCAGCAACACTGAATAAGAAGTGGCACCCATCCAGATTTTCAGTTCGGAGAGGACAGGTATATTGCCATTATTGACAAGAACGAGCTGTTTATTATCAGCGGTGAGATGGACAGCAAAACATTTTTCTGCACGTACGGAATCTATAACCCTGACATCCTGAAAAAAATCCTCCAGATAAATTACTGTGGAATCCTGTTTAAGTGTAACCGGAGTGGCAATACCATACGTCCCCGAAAACTCCCTGACGTCAGCCCTGGACTGGCCAGACAGACCGTTCGCAAATAACTGAAACAGGAGAACAAATAAAAAAGCTAACGCCCTGTAGGTCTTCATGTAATTAACGGATATTAACAAGCCCGTAAAAATACAAAATAATTTTATTTTTTACGCTGGAAAAAGGTACATTTTATGTCAGTAAAACGGTAATAACAAAGGATAACTAAAATAATCATTTTAACCACATAAATTATTTTGCTATTATGAAGTATATTTTTTAATTTTGCAATATCATCGATAGAATTAAATATAAATTATTTTAATACTTAAATTAAAAAATTTGCTTATGAAAAAAATTTACAAAAAGATTTCTATGCTCATTTTCCTTTTTATGATGGGCAATGCATCATTCGGCCAACCAGGAAACATTCATTACGGTGTGATGGGCAATTGGGGAGACATGGCATTGAGTGACAGAGGGGTTACCTCTTGGGCAAGCATTCAGAACCCCCTGCCCCTTGCAACAACTATATCATTTTTATTTAACACTACAGCAGGGAATTACACGCCAAAATGGTGCGGTTCAACCACGGATTATACCAGGACAGTGAACACCATGCTGGAAGGCAGCGCGTATTACTATACTTCCGGAGGCTGGGATGCCGATATGACGTGTTCGGTTTTGTCAAGCTATTATTACACCATTATCGTCGGGAAAAATGCCACTGCGAACAACGATATGTCGATCCTTGAAACGTCGTACAACCCTGTGACCATTAACACGGTAACACAGAGTCCGGCTGCCAACATTACCCCATCGCAACCCGTTGCCGTAACGGTAACGCTGAGTGCTGCAAAAAATACAGCCGAAAAAGTCTTTCTACGTTATTCTACCGATAACTGGGCTACCTCATCCTACGCAGAAATTACCTCATTTAACGCCAGTTTTCAGGGCACGGCCACCATCCCGGGACAAGCCGTCAGCACCACTGTTTCCTATTATGTGCTCACCACTAATCAGGCAACCACCATCGACTCGACTATAGATTATTATACCTTGCGGCTGAATAACAACTCCAACAGTAACTATTCCTATACCGTAACCTCCGGCACAGGCATAAACGAAAATGTGGCAGCAACAATCGACGTATATCCCAACCCCGTTGCCGATATTTTTACGCTGACGTTAAACAACACAAAAGGGAAGGTCAATGTCGTAGTATCAGATATCAGTGGAAGGCCTGTAATCACTGAGGTGCTGGATAGCGATGCCGTGCAGAAAAAAACCTTTATAGTTGACCAGTTGCCCGCAGGCATATATATCCTGCAAGCCTTTAATAAAGACATCTCTCTTACGAGAAAACTTATTATCAGATAATACCCCCATCTTGAATAAAGCACGGCATTTCGGCTGACCAGCCCTTATGCCATACTTTTTCATCAGGCAAACAAAAGAAATATTTGCAACACCGCCTGAAGCAAAACCAGGAAAAAATCACAGCTACAACCATCCTTTCTCCATGCCGGTTTTTTCGGTGGTGTTGTAACAAAAAATCGCCATAGGCCCTTTTCTTTCATGAAATTCAAGACATAATCCTATGAATAATCTCCACAAAATACTATTTCTATTTTTGTTCTTCCAGAGTTCAGTGGGTATGAATTTCGGCCAGAGCATCACCTGGTGCAACCTGCAATGGCCGCAAACCATTATTATCAACCAAGGCGGCTCAGGCGTTGCTTACGCGCAAGTGTATGCCCAGGGAGTTACCGATGCCACGGGGCAGGGTGCAGGCATACAGGCCTGGATAGGATACAGCAACACGGACACCGACCCTGCTACCTGGACCAACTGGGTGCCCGCCACCTTCAATGTGGACAATGGCAACAACGACGAATACATGGCTACCATCGGCACAGGGCTGCCCTCAGGAACCTATTACTATGCCAGCCGGTTTCAGCTAAACGGAGGCGCCTATTTCTACGGTGGTTTCAATTCGGGCTTCTGGAATGGCACCACTAATGTTTCGGGAATCATGACTATTGGCAGCACCAACATGATTCTTTGGTGCAACCTGCAGTGGCCTCCCTCGGATACGATACCTGCCGGAGATTCCATACATGTGTACGCCCATATTTATGCACCCGGTATCACCGACACCACAGGGCCCGGCGCAGGAATTCAGGCCTGGATAGGCTACCACACCGCCAATACCAATCCCAACACCTGGACCAACTGGATACCGGCTCCATATTTTGTTGATGCCGGAAACGATGACGAATACCATGCCTATCTCGGTGCGTCGCTCCCTGCTGGAAAGTATTATTATGCCAGCAGGTTTAAACTTGATACGGGCGCCTACTCTTACGGCGGCTTTCAGGCGGGATCGGGAGGTTTCTGGAATGGCACCACCAATGTTTCCGGCGAACTTACCATAGGCAGCATTTCCTGGTGCAACCTCCAATGGCCGTCTGCAGACACCGCCAATGCCGGTGATTATTTTGCTTACGCCCGTGTATTTTCCAGCGGATTTACGGAACCCGCCGGAGCCAACGAGAACCTTAAAGCCTGGATAGGTTACAGTGCCACAGATACCAACCCGGATACCTGGTCTGTCTGGGTGCCGGCAAGCTTTAACCTTCAGGATGGCAATAATGACGAATACAAAGCCAACATCGGGTCGTGGCTGTGTGCAGGCAAGTATTATCTGGCCAGCCGGTTTCAACTGGGTAACGGCGCCTATTTCTATGGCGGGTATAATACAGGTTTCTGGGACGGCACCACCAATGTCTCGGGACAACTGACAATAAATGGCGATACGGCGCATATAGCATGGTGCAACATTCAATGGCCCGGAGATGAAACCATTATGATAGGAGATTCCATTGAAATACTGGCGCGCGTTTACGCCCCATGCCTTACCGAAACGGCAGGACAGGCCGCAGGGATACAAGCCTGGATAGGCTATAACGCCAGCGATACCCATCCCAATACCTGGACAAACTGGCTGCCGGCAACTTACTCAGCCGATGCCGTTGTCAGCGACGAATACACGGCCACTCTCGGATCAACCCTGCCGGCAGGTGTGTACTATTTTGCCAGCCGCTTTCAACTGGATGACAGTCCTTATGTTTACGGAGGTTTTAGTTCAGGATTCTGGGATGATTCCACCAGCATATCCGGTACCCTGACGATTGTTGACCCCTCCGGCATTCAGACAAACAATGCTCAGGAACTGTTCACGGTTTTTCCTAACCCCGCCACAGACCACTTTTCCATAAGTATCAATGTCTCCGGTGAACCAATTAAAGTCAGACTGATCAACTGTCTGGGACAGACTGTCCTATCAGACGAAACCGAGGCTGCCGTATCCATACACAAAACCTATTCTGTCAAAGGCCTTTCACAGGGAATATATGTTTTGGAGGTAAATACAGGCAATAGCGCATCGGCAAAAAAACTGGTCATTAATTAATTATCTGGAAAAGAATAAAATGATACGCAATCAAAAATAACTAATTTTGTAGTATAATAATTAAAACCAATTCATTATGAAAAAAACATTTTTACTCTTATTTGTCTTTATTTTTTGGGCTGGATACACATTTTCACAGCATCATTTTCTAAGGATTACCTTAGATACCAAGCTAATGGAAACTTATGACTACGCCCTTGGCGGCGGCAACGGGACCCCTTCGCCCTGTAAAAAAGTTTATGCACACCTTGGATTGTGCACCTGTTCGCTGGACACGGTTGCGTCGGCCTTCATAAGACATTGCGAAAACCCGGTGGCCAACAGCCAGTTTTGCTATAACCAGATAGTACCTTACAAATCCAATGTGTGGCAGCATGTGGTCGGCAACTGGGGTGAAAATCCTCAGGACGACGGTGTAGGATTGATGCAGACGCTGGGAAACGGAGTATATTCCATAGAATTTTGCATAGAATATTATTTTTCTAACCCTGCCTGGGTAAATACCGAACCTGACCCCAACACAAGCAGCGTTATTTCCACTGTTTGGGACACTACCGACGGAGGCCGTCCTTACACCATTGGTATGGTATTCAGAAATCCGACCGGCGACACCGTGGGAAGAGATAATGGCGGCAACGACCTGTTTATCATCCACCTCAACAGCGGCGTACCCAAGGTTGTGCAGGGCAGCACCGGCGACACCACATACAATGCCATCACCCTGGTTACCGGCCCCTGCGATGCAGGCGAAGGATTTGATGAGATAGTTCATGAAAATCCCTTTGTAAATGCTTACCCCAACCCTTTCAGCGATAAAACCCAAATCACTTACACTCTTACCGAAACAACAAACAACTTCAGCATAAAGGTTTTCAACGCCATGGGACAGGAAGTAAGAACACTCTGCAGCGGCCGCCAGCAATCGGGTAGCCACAGCATCATGTGGGATGGCACCGGCAATAATGCCGAACAACTTCCGGGAGGTGTGTATTACTTTACCTTAACAGCCGACGGCAGCCTGATAGCTTCTCAAAGAATCATTATCTCAAGATAAACAGTCTTTCACCGGTCTTAAAAACTTTACTATGAAAAAAAGTCTGACAATTTTTTTCCTTGCATGTATCATGCTTTCCATGACTGCCCGTTCGCAACAGGCAGCCCTTACCTGGTCGCCGGCGTATCCTACGGTTAACGACAACCTGATCATCTTTTATAACGCGGCACTGGGCGACAGCAACCTGGTTACCAACGGGGTAACCGAAGTATATATGCACACGGGCCTGGTAACGAAAGAAAGTATCAACCTCAGCGACTGGCTGCACAAGCCAGTAAAATGGGGCCATGCGTCCGACACCGTAAAAATGACACACTTATCCCAGCATTTTTACACGGACACCATTCCCATCGCGACTTTTTATCCATACCTGGACATTACCGGCACCGATGCCGAAACCGTAACAGCCATAGGCTTCGTATTCAGGAATGCCGACGGCAGCGTTGCAGGGAAAGACACCAACCATGCAGACTTTTTTATCCCAATCTTTCAGCCGGGCATTTTCGCCAGGTTTGTAGCCCCGCTGCAATTTCCATTTGTTCCCAACCCCGGCGAGGTTTTCCCTGTTAAAGTGAGTTGTACGGGCAATACCGATGTTACAATTTTTCATGATGGCGATACCGTGGCCAACACCTATGGCATGGAGCTCACCACGGCTATCACCGCGGCACCGGCAGGAAAACACTGGATAAAATTTGTTGCTGTACGCAACTCTGTCACTGTTACCGACTCCTTGTATTACATTGTCAAACAGCTTCCCACGGTAGCCGACGCACCGGCCGGAACACGGGATGGTATAAATTATATCAACGGCACGACGGTAACCCTGCAATTGCTGGCACCCAACAAAAACTCCGTTTACCTGATATGGGATAATACTGATTTTCAGTTAGACCCTGCCTTTCAAATGAACAAAACCACCGACGGTCAACGATTCTGGATCACCCTAACAGGGCTGGTACCTCAGAAAGAATACCGGTTCCAGTATTTTGTAGAAAACAGTGTTAAAATCACCGACCCATACAGTGAAAAAATTCTCGACAAATATGGCGACCCGGGTATCAACGGCTTTGTGTATCCCAACCTGATAACATACCCTGCAGGAACATCACAGCATGTCTCTGTTTTTCAAACTGAACAGGAGCCCTTCGTTTGGACGGATGGCAATTTTCAAAAACCCGACAACCGTGATTTGGTTATCTATGAACTGCTGATACGTGATTTTCATGGCACGCACAGTTACAAAACCGTTGAAGACAGCATCCGTTACCTCAGACGGCTTGGCATCAATGCCATTGAGCTGATGCCGGTCATGGAGTTCGAAGGCAACGGAAGCTGGGGTTATATGCCTACCCATCATTTCGCTCCTGATAAATACTATGGAACGAAAAACAACCTGAAAAGTCTTATCAACGCCTGCCATAAAAATGGTATTGCCGTGATCCTCGACCTGGTGCTTAATCACACAAGCCCGCAAAACCCCATGGCGGCACTTTATTACAACAAGGAACAGCAAAAGCCCGGGGCCGACAATCCCTGGTTTAATGATTATATGCCGCATGATTACGGCTATCCCTGTGATATGGACCACGAAAGCCCATATACGAGAACATACATCGACAGTGTGCTGAACTACTGGGTTAGTGAATACCATGCCGACGGTTTCCGCCTGGACCTTTCCAAAGGATTTACCAACACATATACAATTGGTGGTGCCGGCAATATGGCTGCTTATGACGTATCACGAATAAATAACATAAAACGTCTGGCTAATGTGCTTTGGGCCAAGCAACCCGGAACATTTATCATCCTGGAACATTTTGCTGACAACGCTGAAGAAAGCGAACTGGCCAATTATGGATTTATGATGTGGTCGGGAGGCGGCGGCAATTATGGCTATCGTGCTGCCGGCAAAGGATGGACAAGCGACTACTCGGGATTTGAATGGCCCGTCTCCTATCAGGCGAGGCCCTTTGCCTTCCACAACCTGGTGGGTTATATGGAAAGCCATGATGAAGAAAGACTCACCTGGGATATCTACCGTTATGGCAACACCTCCAACCCCGCTTATAACCCCCGTCACATCGATACGGCTATTAACCGGGCCGGAGCCTGTGCTGCTTTTTTCCTCCCAGTTCCCGGGCCAAAAATGATTTGGGAATTTGGCGAAAGAGGATACGATTATTCCATCTTCTTCCCCGATACTGCAGGTCATAGCCCTAACTGCCGCATGGATCCCAAACCTGCCCGTTGGGATTACATGAACGCATCCAACCACCTCAAATTATTTGAGCAATACGCCGCCCTCATTTATCTTAAAAAGCATTTCCCCATAAGCAGAACGAACAATTACGAAATGGAAGTCGAAAACTGGGATAAACGGATACGCCTGTTCCCATATGCACAATCCAATACCAACATCAATGTGGTAATTGCAGGAAACTTTAAAGTGGAAGATAATTATGTGTATCCTCAGTTTCCGCATGCCGGAACCTGGTATGATTACCTGTCGCAAAGCACATATATTGTTGAAACATGGCAGACCGAAGCCAATAATTATGGCTGGTTGTATAAGCCCGGTGAATATCATGTTTTTATTGACTCCAACATTGTCATTCCCGACAGCATCGGCATTTACACCTCAGGCAACGGTTCCGGTATCAGTGAGGGTACCCTGCAGGATCCCCTGGGATTATCGGCATATCCCAACCCTTTCAGTGATAAGCAAACCATTACATACACCCTGCCAGCCTCCGGGACAGTAACAATAAAAATATTCAACCTGATGGGCACCGAAGTGAAAACCATTGTGAACACATACCAGACAAAGGGAACGCACTTCCTTACATGGGACGGGACTAACTATGATGGCGGGCAACTCAACAGCGGTTATTATTTCTGTACCATACAATCAGGAGACTATGCTGCCACACAAAAAATTGCCTTTATAAAAAATTAGCACGCTATTATTTCCTATCATGAAAAGTAAACCGCGTTTATCTTTCTGGCAGATCTGGAACATGAGTTTCGGATTTCTGGGAATACAGTTTGGTTTTGCCTTGCAAAATGCCAATGTGAGCCGCATATTTGAAACCCTGGGCGCAAAAATAGAAGACATCCCTATACTTTGGATAGCTGCGCCGCTTACAGGGCTTATTGTTCAGCCCATCATCGGGCATCTGAGCGACCATACATGGAACAGGCTGGGCCGCCGGCGCCCGTATTTTCTTACCGGTGCTATACTTGCTTCGCTCGCATTGCTTGTAATGCCAAATTCGCCTGTATTATGGGTGGCAGCAGGCATGCTGTGGATAATGGATGCTTCTATCAATATCTCTATGGAACCCTTCAGGGCATTTGTCGGCGACATGCTGCCATCAGAACAACGTACCAAGGGCTTCGCCATGCAGAGCTTTTTTATAGGCACCGGCGCTGTGGTTGCCTCTGCCCTGCCCTATCTGCTCACCAACCTGTTCGGAGTGGAAAACACCGCTCCCGAAGGCATAATCCCCCCATCAGTAAAATATTCATTCTATATTGGGGCAGCAGCATTTTTCACTGCCGTGCTATGGACCGTGTTGCGCACCAAGGAGTATCCTCCCGAAGAATTGGCTTCATTTTCTGAAAAAAGTACGGAAGAAGCTATTCATAAGGATAAGTCTGATCAATATGACAATACTGCTTTAAAGAAAAAAATAAGAAATGCCGGGTATTTTATTATTGCAGGGCTTGGCCTTTCAGCAGTCTTTTTCTGGAAAAAATTCAACGGGGAACTTTACATTTTCTCCCTTGGACTCCTTATTTTCGGGTTACTGATGTTAACAGCGGCAATACTTGAAAAAAAGGGTTACAGAAAAAACGGATTTGTCGAAATACTCAGTGATTTTTCGGAAATGCCGGCCACCATGAAACAACTGGCCG
>Ga0209097_10001622_pt1 | contig 19064 bp, 9 predicted proteins | sample AD_UKC052_MetaG_FD_184419 | JGI IMG/M metagenome (GOLD analysis project Ga0209097, IMG submission 184419) | Active sludge microbial communities of municipal wastewater-treating anaerobic digesters from USA - AD_UKC052_MetaG (SPAdes) (version 2) | ecosystem: Engineered > Bioreactor > Anaerobic >... | reverse complement strand
CTTATGATTACAAAGGCGCAGATCCTGCAACCGGTCTTCCCATTTATCGTGCAGTTGACGGTACCAATACCACTGATCCGGCAAAAGCAGGATTGTTTGCCGACTTTGGTACCTATCTTCCCAAGCATGTGGGCGGTATTACCCTGGATTACAGCTACAAGCGTTTCAGTATTGGTGCCTTGTTCTCCTATCAGACCGACGTAAGCCGTTACAACAATATATGGAACTGGGTTACCCGTGGTACCCCCGGATATCATAATGCTGTAAATGCAAGCAATTATGTAGCTGCCAATCAGTGGCAAAAGCCCGGCGACGTAAAACTGTACCAGGCTCCTCAGTATGACCGTGGCTTTACCGCTGCCGATATTCAGGATGCCAAGTTCATGCGTTTCCGTAACCTGAACCTCGCTTACAATATTCCTGCTATTTCTGTAAAAGGCATGAAGCTGATCAAATCTGCCAAGTTCTATACCCAAATGCAGAATATCTGGATTTGGAGCCCATGGAAAGGTCCTGATCCTGAAGATAACAATAATATCAGCCTGAACGAATTCCCCAATCCAAGGGCAGTAGTTTTTGGCCTTGATATTAATTTCTAATCATCTAACGGGTACTGACTAAAAAAAAGAATCATGAGAAAAATAACAACCATACTTTTAGCTTCCGGCCTGTTGTTTGGCGCAATAGGTTGTAAAAAGCTGATTGAAATTGAAGAAACTGACCTGCTTGGGGGTGAAGTAGCCTTAAAGACAGTAAGCAATATTGAACAGGCAGTCATTGGCGCCTACGGTGGGCTATCAGGTACAGCTCTTGCGAACTCCCATATTGAAATGGGGATTCTTCTGAACTCTTCGTTTTCTGACGAACTGCGAACAGCAGGGGAGTTTTATAATGCTGCGACTACACACGAATGGCAGTATGGCTCACAGGACGTAGGTCTTCGTGACAACTTTACCGGTATTAATCCCCAATATTCCCTGATTAATCGTTGTAATGTAATTCTCGCCGCTATTGATGGAGCTGATTCAACAAGGGCTGGCGATGAAACCAAGAGGAAATTGCTCCGGGGTGAAGCGCTCTTTTTACGGGCATTTGCACATTTTGAGCTTTTCCGCTACTACTGTGGTAATTATAACCCCGATGCATTGGGAATGGTTTACATGGAAATATCAACCATCGAAAAATTTCCAAGAATTAAGCAAGGGCCTTATTTCCAGAAATTGCTGGCTGATCTTACCGAAGCAAAAACCTTACTTCCCAACAATTTGACCGATATTGGCCGTGCTACGGTGGTTTCAGCTTCTGCACTTCATGCCCGTATTGCCCTTTACATGAGGGATTGGGCAACTGCTGAGGCTAATGCTACTACCTTCATCAACGCCATTCCATTGGCAACGGCTGCTGCCTTCCCCGGCATCTGGACAGATGCCAACACACAGGAGGTTGGTTTCATTCTCCGCAGGTTACCCAACGTTGGAATGAGGATTGGAAGTTTATTCCGTGCTACCTCTTCTATAAGTGGTGGTGTATTGAATATTGGCCCCATTACCTGGCAGCCTACGGACGAGTTGTACAATTCGTATGACAAGGTGAACGATGTGCGTTTTGCCAGTTATATTAAGGATGAACCCCTGTTGATAGCAGCCGGACGTACCGGACGGTTGGTAAACAAATATGCAGGTGGCGCTTATGGTACTTCAACAGAAAACCTCGCACATGCCAAGGTATTCCGTACTGCCGAAATGTACCTGATACGTGCCGAAGCCCGCGCTGAGCAAAACAAATTTACCGGTGCCAACAGTGCCGAAAGTGATATTAATGCATTGAGGGCTGCACGTATTACCGGTTATGCACCTGTAACATTTGCAAGCAAGGATGCAGCTATTACTGCTACGCTCGACGAGCGGTTTAAGGAACTTGCTTTTGAAGGTCACCGTTTCTTCGACCTGAAGCGCAGGAACCTGCCTGTTACCCGTTTGGCCACCGATGCGCCCAATGCAGCAGCACAAAACCTTGCCGCCGGTAATTTCCGTTTTGTTCTTCCAATTCCGCAGCCGCAAACGCAGGCAAATCCGCTGATGGAGCAGAACCCGGGATACTAAGATTTAAAGGTATTTCACTATTTAATAAAAAGAGGGCCGTTCCGACAGGAGCGGCCTTCTTTTTATTGGGGAATGTTGTTGATTAATTTACCTTAATAATGGCTTTCATTTGGGTGGTGAAGCCGGATTGGAAGCGGATATAATAAACTCCTAACTGAAATCCTGAAAGAGTAACTGTTTTACGAATCACCCCAACAGGCTCCCGTTGATTTTCATAGACTGTGCGTATTACCCTTCCTTGTGATGATAGCATCTGCACCAAAACATGGCCCGGATTAATTACTTTTAATTCAATAACAGTACTGTTTACCACTGGGTTTGGATATGCTTCAATTAGATTTTGCCTTGATACATGTTTTGGAGGAGCTGGAGTAGTACAGGCCGAATCATTTATTATAGGAAGTTCCTGAAATCCACGGAGCATTGTTGCCATTAAAGTGGGTGAATCCTGGCAAAGCCAATTTTTTAAAATGCTCCAGTAAACACTTCTGAAATCATACTGATAAGGAACATTATCTGTATTTGGCGGATTAGGCATAATTGGGTTTGTTCCTATGATACCACCATTAACCTCTGAACCAAAAATAAACATTGGGGCAGCTGCACCATGGTCTGTTCCACCACTGCTATTACTTTTTATCCGTCGGCCAAATTCACTGACGGTCATACCTACTACTTTCTTATCCTTTCCCATTATTTTCAGGTCGTTGTGAAAGGCCGATACGGCCGTACTAACACGTGATAGCAGCGTTGCATGAAGTCCGGTATCGTTGTCGCCTCCATTGGTTTGGGTACTGTGAATATCAAAGCCATTCATATTGGCTACGTAAATCTTGGTTTGAAGTCCACCGTTAATCAGTCTTGCTATAACTTTAAGTTGGTTTGCAATTACGTTACCTACGGGATAATTTACAAAATTTTTCAATCCTGCCGTGTAAGCGTCCTGAATTCCAATACTGTATTTATTAGCCTGATTGCTTACCTGACGAAGGTAAGAAAGCTTTTGCCCAGCAGGTGTATTTGGTGGTATTGGATCACCGGGAACATTACTGCCGCTAACATTGTTGGGGTCAGTAATGGTATAGCCCATTTGCATGATGGGGCCAAGTAGGCCTAAGCTGTAATTGCTGCCAAATTGGATAGCAATCGGATCCTTCATTTTATCGTTCGGGTAACCAATGGGAAAGCCAGGATACATTTCATTCAGGGTTCTTCCAAGCCAGCCTGTGCTTAGAACCTGGTTGTAATCGCTTGCTGTATGCAGGATATCTGTACCCCTGAAATGTGAAAAATTTGGATTTGGATAGCCCACAGATTGCACAACACTCAGGTTGCCATTTTTATACATTTCCATCATTTCGGCCATTGCCGGGTGAAACCCGGTTTCAGGATGGTTAAAAAAGGGCAATACTTTTTGTTCTTTTATGGCAATATTGGTTCGGGCATTGTAGTAGCTGCTATACTGATCAAGCGGTATTACGGTGTTTACACCATCATTACCTCCGGCGAGCTGTATAATTACCAGGATATGGTCATTGGCCACCAGAGACTCGTATAGTTGATTATACATACTTCCTTCAGCAAAGGCCTCCATATTCATGCCATTCAACATTAAAGGAATGCCTGCTGCCGTTGTGCCTTTTACAATAAAATCTCTTCGTTTCATGCGAAATAATTATGGGTGTTAAAAGCGTGGTTATCGTGCAATATGATTCTTGGTTTTTCCGGGATTTTACATCAATTGGTATTCTTCCATATTCATAATATACCCTACCAGGTTGTTTAGCCTCGTGTACATATTATTAAATAAGATAGGGTCTGAAGGATTTGCCAGGTAAGCATTCCAGGCATTGGTCCAGTAGTAATTACTTATTTGGCCCGACAGTAATAAATCTACCTTCATTCTTTCCAATGTTTCAGGTTGTAGAGGTATCCCCAAAAAATGTTCTACAAGATCTTTTACAAGGGCCACCGGATCCGAAGCATCAGGCATACGTTTGGCAAGTTCTATAACATTCGCCATGGTTTGCTGTCCGGCATTGGTAAAGCCCTTAAGTATATTGGATACGAAATATTGCCTTTTGATCAGCGTATTGGTATCAATCCAGATTAAATCATACAATGGATGTTGATAATAAGCAGGCCATCCACTTACATTAGGCACTTCTCCAATACTTTGATCCAATATTTCTGCCTGTTGAATAATATGTAACATATGAGCGTAATACACTTTTGTATTGGCTGCAAGAGGAAATTTAACTTTAAAATCCCTTACTGCCCCAACAACCAAATCGAGGGGGCTTTTTATCATTGAACCATGAGTAAGTACATCAAAAAAGTGTTCACTTTTAAATAATTGCTCCAGAACCGGTTTAACCTGGTAGTTATTATTTCTGAAGGTCTCAGCAAGAGGGGTGATGATCTCATTTTCCACCGTTTCATCTATATTTCCAAAAACAAAAAAGCGGTAAAACCTGCGGCACATATATTTGGATACTTCCTCTTTTTCAAATATCATATCCAATAACTCACCAAGTTCCCGTTCTCCGGCCAGCTTGTTATTTTGGCCTTTAATTATCGTATTATTGAAAAAGGAGGAAAAATGCTTATCGCTTGTATCGTGTCGTTCAAGCCTGAAAACCCCATCTCCTGTATCTGTGGGTGTCCAGCCTGTTAATACTTTTGCCGCAGCCTTCACATCATCTTCGGTATACTGACTGCCCGGGCCTTTACCCAGAGTAAAAAGTTCCTGAAGTTCACGGGCATAATTTTCATCCGGAGCTATTTTATTATTGTACCGGCCATTCAGGTAAATAAGCATGGCAGAACTTAAAGTCATTTGCCTGGTAAGTTCTTTAAAATCACCTACCGCCAAATCTCTCAGCATCTTAAGATAGCGGTAACAGAAAATTCCATTATCCATCTGGTCGAATTCAATGGCAAAATGGGTAGTCCAGAAAAGGATCATTTTTTCTTCAATGCTCCTGGGTTGGTTAATCATCAGGTTCATCCACCAACATTTAACGCCTTCAACCCTTAGTTTATTGATCTGGTAAAACCTTGAAATAGCATTCACCCAGGTTTTGCCTATTGGTACGCCCCAGTCCTCATCATCTTTGGGTGACGGTACAAAACCATCAAGTAATACATGTGTATAATGCTTTAATGGTTCACCCGGATTTGGATTGATTGAATTTAAAAGCAAATCAACTGCTTCGGAATAGGTGAATTTTTCAAGAAATTTCACATCTTCTGCCGGTGCGCCAAAAGTGAGCCTTTTAAGCAGATGTCTTATTTCATATCGCCCCCATGAACCTGAATATGGAGCGAGGCCGCTGTTCAAAGGCATGAGTTCCGGAACGGGAATCGGTTCATTTATTTTGTCGGAATTAAGTGTGCTGCCAATCGGCGACTTCTTTTGCCTTTCCGGATTTAGTTTTTTAAAAAAGGATTTTCTGTCCATAACATATTGAATTGTTGGATTATCAATCAGGTTATTGTGTACTTATTATAAATCGGGTACTATTTTTTAAGTAAAATTTGTTCCTTCAGGTATTCAATTTCTTTTTGTTGTTTCTCAATTAATGAATTGAGTTCCTGAACTGCCTTTACAAGCGGCACTACCATTTCGGCATAAGCCAAACCATATATCCCTTTTTCATTAAGGGGTGCGGTTACGCCGCTGAAATCATATCCTGCCTGCTTGCTTGCCTCATATACCTCCTGGGCAATAAAACCGCTATATACGATCTTTTCTTTTTCATAATAGGCAGGATGCTTAACGTTGGAGGGGTTGACTCCAATAATTGAATTCCATTTGGTAAGGTCATAATTGTAACTGACCGGTCGCAACAACTTAATAAAGGTAAGACCGGGAATATTTTCGCGGATATTGGCTTTAATGCGGCCATCGCTTGGGGTTGTAAGGCTTACCGAGGCCTCAAGCCTGGTAATTGAATTGTTTCCCAGCTTTACCATATCTGAGCGATCTACTATAGCATTGGCGCCAAGTGCGGTGGAATTTGATATAGGCAGCAGGGAACTCAGGGTATTGGAGCCGCTACCTAAAAAGGTATTATCATTTCCTCCTGAAAAACTAACACCGGAAAAAGACCCGATAAGGGTATTGTTGTTGCCGGTTTCCTGAATCTGTGCAGACTGGTAACCCAAATAGGTATTATTATTGCCGCTTATATTTGCAGCCATAGCAAAGGTTCCAACCGCTGTATTCTGGATACCTGTAGTATTGGAGTAGCCGGCCCGGTATCCTAAGGCAATATTATCAGACGCTTTATTTACCGGCAAAGCCTCACCGCCAACCGCAACATTATTGAAGGTGTACTGGTTTTCTGAAAGAGTACCTACACCAATTCCAATATTATTTGTGCCGCCAATATTTTTAGACAAGGCTTTCGAACCAATTGCAATATTTTCTGCACCCAGGTTTTCTTCAAGTGCATTTGCGCCAATACCCACGTTATTGCTTCCCGCCTGATTATTATACAGTACAGAATCTCCTATGGCTATATTACCGGAACCAACATTTAATTTGCTAAGGGTTTGATACCCAAATGAATTGTTTCCCATTCCCGTTATTCCCGGCATTTCCTGGCTGCCTTTACCAAAGGCATTATTGCGTTTGTTTGGATCAGGTTCAATAAAGCCGGAAGGCAAATTATTGGTACGGAATGCCAAACGTGAATTATTAATGGTTCCTATAAAATTAAGAGCTGGATTTACCCCAGAATTGCCCGTAAGACCCCAACCGCCGGATGATGAAACAGAGAATCGTTTTTTAACAACGCCTTCATTATTTATGGTTAGAATACTATCAGTTTCCTGGCCACTCTGCAGTCCTTCAATTCGAACTGGGTCTCCAACCAATGAAATTATATGAAGGGGATTCATTGGACTATTAGTACCTATACCAACGTTCTGACCGTTTAACTTTAAAATCATTAAAATCAGCGCGAGAAAAAGGGGAATTTTCATGGGGCAAGCATTAAAAAATTATGTTCAAAAAAAATATTAAATCATAAAAATATAAAAAATAATTAATGTAATTTACCTGTAAAATAGCAGGCAATAGAATAACATGTATCCAAGATTTAGGGAATGCTTTAATGATTGCTTCCTTTTAATTTGAACACAGCAAATAAGAAAATATTATTTGATAATATATATAAAAAAAGCAATTTTTATATACTTATTGACAATATGATCCTGGCTATTAAATATAAAGTGAACCTTTTAATGATTCCTGTTATAGTTTAATATAGAATAATGAAATAATATGATTATTTATTACATTAAAACATAATTAATTTAGGTTACGGTTGAAAAAAGGGAAAAGAAAAAAATCAGGTCTTTTGTAAAGTTGGGGAAATTTAGTGTGGAGTTCTTGTTGGTTGAGAGGAGAATCAGCGAATGGTTGTCAGAAATTCCGGGGAAATGGGAAGGAGGTGATGGGCGTTAAATATTATTTCGGGTAAAAAATTCAGGTTATATTGTATAAAAAAAAATTCAAATCAAACCTAAACAATTATTTTGTAAATAAAAAATAATTTTATATAAATTTATTGGATTTTTATAAATAGTCCCTTTGTATTTCATTATTTATATATTCTTACTCAGATAAAAATCCTCAAAATCTTTTTTAATAATTAAACCGATGAACATGAAACCAATTTATTTCTCATTTTTTTTTGTTTGTTTTTCTAACATGATAGCAGCGCAACATATAGGGATAGGGACAACAAAGCCTGATTCCACGGCTGCCTTTGAGATCAAATCATCACAGGGAGGTTTTTTGCCTCCACGGATGGATTCAAACGCCCGTAATGCAATTGAAAGGCCGGCTATAGGTCTTACAATATATAACAGTTCCATTAATGCCTTTCAATGTTACAACGGCGAAAATTGGTACTCTACTGTGCACTTTGTTGGTGAAAAATATGGAGGTGGTACCATTTTTTTTATATATGATAACGGGCAGCATGGGCTGATTGCAGCGCCGTCAGATTATGATTCGGCAGTTATATGGAACAACGGACCATACAGGCATACAGGTGCTACCGGTGATGGCTTGAATGGGGGAGAAATGAATACAGCGATTATTGTAGCTGCTCAAATAGGGGATAACCAAACAGGAATTTTTGCTGCAAAGGTTTGTGCCCACCATTCAGTAAATGAGGACGGTATTCCATATGGAGATTGGTACTTACCCACAAAGTACGAGCTGGGTTTGTTGTACCAAAACAGGGCTCTTATTCCTGGTCTTTCTGCTGACAAGTATTGGAGTTCTACCGAGATTGGTCACGGCGGCGCATGGCTGCAGAATTTTGATAGTGGAGGCCGCGGAACCGGTGACAAAAAGAACCCTCATCTCATAAGGCCTGTCAGGCAATTTTAACTGCTTTCATTTTCAAGCACATATAGGGTACTACTATAAAATAAAAACAGGCGTCCAGTTTTACAACTGAAACGCCTGTTTAGTTTCGGGGACTAAAAATTCCCTTTACCCCTTACCCTTATTTGGCTACCTGCCACCTCAAGGTTTCAATAATGTTGCCCTTGCTGTCGCGGCATATTACCAGGTAGCTGCCACTGTTCATACCGGTTGCGGGAATATTCATTTGCAGGGTGCCATCGGTTGAGGTTGCCCTGTAGGTTTTAATTATCTGCCCGTTAATACCGCTGATGCTGATGGTAACCGCTCCTCTTTCAATGCCTTCGAGTTGCATTAATACCTGCCTGCCCGAAACCGTGGGATTGGGGTATAATTTGCTGCCTGCCCCGTTGCTTCCATTGGTAAGCAACAGAATATTGGAATACCGGAATGTAGCGTCCTTATCAATCATTTTAAGCCGGTAATAATTATTTCCGCCGGAAGGCTTTTCATCCAGGTACTGATAAGGGGTAATATTATTACTGAATCCGGCAGCTGAAACCTGCCCGATGTTTTCAAAGCCATTTCCATCCAGGCTTCTTTCAACCAAAAACTGATCGCTGTTAAATTCTGAAGCAGTTACCCATTCAAGCCTGTTGCCATCGCTTACCTTACGGCCCGAAAGCGAAATCAGCGTAACCGGCAGGGCTCCTTCACCCATTACAATTTCATTGGACACCACCGTTTTTTCATCCACACAGGCTTCGCTGCTCGTAAATTCACACTTTACCTTATCACCCGGCGAAACGGTTCTTACCATTATATGGTTACTTCCGTTTTGAATTGAAATATTGTTTACCAGGAAATTGTAATTGGGGGTACTGCCTCCGTTTGCGCTCACAACGGTAAAGGTTACCGAGGTTGGGGAGGTAATGTTGGTTTCGGATGCGCCGATGATGGCATTGGTATTACGCGCTCTTACCAATAATTCAAATGGAACCTGCGATGAGCAGCTGCCTGCGGTACTTGTAATGGTATAGATGGTAGAAACAGCAGGATTAGCTGTTACCTGCGCTCCTGTAGTGCCACTTAATCCTGTACCTGGACTCCAGGTATAAGTTGTACCTCCGGTTGCTGTTAAGGTGGCGGTTTCTCCCAGGCAGATGGGGTTTTTAGAAGCAGAAACATTTAATACCGGTGCGGCATTAATGGTGAGTATGGAACTATCTTTCCTTACCTCATTGCAGCCACCCCTTGTACTCAGGTAAATTTTATAGGTACCCGGTGCATTGTATTGGGGAGTTACTTTCAGCTGGTTTTCTACCGAAGTAGGTGCATTGGCACCTGGCATTTCCCATTTCAGCAGGTCATTATATACTGAACCTGTACCATCAAATTCAACCAGGGTTCCCTGGCATACTACTGGATTTACCGGGCTGATGATTGATTTTGCAGGCTTGGAAGTAAGGAATGGATGAATGAGCAGGTATTGTGCCGCACTAGCCCAGGTACTTTGCGCTGAACCATACCTGATCCAGGTTCCGGCAGAGCTTTGGTACCAGATGGGCGAAACAGGTGGTACTGTTGATACAGAAGCCCGGATGCTGAGCGAGTCCTTTACTTCTGCCGTCCATACCAGCTCACTTATATCTACACTTACAAAAAACTTTTTGGAAGCCGGCAGATCAATGTTTTTTGGCAGATCAATCATGGTAAACTGGTTTGCCTGCACATTTTGCCGGAGCTGAGCTTTCGTTCTTTCCACCACTCCCAACAAAGCACCGGGTGTTTCGGAAGTACCATCGTAAACCCGGAAATACACTTTTTTATCAGGATTGATGGCATTGACGTGGTTGAACCGGACATAGATGGCGGTAAGGCCAGTTAGGTTGGTGGAGGAAACATCAAAATACATGGCTTTTTGCTTATCGCCATTGGCATTTACCCCATTTTGAAAACCATTGGCACCCTGTGGCGGCGCCAGAAAATCGAGGATGGTGCCCGAAGCCGGGTAGTTTACTGATACACAGGAAGGTGGATCATTAACCGTAATCATGTTGGTGGTAGTCCGGGTATTTTCGCCAGAACCATTGGTTACTTTAAGGGTAACATCGTAGGTTCCGGCAGTATTATAAACAATGGCAGGAGGCGTTTTGCCATTAAAACTATTGGGTGTTCCACCGGGAAAAGACCATAGCCAGGTCGTTGGATTATAAATACTTTTATCAGTAAACTGAACACTCGCTCCCTGTACAATTGTTGTTGGGATTGCTGTGAAAAGAGCTGCGGGCGGTTTATTCAGGCTTGCAGCAACGCAGGCAAGCGCTGCCTGTGCATTTATACGGCCGGCACCCAATTGTCCTGGAAAAGTGGGGTTTTGCTGAAGAATACTTTCGCAGGAACTATAGAGGCAATTAATCAGGTCGTTGTTGGGCATACCCGGGTTAAGCGATTTCATCAGGCCTACCAAGCCTGCTACCACAGGCGATGCCATGCTTGTACCCACTTTCCCTTCATATCCACCATATGGAACTGTACTCAAAATTTGAAAACCATTAAAATCACCTCCGGGGGCACTAACAGTTACCCAGTCACCATAATTGGAGAAACTGCTTTTTACATCAGTATTGGCCGTTGAGGCTACGGAAATTACCCCATTATATGCCGATGGATAATGTTTGGTGGAATTATTGCTGTTTCCAGCCGCTGCCACAACAATACAGCCTTTTGAATTGGCATAGTTAATTATCTCCTGTAAAGTTTCGGAAGGGGTGCCGGTACTTCCCCATGAGCAGTTTACCACATTAGCACCATTATTGGCTGCATAAAGAATACCCTGGTAACCTGCAGAAATTGAATTGGGGTTGGCTCCAGATGCCTTGAGGCACATTAACTTAACACTATAACCTATGGATGAAATACCCACCCCATTATTGGTGGTGGCACCCACAATGCCGGCCACATGGGTTCCATGTGAGTACTCAGTTGTTGGCGGATCCGGGTTATTATCATTATCTGCCAAATCCCAGCCATTCATATCGTCCACATAGCCGTTGCCATCATCATCCAGGCCATTTCCAAATATCTCCTTGGTATTCAACCATATATTAGCGCTTAAGTCCGGATGGGTCCTTTCCACTGCATCATCTACAATGGCCACCACCACGGTACTACCCGAGCTGAAATAATCCCATGCTCCCGCTGCATTTATTTTTGTCAGATGCCATTGGTTTGCAAGCGACGGGTCGTTTGGTACAACATCCCTTCTGTCATGCGGAATCCTTTCCACAAGTTCAACCATTGGATCTCTTTTAAGGGTGGCAATAAGCTCATTGGTAAGATCAGTCCGGTCAAATTCAAGCACAGTTGTAGCATTCAGCTTGTGGCTTGCAAGATCGCGGAAAGCCCTGCCCATGCTTTTTATTTTGAACTTTTCATTCAGTTTATTGGCAAATGGCAGGTTTGCCTTGTCAAAGTTTAGGGGTGCCGGAATAATTTCGCCAGTTTTGGCAATAACATTCGGCTTCAGGCGCACATAAATCCTTCCTTCCTGGTATTCGCCGCTATTCCCCTGCGAAAAAGCCGGGGAAATCAATAGCAACAACACTGCTAAAATGCCAAAGGCGTTTTTAAAAATCCTCATTTTCAAACTGCTGATTTAATTGATGTATAAATAAATGGTTTTCTGAAAGCGCTGTTTTGAAACTTCTTTTGGTGACAGGTGAGATGTGAAACGTGAACCTTTCACATCTCACCTGTCACGGTTAACTTATCCTTGTTTTTAATATCAACGTAAAATAATCCATTTGATGGTTTCAGTAATCTCTCCTTTTGCATTACGGATGGTAACAATATAATTTCCCTGTGCCATGCCTGCTGCAGGTATAGTTGCCTGTACATTGCCAGTGGGGTTGGTAAGTTTGAATGACTTAACAACCTGCCCCATTATATTGCTGATGGATACAAAGGCGTCGCCTGCCTCCCTGCTGTTTATCTGCAGCAAAGCATCCCTTCCCGGTTGGGTGGGGTTGGGTTGCAGGGTAATAATCGTGCCTTTATCCTCATTTTCAAGCAGCACAATATTCGAATAGCGTGAGCTTCCGTCACGATCCGTCATTTTCAGCCGGTAGAAGTTTTTACCCGGAATGGGTTTGGCATCAAGGTAACTGTAAAAACGGTTGGTATTGCTGTTGCCTGCTGCCTGAACCTGTGTAATGGCCGTAAAATTCTGTTCGTTAAACCCTCTTTCCAGGATAAAATGGTCACTGTTTTGTTCAGAAGCAGTTATCCAGGAAAGGGCATGGCCATTCAAATTACGGCGGCCTGCAAAACTGAGCAGGTTAATGGGCAGCGCGTTTTCCATGGTTATAACATTGGAAACCACGGTCTTTTCATTAACGCATGGTTCGCTGCTTGTAAGCTCACATTTTACCTTATCGCCTGATGAAACCGTTGCGGTGTACACGCTGTTGTTACCCGATTGTTTGGATACATCGTTCAGGTAAAAATTGAAAACCGGGTTGCCACCGCCATTGTTTGGCACGGCTGTATAGGTAACTGAAGTTGGCCCGTTAACCGATTGTTGCGAAGCTGTAAGGGCTACGGCGGTTGTTATGGCCTTTACTTCAAGCTCAAGGGTTACCGTACTGCTGCAGCTACCCTGTGTACCGGTAATGGAGTAGGTGGTGGTTTGGCCTGGGTTGGCGGTAACGCTTGCGCCGGTGCCAGCACTCAGGCCTGTGGTTGGCAACCAGGTATAACTTGCGGCGCCCGAAGCGGAAAGGGTGGTGCTTTCACCTGCGCAAATGGGGTTTTTAACCGCATTAACTACAAGTGCGGGATTAGCTGTTACAGTAACGATTGTTGAATCCACCCGAAGTTCATCGCAGCCTCCTACGGTAAGCAAATAGGCTTTAAAAGTGCCGGCATTTGGGTACAACTTGCTGATTTGTAACTGGTTATTAATAATTTGTGGTGGCGTGGCTCCCTGTATCTGCCACTGAAGAATTTCGGTGTAAGTACTTCCTGTTGCATTAAAATCAATGGTATTTCCGGCACATATCACCGGATTTTTGGGATTTAATACCGATTTGGCAGGGTTGGGTGTTACAAAAGGATGAATTAAGAGAGAAGCATTGGTCAGGTTCCATGTACCGGGTGAACCATACCTGCGCCAAACAAGGTCATCCCCGCGGTCCCAGATGAATGAGCCTGCGCTTTGCCCCTGGTCGTTTGAAACTACATTTAATAAGTCTTTGTAATCATCTGTCCAAACGAGGTTCGACATATCAACACTTATAAAAAAAGCTTTTGTTGCCGGCAGGGTTATGCTTTGGGGGAACTCAAAAAAAGTATAGGCATTCTGATTTACATCAGCAATAATCTCTCCCATTGTCAGGTTATAAGTGGCAAGCAATGTGCCGGGTGATCCACTGGCACCATTACTATTATATACCCGAATAGGTACAATACGTAAAGGGAAATCGCTGGCTGCATTGCTAAAACGAATTGCAACAGAGGTTAAGGTGGTATTATTGGTTGCAGCCAGGTTAAAGAACATAGCCTTTTGTTTATCATTATAGGTGTTGGTACCATTTACATACCCGTCATTATCACCTGCTGAAAAAATAGAGGGAGTCCAGTTATTTGGAAGGGGAAAGTTAACCGTGAGGCAGCTTGCTGCCTCGGTAACGGTAATATAATTGGTTTTGGTGTTGGTATTATTGCCAAAGGTATTGGTAACCGTAAGGCTTACATTATACTGACCCGGGGTATTGTAAATAATAGACGGAGGTGTTTTTCCATTAAAAGTTGCGGGCGAACCTCCGGGGAACGACCATTGCCATGAAGTGGGGTTATAACTGGATTGATCGGTGAAAACTACCTGCCCCCCGGCAGAAACGGTGGTAGTATTGGCCGAAAAATCGGGAATCGGGGCCTGGCTGAGCGAACCCGAAACACATTCCATGGCTTTTGCCGCATTAATCCTGCCTGCGCCCAATTGCCCTGGATAACCTCCGTTTTGCGAGCTGATATCATCTGCCGAACTGTACAGACACTGTACAAGTGCATTGTTTGGCATACCCGGGTTCAGAAATTTCATTAAACCCAGTAGGCCTGAAACCATTGGGGTTGACATACTGGTTCCGGACAGATTGCCGTAAGTACTGTTTATGGTGGTACTGCGGATATTGGAACCGGGTGCGCTTATTTTTACCCAATCTCCATAATTGGAGAAATCACTCTTGGAATCATCGGAAGAAGTAGAGGCTACCGAAATTACCCCTTCGTATGCGGCAGGGTAGCGTTTGGCAGAAGTATTATCGTTTCCGGCCGACGCAACCAGGATACAACCCTTTCCCAAGGCGTAATCAATTACATTTTCTGCAGTTTGTGATTCCGAAGACCCTCCCCACGACATGCTGATGATGTGGGCGCCATTATTGGCTGCATACAAAACACCATTATACCCATTGGTAATGGAATTGGCATTATTGGAGGCTTTAATACACATTATTTTACAGCTAAACCCAATGGAAGCAACCCCGGTTGCGTTGTTGGTGGCGGCACTTGCAATACCTGCCACATGGGTACCATGAAAGTAACCATCGTCGGGTGGATTTACATTTGGTGTATTGTTGGCCACATCCCATCCATTTATATCATCAATAAATCCGTTGCCATCATCATCTATGCCGTTGGCCGCAACTTCTCCGGGGTTTACCCAAATGTTGGGGGCAAGGTCGGGGTGGGTGCGTTCAATTGCGTCGTCAACTACGGCAATTACAATATTACTTCCACTGCTTGCATAGTTCCAGGCACTTATGGCACCAATTTTATTCAGGTGCCACTGATTGATCAGTTGCGGATCATTTGGGGTAAGGTGCAGCCTGTCAATCGGAATTTTTTCAGCATAATCCACTAATTTGTCCTTTTCAAGGGTGGCAATTAATTCGTCAACCAGGTTAATATTCTTAAATTCAAGAACAAGTGTATTGTTGAGTTTTTCGTTGGCATCTACCAGGAAAGCGTGGTTTAAACTTGAAATCTGAAATTTTGCCCCGGGTTGGGTATAAAACGGCAGGTTTTCAAGGTCCCATTTGTACGCTGGCAAAATTCGCTCACCGGTTTTGGGGTTGAAATAAGATTTGAGCTTCACATAAACTCTTCCGTCCTGGTAATCTTTATAAACCTTTTGGCCATATGCGGCACCCAGCATGAGAAAGAAGGTGAGAATAATGGTGTAAACCTGCTTCATTGAATGTGTTTTTTAATTAAATACGAAATGCTGCACAATGTGGTTCGCAAACTATAGAATCTATGCCATTTTAAGGGGCTTTGTTTAGGTAGAATTTTTTTGCCTTTTTATCCTTTATCTGATCTGAAACCATTTTTAACCGAGTATTTTCCTGATTAGTTCTGTAGTTAGCTGCGGGTCTGCCTTTCCTTTACTTTTCTTTTTCACTTCGCCCACAAAAAGGCCAATCAAACCCTTTTTGCCCTTTTTATATTCAGCCACCTTATCGGGCATATTTGCCAATACTTCATTTACCCAGGTTTCCAATATGCCGGTGTCGCTTTCCTGTAATAAATTCAAGGCGGTTGCCAGTTCCAGCGGGGTCTTTCCGGGTTGTTGGGCCAATTGTGGCAAAATGGAGGAAGCTGCCACACTAAAATTTACTTTTCCGGATTCAACGAGTGCTATCAGCACGGCAAGTTGCGCCGGTTTTACCGGAAATGCTGTAATTTCTGAATGGTGTTCATTCAGCCATTTTTTTACCGGCCCAAGCATCCAGTTTGCTGCGGCCTTGGTAGCCGTTGTTTCCTGTGCAAGTATTGTAAAATAGTCGGCAAAGGCTTTTTCTTCGGCCAATACTTTGGCATCCTGCAAGGGCAACCCCATTGAGGTAAACAAAGCTTCCTGTTCATGAGGCAAAACGGGCATCTGCCGCTTCAGCTTTTCCAGGTGTTCATCGGTTACCGTAAAGGGAGGCAGGTCGGGGCAGGGGAAAAAGCGGTAATCATGTGCTTCCTCTTTATCGCGCTGCGCCAGGGTAATGTCTTTTACATCATCGTAACCCCTTGTTTGCTGTACAATCTTTTCACCGTTATCCAATAATGCGCTTTGCCTTTTAATTTCAGCCTCAATGGCTTTGCGTACAAAACGGATGCTGTTGATATTTTTAACTTCAACCTTGGTGCCCAGTTTTATTTCGCCAACAGGGCGGATGCTGATGTTGGCATCGCAACGAAGGCTTCCTTCTTCCATATTGCCATCGCAAATGCCAATCCAGCGCACCAGTTTGCGTAATTCAGTTAAAAAAACGGCGGCCGTTTCAGCGTCATGAATTACCGGTTCGGTTACCAGTTCAAGTAAAGGAACCCCTGCCCGGTTCAGGTCAATGCAACTTTGGGTGGGGTCGGCATCATGAATGCTTTTTCCTGCATCTTCCTCGAGGTGAACATGGTGGATGGCTACCCCGGCAATGGAACCACCTACAATAATGGGGGCATTCAGTTGGGTGGTTTGGTAACCCTTTGGCAGGTCGGGGTAAAAATAATGTTTGCGGTCGAACCAGCCACGCCGGGTAATGCTGCTGCCAAGCGCCATACCGAGTTGAATGGCAAAATCGAGTGCCTGCCTGTTCAGTACGGGTAAAGTACCGGGATGCGCAAGGCTGATTGGGGAAACCTGTGTATTGGGGGCAGCACCATAAGTGGCATTATCGCTGCAAAAAAGTTTGGAGCGGGTTTGCAATTGAATGTGTACCTCTAAGCCTATAACCGGTTGATATTGCATGGGCCGCAAAGGTAGCCCAAACAAATAAAGCAGCCATCAACTTATGATAGGGGTTTCTACTCAAAATTAGCAGGAATGAGGGCTTTGACTGTTTTTGCGGGCAATATTTAATGATTAAGCCATTTCACAAAAAGGGGAAAGCGCAATGGGAATTTGCCATTGCGCTCCTTCGAAAATGGGGCGGATGTGTGGTTTGTTGTAAGTGGAGTGTGCTACGTTTTATTAAAGACTTGCCGATTTCAATTTCCTCGGTACTTTAATGGTCAGGTTTTCCGTTTTGCCGTCGCGCAAAACTTTTACGGCAACACTTGGTTGCTCCTTTTTGCTGTCGAGGGCCGCTTTCAGTTCATCTACCCCCTTAATTTTTTCACCATCTATTTCGGTAATAATGTCATCTTCTTTTAAGCCGGCTTTAAATGCATTACTTTCATCTTCCACATCGGTAACCCGTACGCCGCGGTTATCTTCGTCATCCTGTATGCTCATACCATATTTAGGCTTACCGGATTCATACAAAAACAGGTTTTTGAACTGATCGCCATCAAATTCAGGCATGCGGGGCATTGTAAATGCAAAGGGTTCTCCATTGGGCCTTGCATACCGGAAATTGTAATCCATATCATTATGAATGGTATAGCTTTCCATATTCTTACCAAGCGTAGCTTTTACTTTCTGTGGTTTACCATCCCTTTTGTAGGTCACGTCTATTACATCCCCAATCTTTTGCTGTGTAATTACCTCACTTAATTGCTCGGGAGAGGTGATGGTTGTTTTATTGATACCGGTAATAATATCACCTTCCTTCAGCCCGGCCTTTTCGGCACCACTTGCTTTTGTTACAGCATTTATTTTAATTCCTCCATCCGTTTTTTCGGTGGTTACACCAAGCAGGGGGCGGCTGCTGTTGGTGGTAATGGTCATATTCCGGCTTTTTCCGGGAACACGGGCAATATTTCCATTTATAACAATATCATCGTCAATCACAATTTTGCCTTTCCCTTCAAATTCATCGGCGGGTTTTCCATTAATGGTCACATTGTCGCCATCAATTACAATCACCATTTTTTCCTTTTTTGTTCCTTCTTTTTTTTCAATGGTAATCTCTTTCTTTTCAACTTTTTTTTCTGCTTTGGGGGCTGTTTGTGCGTAGCTGCCTGTAAAAAGCATAAAAGCGGCCGCAGCAAGGTAAAATTTAAGTGTTTTCATAACTAAGAAATTTTTCGTAGGTCAAAAGTAAGGGGATTTTTCTAACTACGAATAAATTCGGAGATGTTAAATTTTTGGCAATGAGTTCGCTGTATATTCAGGGCATACCTTTCAGGTACAATCGGAATAGCAAAATACATGGATGATTGATTCCTTGTTTTAGGAAAAACCGGGAACAATGATCCGCAACAATGATTGCGTAATTGAACCCGGGTTAGTACGACCTCGAAATATAACTCTCGAGGTGGCTGATGGTAGCCTCATGTCCGCTGATGGTAGCCCTTACAACGTCCGTCATACTTATAAGGCCGCAAAGGTTTTCACCATCATACACCGGTATATATCTTACGTTCCGGCTGTTCATAAGTGCCATGCATTGGTCTATACTGTCATTGGGAGATACCGAGGGTAAATCGGTACTCATGATTTCCGAAACCGGGGTATCGGAGGAGCTTTTTCCAAGCAGTACAACTTTACGCGAATAGTCGCGCTCGGTCATTACACCTTTAAACACGCCATTTTCCATAACGGCAATAGAACCGTAATTTTTTTGTGCCATGGTTCTGAG
>Ga0209097_10001620_pt1 | contig 19069 bp, 13 predicted proteins | sample AD_UKC052_MetaG_FD_184419 | JGI IMG/M metagenome (GOLD analysis project Ga0209097, IMG submission 184419) | Active sludge microbial communities of municipal wastewater-treating anaerobic digesters from USA - AD_UKC052_MetaG (SPAdes) (version 2) | ecosystem: Engineered > Bioreactor > Anaerobic >... | reverse complement strand
CGGCAGCAAGCGTAGAAAATAGTTGTGTTAATCCGCGAAGTGGCTCCAGTCCGCTAACGGGGCGGCCTTATCCCGATCGTCAGGGATCGCTGTCGGACGAGCTCAGTTGGGTGCGTGCCTTTAGTGATGACACCTACCTTTGGTACCGAGAAATTCCGAACATCAGCTCGGCAGGATACGCTTCCGGCGCGAGCTATTTCGCGCCGCTGAAGTCGCCCGCTGTGAGCTTTTCGGGTTTAGCGAAAGACAAAACGGGGTTTCACTACTCGCTCGCAACGTCCGAACTCGAAAGCACCAATGCGGGCATCGTTTATGGGTACGGAATCACGTGGTCAATGATCCGAAATACCCCTCCGAGACAGCTTCTCGTCGCGGTTGTCGATCCTGGCTCGCCTGCCGATTTAGCTGGGGTCAAACGCGGTGACAGCGTCTTGCGAGTCGACGGCGTGGATCTGGTGAATACGAACACCCAGTCGGGCATAAACACACTTAACGCCGGTCTTTTCCCATCCGTACTTGGCGAATCGCACGTGCTCGTACTGGCGCCCGCAGGCGGCGGCGCCAACAAAACCGTCACGCTGACGTCCGCGCAACTTTCGCTTCAGGCGGTGCCCGTCAGCGGCGTTATCAACACGCCGACGGGAAAGGTGGGATACATCGCCTTCACTACCTTTAACTCTTTCGCCGCCGAGGGAGCGATAGCAGGCGCCATCACTGGTCTGCGAAACGCTGGCGTGAATGACTTGGTGCTCGACCTTCGCTACAACGGTGGTGGCTATCTCTACATTGCATCGCAGCTGGGCTACATGATCGCTGGCTCTAGCCGCACGGCAGGCAAGGTTTTCGAGCGCTCAAAGACCAACGACAAGAAGCCATTCGGTCCCGACGAGGACACGCCGTTCTACAACGGAGGCTCTGGGTATCCCGGCGGCGTCGCCGCAGGCCAAGCCTTGCCCACCTTGAATCTTCCACGCGTGTTCGTATTGACAAGCGGCAATAGTTGCTCCGCCTCCGAAGCGTTCATTAACGCGCTACGCGGCATTGATGCGCAGGTGATCCTGATCGGCAGTAAGGCGACATGCGGCAAGCCATTCGGCTTCTACGGCACGGACAATTGCGGCACGGCTTACTTCACGATTCAATTCACCGGCGCCAACGCGAAGGGCGAAGGTGACTACGTTGACGGTTTCGCGCCAACTTGTACCGTCGCAGACGACTTGACGCGTCAGCTGGGCGATCCGGCCGAAGGGCAACTCGCCGCGGCGCTGGCTTATAGAGCCAATGGTTCGTGCAGCCCGCAAGCGAAATCTTCCGTTGTCGCTGCGCCCACTAGCGTCGGTGGGTTGGCGATCGGAGATGCGCGTATGATCGGTCGCAGCAACAAACTGGGAAATCCGGCAGGCATATCGCCATCGAGCGGACAGCCCATCACAGAGCGCCCACCCACCGAACTGGGCGATCAACAAAGCGCTCTGCAGTGATGCGTGACGGCGCTGGTAACGTCAACTAGGTACTGATTTCAGGCGCAGCCCCGCAGTCTGGAACAACGCAAACTTCTAGCGAAAACGCCGACTAATTTCAGTCGGCGTTTTTGTTTTATGGACGCGCAAATTTGACGTAAGAAAAATGCGCTCCCACTGCGTTAAATCACGTTCCAAGGTGCTTCAACACGCCTATACTGACGACGCACAGTTCGACATCATTTCGCATGCGAACTCAGCGAAAAGTGGTCGATCTGTTCCTATGAAATGTGCGACGCTAGCGACTCCTGTTGGCCGAAAGTCCTACGGTGGTTGCGAGCGGATTTCTACCTGTCTCTGGAGACCCAACTTGAACAAAACGCGACACCCCGCCTTGGCGCTCACACTCGTGAGCACGGCATTAACACTTTCCGCCTGCGGCTCCGATAGCAGCGTTGTGGTGAACTTAGCCCCCTCTTTTGTCGCGGGCACCACGCTGCGCACCACTTACGACGGATCAACGGATGATTTGCTGACCGCTGGGCTCGGCAAATCAGGGCTGCAAAGTGCTGTCGCTCCGGCCATCGCAGAGCCACTCAACCCGACCGCCGGTGAGCTGCGTCGTCTTGCGATTTACAACAATTACCGTGCGTTGGTCGACATCACTACCAACGGTGGGTATGGCGTACTGTACGGACCAAATGTAGATGCCAATGGCGTCGCTGGCGCTGGAGAGGGCAAGATCGCGGGCGTGGAATACACAGCCTACGCCGACGACGGCACGGGCAAGCAGCGCGTGGCGATGGTCGTGCAGATTCCCGCGACGCTAAACAAAGACGCACCTTGCGTCGTTACTGGTCCATCGTCCGGGTCGCGCGGCGTCTACGGCGCGGTCGCGACCGCCGGTGAATGGGCCCTCAAGAAAGGTTGTGCCGTCGCGTACACCGACAAAGGCACAGGAAACGCTGCGCATGACCTGGCCAGTGGCACAGTATTTGACCTCCGAGGCATGCCGACCACAGTCGCAGCCAACGGGCAGTTCGTTGCTGCAGTACCGCCGGGCACGGTTGCGAACAATCGCGTGGCCTTCAAGCATGCACACTCGCAACAAAACCCCGAGAAAGACTGGGGCAAGTTCACGTTGCAGGCCGCCAAATTTGCGCTGTTTGCGTTGAATGAAGAATACGGAACCGTCGTGAACGGCGTAAAAACCGTGCGCTACACGGCAGAGAACACGCTCGTTATTGCGTCGAGTGTGTCCAACGGTGGCGGCGCGTCGCTGCAAGCGGCAGAACTGGATAACGAAGGCATCATTGACGGCGTGGCCGTCGGCGAGCCTCAAATCCAACCGGACGGCAGCGGCGGCGCCACGGTTAAATTTGGCAGCAACACCGTGACCAACGGCGGCAAGAGCCTGATGGATTACACCGCACAGGCGATGCTGTATCAACCATGCGCCGCGCTCTCTTCTTCGCTCGCAGCGGCTCCGGGTGCGGCATTCGTGAATGCCGTGGCGGCAACCGGTCGTTGTTCATCTTTGGCGGCGAAAGGCTTGCTAAGCGCGACCACGACAGCGGCACAAGCCGATGAGGCGTTAGCAAAAATTCGCGCGGCCGGATGGTTGCCCGAATCCGACCTATTGCTAGCCTCGCACTTCGCGTTCGCCGTGCCCGCCATCGCTGTGACCTACGTCAACACCTACGCACAAGCCAACGTCGCCGACAACATTTGCGGCTACGGTTTCGCAGCAACAGCGGCCGATTTCAAACCTACCGCGATCACGCCAGCAGCTTTTGCGCGATTGTTTGGAACGGGTAACGGAATCCCCGCCACTAGCGGCATCAACATCGTGAATTTCAACAACCCAACGGGTGCGATCCTCGAAGGTGCGGGCTCGGCCTCGGCGGGACCTGCGTTCGATTACAACCTTGACGGCGCGCGCTGCATCGCGGGGAAATTGACTGATGCAACCGTAGCAGCAAGCATTAAGGCGGTTCAGCGCCCAGGAAAACTGCAAGGCAAACCGACCATCATCGTGCACGGCCGCAACGATGCGCTGGTGCCGGTCAATCACTCGTCGCGACCTTACGTTGCGCAGGCAAAAGCGGCCGACGCAAACAACAAAGTGTCGTACATCGAAGTCACCAACGCGCAGCACTTCGATGCATTCATCGGCAATGCGCTGCTCGCAGGCTACGACACACGCTACATCCCGTTGCATGTGTACTTCAACCGAGCGATGGATGCAATGTATGACCATCTGAAAACGGGTAAGGCACTTCCACCCTCGCAGGTCGTGCGCACAGCGCCACGTGGCGGCACACCCGGTGCGGCACCCGCCATCGGGGCCTCAAACGTGCCCGCAATGAGCGCCGCGCCAGCCGCGAGCGAAGCCATCACGTTTAGCAGCGGTACGCTAACGATTCCGCAGTAGTCAAGCAGGAAAGCGTCATAGAGCGGCGGCTTCAAACGTCGCCGCCTTTTTGGTGCATAAACGAGAAATGGCGTAGCCTTCGGCTGCGCCATTTTCATTTCTGAATCTCATGATTGCTTCGCCCTACCCTCACCTGCTTGCCCCGCTTGATCTAGGATTCACGACGCTAAAGAACCGTGTGCTCATGGGGTCGATGCACACCGGGCTTGAAGACAAGGCCGAGCACTTTCCGCGACTCGCTGCGTATTTTGCGGAGCGCGCGCGAGGCGGTGTAGGGCTCATGGTGACGGGCGGATACGCACCAAACATTGAAGGCTGGCTATCACCATTCGGCTCGCGGCTCGCGTCTTCGTCTGCAGCAAAGAAGCATTTGTTGGTGACCAATGCGGTTCATGCAGAAGGCGGAAAAATTGCGCTGCAGATTTTGCACGCCGGTCGCTATGGCTACAGCCCGCTCTCCGTTGCACCGTCGAGACTTAAGTCTCCGATCACACCGTTCACACCCCGCGCGCTGTCCGCGAGTGGCATTGAGCGCCAGATTCGCGGTTTTGTGCGTTGCGCCAAGCTCGCGCGTGAAGGCGGCTACGACGGCGTGGAAATCATGGGCTCTGAAGGCTATTTCATCAACGAATTTTTGGTGAATTACACCAATCGCCGCACCGATGAATGGGGCGGTAGTTACGAAAATCGCATGCGCTTGCCAGTAGAGATTGTGCGCAGAGTACGCGAGGCAGTCGGGCCGGATTTCATTATCATCTTTCGGTTGTCGCTGATCGATCTGGTGCCTGGTGGCAGTACTTGGGATGAGGTGGTTCAGCTCGCCAAGGCGATAGAAAAAGCCGGGGCGACCATCATCAACACTGGCATCGGCTGGCATGAAGCGCGTGTGCCGACGATTGCCACTAGCGTGCCCCGTGCAGCGTGGACGTGGCTGACCAAGAAGCTCAAGCCTGAGCTTGGTATTCCGGTAATCACATCAAACCGCATCAACGTGCCGGAAGTGGCCGAACAAGTCCTCGCCGATGGTTGCGCGGACATGGTGTCGATGGCTCGTCCGTTCTTGGCCGACCCTGAACTTGTGAACAAAGCCGCGGCCGGTCGACGTGACGAAATCAATGTCTGCATCGGTTGCAATCAGGCCTGTCTTGATCACATCTTCGCGCAGAAAATGTCGAGTTGCCTCGTTAATCCACGCGCTTGCAATGAAACTGAATTGATCTACACCCCTTCGCAGCGAAAGCGCCGGTTTGCCGTCGTCGGTGCGGGAGCCGCCGGCATCGCGGCAGCGACGGTGCTTGGGGAGCGTGGGCACGAAGTGCACTTGTATGAGTCCGCAAGCGAAGTGGGGGGTCAGCTCAACATGGCCGCCAGCATTCCGGGCAAAGAAGAGTTCCACGAAATGCTCAAGTACTTCAAGCGAAAGCTTGAGGTCACAGGCGTGCGTGTGCATCTGAACACCCGTGCGGATGCGGCGTCGCTCGCCGCGGGCAAGTACGACGAAGTATTCCTTGCATCGGGCGTCACGCCGCGTGACCCGAAAATTCCGGGCCAAGATCACCCCAAAGTGCTCTCCTATATTGACGTGCTGTCACGCCGCGCCTTCGTTGGCGAGAAAGTGGCCATCATTGGCGCAGGCGGCATCGGCTTTGACGTGGCGGAGTTCCTCGCCAAAGGCGCTCATTCGCCGACGCTGCATCTTGACGAATGGCTCGCTGAGTGGGGCGTCGTAGATCCCGCAACGACACCGGGCGGCGTGACCAAGCCCCGCCCCTCCGCGCCTCTGCGAAAGATTACGTTGCTGCAGCGCAAGGCGGGCAAGCCGGGCGCGGGGCTAGGGAAAACTACGGGGTGGATACACCGCGCAGAGCTCAAAGCCCGCGGCGTCGAGATGCTGGGCGGCGTAAATTACGAGCAGATCAGCGACCAGGGATTGCTCATCAGTTTCGGCGAAAAGCGCGAAAACGCGACATGGCTAGACGTAGACAACATCATTCTCTGCGCGGGGCAATTGCCGCTGCGCGAACTCGCAGAACCGTTAGCAGCGCTTGGCGTGAAAGTGACGTTGCTAGGGGGTGCCGACGAAGCGGGCGAGCTAGACGCGAAGCGTGCGATCAATCAAGCCAGTCGAGTCGCAGCCGCAGCGTAACTTGGCCCCCAAGCGGCGAGCAGAATGCCGCTGATGAGTTTCAAACGCTTTGCGGCGAGCCACAAACGCAACAGTCCTGAATTTCCCTCGCCGTCAAGGGCGACGTCCCCGTAGCAAGCGGCCAAACAAACCCCTAACATGCGACTTTGATCCGCTAAAGATTTCACAAGGAGGCCTCATGAAAACCACTTATTCCCTCGGGCTGGCGACACTTGCTGCCGCCGTGCTCACCGCCTGTAGCGGCGGCGGCGACGTCGCCACCGGCCCCAGCATCGACTTGACTAATGGGCGCGGCACGCTCGTGGCGAACCCGCCCGCGGTGCTCGCTTCGTTCCCCGCTGCCGCGGACTTTGCGGCTGCATTGTCTGCCTCGTCGTCGGGTCGCAGCCTTTTGGCAGTCGCTGGCGCGCCGAAGTGCGGCATCACCTTCCATTACATGGAATACAACACGGTCGGCGGACAGAACGAGGCGACCAACGCCACCGGTGGCATCATGGTGCCGACCGGCACTGACGCTGCCTGCAGCGGTCCGCGCCCGGTGCTCCTCTACAGCCACGGCACGACCGTTGAAAAAGGCTTCAACATGGCGAGCCCGTCGACGAGCGAAGCAGGACTCGTGGCCGCAATGTACGCCGCGCAAGGCTGGATCGTTGTCACGTCGAACTACGCTGGCTACGACGCCTCGCGTTTGTCGTATCACCCGTATTTGAACGGCGAGCAGCAATCCAACGACATGATCGACGCGCTGCGTGCAGCCCGCAAAGCGTTCCCGAAGATCGGCGCCAGCGACTCCGGCAAATTGTTCCTGTCGGGCTACTCGCAAGGCGGCTACGTTTCGATGGCAACGCACAAAGCGATGCAGAACAACTATGCGAGCGAATTTAAAGTCACCGCCTCGGGCAACATGTCCGGTCCGTACTCGTTGGTGAAGACCTTCCAGACCGTCTTTGCTGGCGGCGTCAACGCAGGCGGCACAGTGTTTACGCCGATGATCCTCACAAGCTGGCAGAAGGCCTACGGCAACATCTACACGTCGCCGTCAGACGTGTACGAAGCCGCCTACGCAACGGGAATCGAGACGCTGCTGCCGGGCACGCTCACGTTTAACCAGCTCTTCACCACAGGCAAACTACCTACCAAACTGTTCGCTTCCGGCGCGCTCGTCACTGGCGACCCGTCGTTGGATGCACTGTTCGCCGCTGGCGTAGGCACACCGAACCTGATCAAACAAAGCTGGCGTCAATCTGTTTTAGGCAACCCGGCGCATCCTGCGTGGGTGGCTGCTGCTAAGAACGATCTTCTGAGCTGGACTCCAACCCGCCCGGTCGCGATGTGTATGGGCGCGCAAGACCCCACCGTCTTCGCCACCAACACTAGCGACATGGCGACCTACATCGCAAGTAAGGGCGCTGGTTCGCTGATGACCGTGATGAACGTCGAAGACGCGGCAACCGTTGGCCCGACGTTGGCCGGTGCGTTCGCCGCGGCCAAAGCGGCTACCGCAGCAGACCCATCAGCAGGTGCAACGCCAGCCGAGCGCGTGGTCGGCGCGTATCACGGCGGACTCGTTCCACCGTTTTGCAACGTAGCCGTTCGCACGTACTTCCAAGGTGTTTTGGCTGCGGGTCTGTAAACGACAGCGCCTTGTTCGCTACAGCTTTATGTGGCGAACGACAGCTGCTAGGGGCCTTCGGGCCCCTTTTTCATGAACTCAACAATAGGATAAATTGCCTTGAAATGACCGCCAGCTGGTCGTTGGCGCGAAAAAGCTGTTAACGCTTCTTTTCTGGCAAACCACTGACCATCGATACTTTCCACGGTCGGATGCCGACCGCCACACCTACCGTTTGACGCTCCGACGACGGCAGCATGCTGTCGAGTTCGGCAAGTTCATGCACTTCGTCGGCCACCCGTTCAAGCTTGCGGCGCAGCACCGCGAAGCTCGCGGTCGATAGCTCGCGAAACTCGAAGCGAAACGCCCCGCCGACGCGATCAAATTCCGGGCTCAAAAATTCGCCCACCACGGCACGACCGTACGCAGTTTCGATCGGCCCGCGTCGCCGCAACCGCAGGTTGCGCGCCAGCTTCACACGCACCACATCGCCCGCGAGCAAATCCAACACGCCGATAGTGTCGAGCTTTCGCAGCATCGAAAAAACCTGCGGCCGCGTCAGGTCGTATTGCGCCACGATGTCGTCAATCTGCCAGCCGTTGTAGGCCAGATAAAACACACCCAGCAGCACCCGATCCTTCGCCAGCGCCTGCTCTTGTTTGACGCTTAACTGCTCCGCCTTTGAATGCTCGCCTCGCGCAAGTTTCGCCAACTCAAACACGTCAATGTCCAGCGCCGCGCACACCTGCTCCAAGCGCTCCAACGTAAACGTGCCCTGTGAAAACAAGCGCTTCACGCTCGCCTCCGACAACGCGATCTTGCCGGCGAGATCGGCGTAAGTGACACCGCGGGTCTTGAGAACTCGCTTCAGCGTTGAAATTAGAGGACTCATAGCGACGAGTACGGATGAAAGAAGCCTACGGCAAATAGTACCGGCAAATGTTGGAAACACTGGGGACTACGTTTTGTTACAGATGTGATGGGTTGCGTCGTCATCTTGTCGGCTCGACCCGCGTTATGGCATTGACCGAAATGTTTTCGGGTTTGAATCGTCGCCGGGGAGGCGTAGACAAATGGTTGCTGCTGCAGTCAAAGTTGCAAACGGTGTTTCAGCTTTGGAATTGGTTGCTGATGCGGCGCGTGGCGTGCCTATAATCGCGCAACTTCAAAGCGCATTTGCTTCGTCCGGCCTTGGGCTCACGAAGACCAAGAAAGGCCCTACTCTGGCTCAAGCCAAAGAAATCAACGCGTTCCTCGCTTCAGTAGAGCGCCGTGCATTCAAGCACGCAGCTTACGCTGTCCGGGACGACGACCACGCGATGGACATCGTGCAGGACTCGATGATGAAGTTGACCGAGAGCTATTCGGACAAGCCTGCCGCGGAGCTGCCGATGCTGTTCACGCGCATCCTGCAAAACACGATTCTCGATCACTTCCGCCGCACCAAGACGCGCAACCAATACGTCACAAATTTCTCAAGTTTGGGCGGCGCGAACGCGGACGACGATTTTGATCCGCTCGAAATCCTCGAATCGCAAGACAGCGCGATCGGCCACGATCAGCCGCTCGCCGCGCTAGAGCAAGGCGAGGCGATGGGCGCCATTGAAGACGCGTTAGCGAAGCTCCCCGCCCGTCAACGAGAAGCCTTCCTGCTGCGTTACTGGGAGGATATGGATACCGCAGAGACAGCCGCAACAATGGGCTGCTCCGAGGGCAGCGTGAAAACGCATTGCTCGCGCGCTGTCCGCGCGCTGCAAGGCCTCCTCCTCCAGAAAGGGATCACATTATGAAAAAAGAACAAACCCCACTTTCTGATCACGAACTCGACCGTGTGGGTAAAGCCCTGCGTCCCTACCTAGACGCAGGCACCGAAAATATCAAACCCGGCATCGCGTACCGCCTTGCCGAGGCGCGCCGCGCTGCCGTAGCGTCGATGGACACTCAAACCGCGTCTTCTGCCTCTGTGAGTGGCGGTGCGATGGTTTTGGCCGGCGGCTGGCGTAGCCGCGTCACCGATTGGCGCTTCTGGGGCACGGGACTTCTCGTCGCTGGCGTAATCGCGATGTACGGATTTCAGCAATGGAGCGAAGACAACGCCGCGCGGGACGCCGCTGATGTTGACGTTATGCTGCTCGCTGATGACGTCCCGGTAGACGCCCTGCTCGACAAAGGCTTTTCGCATTACCTGCGGGATGATCAATAATTTCTGTACCCCGAACTTTTGGCTGATTCACTTGTGACCACCAGACCGCCCCTTCTTACCCGCCTCAAACCGGCCGCGACCGTCGCAAGACTCGCGGCCATTTTGTTTTTCTCCGCTTCACTCTTGGTCGGCGCGCCCGCGTTTGCGCAAAAGTGGCAAGACCTGAAACCGGATGAACAAAAAGTGTTGGCACCGTTGCAGTCGGACTGGCCAAGCTTGTCCGATGTGCGCAAGAAAAAATGGCGTGAAATCGCTGGCAAATACCCGAAGATGACGCCAGATCAGCAGAAGAAACTGCAAGATCGCATGGTCGGCTGGGCGAAGCTCACGCCCGACGAACGCCGCAAAGCGCGCGACGAATACAACGCGTTGAAACAACTACCGCCTGAAAAGCGAGCCGCCGTTCCGCAGAAGTGGGACGAATACCGCAATCTCCCGCCGGAAAAGCGTGAAGAACTGCGCAAGAAAGCGGCCGAGGCAAAGGCCACGGCACCCGCCGCTAAGCCCAACGCGGCGCCGGCAGCAGCTCCAGCCGCGAAAGCTGCGGCTCCGGCACCCGGCGCAACGACGGCGCCAGCAGAAGTCAAGAAGCCGTAACGCAGCGTTTACGCGCGCGGGCTACGTACAGCTTGTAGGCGACGACTTGGCGTCGCTAACGTGTACAGGGCGCGCGAACAAGCCTGCGCTGACACCCGCGAGCGGCCGGAATTGTTGACGGCGCTCCATTGCTTCACCCAGTCATCAGACTCGCGCCTGCGCCGAGCCGCCCGCTAACATTCCCTTATGTCAGCGAATTTGCCCTCCCCGCCACCGCCCTCCGAAACCACCGCCCCGCTTGCTGGGCTTTGGCGGCGCTTTGGCGCGTTTGTGCATGAGCTGCTGTTTCTGTTGGCCTACTTGTTCATCGTGAGCTTGGTTTTCGCGTCGTTCTCCGGCGAGTCAATGACAGCGGGCAAGCCGCAAATCCTGACCGGCCCCATCGCCGTCTTGCAGCAGGTTTATCTCTTTGTCTCGATCGGCGGATACTTCATGTATTTCTGGATCGAAGGCCGCCGCACCCTGGCATTCAAAACGTGGCACCTGCGGCTTGTCAGCGCGGACGGCCACGCCGTGAGCCTCAAGCAGGCCGTCGTGCGTTATTTGGCAACGTGGATAGGCCCTGCATTGGGTCTCGCGAGTTTCATGGCGCTCGGCACTCGCGCGAGCGCCTGGTGGATCTTCGCTGTGTTCGCCAATTTTCTGTGGGCATTTGCCGATCCCGCGCGCCAGTTCTTGCACGACCGCATCGCTGGCACACGCGTGGTATTTCGCAATTAACAGCTTTATCGCCCTAACGACCATACCGCGGTCGTTTCAACGCGATTTTATTGATTGTTGAGAATTCGCAATTCTCGCCTGTAACGACCACTGGGCAGTCGTTAAAGCCAAAAAGCTGTTGATCTATATTTTTTGATGACGGCTAGAAATCACGACGCGCCAGGTTTTTCGCGCTTCGCGATTTCGCGCTGGGTGACGGCGAGCACTTTCTGCACATACGCGCGCATGGACGCCACGACGTCATCTTCCACTGCTGCAGGCATTTGACGCGTGGAACCCAATAGACGCAACAGCAGCGCTGTATCACCAGGCCGCAAATCGCTTCGCTGCATCGCGTCGAGCGCCCGCTTCCAATGCGCTTCAGCGCGAGTGGTGTCGCGCTCTAGAGCCGCGAGCGTGGCGTCGATTCGCGGGAGCGTGGATTGATCGGGAATCGCAGCGGCGTCTTCACGCAACGCTAGCAAGCGCGAAATTGCCTCGCCCCGAGCGGTATCGACCGTCGCCGGGGACTCCAACAAAACATCAAGCACAGCGCGCTGAACCTGCATTTGCGTCACGTACTGGTTGTACGCCGCGCCACGTGCGCGTTGCAATCTGATCGCGTGTTCGAGCGGCTCCACCGCCTCAGCGTACCGTCCGCGCCCGATGAGCCAAAGCGCTAGCGCTTCGCGCGCATCCGCAGTTTCCTGATCCGCCGTTGCGCCAGCGCGTGATTGCGCACGTGCGATGCCTTCACGAAGCGACGCCTCCACTACGCCGTCCACGCCCGCGGTCGCCTGTGCGATAGCGACGCCGGGCACGTAGAACAAGTGCGGATCAAACGACGCGCCCATCCAACGCTCACCTTGCGCATACACCTCCCGCGAGAGCGCCGCCGCATCGGCGTAAAAGCCCGCCTCAGTGAGGTACAAACAAATCGCCAGCGCGGTCATGTGTTCGCCCAGCGCGCCGCTTTGTGTTTCGGGCAACTCAAGCAACTTCTTCCAACGTTCGCGTGATGCACGCAGGTCGCCCGCCTGTCGCGCGCCGCCTGCGCCCCAGTAGTTCAACAACGTGTGCCATCGGCTTTTCGCGTCGACCGAGGGCGTGATACGCGCGTCGTACTGCTTCCATAGCGCGTGGCGCTTGTAGCCTTCACCGGTGTAGGCGTAGTACTCCGTCTGCATCCAGATGTAGGTGTAGCAATGCGGCACCGGCAACGTGTCGAGGCTCGGACAACGAGCGCGCAAGTCGTCCATGCTTTTCAAGAACTCAGGGAAGCGACGCTGCGTCAGATGCATGTACGTAGCGCGCCCGGCGTTGCGAACAGCCTCGCGCGACGTGCGTCCGAAAACGGCGTCTACACCCGGTTGCGCACGAGTGCGTACCTGAAACGCGTCCTCATGCGCGCCGAGATTGAAGAGACTCTCGCCGATGGCCTCGTAAAGTTCAGACGCCGCGCGCGGCGAGTCGGCAAACTTCGTCGTGACACCGTCCGCAGCGCGTTTGAGCAGCTCGGCATGCGAAAGCACCCCGCCGCCGTCGGTGTAATAGCTCGTCGGCGTGAGCGCCTGAAGCAAGAATTCCGTGGTGCGTCGGTGCATCGCGCTCTCCCGTGCGATGAGCGCTGAAAACACGGTGAGCGACATGACCGCGGACGCGACCAGCGTCACCGCTAAACGATGCCTTCTCACGAAGCGCGTAACTCGATACCATGCGTCATCAGGCTTTGCCGCAATCGGCTCAAAGCCAATGTATCGCTTGAGATCATCTGCGAAGGCTTGCGCGGTGGCGTAGCGCTGCTTCGGGTCTTTGCGCAAGGCTTTGAGAACAATCGTGTCCAAGTCACCGCGCATGCGTCGCGCGGACTTTCCCGTTTCGCTATTGCCGGTTGTTTGCGTGAGCAGCTGTTCGCTGGGCTTTTGCGGGTCTTGCTCGAGGATGGCTTGCTCTAGGTCGCGTCGGGTCGGTCCTTTGGGGTGGTACGGTCTTGTGCCGGTTAAGAGTTCGTAGAGAACCACGCCGAGCGAGTAGACGTCGCTTGCGGTGCCGAGACTGGCGTTGTTGACCTGTTCCGGTGAGGCGTAGTCAAGCGTTAAGGCGCGGCCTGAGAGTTTGGTGAGCTGCGTGGCGTCAATAGCGTTACTGTCTTCGTCATCGAGAAGCTTGGCGATGCCGAAATCGAGAAGGTGCGGCTCTCCTTTGGCGTCAACCAGAATGTTCGACGGCTTGATGTCGCGGTGGATGATGAGTTGGGTGTGTGCATGCGCAACCGCTTCGATGACTTTGGTGAAGAGTTGAACCGTAGCTTCAGGTTTGAGCTTTTTGTCCCTGACGTAACTGGTGATGGGTTGGCCTTGAACGTATTCAATGGCGATATAGGGTTGGCTGCTGTGATTGTGGTTGTCAACACCGGCGTCGTAGAGTCTTGCAATGCCGGGGTGCTCAAGACTGGCGAGGATATTTCGTTCTCGGGCGAACCTTGCGGCGAGTAGCCAGTTGAGGTTTTCTACAAGCGGCATTTTGAGTGCGACTTGACGCGTGTGCTGCCCGTCGGCGCGCTCGGCGAGCCAGACCACACCCATGCCGCCGCGGCCCAGTTCTCTTATCAATCGATATGGGCCGATGCGTTGCCCAGCTGCGCGCTCGGGTGGCGTTAGCGTGCGGCCGAAGGCGGTGTTATGGCCGAACACGGAATCGAACCTAAATGTGTCGTCATCGCCCGCGGCAGAGCGCGCTTTGGACTGTTCGATGGACGCCGACAACGCAGCGTCGCGCATGGCGGCAGGAATCGGCGTCAACACGGCGTGATCGTGCTCACTGACCAATTGCTCGACCATCGCCGTAAACGCTTCGGCGAACGCGCCGCCGCGACGGACGGCTTGCGAACGCAATGCATCGCGCTCGGCCTCGCTCGCGGCGAGCCACCGATCCGCGCATTGGCCCAGCTCGCGCAGATCCGCGTGGCTCAGTTGCATAAGGCGACCTGGTTCGTTGTCCGATCCAATGGATGCGCACCATTTCGAAGACACGCAACGCCGCCCTGATACACCCTCTCCATACCGCCGCACACTCACTATTTGAAATCGCACAGGGAGAACGGCGGCGGCGCGGCAAACGAGACATTTCGTGCGGTTTTATTTTGCGTGGCGTCGCGCGGTTGCGGGCATCGCGGCTCATAACGCGTAGGTTCCGCCGCTCGAGCCACCTCTGGCGTGGCGCGGAGAGCGCATTGAGGCGACAAACACGGCAAACGATACGTCTCTACCATTTCGCCAAAAGTAGCGCGAGCGCAGCGTTCCGCCACCACATTCGGCGCTACTGCGCGCGTCCGTAGCTAGAGCTCAACACCCGCGGTGACGGCAAAGCGCCAGTTGGATATGAGCGCGTTGACGTCGCTATTTGGTGCGGGCAGCATGCCTACAAGAAATTGTGCCGCTTCGAACCGAATGGTTCACAGGCATTTTCATCCTACCAACAGGAGCTCCAGCCTCAGTTAGCGAACGTCCCACTGGCTCAAAGTTGCAAGCATGGCCGATGTCGACAAGGTCTCACCTCCGATGCGGAAGAAATCGAATGACTTACGCGACAGCAATACGCTGCGTCTCGATGTATCGCCCAGTCAACCCATAGCCCAAGGATCAGATATCTACGCAATCGCACATTTCTTGGTTCGTCGCGTCTTCGCGTTCCGGCGTCTCAGGGGAAAACCGTATCCAATTCGCGTCGAGTAGCGACGTGGCGAGGAGGACGGCGTTCACCCACTATCTGCACTTCGGCAAGCGCCGCAGACAGGACGATTAGGCGCTGTACTTTTTCCGTCGCAAGAACGCGAAAATCTGCCGCAGACGTGACCGCATTTGTCAGCCACTCTACGGGGTCACCTTGCATAGTGAGTATTGCCCTCACCATCTTGTTGGATTCAGAGATCAACTTCGCGGCACTCGCCTTTGAGGAATTTTTCAAAGCGTCTTTTGATATGACTTTCGCCGTTTCGGACGCAAAGGTAGCCTTCCCGGTACCCATAACGTTTGTACTGACGCATAAACCCGCCGCCGCGCCTGCGGCAGGCCCGATTGACCCGACCACAGCAACGGTGAGAATGATGTTGAAAATCATGCTGTGGCGCGCCTGCGAACGTGGTCGCGAAACCGAACTCACCACGCGTCCAGCTGCGCCGTGACTCGCGTCCACCCCCCGTTAAGCAAGTACCGCGCCATGCAGAACGAATGAATTGGTGTGACGTTGTCAGGGCACGTTCCGGCAACCAAAACTCTACCGTCGGGTTGCTGCGCGACAGCCTTTACTTTGATGACATCAGGCGGCAGCACTATCGTCACCACCGAACCGGGCAACGGGGAGGCGGCGCCGAATGTTGCGTCGGTTGTTCCCGCTTGACCTGGAATCGCGTGAATGGTTGCGTTGTGGGCTGCTGCAAGCAGCAGTGCGACGAGCGTGGATCGATAGCGTCGTTGGAGATTCGGCGTGAGGATTGCGTTTGAGTGCTGGAACGTGTTCGTAAAATGGGGACGGAGTACCTAAAAGCGTCACCCTATTTCCGCGCCACGACCTCGCCGATATGGCCGCGATAACTCCACGGCAAACCTGCGTTTTTCCAACCGTTCACGTCACGGCGTTCGGCTGCGGATAGGTCGCCCTCGAATCCGTCGACCACCGAGTACACATCGCGGTATCCGGCGTCGTCCAGGGCGTCCGCCGCCCGTGCGCTCCGATCACCCGAGCGGCAGATCAGCACGATGGTCGCATTGCGGTCACGCTGATGAACGCGCAAGTGTTGCGCGACTTGCTCCACGAATTGGGGATTTCGGCTCACCGTGTAGCGACCGCTTTTCGGCTCCCACTGCGAAGCGTCCGTCATGTCTACGAACGGCACATGCGCGTGAACGCCCTCGGCGACACCGACAAAACTAAATTCCGCCCGAGTCCGAACGTCAACGAACAAAACCTCGCGCGATCGCACCAGCGCATGGGCTTCCGACGCAAACAGATACTTGCCGGATCGCGTTTTCTTGTTCGCGGCGATGTCAGTTGCGCCAGTCCGTCCGGTTGCCCTGTCGCCCGGCGCATACTCGCACGAGATGAGCTCGCTGGTGGGCGCATCCGTGAAGCAGAACGTGTCGCCGGGTGCCGCGAACGCGGAACCCGCCAAGCTCAAGACGGCAAACAGCACCGCACCGGGGGAAAAGCGCTTCACGGCCGAGGTGGGCAACGTTGTGGATGACCGAGTTATGAGACGAAAAAAACGCATGAATGGCATGAAAGCGCTCCTGTGAATGAGGGGTACACAGGGAAGAACGAAGGCGCAGAGCGGAATCAGACATTCAGGCACCCGGCATTGACAGCTTTTTTGCGTCAGCGACCGCCAGGTCGCCGTTGAGGCCATATTTTTCTTATAGTCAACACGCCATGCAAATGGCCAGCAAGCCCAAACTGGACGTCGCTTAACGTCAAAAGCTGTTTTCTAGAAAACGTGAACGCATCACCGCAACGCAACTAAGTCGTGCATTCGTACAGCACACCTATCTCGCCGGTTACAGCAAGCCGCAACTGTCACGCAAGAAGCTAGATACATCCACAGGCGAACGGCGCGGCGCATTGGCGCTGAACGCGTTGTCCGTCAGCGCTACTCCGGTCACACCAAGCGCAGCACGCGCCATCATCACCGTATCCGTGGTGGCCAACACCGTTCCGTCGCCATCGACGTCGAGGCTGCATTTCACAACGCCGATAGGAGTCGTTATCGGCGTTCCCGCACCAAAAGGCGCACTGCCGCGCTGGCCGAGCGTATTGTCGCCCCAGCAGCTGATTGCGCCTGCCATGCTAATCGTGCAGGCGTGGTTCAGGCCCGCCGCCATGGTCGCCACACCGCTACTTTGGCCGGTCACTGCCAGTGGTGAGCCGCTGTTGCCAGTGGGTTGCCCCGCGTTGCCCAACTGCCCTTGATTGTTGAGCCCCCAGCAAAACGCCTGACCGCTCACCACCGCGCAGTTGCCTGCGTTGGCGGCATAAATCTTGGTGGGCCGAAACGACACCCCGAAGTAATACGGTGATGTTCTGACGGAAGAACTTATGACGCCATCACCGACTTGCCCGAAACCGCGATCACCCCAACACCAGGCGTCGCCGGTCGTGCCATTGGCCGCGCACACATGCGAGCCGCCGGCAGTGACCATCGTCGCGTTGGTGATGCCTGTCGCCGCCGCTGCTGGCACGTTGCTACTGAGCACGGTGGTACCGTTGCCAAACTGACCGCTGATGCCGCTGCCCCAGCAGCGCACCGTGCCGCCGGTCACCGCACACGCAAAGTACGAACCTGCTGCCAGATGGGTGACGCCGGTCAATCCCGAAACAGTCGCCGGCGCGAATACTTGCGGGCTGGCGGAGCCACTGCCCACCTGCCCTGCGGAATTGCCGCCCCAACAACGCACGGTGCTTGCATTCGATATTTGATTAAACATTTGCGCGCAGCTGAAGTCCGCACCTACCGCGACCGCGACCGCCTGATTGCTCACCGTGGTAAGACCGATGACCGCCACCGGCAGCGGACTTGAATTCGTCGTGCCATTTCCAAGTTGGCCGTCGCTGCCGTCGCCCCAACACTTCACCACGCCCTGCGCCAACGCGCAGGTGTGAACCCGCCCCGCTGAAACAGAGGTCACGCCAGTCAACCCCGGCACAACGACCGGAATCGCCGAGTTGGTGGTCGTGCCATCTCCCAGCTGCCCAGCCGCGTTGGTCCCCCAGCAATGCAGACCGCCACTGCCATAAATCGCGCAGGTGTGATTGAACGAACTAGCCGCCTGCGTATAGGTTTCCCCCTGCGCGGCGGGGGCGATGAGCCAGGCAACACAAAAAAAGCTGGTGGCGAAAAATGATGAATGACGATGCACGCGCGCGCTCCGGTGATGGCGATTAGACGGAAGAACGCAAGTCTGACCGGAAAACGGACATTGCGCGAAACTTTGTTTTAGATCAACCAGGAGGTAGGTCGAAATGCAGACTTGCGCTGACCCGCGGCACGCGTTCGCCAGATCGGCAACGTCACGATAGGTCCGTACGGGTTCCCGCTAACAGGTACCGCATCAAATTAGCCCGCGGTCGCCAAACAAAGTCCCAAAGGCGCGATTCGCCCCCTAGCGCTATCAACAGCCCGCGGAAGCAATAGTCGCCGCGCGAAACGCTGCCTCCCAAATAGCACCCGACTGCAACGGCGCGGCATCAAGCACTCTCGATTGCGCTTTGATGATGCGCTTGCCTTCATCACAGTTACCCACCACCGCCTGCGCAGCGGCTTGCCACAACCTAGCCTCAACAAAACGGGGGCGTTGAGTATCAACTTGGTCGACAACCGCGTCGTTAATTCGAGCGAGGCGACGAGCGGCGTCAGAGGCGCGGCCGTGATTTAGATCAACTCGAGCCAAGGCAACATGCGCGGGCAAGACAAGCGCACTGTCACGATAACTCGCTTCGTCAACAGCATTGACCGCGACGACGAATACATCGTGCGGACACGAAGCGTCGTCTCTGCGCTCATCGCAGATCAGCGCCAAAAGCGCTAACCCGTTTCGTCGTAAATGCGGCGGAAACCCATCGCCCAGTAATTTCAAACCGTCACTGAGAAGCCGCGATGCGTCCTGCATTCTTCCTTCACGAAACGCCAATTCGCCGTACGTAAGCGTCGCAGTGGCGCTCCAAGCAGGCACGCCTTTGCGCGAAAGTATCGGCGCGGCGAAATCGAGGTGTCTCCGCGTAGAAATGAAGTCCCCCTCTTCGAGCGCTAGCCCTGCAAGCATACGATTGACTAAAGCGTCATCTTCACTTCCAGATCCGGCGGTTTGCAGCGTAAATTGCTGCGCAAGCGCGCACATCTGGTGAGCACTATGCGCAGCTTGGGTGA
>Ga0209097_10001612_pt1 | contig 19131 bp, 23 predicted proteins | sample AD_UKC052_MetaG_FD_184419 | JGI IMG/M metagenome (GOLD analysis project Ga0209097, IMG submission 184419) | Active sludge microbial communities of municipal wastewater-treating anaerobic digesters from USA - AD_UKC052_MetaG (SPAdes) (version 2) | ecosystem: Engineered > Bioreactor > Anaerobic >... | reverse complement strand
GCCACCAGCAGCGAGGTGGCCGCCAGCAGCGCCACGCCCAGCAGCGCGGGCGCGCCCTCGGGCACCAGGCGCAGCGTCAGCACGGTGACGGCAGCCAGCGGGAAGCTCAGGCTCCAGTGCGCCATGCTGAAGGGCTGGTCGGCGATGCGCCGCAGCAGGGTGGCAACCCAGGCCAGGGTGAACAGCGCCACGCCCCACAGGGCCCAGGCCACGGCCAGCGGCGCGCCGAAGCGCAGCAGCGCCAGGCCCACCACCGCGGGAGGTGCCACCAGGATGAAGCTGGCCGGCAGCAGCCGTTCCGGCCACAGCCCCTGCTGGGCAATGCGCACCAGCAGCAGCACCAGCACCACCGGCCAGAACAGCAGGCCCACGCCGAACTGCGCCGCCGACCAGGCCGCCTGCCCCAGCGGCACGCCGGCCAGCGGCACCAGCACGTTGCCGACGATGGGAATGAACAGGGCCGGCGTCAGCGTGGCCCAGGGCAGGCCGCCGCTGGCCCCGGCGCGCCACCAGCGCGCCATGATCCACACGGTGGTGCCCAGCTGCGCCGCCGCGCCCAGCGCCCACAGCGCCACCAGCCAGGGCCCGGTGAGCCCGGCCGCCACGGCCGCGGTCACCAGCAGGATCAACGACACCGGCACGGCCGCCACGAACACATGGCGCACCGGGTGCTTCAGGTCGTCGGCCCAGGCCTGCGGGTGCCGCTGCAGGCGCAGCAGGCTGGCAGCGGCCAGCGCCAGGAAGGCCAGCAGCGCCAGGGCGCTGACCACCAGGCCGGCGGCGCCGGCGCCGTCACCCAGCAGGGGCACGGCAGCATGCCAGGCCAGCGACAGCCCGGCCAGCCCCATCACGGTGGCAAACCAGCCGGGGGCCAGGTGTTTCAGGGGAGCGGGGTCGGTGGCCATGATGGGGTTGGGGTGCAGGGTCAGCGGGGCAGCACGAAGGTGGACTTCTCGCGCAGCGTGTGGGTGCCATCGTCTCCGGTGGCCGCGCGCTCGATCTGGAAGTGCACCACATGCGCACCGGCCGGCGTGCTGGCGGCTGTCTGCGGCGGCACACGCAGCGTCACCGACACCCAGTGGGCCTCGGTGGGCGCCACCGTCACCGGGCGCGGGTCGACCAGGCGCAGGCCGGGCAGGCCGTCGGCGCTGATGCGGTACTGCTGTGGCCGCTCGGTGGCATTCATGATCTGCAGGCGGTAGAGGTTCTCCACCTCGCCGTCGTCCACCTGGCGGGCCAGGGCGGCGCGGTCGCGCACCACGTCCACCTTGAACGGCGCGCGCAGGGCGATGCTGGTGCCCAGCGCGGCCACGATCAGCAGCAGCACCACGCTGTAGACGATGACCCGCGGCCGGAAGATGCGGCGCAGGCGCTGGCTGCGCGTCAGGTGCTGGGCCAGGCCGTTCTGCGTGTCGTAGCGCACCAGGCCCGGCGCGTAGTTCATCTTCTTCATCACGTCGTCGCACACGTCGATGCAGGCGGCGCAGCCGATGCATTCGTACTGCAGGCCCTTGCGGATGTCGATGCCGGTGGGGCACACCTGCACGCACAGGCCGCAGTCGATGCACGAGCCCAGGCCCAGCTGGGCCGGGTCGGCCTTCTTCGAGCGCGAGCCGCGCGGCTCGCCACGCTCGGTGTCGTAGGTGATGATCAGCGTGTCCTTGTCCAGCATGGCGCTCTGGAAGCGCGCATACGGGCACATGTACTTGCACACCTGCTCGCGCAGGAAGCCGGCGTTGCCGTAGGTGGCCAGGCTGTAGAACAGCACCCAGAAGGTCTCCCACGGGCCGAGCCCCAGGCCGGCCACGCTGGCGCCCAGCGTGCGGATCGGCGTGAAGTAGCCGACGAAGCTGAAGCCGGTCCACAGCGCGATGGCCACCCAGGCCGCGTGCTTGCCGCCGCTGCGCCACAGGCGCTGGGCGTTCCAGCCGCTGGCGTCGAGCTTCATGCGTGCGGCGCGGTCGCCTTCGAACTTGCGCTCCACCCACATGAACATCTCGGTGTAGACCGTCTGCGGGCAGGCATAGCCGCACCACAGCCGGCCGGCCACCGCAGTGAACAGGAACAGCGCATAGGCCGCGATGATCAGCAGCGCGGTGAGGTAGATGAAGTCCTGCGGGTACAGCACCAGCGGGCCGATGTAGAAGCGCCGCGTGCCCAGGTCGAACAGCACCGCCTGGCGGTCGTTCCACTGCAGCCAGGGCGTCAGGTAGAAGGCGATCTGGGTGATCCACACCAGCGCCCAGCGCCAGTTGACGAAGCGGCCGGTGACCGAGCGCGGGTAGATCTTCTTCTGCGCCTGGTACAGCGAGACGATCTGCACCGCGGCATCGCCATCGGCGGCCAGCGCGGCAGCGGGTTGGCCCGGGGCGGGGGAACGGGGTCGGTCCATGGCGGAAGCCTTGTCTCCTTGGCGTGGATCGGTCGGCACCACACGGCCGCGCATCCGCGCCATGCCCATCCCCTGCAAAAGCCTTGCCAGCGCGCCGGGGGTGGCGGCGGCAGGCCGTGGCCGGGGGCGTGCCCCGCTGGGGCGCCAGCATCCAGCGGTTGGCACTGCCAGCACTGCCAGAAACAACTGCCAAGGGGAGCTGCCAGGCCACTGCCATGTCACCCTGCCCTGCCGTGCGGCCGACCTGGGCCAGCCCTGCCAGGGGCGCCGGCCCGGTGGCGCCAACGCCCCGGCGGGACGTGCAGCGTCAGCGGTGGACGGCGCGGGTCAGGCGGTCGGCCACCGGCACGGTGTCGTCGCCGTCGAGCTCCATCGCCACCTGGGTGCAGACGGCGCGGCACAGCGTGGCAACGCGTTCGCTCTGCAGACGGTAGAAGATCTGCGTGCCCTCGCGCCGCTTGCCCAGCACGCCGGCACGGTACAGCGTGGACAGGTGCTGCGACATGTTGGGCTGGGTGGTGTCGATCTGGTCGAGCAGCTCGGACACGTTGCGCTCGCCGTTGCACACGGCGCTGATGATCTTCAGCCGCACGGGCGTGGACAGCAGGCCGAACAGCTCGGCTGCGGACTCGAACACCTGATCGTCCTCGCGCTTGTCGGCCACCTTCTGGTCCCCGCTCGATATTATGCGGATCAGTATATCAATACGCGCCGATGATGACGCGGACCTGACTACTTGAATCGGTAGTGGTCGCGGTTGAGCACCGCCGAGACGGCGGTGACTTCGTCCGGAAACAGCGTGAGGTTCAGTTCGAGGTTGCACTGCTCGACCATGCCGCGCAGTGCAGCAGGGGAGTTGATGCGCCCCTGCGGCCGGTAGATGGCCGATCCGTCGCCGCCCACCTTGCGGGTGTGGCACTCGGCGCAGCGGTGCTCGCGCACCAGGCGCTCGCCCAGGGGCAGGTCAGCGCCCTGGTAGAGCGCCGCCGCGGTCTGCGCCGACGTGGCTGCGGCCAGCAGCAGGCTGCCAGCCACCCCGCCAACGGCGCGCCACATCACTTGGCGCCGCCCAGGACCCAGACGGCCAGGGTGTTCAGGTCGGCATCGCTCAGGGCCGGCTGCGCGGGCATCGGCACCGGGCCCCACTTGCCGGTGCCGCCCTGGCGGATGCTGGCGGCCAGGGTGGCGGCGGCGTCCTTCTGGCCGGCGTACTTCTTGGCCACGTCCTGGTAGGACGGGCCCACCAGCTTCTTGTCGACCGCATGGCAGGCGGTGCAGGCGTTCTTCTGGGCCAGGGCGAGATTGGCCAGGGCGGGCAGGCTGGCAGCGGCCAGAACCAGCGCAGCGGCCGTGGTGCGGACAACGTTCACAGGCGAGACTCCTTGCGAGGGTGGCGTGGTTGAATCACTTGATAATTGATCAATGATATTCGCGTGACCCTCCACCCCGAGCCGGGGAAATCCCGAGGTGGCCCGGCGGCTGTGTGGCGCGACGCCACAATCCACGCATGAGCGAGTCTGACCTGCAGGCCCTGACCACCACCGTGCTGTGGAGCGCCTTTGCCTTGTCGGTGCTGTTTGGCGCGCTGGCGCAGCGCACCCATTTCTGCACCATGGGGGCCATCGCCGACATCGTCAACATGGGCGACTGGTCGCGCATGCGCATGTGGGTGCTGGCCATTGCGGTGGCGGTGCTGGGCTTCAACGGCATGGTGGGCGCCGGCTGGATCGAGGCGCGCCACAGCGTCTATGCCGGCCCGCAGCTGCTGTGGCTGTCGTCGCTGGTGGGGGGGCTGCTGTTCGGCTTCGGCATGGTGCTGGCCTCGGGTTGCGGCAGCAAGAGCCTGGTGCGCCTGGGTGGGGGCAACCTGAAGGCTGGCGTGGTTCTGCTGGTGCTGGGCGCCACCGGCTTCGCCACCCTGAAGGGCGTGACAGCCGTGCTGCGCGTCGGCACGGTGGACAGGGTGCATGTGCCCGTGCTGCCGGGGCAGGACCTGCCGACCCTGCTGGCCGCCTGGCTGGGTGCACCCGTGCCGCTGGTGGCAGCCAGCGTGGGGCTGGCCGTGGGGCTGGCCCTGCTGGCCTGGGTGCTGCGCCGGCCGGAAGGGCGCACGGCCGAGGTGTGGCTGGGCGGCGCAGGCATCGGTGCGGTGGTGGTGGGCATGTGGTGGGTGTCAGGCCGGCTGGGCTTCGTGCCCGAGCACCCGGTGACACTGGAGCCCAGCTTCCTGGCCACCAATTCGCGCCGCATGGAGGCGCTGAGCATGGTGGCGCCGGTGGGCTATGCGCTGGACTGGCTGCTGTACTTCAGCGACACCTCCAAGCTGCTGACCACCGGCATCGTCAGCGTGTTCGGCGTGCTGGCGGGGTCGGCCGCGATGGCGCTGGCCACCCGCAGCTTCCGCTGGGAAGGCTTCGCCAATGTCGAGGACACCGCCAACCACCTGGTGGGCGCGGCGCTGATGGGTGTGGGCGGTGTCACGGCCGTGGGCTGCACCGTGGGCCAGGGCCTGTCGGGTATCTCGACGCTGGCCCTGGGCAGCATGCTGGCGCTGGCCGGCATCATGGCCGGCGGCGTGGCGGCGTTGCGCTACCAGGCCTGGCGGCTCGACCGCATGGTCTGACTCAGGCCGTGCGCTGCAACTGCCGCGCCAGGCCCAGCACATCGTCGGCTGCCATCTCGCCCGGGATGGCCTGCAGCAGCCGGCCCTGCCGGTCGATCAGGCAAGTCATCGGGATCACCCGGCGGGCGGTGAACCGCGCGCGCAGGCTGCCGTCGTCCAGCGCCACCGGAAAGCTCCAGCCCTGCCGGGCCATGGTCTGGCGCACGGCGTCGGCATCGCGGTCGAGCGCGATGCCCAGCACCCGCAGCTGGCCGCGGCTGGCGCGGTGCAGCGCCTCCACATGGGCGTTGTGGCGCTTGCAGAATGCGCACCAGGTGGCCCAGAACACCACCACGGCCGGCTGTTCGCGCCAGGATGCCGGGCTCAGGCTGCGGCCGTCCAGCAACTGGATGACCGGCCAGTCGACCGCCTGCGGCGCCTGCGCCGAAGCCAGCGCCGGCCACAGCAGGGCGCTGCCCGTCAGCAGCAGCTGGCGCCGCAACCGCACGGGGCAGGGGCCGGGCATGTCAGGGAAACTGCTCAATTCGCATGCACAAATATAAGCGCAGAATTGATTGGTGCCAAGGCGCCGGTGCACCCGGCACACTGGCGGATCCGCACGAGCACTGGAGACACACCGATGACACTTTGGATGACGGGCGTGGCATGCGCCCTGGCGCTGGCGCCACAGCTTTCGCTGGCGCAGGACGTGCATTTGGCGCGCAACCTGGCCGCCACCTGCGCCAACTGCCATGGCACCAATGGCCAGGCGCGTGGCGACATGAAGCCCCTGGCCGGTGTCTCTGCCGAGAAGATCATCGCCGCCCTGGCCGACTACAAGAGCGGTGCCCAGCCCGCGACGATCATGCACCAGATCGCCAAGGGCTACACCGATGAGCAGATCAAGCTGGTGGCGGCCTACTTCGCCGCTCAGCCCGCCAAGAAGTGAGGTGATGCGATGACGATCCAACACACGCAAGACATGCAGCCCGCACGCCGGCGCCTGCTGCTGGCCGGCGCCGCCCTGGGTGGCCTGGGCCTGGCCGGCTGCGCCACCACGGCCAGCGGGCCGTCGATCGGCCGGGTGGTGGTGGTGGGCGGCGGCTTCGGCGGCACCACCGCGGCGCGCTACCTGCGCATGTGGGGCGGCAACGTCGACGTGACGCTGGTCGAGCGCAATGCCAGCTTCGTGTCGTGCCCGATCTCCAACCTGGTGGTCGGCGGCTTCAAGGGCATGGCCGACATTTCCCGCTCCTACGACGGCCTCAGCGCCATGGGCGTGAAGGTGGTGCAGGGCGACGTCGTGGGCATCGACGCGGCTGGCAAGAAGGTGCGGCTCGCCGGCGGCCAGGAACTTGCCTATGACCGGCTGATCCTCTCGCCCGGCATCGACTTCATGAACGAACAGGTCGGCGGCCTGGCCGCTGCGCTGGACAGCGGCCGCATCGTGCACAGCTGGAAGGCCGGACCGCAGACGGTGGCCCTGCGCAAGCAGCTCACCGACATGGCCGATGGCGGCGTGTATGCCATCTCCATCCCCAAGGTGCCTTACCGCTGCCCGCCCGGGCCATATGAACGCGCCTGCATGGTGGCCGCCTACTTCAAGCAGGCCAAGCCGCGCAACAAGGTGCTGGTGCTCGACGCCAACCCCGAGGTGCAGAGCAAGAAGGCGCTGTTCGAGCGTGCCTTCGCCCAGCACTACAAGGGCATCCTCGAATACAAGCCCAACGCCGAGCTGAAGGAGGTGTCGGGCAACGTCGCCAAGCTGGAGTTCGAGGACGTGAAGGCCGACGTGCTCAACGTGGTGCCGCCGCAGCGCGCGGCCGACCTGGCCCGCAACGCCGGCCTGGTGAACATCAACAACCGCTGGGTGGGGGTGAACTGGCTGACGATGGAATCGGCGGTGGCGCCCGGCATCCATGTGCTGGGCGACGCCACCTTCTCGGCGCCGCTGATGCCCAAGTCGGGCCACATGGCCAACCAGCATGCCAAGGTGGCGGCGGCGGCGATCATCCAGCTGCTCAAGGGCGAGGCCGTGAGCGCCACGCCGGTGGTGATGAACACCTGCTACAGCTTCGTCACCGCGCGTGACGTGATCCACGTGGCCTCGGTGCACCAGTACGACGCCGCCGACAAGACCTTCAAGACCGTGCCCGGCTCGGGCGGCGTGTCGGCTGCGGCCAACCAGGTGGAAGGCCGCTACGCCCTGTCCTGGGCCGACAACATTTGGCACGACATGCTGGGATAGGCCCACCCCCGTAGCGCCTGCGGCGGCCTGGCAGGCCGCGCTGGCCCAGAGGGCCAGCCCTTCGGCAGGCGCAAACGGCAGGCCGTTTGTGTCCAGCCTCAGCCCTCTCAAGGGGGCAACGCCAGCAGCCCGCCAAAGCCGGTTCTGCGGCGTTCGCTTGGTGAACGCCCTGCTGACCCAGGGCTATTTCAATCCGCTGAGATAGGAGGCCACGGCCTTCAGTTCGAGCTCGGTCAGCTTGCTGGCGATGCCGTGCATCACCGCGTTGTCGTTGGTGCGCTCGCGGGTGTTGAACAGCTTGAGCTGGTTCTCGGTGTACTGCGCATGCTGGCCGGCCAGGCGGGGCAGGCTGTCGGTGCCGTGGGCATCGGCGCCATGGCAGGTGGCGCAGGCTGCCACGCCCGAATACGGGTTGCCGCGTGCGTAGATGAAGCGGCCCATCTGGGCCAGTTCCGGGTCGGCCACCGCATGGCCGATGGTGGGCCGGCTGGCAAAGTAGGCCCCCAGGGCCTGGAAGTCGGCCGGCGTCAGGTCTTCGACCATCGGCTTCATCGTGGTGCTCTTGCGCTTGCCTGAGTGGTAGTCGGCCAGCTGGCGGGCCACGTAGGTGGCGTTCTGGCCTGCCAGGCGCGGAAACACCGGGCTCGAGCTCTCACCCTCGATACCATGGCAGATGAAGCACTTGCCCTGCACGATTTCCTCGGCGCGCGCCTGGTCGGCCGCCGTCGCCCAGCCCGGAAGCTGCAGCAGCACGGCCAGGGTGGCACCGCGCAGCAGCAGGCGCAGGCGCGCCGGGCGGCATGTGGCACGGGTGGGTGGCGTCTCGGTCGGCATGCGGTGAAGGTCCTGTCTCTGTCAGGTGAAGCGCCCCGAGCCGAAGCTGCGGGAGTGGCTGCTGGGCACGGGCTGGTCCAGCACCTCGACCGGGCGTTGGTCGACGATGCGGTCGGTGATGGTGGCGGCGGCCCACATGGCACACAGCGTGACCCAGGCCGTGGCGGTGAAGATGGCCGCGCCCGACAGGCCGGCGCCCACGGCACAGCCGCCGGCCAGCATGCCGCCGAAGCCCATGCACATGGCGCCCACGATGTAGCGGCGCATGCTGGCACCGCCCTGGAAGCCTTCGAGCTTCAACTCGCCGAACAGCGCCGCCGCCAGGAACGAGCCGATGAACACGCCCGGCACCAGCCCCAGGTCGAAGCTGACCGGCTTGTCGGTGACGAACAGCACCCGGCTCAGCACCTCGGACGACGGCCCGGTGAAGCTGAGCGACTGGATCGGGTGCGGATCAAAGGCGACGGTGGTCATCGCATAGGTGAACCACCAGGCTCCGGCCACGCTGAGGCCCACGCCGATGGCGCCGGCCCAGCCCCAGGGCGGCACCTTCTGGCGCCAAGCCCACACGATGGCGGCCACACCCCAGGCCAGGGCGAACAGCAGCGCACCGCCGTGGCCGATGCCGGTGCGGGCGATCAGGTCACGCGCGCCGCCGCCGTCGATCGTCCACCATTCGGAAATGGCCAGCCGCAGCGGCGACAGCGCGCCGGTCAGCGCCGCCTGCGCGGTGACGGCGAAGATCAGCCCCGACAGCAGCGAGCGCAGGTTGCCCTGCGCCGCCAGCACCAGCAGCCGGCTGGAGCAGCCGCGCGCCAGGATCATGCCGATGCCGAACAGCGCGCCGCCGACCGCCGCGCCCGACAGGCTGCCACGCGCCGCGATCTGCCGTGCGTTGCCGGCGTCGAACCAGCCCGCCCAGGCCAGCGCCTGGGTGACACCCACCGCCGTGGCAAAGGCGAACAGCCACACGGTGAGCTTGCCGCCCATCTGGTTGCGGGCGAACTCGATGACGGCCGAGCGCAGGCAGAAGCGCGAGCGCTGCGCCATGAAGCCGAACACGATGCCGATCCCCACGCCGCCCAGCGCCAGCGTGCCGGTTTCACCGAGACGTTCGATCAGGGGTTCGAGCAGCATGGCGGCGTCCCTGCGGCATCAGCACAGAGTCAGGGCTTGATGTAGGCGTAGCCCTGCTTCTGCAGCTTGGCCAGCCGCACCACGCCCGAGGGCGTGAAGTCGGCTTCCTGGATGAACTGCTCCTTCTTCAGGTTGCGGTTCTTCAGGGTGATCTCGCACACCTCGAACTTCACGCCGCGTGCCGTCAGTGCCGCCACCGTGGCCGCAAACGAACTCTCGTTGCGGTCCTTCATGCCTTCCATCAGGAAGTCGACGCCGAAGGCATGCGTGACCACGGTGATCTTGGCCGTGGGGTCGGTCTCGATGTGGTTACGGATGTTGCGCAGGCCCTTGAGCGCCTGGGAGGACGTGTCGTCGATGTGGTAGACGATGGTGTCCTGCGCCCAGGCCACGGCCGAGGCGATGGACAGCGTGAAGGCGGCCAGCAGGGTCTTCAGGCGCATGGAAGTCTCCGGTGTGGGGTGGTGGTCAGCCGGCCACCATGCCCGGGTTGCCCGCGGGGGTGATCAGCGTGGGGGTGTTGATGCGGCGTGGCTTGACCCGCCCGCCCTGGGCCTTGAGCCAGGTTTCCACATGCTCCCACACCGGCTTCACGCCGGGCAGGCTCTTGGCCTCTTCGGCCACCGGCGCCCAGCCGGCCACCTTGTAGGTCTTGCTGGCCTCCAGCGGCTTGCCGTTCAGGCGCATGTCGGTGATGCGGCTGCCCATCTTCTCGGTCGGGTTCATGGTGTAGGCCAGGCCGCCCACGCGCACCATGTCGCCGCCCTGCTGGTAGTAGGGGTCGGGGTTGAACAGGTTGTCGGCCACGTCCTCGAGCACCGTCTTGATGGTCTCGCCGGTCATCGGGGTCAGCGTGGCATAGGGGTAGGTGATGGCCAGCTGGTCCATCATCAGCTCGCGGGTGATGGTGTCGCCCGGCAGCAGGCTGGTGCCCCAGCGGAAGCCGGGCGAGAAGGCGATCTCGGCGCCCTGCACCTCCATCATCGCGTCGCAGATCAGCTGGTCCCAGCTGCCGTTGAAGTTGCCGCGGCGGTACAGCAGGCCATCGGTGACGGCCAGCTTCTCGGCCAGCTTGGCCTCGTACGGCGCGCGCACCTTGCTGATCAGCGCGGCCATCGCCGCGTCTGGCTGCAGCTGGTTGGCGAACACCGGCAGCAGCCGGTAGCGGAAGTCGGCCAGCTTGCCGCCCTTCACGTCGAAATCCATCACGCCCAGGAACTTGCCGTTGCTGCCGGCGTTGGTGACCAGCGTGGTGCCGCCGGGGTTCTTCACCGGCACGGCCACCGGCACGCCGTCATGCGTGTGGCCGCCGAAGATGGCGTCGACGCCACGCACCCGGCTGGCCATCTTCAGGTCGACGTCCATGCCGTTGTGCGAAACCACGACGACGAGCTGCGCGCCCTTGCCGCGCGCCTCGTCGACCATCTTCTGCATGTTCTCGTCCTGGATGCCGAAGGCCCAGTCGGCGACCATGTAGCGCGGGTTGGCGATGGGGGTGTACGGGAAGGCCTGGCCGATGATGGCCACCTGCACGCCGTTGATGCTGCGCAGCGTGTAGGGCGCGAACACCGGGTCGCCGAAGTCGTTGGTCTTGACGTTCTGGGCCACGAAGTCGATCTTGCCCTTGAAGTCCTTTTCGACGATCTCCTTGACCCGGTCCATGCCGTAGGTGAATTCCCAGTGGCCGGTCATCACGTCCACGCCCAGCAGCTTGCAGGCGTCGACCATGTCCTGCGCGTCGGTCCACAGGCTGGTGGCCGACCCTTGCCAGGTGTCGCCGCCATCGAGCAGCAGTGCGCCGGGCCGGCTGGCCTTCAGCCGCTTGACCAGCGTGGCCAGATGGGCGAAGCCACCCACCTTGCCGTAGCGCCGGGCGGCCTGGTCGAAGTCGAGGTAGGTGTAGGCATGTGCCTGCGCCGTGCCGGGGCGCACGCCGGCGGCCTTCAGCAGGTGCTCACCCACCAGGTGCGGCAGCTGGCCCTGCATGCTGCCGATGCCCAGGTTGACATTGGGCTCGCGGAAGTAGATGGGCAGCAGCTGCGCATGGCAGTCGGTCATGTGCAGCAGCGACACATTGCCGAACGGCGCAATGTCGTAGAGGCCCTGCTCGGCCGTGGCCGCGTCGGCGTTGGCATAGCGGCCCAGCGCCATGCCGGCCACCGAGGCCGACGCCATCACCTGCAGGAACTCGCGCTTGGAAAGATTCATGATTCGGCAACCAGTGATCGATGTCGGGAGAAAGAACCCGCCGGGCGGCGGGCTGGGCGTGCACGTCACTGGTTGACGGGCGACTTCGGATCGAGCAGCAGCGCCATCACGTCGCGGATCTGCTGTTCGTCCAGCAGCTTTGCATGGCCGAAGCGCGGCATGTTCGAGCAGGCGCTGTAGGCCTTGCTGTTCCACAGCTTGCCCCAGGTGTACTGGATGATCGCGGCGGCCGCCGGGTCGTTCAGGTCCTTCACGCCGCGCAGCTTGCCGTAGTTCCACAGGCTGGGGCCGATGGTGCCGAAGGAGATCTCCTTCTTGTCGACCTGGTGGCAGTTGTAGCACTGGGCGCCGTTGGCGCTGGTGGCGGCGCTGCCGTCGGTCCAGGTCATGCCGCGGCCGTTCTGGGCCAGGCGTTCGCCCACCTTCCAGTCGCCGATGTAGTTGCCGCCCTGGGGCCAGCGGATGCTGGCCATGGCCTCGGCCTCGATCTGCTTGGCCACGGCGTCGGGCGGGCTGTCAGCAGACGAGCAGGCCTTCTGGCCCAGGTCCTGGTCCAGCCGGTCCATCTTGGCGATGCCCTGCTCGCGGAACGAGGCGCGGATCATGGCGGCGGCCTGCTGGTCCAGGTCGGCGGGCGACGGCGCAGTGGCGCAGCCCACCAGGGTGACGGCAGCCACCAGGGCGGCGGCGGCGGTGCGGAAGCGGTGTGTCGGTTGCATGTCGGTGCCTTCCTGGTTCAGCGCTTGAGGGCGGGGGCGATGGATTCGGCACCCTTGGCGTTCACGCCCATGTAGACGCCGAGGGCGACGGTCACGTCGGACGCGAAGCCGGGGTACGGAAAGCGCTGCTGGCGGTAGCAGTCGTTCAGGCGGCGCTGCATGCTCCACATCTCGCCGCTGGACACGCGGTAGGCCGGCCAGGCGGCGAAGCCGACGCCGTCACCCGGGTTCTTGGTCAGGTTGGGCAGGTCCTGCAGGCGGATGCGGATGTTGTCCACGCCATGGCAACTGGCGCAGGAGAAGTCCATCGGCCCGCCACGGAAGAAGAACGCGCGCTTGCCCAGTTCATAGAACCGACGCTCTTCCGGGTGGCCCTGGGGCAGCGCCATCTTGGCGCCGCGCGACTCGGCCGAGATCCAGGCCGCCAGCGCCGCCAGCGTGGCTTGCTCGCCCTTGTCGAAGCCGGTCTTGGCAATCTCGGCGGCGTTGAAGCCCTGCAGCGTCTCCATGCAGGTCAGCAGGCGCGATTCGAGATCCTGCACCCGGCCGGTGTCGGCAAAGAAGCGTGGCATCTGCACCCAGGCGCCCTTCACCACACCGGGCCCCAGGCCCAGGTCGCACTGCTGCAGCGTGGCCTTCTTCGGGCCGCGCGGGGTCTTCCAGAGGTTCTCGCCCTTGGCTTCGAACAGTTCGGCGGGGTTGCCGTCTTCCAGCATCTTGCGGTATTCGGCAATGCCGTCGGAGGCGGACTTCTGGGCGTGCGCGGCCATGCAGGCGGCCATTGCCAGCGTGGTGGCGGTCAGGCGGATGGGTGTCATGTCTCCACTTTCATCAGGGTGCTCCATGCGCGCCTCGGCGGGCGCTGGCAGGGCCGTCGGTCAGGACACGGTGGCTTCGTCGGTGCGGGTCTCGCCCTTGTTGTCCTTCCAGGTCACGGCGATCTTGTCGCCGGCCTTGGCACCCTTGACGCTGAACTGCAGGAACGGGTTCTTCGACACCGACGGGCCCCACTGGGCGGTGAGCACCTGCTTGCCGTTGAGTGCGGCGGTGACATCCTGGATGTACCAGGCGGGGATGGTCTTGCCGGCGCTGTCCTTGCGCAGGCCGGTTTCCATCTCGTGGTTCATGAGGACGCGGACGGTGGCCTTGTCGCCAGCCATCTGGGCGCGGATGCGCATCGGATCTGCCATGGTGTTTCTCCTGGAATCTCAAAGGGTTGGGGGGTGTTCGGTAGGGTGGTCCACGGCCTCGCAGAGCTCGGCCGGTTCGCCAGGCACGGACAGTCCTCAGGACTGTCCGTGTCCGGGCTCACCCACCGCACCCGCCGAGGGTGACTTTCACTTCCTTCTGGGCGAACAGCACCTTGCCGTCGCCCATCATGGCCACCGCAAAGACGTTGGACGACTGGCCCATCTTCACGCGGGTGGAGAAGTTGGCCTCGACCGCATCGGTCACGTCGAACATGGCCGACAGCACGGCCGGGTTCTTCTCGACGAGCACCAGCAGGCGCTTCACGCCGGGCAGCGCGCTGGACACGCCCAGCGGCACGACCGCGCCGTTCTCGGCGATGTCGGGGCCGGTGATGGTCACGTCCTTGCTCTCGGTGGGCGCGCTGCCACCCAGCAGCTTCACCAGCTCGGCCATGGTCTTCACCTCGAAGGCCTGGGGGTTGTAGGCGGCATGGGCCAACTGGGGCAGGAAGCCGCCGGCGGCCAGCAGCGCGGCAACCTTGGCGGAATGGGAGAGCAGGGCTCGGCGGTTCAACATGGTGGGCTCCTTCAGGCTTGCAGGGTCAATCGCGGTACTCGCGGGGTCAGGGGGTCGCACCCCGGTGGGCAACTACTTCTTGGCACCAGTGGCCAGCCACTGGGCCAGCAATTTGGCATCGTTGTCGGAAATGGTCTGCGGCGGCATCGGGATCTGCCCCCACACACCCTGGCCACCCGACTTGATCTTGCCGGTCAGGTAGGCCTCGGCGTCGGCGCGGGCGGCGTACTTGGCCGCGATCTCGCGGAAGCCCGGGCCGACGATCTTGCTGTCCACGCCGTGGCAGGCGGTGCAGCTGCTCTTCTGCGCCAGGGCCAGTGCTGCGGCACCAGCGCCGCCGGCGGCGGCCTTGGGCGCAGCCGTCGCGGCGGCCACGGCAACGGCTGCCGCATTGGCCGCCGCCGGCTGGGTGGTGTCGGCGCCGCGCTGCGGTCCCACGGGGCGCTGTTGCTCGGCCAGGTTGCCGTGATTGTTGCGGGCAAAGTCGGGCAGGAACGAGGCCACCTTCGGTTCGGCGGCGCAGTTGGCCATGCAGGCCACCGGCTTCACGTCGGGCTTGCCACCGTTGCCCATGCCCTTGCCGGGCCACATGCCATGGTCGAGCGTCTTGCCGTTGCGGTTGGGCAGCAGGTTCTGGGCCTGGCCGATGGTGGCATCCGACAGCACGAAGTCGTCGGGCACGATGCCGCCCATGTTCAGCAGGTAGGCGGTGACGGCGTAGACCTCTTCGGTGCTCAGCGACTTGGGCGACGTCCAGGGCATGGCCCGGTTGATGTAGTCCCACAGCGTGGACACGCTGGACACCTTCATCAGCGTGGTGCGGCCGGGAAAACCGGTGTCGTTCAGCCGCGCCACGCGCCCGGTCTTGACGTCGTCCTTGGTGGTGCCGCCCACCAGGGGCGAGAACACCTCGTTGCTTTCGCCGAAGATGCCGTGGCAGGAGGCGCACTTGCCCTCCCAGACGTCCATGCCCTTGGCCACCGAGCCGGCGCCCTTGGGCAGGCCCTTGAAATCGGGCCGCACGTCGATGTCCCAGGCCTGCACTTCCTTGGGCGTGGCAGGGCGGCCCACGCCCGGGTAGGCTGTCTGCGCCAGGGCGCCAGCGGCCGCCGCGACCAGCGACAGGCCCAGCAGCATGCGCAGCGCGGTGTTATGACAGCTGGACATTCTTCACCTCACCGGATTCCTGCACCAGCCACGACTGGATGGCGTTGTTGTGGTAGATCGACCGGGTGCCGCGCACCGCGCGCACCTGGCTGTACTGGGGCTGCACATGGCCGGTCTCGTCCATCGCGCGGCTCTGCACGATGGTCGGCTTGCCGTCCCAGGCCCAGTCCAGCGAGAAGCGGGTCAGGCACTTGCTCATCACCGGGTCCTGCAGGCGCGCCGTCTTCCAGTTGCGGCCACCGTCGACCGACACATCCACCCGCTTGACCTTGCCGCGGCCCGACCAGGCCAGCCCGCTGATCTGGTAGTAGCCCTTGTCGAGCAGCACCTGCCCGCCCGAGGGCGTGGTGATCACGCTCTTGCACTCCTGCGTGCTGGTGTACTGGCGGTGCAGGCCGCCCGGCATCAGGTCGATGTAGTGGATGGCTTCGTCCTTGGTGCCGTAGGGCTTGTCGCCAACCTCGATGCGGCGCAGGTACTTCACCCAGCTCACGCCCTGCACGCCGGGCACCACCAGGCGCAGCGGATAGCCCTGCTCGGGGCGCAGCATCTCGCCGTTCTGGCCGTAGGCCACGAACACCTCGCCGCTCTCGATCAGCTCCATCGGCACGGTGCGGGTCATCGACGAGCCGTCGGCGCCTTCGGCCAGCACATAGCGGCCGCGCTTGTAGTCGACGCCGGCCATGTCGAGCAGGATCTTCAGCGGCACGCCGGTGAATTCACTGCAGCTGATCATGCCGTGCGTGTACTGGCAGGTGGGCACGGCCACGTTGCCCCATTCCATGCCGGTGTTGGCGCCGCACTCGATGAAGTGGAAGCGGCTGACCGAGGGCAGGCGCATGATCTCGTCGACGGTGAACACCATCGGCCGCGCCAGCATCTTGTCGTCCGAGCCGTTGACCATCAGGCGGTGCTTGGACGGGTCGATGTCCCACCAGCCCTGGTGGTGGCGCTCGAAGTGCAGGCCGCTGGGCGTGACGATGCCGAACAGGCTTTGCAGCGGCGCGAACGACACAGACGCCTGGGTGGTCTGCGTCAGGCCCGGGCTGGGCCGGCGCTGCACGTTGGCCTCGTACTTCGACGGCTTGCCGTAGCCGTCGGTGGCCACGGCCTGGCCCAGGCCGGTGCTGTGCGCCGGCAGCTGCAGGATGTTGGCATCGCCGCCCTCGGCGGGCACCGGGTTGGCCTGCGCCAGCACGGCCGGCGCGGCGGCGCTGGCCACGGCCGCCGCAAACGCGCCACGCACGAAGTCGCGCCGGCCGGCCTTCCCTTCACGGAAGACCTGGCGCACCCCGTCGGGGCTGATGAAGTTTTCCGGCGCCTTGATCAGGCGTCCGGAGGCGGGGTCATGGGACGGCACGGTGTCTCCTCGCAAGAATGTGTCAGGACGCATGCCGGCGGGCCGGCGCGTCGTCATGGGGCAGGCTGGCCTGCTGGCGCTGCAGCGCCTCGCACAGCCGTTGCACCTGCAGGTTGTCGATGCGGTAGTAGATCTGGGCGCCATCCCGGCGGCGCGCCAGCACGCCGGCGCGGTACAGGGTGCCCAGGTGTTGCGACATGTTGGGTTGGCTCACGTCCACGCGGTCCAGCAGTTCAGTCACGTTCTTCTCGCCGTCGATCAGCACGCACACGATGCGCAGCCGGGTGGGGGCGGCCAGCAGGCCGAACAGGTCGGCGGCCACCTCATAGACACGATCGTCAAGATCCGAGGACATTCGATCGCGTTTCCGGATATGCAACTAAACGGATATTAGCGATTGCGAATAGAACGAAACTTAGTAGTTACCCTGAGTCAAGACAGGCGCCGCCGCGGCGGGCCGCACCGCCCCTGCCCCTGAGCGCAGCAGGCAACCCCGTGTCCGCTGGCCGCCGCAAACATCATCAATCTACAATACGATCAATTAAACCTTGTGCTGCATCAAGTGCCCCGCCTCGCCGCCGTCGCCGTTGTGCCCGATCCCTTGCCGCGCCAGCCTGCCCCAGCCCGCGCCGTGGCCGACCTGCAGGCCCGTGCCGGCGAAGCCGCCGCGCTGCTGAAGGCGCTGGCCAACCCGGACCGCCTGCTGCTGCTGTGCCAGCTGGTGCAGGGCGAGCGCTGCGTCGGCGACCTGGGTGCCGCCACCGGCATCGGCCAACCTTCCCTGTCGCAGCAGCTGGCGGTGCTGCGCGCCGAGCGCCTGGTGGCCACGCGGCGCGACGGCCAGCGCATGCACTACAGCCTGGCTTCGCCCGCCGCGCTGGCCGTGCTGGGCACGCTGCGCGGCCTGTTCTGCCCCGACCCTGCTTCCGACCCTGCCCTGGAACCCCCATGACAATCGCCTGGAATCTTTTCACGCCCTGGGCGTCGCTGGCCGGCGGCCTGGTGATCGGCCTGGCCACCGCGCTGTACCTGTTCGGCAACGGCCGCATCGCCGGCATCGCCGGCATCCTGGCCAGCCCGTTGCGGGCCATGCTGGCCGGCACCAGCCTGCGGCCCGATGCCAACCGCCTGCTGTTCCTGCTGGGCCTGCTGCTGGCGCCCTGGGTCTGGCGCATGGTGGCGCCGTTGCCGGCAGCCAGCGTGGACGTGGGCACCGCCGGCCTGGTGGTGGCCGGCCTGCTGGTGGGCGTGGGGGTGCGCATGGGCAATGGCTGCACCAGCGGCCATGGGGTGTGCGGGCTCAGCCGCTTCTCGCTGCGCTCACTGGTCAACGTGCTGGCCTTCATGGGCGCGGGCTTTGCCACCGTGTTCGTGCTGCGCCACCTGCTGTGAGGCCCACCATGGGACACGTATTCGGCTTCTTCAGCGGCCTGGTGTTCGGCATCGGGCTGATCCTGGCCGGCATGACCGACCCGATGAAGGTCAAGGCCTTCCTCGATCTGGCCGGCGCCTGGGACCCCAGCCTGGCGCTGGTGATGGGCGGCGCCATCGCGCTGGGCGTGTTGGTGTTCGCCCGCGCCCGCTTGCGCAGTCGGTCGTGGACCGGCACGCCGATGGAGATCCCCACCAACAGCACCATCGACGGGCGGCTGATCGCCGGCGGCCTGCTGTTCGGCGCTGGCTGGGGCATTGGCGGCTTCTGCCCGGGCCCGGCGCTGGTGGCGCTGGGCAGCGGCATGGGCGCGGCCGGCATTTTCGTGCTGGCCATGCTGGTCGGCATGCTGCTGCACGACAAGCTGCTGGCGCAGCCATGACCCATTCGATCCGCCGCCGTCACTGGCTGGCTGCCGCCCTGGTCATGCTGGCCGGGCCGGCCTGGGCGCAGGTCGCGTCGGTCACCCTGGAGCAGGCCCGCGCTGAACACCAGGCCGGCCAGGCGCTGCTGCTCGACATCCGTGAGCCCGACGAACACGCCACCGGCGTGGCGCCGGGCGCGCGTCTGTTGCCCATGCGCCAGTTGCCGGCGCGCCTGGCTGAACTGCCGCGTGACCGGCCGGTGCTGCTGATCTGCAATACCCAGAACCGCTCGCGCGCCACCCTGGATGCACTGCGTGCCCAGGGCTGGACCAACCTGCGCTATGTGCATGGCGGCATGAGCGAGTGGGTGCGCCGCGGCTGGCCTACCGTGAAGCCCGGCCGCTGACCCGCCTCTGAAGGAACCCTTTCATGCTGATCTTCCGCCAGTTGTTCGACCCCGTCTCGTCCACCTACACCTACCTGCTGGGCGACGCGGCCAGCGGCGAGGCCGTGCTGATCGACCCGGTCTACGAGCATGAGCGCCGCGACCGCGCGCTGCTGCGTGAGCTGGGCCTGCGCCTGGTGGCCACGCTCGACACCCATGTGCACGCCGACCATGTGACCGGCGCCTGGCTGCTCAAGCAGCGCTGCGGCAGCCAGATCCTGCTGTCGGCGCAGGCGGGTGCAGCGCAGGCCGACCGCCTGCTGCAGCATGGCGACACCGTGCCCTTCGGCAGCCGCCACCTGCAGGTGCGGGCCACGCCGGGCCACACCAATGGCTGCCTCAGCTATGTGCTGGACGACCACAGCATGGCCTTCACCGGTGACAGCCTGCTGATCCGCGGCTGCGGCCGCACCGATTTCCAGCAGGGATCGGCGCCGATGCTGTTCCGCTCGGTG
>Ga0209097_10001606_pt1 | contig 19161 bp, 17 predicted proteins | sample AD_UKC052_MetaG_FD_184419 | JGI IMG/M metagenome (GOLD analysis project Ga0209097, IMG submission 184419) | Active sludge microbial communities of municipal wastewater-treating anaerobic digesters from USA - AD_UKC052_MetaG (SPAdes) (version 2) | ecosystem: Engineered > Bioreactor > Anaerobic >... | reverse complement strand
GTTCATGAAGGCTCTGAAAGGAGCGGCATACTTGTCATGAACCCCCCATCCGGGAGTGCCGTCTGCGGGAAGCATGGCTCGGTTTGGGCTGATGTGAATCCCGTGGACCGGACGCCACCATTCCTTGTCCTGAACGGCCAAGCCTCGCCGCTTCACAAGCTGATACAACAATTGCTCATCACTCGTTCGGCGTAAATTGAGATCCGAAAAATCAGGAAGCGGCCAGTATGCATCCCGCCTTGTGAAGTGAAGCCCGGACAGGCGATCGGTATTTGGCCGAACGGAGTTGGAATAAGGCAAACCCGTTCGCCGCATGAAGCCCAAGTGAGCATCGATCATCTTGGGTTCTAGAACAATAATATCGATATCGCCGATGTAGAGATATTCAGATTGCAGCTCTGGCTCTGTGATAAATCTTATAGTGTGCGGGATCGATCGTGAAAAATCGGCATTGCGAAGATGAAACCGCGAACCAAAATGCTCTTGCATCTTCTGAACAAGAGGCGCGTTGCGCTGCACGAAATCATCCACGTCCTCCAGACCGATCTCGATCTTTGAATCGGCGACATGAAGAAGGACAGCGCAAATATACAATCCGGCAAATCGTTCATATTTGCGGTTTGCACACGTGAAGAACACAGTATCGATCATACGCGGCCCCAGAGGCCTAGGCACTTTCTTCCCCACTTCTCGTGAGGTGGGATGCTAGGTCTCTCCACAATCAATTGGATCGGAGATGAAAAATTGAAGGGCGCTAGCTGCAGGTTTAAAGGGCGCCACTGACCTGTTTTAACGTCCCGATTATCCGCAAGATCGGGAAAGGTCGTGGTAAGCAACCATTTGGATTTGGTGCGAACATTGTTAAGGGCAACGACGCCTTGATCGAACGCGAGATGAACAATGCAATCTCGAACAAGAAAAAGATCCGCCGCCGGCAAATCGTCAGAAATGATGTTGGCGACACTGAAATTGGCCCGCTCCACACCATCGTGCGCTGCTCGCTCAGATGCCTTTCGAACAACTTCTTCGACAATATCCAATCCCGTATAGCTATCTACAGCTCGCGCGACCGGTCCAATCCAGTTGAAATCTCCGCAGGGAGCATCAACGAACGACCCGATGCTTCTTTCCGCGACGAGCGAGAGCAATTGCGGAATCAACTCAACGGTTGCCTTTAGCGACGAACCGGTTCCCGAAACGCTTTCGCCACTACCCCAGCGCTGTTCCTGGAACACTTCAGTGAAAGTCTGCTGTACCTTATCCATCGGGGGCCTCTGCGACCTTGCTCTTGAGAGTCGATCTGCCATCGATGGGAAGGGGTCGCAAGCAATTACAGCCTCAGCGATCTATCGGCCGCCCCTGTCGCGGGAGAATACCGAAAACAAACCACGGCCTCTCGGCTTTTTGTCGGAATTGGAGGGTGAAATGTGCAAGGCACTTTCAACCTCGACGTCTTTTCTCGTCGGCACCGCAGGCATAAACAGCCAGTCTGCCCGGAAAACTTTGACGCCTCTGTATCCCAACCCTTCAAATGTGGCCCTCAATTCTGCCGCACGATCGGAAAGCAGTTCGCAAAGGATAAGAGGGCGGTATCGCGCAATCAGATTTACAGCCCCGGCAAGAATCTTCGCTTCGTGACCTTCAGCATCCATCTTGATCAGACTAACCGCCTGACCGCTCAAATAATCGTCGAGCGCAATGACAGAAACTGCACCGCCTTCAGACTCTTTCAAATGCGCCAATCCGGGATTGTGGGGCGCTACTCCAACCATTTCCCCCGAACCAGGGCGATCACTGCAGGCAAGCTGTTGAACAGAAACGTTATGCAGACCATTCAGCTGCAAATTGGCGACTAGGTCATGAAAATTCTCTGGGACCGGCTCAAACGCTACGATGCGCGACTTGGTTGAGAGCGCCATCGGAACAGTTATTGTTCCCACATTGGCACCAACATCGACGATGAGCGAGCTTGGATCAGACCGCGCGGCTAACTCTTGCAACAGAACCGCGATCGGCAGCTCCCACGGAACGCCCCGAGACAATCGCTTGTGAACGACCTGATCGGGGCTTCCTATGAAAAATTTTCCCAGCTCGCCAAGGTCAACCGTTTCACCCTTGTTGCCAGCTTGCCTGCCGTCAGCCCATCCGACCGCGCTGTCTATGACATGTTTGTCGAAGATTTCAGAAAACATCGGCGCGGGATTTTTATCCACGGCATGAGACCATGTCGGCAGCGCTGCCGTCAAAGCTGCGTAAACGGACTGACGAGCGCTCTCACGGTGCTCGTTCATGTTTTCTAGAGCCAGTCGCTGCGCTTTGAGACGTGTTTCATTCGCGCTTTCCACCATGCCGGCCGCTAGCTGATATTTTGAGAGCGCTTCATACAAAGCGGGGTTGAATGGCGCCTTTGTAATACACTTGGACTGAAGTTCGATCGCTCGACCCCATTGCCTGAGCGCGGCTGACGTCCAGGCTGCCTTCTGAAGAAAATCTAGGTCCGCTGGGTGCTCGACCAGATAAGCCATCTCCAACACACTTGCATCGGCGTATTGCTTCGCAAGGAGCAGCGCAGCTCTTCTTTCCAGCGTCGCTGCTCGATCCATTTTTACCCCGTTAGCTTCCAAGACTTGGCGTCTTTAAGATCGACTATTTGCAACTCATGAATGTTACGCTTTTCACAACCACGCCAGGTTCACGGCGAGTCAACGCAAACGAGCTTGTCTTCCCTGCAGCAATTACAGGTTCTTCAAATCGAAGCGTCTGCAAAGCTTCCGGGTTGGAGACGAGACTGAAAGCGATCGCCTCCTTTTCGCCTGCGCGCGCGACGAAAAGAGAATCACTTTTGCCATTGGGCGCGAAATATTCGACTTCCATGCACATCCCCGCGTCTGGAGCCCGACCGACAAAGACTGCTCCAATATTCGACCATCCCGCGTGGATTTTGTCTTCAACAGCGTTCGAAGAAACCGTGTCACTGGTCATAGGAATTTTTGCTCCAGCGACGGCCAGCGGCGCAGAGAGTTTAAGACTACCTCCAGTTATGGAAAGCGCGACAGCCGAACTTGCAGGCTCCGCAACGCAATTGATCGCTGTAACTTTTTCGGCCTTCGTTGCGGCGGCGCGATTAAACAGGGCGCACAGTGCTTTTACGTCAACATCCGCCAGAACGGAGGAAACTGTAGGCGCAGGCGTTACCGCCGCAGCAACAGGTGCTGCCGGTTCCGCCACGACGGACTCGACGGGTGCAGACGGAGCGTTGTTGTCGCATGCGGTCAGCGCGCACATTGAAACGGTAAATGCCAGGCCGGCCGCAAAAATCCGAGTCATTGAAAAAGTCCCCTGATGGCATATTCAGTTAGAAGACGCGGATCACCCGCGCAATCCTTTGGCGCAGCCCCTGGCCAGCGAATGTGAGGGATAGACCCGATGGCAGACAAGCGCTTGGGATATGGCAAGCCGAAAGGCAATGGCGCCGCCCTGATCGTGATCGGTATCTGGGTCGTTGTGGTCGTCGTCATAGCGCTTATCCGATCGTTTGCGGTCTCTCCCAGCTGACGCTCACCACAGCGCCTTTGGCTTGGCGCAAACCATTGGCGTGCCCTTCAGCAAATAGCGCTGTTCGCCCCTGTTCACGACATTGAGCCAAAAAGAAAGCTCCGGCAGGGTTTCGTCGTCGGGTATCTTCACCTCGCTGAAGAAGCGTTGCATCAGGTTGATCAGATAGCGGTGCGAGTATTCGATCTTGTTGATTTCCCAGCCGGGATTCAGCAGATTCTCCTTCCGCCCGCTCGGCGTGGACAACAGCAGCAATCCTTCCGCCGCAAGGTTCTCCACGAAATTCACCAGCGCAATCTCCCGGTGCAGCAGATGCTCCAGCGTGTCGAAGCACACGATGTAGTCGAAGCCGCCCAGCGGTTGCCATGTCTTGAGATTGTTCCAGCCTGCGAGATCGATGCTCTCGAACGCCAGGTTAGGCGCATCGCCAAATCGGGTGCGCGCGAAGGATAGCGCCTCATCACTGTTGTCGCCTCCGACGATCTGATGACGCGGCAGCGCACGCGCCAGCATATTAGCGCCATACCCTGCCCCGCACCCGGCATCGAGCACCCGCCCCGGCGGCATGTTACGCAGAACCATACCTGCCCACGTATAGCGTGCGAGATGGTGGATCGCCTGCTTGCGCAGCCGACGATCCTTGCCTGTTGCTTCGGGCGGCAAGACTTCGTCGATGTAAGTACGGACATCGAGTCCGCGCTGCGGAATGAAGAAGTCCATCTGGATCTCTGTCTCGTTCACGACTCCCCGCCCCTTGCATAGTTCTAGCCGTCGGTGTTCAGGCGCCGCCGGCTGGCGGAAACAGTCCAAGCGACAGCCTGCGCAGTCGCTCGAGATATGGATTTTGCTGCATCGCCATCACCGCGCGTTTGACGCGCGCCTCGCCATGAAGGTCACGTATTTTCTGGTTACCCGCCTTCATCAGGCCGGCGCGCCGCTCGCCCTCATAGCTCTGCGATTTCTTGTGATAGACATACGTGTGCGTCGCGATCACCAGCGAAAAGCCCGCATTCACCGCCCGCATGCAGTAATCGTTTTCCTCGCCATATCCGTAAGGAAAATGCTCGCCGTCGAAATAGCCGACCCGCTCGATCACCTCGCGCGTCAGGCCGAAGCAGAACCCATGCACCAGGGGAACCCGAGGGACGAAGTCAGCCGGTGAGTTTTCCTCGCACCAGCGGTTCATATCATCGACCGAAAAGCCCGGCGGGAGATCGTTGATTGCCGTCTGAGTTGCCGTGCTCTTGTGATCGGGAAGCGATTGCGTACTCGCGGCGCTCGACATTGGTCCGACGATCCCGGCGCCGGCATTCGAAAACACCGCATCAGCCATCTTCTCGATCCAGTTTGCCGAAGCGATGGTGTCACTGTTCAGCAGGATAGCCATGTCGCCTTTCAGCTCTCTGAGGCCCGCATTGGCTGCCTTGGTATAGCCACCCGCTTTCTCGCGGCGGATCAGCTTCGTGTTGGGATGCGCAGCGGCGAACTGCGCCAGCCATCCGCTGGTTTCCTCGTCAGACCCGTCATTGATGATAACGATGCGGTGCCGCTCAGGCTTGCGCGTCCGGGCTACCGACTCCAGGCAAAGCTTCACCACGTCCAGTGCGTTGTGAACGCAGACAACCACATCGATCTTGCGATTGCGCTGTGCTGAAATCCGGCGCTCTCGCGCATGGGCGTAACTTTCGGCGACGGGCGGCGCCAGCCGCGCAAGCACGGGTACCTCGTCCACTGGCCGCTTCAGCGAGCCGTGGTGGAACAGCGCAAGGGACTTGTGATTGCGAACACTATGCGGACGTTGCGCCAGGGGGAATGCTGTCGTGCCCGATGCGTGCAGCGCATAACTCAGTGAAAGCTGATCGCGTCGCGAACCTTTCTCGATTTCTGCCCACCACGTATCGAGAAATTCAGCCAGCTTTGGATGCCCTATCCGGAACATCATGAAATTGCTTTCGATCAGCCCAGCGCCATCGAAACCCGCATCAAGATACCGTCGCATCTGCTGCTGCATCACAGCGACATCGTCTTTCGAACGCTTGCCGCACTCCTCAGCTTCCTCATAGACATTGGTCCGTAGAGGATGCGGAATTGCCGCGACCGCCAAGCCGGATTTGCGGAACGCCTCAATGTCCGCTGTCAGGTCTCCGCGGACAAGAACGTTGCCATCCACCCATACCGCGATCTCGTAGTCCGCGAACAGCATGTGCGGATGCGTTTTCACGAACCGAGCGGCACGCACGGGATCGGTGTCGAAGTATGGGGCCGGGCGTATGTTGTAGATGTAACGCCCTTCCAGCGGCACATCGAGGAAGAGATGATAATCAGCTGACGGGTCGAGATGCTCATGCATCGAAATTTCGTCATAGCCGCCGGTGATCGCCGTGAAAAACGCAACACGCGCCGCGCCTGCCTTCCGAGCGCCCATATACTGAGCGCTAGCCTGGTTCAGCGTCTGCGCCGGAGCGAATAGATATGGCCGGTCGGCATGGTATGTGCTGGCGTTGAGGTCGAGTTTCGGATTGGCGCTGCGCCCCTCTGACTTCCCATACCGCAGGAAGTGGACCAGCGGGTTCAGGCCCGTCCGCGCCACGTCGATGTTCGCACGAAGATACCATACCGTGTCGAACTCGGGATGAGGGTTCAGCCCCATCCCCGCCCCTTCGGCCAGGTAATGCTCGATCGGATCGCCTGTAATCGAAAGACCGCGCTTCTTCAGCTGTTGCGCATAGTGGCGCTCATCAAACATTGCTGCGCGGATCAGAGCAATTGCCGATTCCTGAGACGACATTTCTGAAGCAATCCCGCCCGCCGACAACGGCGCAACTTCCGGGATAGGCCCCATGCTGCCTCTGACAGTGTTGAACGCCGTCTCCAACGAATAGATGCGATCTCGCGCGCCTTTCAGCGCCCGCTCCAAGTCTCCAACCTGTTCCTTGAATACGCGGGCGAGGCTGACTTCGTGAGCGCGCGCTTCCTCGGCGCGCGCCAGCTCCGCTTCAAGCGTGGCACGGGAGAGCGCGTCTGCGGGAGATTCCGACAGCGCTTCCAGCGCCATTGCATACTGCTCACTCAACGCACGCAGATGCGTTTCCGCATCGTCGGCTTTGGATCTGGCGAGAGTCAGCGCATTCTCAAGGCGTGCAATGTCGCGATCACGTGAAGCCAGCGTCGCCTCAAAGATCTCCTTCATCTTCGCGATATCGGACTCGCGAGCTTTTGCCGCGTCGGTCACCGACTTCAGCTCGGCGCTGACTTTCTGCAGATTTGGCTCAAGCGTCGCGATACGGACACTCAGATCATCGGCACGCTTGCGCTGCGCATCGCGCTCACCTGTCAACGCACGAAGATCGACGCCAGCATCCTTTACAGCGTCGGCCGCCTCCGAAAGATCGCGAATCAGAGCCTCGATACGGGATTCAGACCCGCTGTTTTTCTGAGCGGCCACTTCAAGATCGGCCGCAAGTTTCATCGCACGCGCGTCAGCGGATTTGGCCGCTTCGGTCGCCGTTGCGAACCGCTGCTCAAGGGTTTTGGCTAGTGTCTCAGACAACAAAAGCTTGCTGGAAACGGCGGACAGCTCGGCCGTCTTTTCGTCCGCTATCCTAGCCTTTGCCTCCGCTGCAGCTGCGCGGCCTTCAGCGGCCTTTGCGCGTTCGATTGCGGCCGCCAGATCCTTGCTGTGCGTCTCTGCTCGCTGGTCCGCAGCCTTGGCTTTTTCGATCGCAACCGAAAGCTCTCCTGTGAGTTTGTCGGCGCGCTGATGTTCAAGCTCGAAATCGCGCCAGAACTTGTTGGCCTTGGCGTCGATCGTGCGCTCGCGCTGGCTCAGGCTTGCCAGCGCCACCGTTAGCCGCTCCGCTTCCGCTGAGGCTGTCGATGCGATGTTTTCAAGATTCTTGGTGAGCACGCCGAACACCGCGCTCGATTTGTCGAACTCGACGCCGACAGCGTCGAATACCTTCAGTACGGCCTGCGATTCCCCGTCCTTCGAAATCTGCAACAGAGCGGCATAGATACGTCGCACCCATTCAGCCACATCCTGCCGCGACAGTGCAGCTCGCGCGGGCGCAATTTCACGATGTAATGACTGATCAACCCAATCATCGATTTCCAACTCGATGGAGCGCGAGTAGCGCGGCCATTTCACGCCCAGCCTGGAGCGGATATCCGCAACGGCCTGCCGCCAATCGTCCAGCACGTCATCATAATTGACAAACGCGCGCGGCATTCCGCGCGTTGCACGTTCGGCATCAATCACATGGCGCAGCCATAGCAGCAGGCCAAGTGTCGTCGGCATGCGGTCGCGGCGGTTTAGCGAGGCAGCAACTTCGAGCGGATTGCGGACAGTAATAAGCGGCATCGGGCGCACGTCTCGCGCCTTGAGAAGTTCGATCCAGAAACCCGCGAACCGACAGGCGCGCGGATCCTTCATCACGACGAGATGCGCATCGCCGTATTCCTGCTCGAACACCGTCCAGAGCTCTTCGGCAAACTGATCGGCGATGGGAGATTCCGCCCAGTCCGGATTGAACGGCGCCCAATCTGACCAGCTTGACCCAGCCGAAGTCAGAAGCCGGTCGTGTGCGCGCATGAAAGCGACGGATTCGCCGTAGCCCTTGGGGTTGCTCGCATTGGGCGCGATCAGGGTCTTTGGCCACGTCGCGCCAAGGCGCTGCAGCACGCCAGCCAGCAACGAAGTTCCGCTACGATGCATGCCCAGCACAAGCAGAGCAGTTCGCGCCGGCTTTCGTGCGGCCGCGATGGCTGCCTCTACCGGCGCTTCATTCTGGCTCTGACGTTTGGGGGCGACACGCTTGCGGCCAGTCGCCTCGGCGGCATGCCGGGCAGCCGTCGTCTTGCGCCGTCCCCCACTCCCCCGCGCCTTACCGCTGCTCACACAAACACCACCCTGACAGACAGGTTAAGTCTTACCCGTCCGCAGTCCGCGTGATCAAACGAAAAACCTCGCGGACATCGAACCCCGCCCAATATTCGGGCAGGTTTTCGCGTGTGGATTGAACGCCGTAGTGAAACCGAACTTCTGGTCCACTTGGGACTATTGCGTCAAAGCATGACTGCTGCCGCCATCAGGGCAACGAGAGCAGCGCCCATGACGATGCTCAACTTGTCCTTGGTGGCGAATGCAACGGGATCATCGTGAAGTTCGCCACGGTGGGCCAACAGCCAGATCCGCGATGTCCAGAAGGCAATTACCGCCGGAATGCCGCCGAGATAGGCTGGCGATTGATATATGCCTGCCTGCCAGGCCGAATCCACGAGGTACAGAACCAGGATCAGGATTGAACCAGCGCCGGTGCTGATGCCCAAGGCAAGCGTCAGCGGCCAATCCTCCGGGAAATAGCCCCTTCCCTTTATGCGCTGACCGGGCGCTTCGCGCGCCGCCGCTACCTCGACATGCCGTTTCGCCAGCGAAAGCGACAGGAAGAAGAACATCGCGAAAGTCAGCAGCCAGAGCGAATGCACCACCCCCGCAGCAATCGTCCCCATGATGATCCGCAACGTATAAAGCGACGCGAGGATGAACACGTCCAGCAAAGCCACCCGCTTGAAGGCGAGTGAGTAGGACAGGGTCACGGCAACGTAAGCGCCGAGGGCGGCCGCGAACATGGGCTTGACGAACCACGCTGCCGCAAGGCCGCCGATCACCATCAATGGCGCAACAATCAATGCCGCCGCGACAGGGAGCGTGCCAGCCGGCAATGGCCTGTTCTTCTTGGTACGATGGCGGCGATCTGAGCTGAGATCGGAGAGATCATTGATCAGGTAGGTGCCCGACGCCACCACGCCGAGGATGAAGAAGGCCAGCACAGTCGACACCAACGCAGTCATGTCGGTGTAAGCGTGAGAAAGGATCAACGGCGCGAACAACAGCACGTTCTTCGACCATTGATGAATCCGAAATGCTTTCAGCCATGACTTGGGGCCGGCAGGTGGACGCGTGAACTCGGCCCGCAACTGGCCATCTTTCTCAAGACGCCGCGCCATGGCCTTGCTGGTACCCGCATAGACCGCCCCGCCAAGATCCTTCCAGACATGGCGGTCGGGACGACTGTCTCCCGCATAAACAGCGCTGGGACCGAAATTCTCGACGATGAACTTGCGCTTGTTGCGGCCCTTCAGATTGTGATTGTCGGAACTGCCGTGCGCACTGTCGAAGATGCCAAAGCGATCCGCCAGCTTGTCGACCACGCCTTGATAGGCTGCCGAGACAAGATGGATCTCGCGTCCCTTCGCCTTCTCTCCTTCCAGCCAGGTTACCAGCCGGTCGTTAGCGGGGATTGCATCGTAATCGACTTCGACATTGCGGAAGACCCAGGCCTTGAACTTCGGCACGGAAAATACGGCGCCGACGCATCCCGCAAGCGTGGCGAAAGGCTTCTGGAAAAGGCCCGCGGCGATGCCCTCAACGAGCGTATCTGAATACAGCATCGTGCCATCGAGATCGATGACGAGCGGCGCGTCGTTGCTGCGCGGTTGGCTTGTGCTCTCAACGCCGTCGCTCATGAGACTACACTCCCCCCGGGGTGGATTGATCGCCGCCAGAGCTAGACCGGCTTTGTCCAAAAGTGAAATAGCGATGGCCAAGATAACTCGTTACAACGGGCGATAGCACGCCAATGCCGTGGGCGACCTCGGCAGTCCGCCACGTCCAGCCAAAAGCCGGCAACGCCCAGCGCTCAAGCGTGACCGAAACCACGAAGACCACGACCAGAGCCACCAGGTTAACCAGCGTAAACCGCACGATTTCTCCGGCCAGCGAACGACCCGTCTTTTCAAACACGAACATTCGCGACAGCAGGTAGGCTATGGCCATCCCCAGCACATAGGCCACGACCACGGCAACCTCGAACGAAATGCCCTGCCCTGACAGGATGATCCGCGAGAACCAGTTCACGGCGGCCGCAAGGCCACCCACAACCAAGAATGCCCAGAACTGCCGCGCCTTGCTGGTGGGACTGGCCGTGCTCATGCCTGACTCAGCTTGCCGACCATGTCCCGGGCGAAGCGCAGGCTTTCGGAAACACCGCGATCTTCCGGATAGTAGAAAGCCGTGTCCGCGATCTGCAGGCCGGCAATCGGCGTTTGCACCGCTGGCAGGATGTCAGCGAAGCGCGGCTCGTAAACAGGCTGTGCGAACCGCAAGCGACCGACATGCGCGTCGATCCGGTCCGCATCTTCAAGCTCGGGATTGATCGCCTTCAGACACTCCCAGCTCTCCTTGATGAAAGCCTCGTCCGGTGCGCCAAACTTCGGATTGCTCTGCGGCATGTAGAACGGAACATAGACGATCGTCTCGCCCAGCGGCCGAAGGTTGGAGAACTCGATCACTCCGGGGATCTGGAATCGCTTGTCGCTGATATTGACCCAGAAGTACTTCGAGACCGGTCGCTTCAGCTTCAGGATCACGCACACCACAGCCACGTTCCGGATGCGCGCGTAATTGGCGCGCAGATCGCCATACTCGTCTGGAATGATCTCCGCCACATAGGGCGTCGGCACGGTCGAGATGACATGATCGGCTTCGAAGACGCGGCCATCAGCCGTCGTCACGCCCTTGATGACGCCACCCTTTACCATCAGCTTCTTCGCGGGCGCAGACAAATGGATACGGCCGCCGCCCTCGCCGATGGCTTTTACGAGTGCATCGACAAGCGTCTGCGAGCCACCCTCGATATAGCCGAGCTTTTCCTCGAATAGCGATTTGCGCGAGCGGCCGATGCGCTTAATCCTCTGCCACACCCAGGCGGCGGAAACGTGCTGAGCCATCTCGTAGAACTTGTAGTGCATCAGCGGCTTCCACAGCCGCTCATAGGTTTGCTGGCCTAGCCAGCCGACATACCATTGCTCGGCATTGATCTTGTCGAGCTTGCTCCAGTCCTTGCGTCGGGTGGAATGGAACGCCTGCAGTCCATAACGCAGCTTCCCTATCAGACCGAGCTGGGGAAAGGTCAGCAACGAGACGGGATCGCCCCAGGGATAGAGCTTGCCATCGAAGTACAGACCCATCCGGGTCGTGCGCCACTTCATTGCGCCCTTGAGACCAAGCTGGTCCAGCGCCTCAAGGGTGTCGTGGTCGCTCAGAGCGCAGAAATGGTAGAAGCGTTCGATCGACAGTCCGCCGAAATCGAAATGAGCCGCCATACCGCCGGCAACAGGCGCTGCTTCGAGCAGATCGACATCGAAGCCGTTCCGGACACCATGCCAGGCGGCGGCAAGGCCCATCGGGCCGGCTCCCAGAACGACAAGACGTTTCGCCATTTCGTTCCCTGAACAGAGTTTGCGCGATCGCAAGCTGCTGCGCGCCCTTTTTTCGCCTGCCCACAAGTGGGTCAAGGCGGCGTAGCGTCAAAAAGTCAATGTAACCTTGGAATAGACCGGGTGATTGAAAGTTAGATCGAGCGCTTCCCGCAACGGTGTTGCTTTCACGCCGAAAATGCCGGGCCAGTCGATTACTTCGAATGTTTCAGGGATGACCAGCGCCTGCAACTGCTTGGTGGTGAAAGGAGGGTTGCGGTCGAAGGTCGCGCGCGCCGCCAGCAAGGCCGCAAAAACGGTGTAGGGTATCTTGATGACGGACGCCCTCGCCTTCGTCACCTCTTTGATCGAGCGGATAAGGTCGATGTAGTCGATCTGAGCCAGGCCCGAGATATTGTATGCGCCTGTGATACGCGATTTCAGCGTGGACTCGACGATCGCGCTGAAATCACCCGCATAGAGAGGCTGGCGGGGATAGCGACCATGGCCGGGGATCGGGAAAACCGCCGACCTGTCCATGAAACGGCGCAACCAGCCAAGATGCTTCCGGTCGAACCAGCCGAACATCAGTGTCGGGCGCAGGACCACGTGCGTCAGTGAACTGGCGGCTACCACCGCCTCCTGAGCCTTCTTGCTCTCGGTGTAGAGATCGACAGCCTTCGAGTTCACGACAGACGAACTGATGTGGCAAAGATACTTTGCGCTGCCGCCAGACACAGCATCCAGAATGCGGTTCGTCGACGTGATGTTATTTCGCGTGAACTCCTCGCGCTCGAGACCACCGATCTGGGCCTGGAGCATGACGACCACATCGCATTGACGAGCTTCGGCCGCCCATGCGCCGGTATCAGCAAGGTCAGCTTCCAGTACGTCGATCTCGGGGTGAAGCTCTCGAAGAATTCTGGTGTTCTGCGGGTGCTTGTCGATCGCGAGGATCGAGCACGCCGGATCGGCTTTCAACTTTGGAATGAGATTCTGGCCGACGAGTCCCGCCGCCCCCGCAACCAGGACACGCATTAAAAATCACCCGGACAATCGTAACCAAACCCAGAATGGCACAGCCCGGACAATCACAGCCCTTTGAGGCGGTCAAGCATCACGGCCGCCCGGCGCTCAGACAGTCTTAAACATGCCATGATAGCCGTCGGGTATGGCGCACAAAATGCCCCCTCAGGCCGCGATGATCGCGGCGGCGCAAAAGCCGGACGGGCTCTGGCGAGACCTACTCGCGGGTCTGGGTGCGCGTATGCACCTCGTCCGTTACGCAGGCTTTGCTGGTCTCGCCATCGCCATCAACCTGTTTTCCCAAAATGCCGTTCTGAGCTTGTTCGGCGGCTTCTGGTTCGGAATCTATCTCGCCATCGCATTCGGTAACGGCGCTGGGCTGGTGTTCAAATACATTGTCGACAAGTCCTGGGTCTTCAAAGACGCCGATCCATCGCTGGTCAACAACTCACGCAAGTTTGCGCTTTACGCCACCTTCGGTGTCGGCACGACGCTGATCTTCTGGGCTGTGGAACTTGCGTTCCACTACGTCTTCCAGTCGCAGTTCATGACCAACGTCGGCGCCATCATCGGCCTGAGCGTCGGCTACGTGATCAAGTACAATCTGGACAAGCACGTGACATTTGCGGGCGCAGATCCGCTCGCCAACCGCACGGCCTAGGACGAGAAGTCCTTAGAGCGCGAAGATTATCTTCCGCCCCGTCCGGACCATGGTCCACATCGCGATCGCCCATAGCCCCCCTGTCCAGCACGCCCAGACGATCACGTCCTGACGTGACCAGAAAAGGCCGTGCAGCATCGGGTCCCGGAAGAGATCCAGCAGCGGGATCACAGGATTGAGATACTGCAGCATGCTGAGCGACGGATTATGCAGCACAGCGCGATCCAGCATCACGGGCGAGAGGAAGAATACTGCCTGAAGCGCCAGCGCGATGATGTACCGCGCATCGCGGAATGACGGGCCGATGATCGAAAAGATGATGCTGAGCGGAACGACCAGTAACAGCAGCATTCCCATGAAAAGCGGCACGAGCAACAGATGGGCCCCCAGCGGCGGAAGCTGGCCGACCACGGCCATCAGCACAACCAGGCCGATCAGGCCGCACGCCATCACAACAAGCCCGGATAGTGGAACCCTGACCTGAAAGATGAGGAACGGGATGCGCGCTTGCTTGAGATAGCCCCTCGAACTCATCAGCGAGTCCAGTCCGATGCTGATGCACTGGCTGAAATAGTCCCATACAAGCATGCCGCTATAGACATAGACCGTGAAGGTCATGAACGAGGCCGCCTTGAAGACCTGCGACCAGACGACGGCGATGATAAGCGAAAAGCCGAGCGGCTGAAGCACAGCCCAGAGGATGCCAAGATGGCTGCGCCGGAAACGCGAGCGCAGGTCTGAACCGACAAGGTTCCAGGCAAGATGCCGATAACGGACAAGATCGACGACATACCGGACAGGAAACGGTAGCGACCGGGTGCTGTAGTTTGTGTAACTCACGTGCAGCCTCTCAGGCTTCGCTTTCCAGCGTTAGTTCGCCCCGCAGAAATGCCTTGAACTGCGGCATCACCGCAGCCGTCGCGCCATCGCGGATCAGCTGACCGCCATCAAGCCAGATTACGCGCGTGCACAGTCTCTCGACCAGCGACAAGTCATGCGTCGCCAGCATCACAATGCCGGCGTGGTGCACGACTTCCATAATGCGCTTGAGAGCGCGCTCCTGGAATGTTGCGTCCCCTGCCCCGAAGATCTCGTCGATCAGCAGGACATCCGGCGACAACTGCGTAGAAATGGCGAAGCCAAGACGCACGCCCATACCCGCTGAATAAGTGCGCATCGGCAGGTCGATGAACTCGCCGATGTCGGCGAAGTCGACAATTTCCTGCTCGACTTCCCGCAGCCGCGCGGGCGAATGGCCCATGGCGATGCCGCGGTAATAGATGTTTTCGCGGCCGGTCGATTCAGTCTCGAAACCAAGACCGAGTTCAAGCAGCGTTCCGATCTGGCCAACCACGCGAACCTTGCCCTGGTTCACCGGATAGATGCCGGCAAGCATGCGCAGCAGCGTCGACTTGCCCGAACCGTTGCGCCCCAGAATGCCGACACGCTCACCGAGATTCACAGTGAGGCTAAGATTGCGGAGCGCATCCACATACTCGACGACTGGCGTATCTTCCCGATGGCCGAACACACGCATCAGAGACGATTTCAGGCTTCCGCTGGCGAACGGACCAATGGGGTAACGGAGCGTGACATTCTCAAGCTCGATCGCGCAGGACTGGGGATCGCGGCGCAGGATTTCCCGCGACTCTGACGGTTCGCCAGTCTCCCCCGAACTCACAATACGGAGGTCTTCCGCGCGCAACTGACCTGCCATTCACAGACTCTCCCGACAGGCCTTGCGTTTCGTGCGCCCGGCTCTGTTTCGTCAACGCGCCGATCTAACGTCCCCGCACTGGCCGGCAAGCTGTAACCTGCAGCCATATGACCCAAGGCTATACACGCAGGCGGGTGTTGATCCACCCCTAAAAGGCGGCCGGACTGCGTCATGCCTTATACGAGCTTTTCTCAAGTATTTTGCGCAGTTTCGCAGTTTCGCGAAGCCGACAAAGCAACCGGACGCAGATGCGTCAATGGATAGCCCGCCATGAGCGTAGTTTATCGCAAGATCTGCCGCTCCCGTGGGCATGTCCGGAGAGTCCGGATGATGACGCTGGCGGCATGGCCTCACCCTTTATGCAAAGGGACACCCCGTCGCTCGATGAGACACTCATGAAAACCCTGTCATGCGCGGTCGAGGAGGCAGCCAAACTACCTGCGATTGACTTCACCTGCCCCATACGCGAATCACCTTCCGAGCAGGCTTCCATGGCGCCTGGGGATGGAGAGTAGAGTGTCGCGCAAGGGGATAATTCTGGCCGGCGGGTCCGGCACGCGACTTCACCCGATCACGCAAGGTACGATCAAGCAGCTTCTCCCGATCTATGATAAGCCGCTGATCTACTATCCCCTGTCCGTCCTGATGCTTGCCGGCATTCGGGATGTGCTCGTGATTACCACGCCGCGCGATGCGCGGGCTTTCTCTGACCTGCTTGGCGACGGGTCACGGTTCGGCATCAATATTCAGTATGCGCAGCAGCCGAGCCCGGATGGCCTCGCGCAAGCATTCATAATCGGTCGGGAATTCGTGGGCCGCGATCCCAGCTGTCTGATCCTTGGCGACAATCTTTTCTTCGGCCACGGCCTCGACACGCATCTGTCGCATGCCGGCACAGCCAAAAGCGGCGCCAGTGTTTTCGCCTATCACGTTCGCGACCCCGAACGTTACGGCGTCATGGAGTTCGACGCCAAAGGCCGCCCGCTGAAACTTCACGAGAAGCCGACAACTTTCAAATCGAATTACGCTGTCACCGGACTGTACTTTTACGACAATCAGGTCGTCGACATTGCTGCATCTATCAAACCCTCGCCTCGCGGCGAGCTGGAAATCACCGACGTCAACCAAGTGTATCTCGACATGGCGCAGCTTGATTGCGTCAAGCTTGGTCGGGGCTTCTCATGGCTCGACGCGGGCACGCCGGATAGCCTGCTCGAAGCCGCGCAATTCGTGCAGACGATCGAGAAGCGTCAGGGGCTTCGCATTGCCTGTCTGGAAGAGATTGCATTCCGTCAGGGCTTCATCACGCTTGCCGAACTCGAGAAAACCGCGAAGGGGCTCGCCAAAAGCGATTACGGCCAGTACCTGCTGAAGATCGCGCAGGAAGCCGGTGATACGCCCGCAGCCTGACAACCAGCCTGAGAATTCGGGGAAGACATTGTTTCAGAGACTGGCGATCCCGGACGTGTTTGTGTTCACGCCGAAGCGGTTCGGCGACGAGCGCGGCTTTTTCGTCGAGACCTACAATCACACCCTCATGTCGCCGATGACCGGCCCAATGGAGTGGGTGCAGGACAATCATTCTCGCTCGAGTCCGAAAGGCACCGTGCGCGGCCTTCATTTCCAGATCGCGCCATTCGCACAGGACAAGCTTGTGCGTTGCATCCGCGGCTCCATCCTCGATATCGCCATGGATATTCGCCACGGCTCGCCAACCTTCGGTCAGCACGTCTCCGCGAAGCTTACAGCCGAAGGCGGGGAACAGATCTTCGTGCCCAAGGGCTTTGCCCATGGCTTCGTCACGCTCGAGGAAGGCTGCGAAATTACCTACAAGGTCACGAACTATTACAGCGCCACGCACGATCGCGGCGTGCGTTGGAACGACCCGGCGCTGAAGATCGATTGGGGTATCGCGGAAAAAGACGCCACCCTGTCCGGCAAGGACCTGGTCCAGCCTATGCTCGCGGACACGCCCGCATACTTCCGCTATGGCGGCTAACAGGATCACGGAGTCGCCGCCATGCGCATGATCGTCACTGGAGGCGCCGGCTTCATCGGCTCGGCCTTGGCTCGCATCGGCGTAGCGCAGGGCCATGATGTGCTGGTCGTCGACAAACTCACATATGCGGGCAACCGGTCGTCCCTGCGCGACATCGAGGTAAGCCCGTCCTTCTCTTTCAAGCAGGCCGACATCTGCGACGACGAAGCCATGGCCGCCACGCTGCACGAGTTCCAGCCGGACGCCGTATTTCACCTCGCCGCCGAAAGCCATGTCGACCGTTCGATCATCGGCGCCGGCGCCTTCATCGAAACCAACATCGTCGGAACCTTCCGCCTGCTACAGGCCGTGCGAGGTTACTGGGACCAGCTCCCCACGGAAAAGCGCGATGCTTTCCGTTTCCTCCACGTCTCGACGGACGAAGTATATGGGTCGCTCGGCGCAGAGGGCCTCTTCCGGGAAGACACGCCCTATGACCCGCGCTCGCCCTACTCCGCCAGCAAGGCTGCCTCCGACCACCTCGCCAGCGCCTGGCATCACACTTACGGCCTGCCCGTTCTGATCTCGAACTGCTCGAACAATTACGGGCCGTATCACCTGCCGGAAAAGCTGATCCCGCTGATCATCCTCAATGGGCTCGATGGCCGGAACCTGCCGGTCTATGGCGACGGATCGAACATCCGCGACTGGCTCTACGTCGACGATCACGCGCGCGCCCTTCTGACCATCGTCGAAAAAGGACGGCTTGGTGAAACCTACAATGTCGGGGGACGAAACGAGCGCACGAACCTCGATGTCGTTCACCGCATCTGTGACCTGCTCGACAAGCACGCGCCCGCGGCCGCTGCACGGCGAGGCCTGATCACGTTCGTGAAGGATCGCCCCGGTCACGACCAGCGCTACGCTATCGACGCAACCAAGCTGGAAAGCGAACTCGGCTGGCGCGCGCAGGAAAATTTCGAAACGGGGATCGAGCGGACGATCCGCTGGTATCTCGACAATGACTGGTGGTGGCAGCCGCTCCGCGCCGCCGGCCATGGCGTTGCGCGTCTTGGTCTTCCCGCAGGAACAAAAGGATGAAGGCGCTCGTCATCGGCGGCACAGGCGGACAGGTCGCGCGCGCACTCGCCGCGCTCGATGGCCCTGACTTCGGAATAGATGTGCGGGGGCGTCCGAACGCGGACCTCGCAGCGCCCTCAACACTGTCAGCCGCGATCGCCGACGCAAAGCCGGATGTCGTGATCAATTGCGGTGCCTACACGGCCGTTGATCAGGCCGAATCCGAACCCGATCTCGCCCGTGCGATCAACGCTGAAGGCCCCGCCGCGCTTGGCGCAGCCTGCACCGCAGCCGGCATTCCGGTTGTCCATCTGTCGACCGACTATGTCTTCGATGGCTCCAAGACGAGCCCCTATGTCGAGACGGACCCGACCGCTCCGCAGAGCGTCTATGGCGCAACGAAGCTCGGCGGCGAAACCGGCCTCGCGGCGTCCGGCGCAAAGCATGTGATCCTGCGCGTGTCGTGGGTTCATGCCCCCGAAGGCAAGAACTTCGTACGCACCATGTTGCGCCTGGCTGGCTCGCGCGAGCGGCTGGGCGTCGTGGCCGACCAGATCGGCCGACCGACCTACGCGCCTCATCTCGCCATCGCTTTGCGGGACATCGCCGCGCGCCTGGTGCTCGACCCCGAAGCGCCCACCGGCGTTTTCCATCTCACCGGCTCGGGCGAACCCTGCTCATGGCGCCAGTTTGCGGAAACCATTTTCGCTGCGTCGCAGGTGCGGGGCGGCCCCGCAGCCATCGCAGATCCGATACCAGCCTCGTCCTACCCTACCCCTGCGAATCGCCCCGCAAACTCGGTTCTGGACTGCGCGCGCATCACCGAAGCCTACGGCCTCATCCTGCCCACCTGGAAACAAGGCGCAGAGGAATGCGTCGAAGCCATCC
>Ga0209097_10001599_pt1 | contig 19216 bp, 18 predicted proteins | sample AD_UKC052_MetaG_FD_184419 | JGI IMG/M metagenome (GOLD analysis project Ga0209097, IMG submission 184419) | Active sludge microbial communities of municipal wastewater-treating anaerobic digesters from USA - AD_UKC052_MetaG (SPAdes) (version 2) | ecosystem: Engineered > Bioreactor > Anaerobic >... | reverse complement strand
GGGGGGGGGGGGGGGGGTGGGGGGGGCGGCGGCGGCAAATAGTCGCCGGCCGCACCACCCGAAAGCCAAGTGGCACTCTGCGAGTGCGGGTGCCGCTTCCCGCGGCCCCGCAGCCGACCCTGGCGAGGCTCAGTCCTCGCCGATCTCCAGCTCACCCGTGGTGCCGACGTCGCGCGTCGCATCCACCACATTGGTCGCCAGGCTCGCGACCACACCCCGCGCGCGCACCATCGTCGGCACCGCCGGCGGCACGGCCACGGCGGCGTAGAAGGTCGCAGCGTCGACCAGCGCTCCGCTCAGGTCGCGGTAGCGTGAGTTGGCGCCCGTAGTCACGCCGAAACCCGCCAGCGTGAGCTGCGTGGTCGGCACCTTCGCGTCTGCCGGCCCCTTGACGACCACGAGCGAGTCTGCCGCGGTGCGCTCCACGCGCGTGGCGATCAGGTCGCCCGCCGCATCCTCGTAGGCGTTGACTTCCAGGCGATCGGCCGGATTCAGCGATGCCAGCGTGATGATCGCCGGCTGGTCGGCGCTGGCCAGGCGGTCGCGCAACACCGTGTCGGCCGTGAGCTTGAGCGCGCGGCCGAGCATCGTCAGAGTGCCCAGTGCCGCGTCCTTGGCCTGCAGACCGGATTCGACATGCACGCTGGCCTGCAGCTTGACGACGAGCACGCTGGCGACCAGCACGTTGTTCGTCATCACGCCTTCGGCTTCGACCTTCAGGCCGTTGCGGATGTCGGCGGCCGTGCCATTGCGGATCACCGCGTTGGCCGCATTCACCGCCTGGCCCGCTACCGTGAAGTTCGCGATCGAGACGAAGTCGGCGACATAGCCCTCGACCTCGAGGCCATCGCCGTCGGGATAGCTGATGCGGTCGCGATCGCGGTCGCGCAGCCGGTCGGCGGTGAGGATGCCGTTCGCGAAGTTGCTGCCGCCGACCTCCACGGTCATGCCGTTGGCCAGGCCGGCGGGCCGGCTGCCCGCGGCGATGCCCGAGAAGTTCACCGTCAGGCCGTCGATGGTGCAGGTGCCCGCAGCCGCATCGAGGTTGCTCACCGTGCCTTTGACCTCGAGTTCGCTGACACCGTTCTGGAACAGCCCCTGCCGCTCCATTCGGGTGGCGCGCAGGCGGTTGTTGGCCGGGTCGGGCAGGCAGCTCACTTCGACCTGGTCACCGATCGCAAAGCTGTTCATGTCACGCTGCGTGACGCCGTCGAACACGGTGTCATCGTCCACCAGCACCGTCTGGCCGAGCACGGTGACGGTGTTCTGTACCTGGTTCATGGCAGTGATCGGGCCCTGCACGCAGTCGTTGTAGCGAATGGTGTTGGCCACTCCCGTGCCATTGGCGTTGATGCGGCCGCGCACCTGGACCACCATGCCCACGCGCAGCCGATCGCGCGTGCCTGCGCTGTCGTCCATGGTGATGCTGGCCGCGGTGTCGTCGAAGCGCACGCCATTGACGACAAGGCTGCCGAAGCTGCTGATCGTGCCGATGGCTGTCTGAGTGGGGCCCGGTGCGGGGTCGTCGCCGCCGCCGCAGGCGGCGAGCATCGACAGCGCGCAGGCCGCCGCGGTGGTCTTCCAGTGATGCGCATGCATGGCATGGCTCCTTTGGTGTGGGTTGAGGAACGGCACCAAAGTCAAACGGCGGCTTCTCTTGCGAGAGCCGCCGTCAACTTGCATGCCGGTGTGTGTCGGCCGGTCAGTTCACGGTGATCACCACCGATGAACTCAGGCCGTCGGTGGCCAGCGTCGCTCCGGCATCCGACTTGCTGACCATCGTCACGTGGTTCGGCACGGTCTCGGTGCCCACCGTCGCCTGCGGATCCAGGCTGAAGGTGATCCGGTACTGGCCCGCCTTGTTCGGTACGCCGGTCACGGAGCTGAGCCGGAAGTTGTAGCCGTAGACGATCGAGCCGGCGACGTTGAGCTCGGCACCGTACTTGGTCGAGACCACGGTGCTGCCGCCGCCGCCTTCTTCGGACACGCCGAAGCCTTCGTACACGGCCTTGTCGAAGACGACCGTATCAGCACCGCCACCGGTGGCGATCTTCTCGATCTTCAGCCGGGCGTTGATCGCGAACACGTTGCGGGTCGGTGATGCGATGGTCGTGCCGTCGGTGCCCTGCAGCTCCGTCGTCTGCGAACCGGAGAGCAGCGCCATCCGGTACGCCGTCATCGTGTCGGTCACGCCGGCGATGGTGGCATCCTGCTTGAGCGTCGTCTCGATGCGCACGATGGAGCTCGACGTGTAGGTCTTGCTTAGCAGTGCGTCACCCCAGTCGACGATTGCTTCCATCTGCGCACCCGTGGCGTTGTTGCGCCACTCCGCCTGCCACGTGCTGGCCGTGGCCTGCGGGTAGTAGGTGGTGCCGCCCAGGGACACGGCGGTGGCACTGCTCAGCAGCGGGAAGCTCGTCAGCGTCTCCGTCGACAGCGGGCGCAGCCCGGTGTTGAAATCGAAGGTCGGCAGCGTGGTGAACGGGCCCGTGCCCGGCCAGGTGCCGGCCAGCTTCAGGCCGGTGATGCCATAGCCGTCGGCGAACACGATCGGGAACGACAGGTTGTTGCCGAAGCCGGTGTCGCCGCCGCCACCACCACCGCCACCGCCGCCACCGGCGCGGCCGGTCGTGGCCGAGACCTCACCCGAAGGCGCGCTCTCGACATCCGCAATGGCCGGCACGAAGCTGGTCACCACGTAGTAGTAGGTGGTGGCGTTGGCCACGGTCGCGTCGACGAACGGCGCGGTGACGTTGGCGATCTTCGTGGCGCGCGACGCATCCTTGTAGTACGTCGCCAGGCCCGGTTGGAGGCCGCGATAGATGTGGTAACCCAGCTGGATCGGAGCCTGAGCCGACGGATAGTCGGTGACGTCGAACCACTGCACGGTGACCTGCGTCACGTCCTTCGGCGCGATCGCCGTCAGGCCCAGCGGTGCAGGCGGTGCCGGGGGCAGCGGCCGCACGGAGACTTCCGACGAGACCGCGCTCTCGCCGCCCGCACCGACGGCGCTCACCACGTAGTAGTAGGTGTCACCGTTGGTCAGGCCGCTCGGCTCGTAGCTCGTCGTGGTCACGCCCGGAATCTGCGTCACGCCGGCTGCGCCGGGGACGATGCCTGCGGTGTTCGACCAGTACACGTTGTACGAGGTCGCGCCCAGTGAAGCGGACCAGGACAGGTGCACGTGCGTGTCGCCCGTGGTGGCCGTCAGGTTGGCCGGGGCGCCAGGCGCAGGCGGCAGCGGCGTGGCCGACGCTTCCGCCGACACCACGCTCTCGCCACCCGTGTTCACGGCCGTCACCAGGTAGTAGTAAGCGGTGCCGTTCGTGAGACTCAGATGCGCGTAGCTGGTGGCCTGGATGTTCTCGATCTTCGTCACCCCGGCGCCGCCGGGTGCGAACCCGGCCGTGTTCGACCAGTACAGGGTGTACGAGTCCGCACGCGACACAGGAGCCCAGTCGATCGTGACCACGCCGTCACCTGGCGTGGCGTTCACCGTGCCGGGAGGTGCCGGCACGGGTGCGACCGGCATGGCGCCGATCTCGGTCGACAAAGCGCTCTCGCCGTCGGCATTGACCGACGTGACGGCGTAGTAGACGAGCCGGCCGTTCGTGCGGCCGGTGTGCAGATAGGGCGACACCGCGCCCTTGACGACCTGCGCGGTCGCCTTGGCGACCGGCGTGGTTTCCGACCAGTACAGGTTGTACGACGTGGCTGCGGCCACAGCAGGCCATTGCACCGTGTTCAGTTCGTCGCCGGGTTGCACCGACAAGCCCGTCGGTGCCGGTGGCGGCGGTGGCGGGTCATCCGACCCTCCGCACCCCAACATCACGCTGCAGATGCACGTGATCAACAATCCCCTCAACCAAGTCTTCATGATGGTTCCTTTTCGACTTCGGACAGAACCATTCTTGGCAGGCTGGGCGGGAACCAATTGAGTGTGCGCAACGCACACAAGTTGCTGCTGCGCTGTTTCACATCTGTTCGATCTGCGCCACTCAGAGCCCGAGTCGCCCAGTGCGACAGCGGCGCCTATGTCCGCATGCCATAAGCGACCAGGCCGAACCCCGCGTTGTAGACCGCGTGCAGGAGGGTCGCTGGCAGCACGCTGCCGAAACGCTCGCGCAGATGGCCGAGCAGCAGCGACGGTGCGGCCGTCGCCAAAGCCCAGGCCGGTGGCTGCGAGATCAGGTGCAGGCCGATGAAGCCGGCGGTCGTTGCGAGGTTGGCCCAGGTGAACGGCCCCGCCCTGCGTGTGCCGCCGAGTCGCAGCAACTGGCCTTGAAGCACGCCGCGAAAGACGAGTTCCTCGGCGACGGGCTGCACCAGCACCAGCGACAACCACGCACCCCAGGTGTGCGCCACCTGCATGCGGCCACCCATGGTCATGCCCAGGGCGAGCCAGACCGGCAAGGCCGCCAGAAGACTGGCCAGAACATGCGCATCACCCAGCCAGCGCCACCAACCTAAAGGCGGGGTCACCAGCCCGCACTCCCGGCGCAGCGCGGCGGCCGATGCGCGATCGAGATCCTGCGTCATGTGCGCCATCGTCTCATGCACTTCGGCCTGTATGCCGATTCGGGGCGAGCGTCATCAATGAGCGAACGCAACGCGAGCAGGCATTCCCTGCGGAACCATAGGCAGGCGGATGCGAGGGGTCGCATAGGAATAGGTCAAGGTTTGATCAGGAGTCCCAACTTGAAAGTCAGCGTCAAGCTCGGTGTCGGTGTGTTGTCTTGCGCGATTGCGGCGGCGGTGCTGGCGGCGACGGCGCTCAAGCCGGCGTCGACTATGAATGTCAGTCAGACCCCCACGGGGACGGAAAAGGCGAAGGCCGTGCGCCTCGCCTACTTCGATGGCAGCGCATTCAGGAAGGTATGGCTCTACACCTATGGTGATGGGCCGGTGGGCCGCCAGGACGTCTACGCACGCCACTCGTTCGACGATGGCGTGTCGTGGTCGGCGCCGGTGCTGCTGTCGCGCGATGCGGCCGGCGCGGCGACGGGTGGCCAATCGATCACCGTGCGCGACACGCTGGCCTTCAGCGTCGACAACGAGAAGCCCAGCATCTTCGCGCCACCGGACACGTCCGGGCCGAAGGTGGTGATCACCTGGAACAGCGCCTACTGTCCGCAGGACCCGGCCGCGACCGGCAATGCGGGCAGTTACACCAACCCCGTGCAAGGGGCCAGTGACTTCGACGGCGACGGCGTTGCCGACCGGCCGTTCCACTGTGTATGGACGGCGACCATCGTGGATCCGACGCTCGCCGCATGGGACGTTCAGCAGCTGACCAATGGCCAGCGCGATGCCATCGGCGAAGTGGTGTCGGGCAATGCCACCGGCACGGCCTACGCGCTCGCCTGGCAGGAAGATCCGGCAGGCCTGCAGCCTGGCGAGGCCGAGGGGCGGGGAGACGGTGGCATGGGTTCGCACGTCACCGGCGGCACCAATATCTGGTACACGCATGCGCCGGCGCCCAGCGGCGCGACCTGGCGCGCCAACATCGCGCAGCTCAGCGACAACAACGCCACGGGAACCGGGCAGCCCGGCGCGTCGCGGCCGAACCTGCAGATCAGCGGGAGCGTGGCCGCAGTGGGCTACGAGGAATCGTCCTGCCCCGGCGGCAACGGAGGCAAGTGTGTGGTCTACCACGCCTTCCCCTACGCGAGCCACGACACGAACTCGCCTGGCACCGTCGTCAGCGACGTGACGAAGAACGCGCGCCGCGTGCGCTTCGTGCTGCAGGGCGCCGCGGCCGCGGGCACCTCGGCCTTGCGCACGGTGATGCTCTGGCGCGAATCGGCCACTGCCGCGCCGGGCGCGCCGGCCGACATCGTGGTGCGGCGCGGCCTGGTCGACACGCTCGCGCGACCCGGATCGAACGGCTTCCTGCCCACCGACCTCCTGGCCGACACGCCGCAGCGAATGACCGACATGGCGGCGTCCGGCGGCAACGCCAACGCGCACAGGGCCATCGTGCGCGGCGGCTTCATCGGCCTGGCCTACGACCTGACGCCCGACATGCTCGGTGCCGACCCCGAGAAGACGGCCACGCCTTCGGCGAACTACAACCTCTTTTTCACCCGCTCGACCGACGATGGGCGCGCCGGCAGCTGGAGCAGCCCGGTCGACCTCTCGCGAGTCCAGTCGCCCGCGCTGACGGTGGTGGAGCCGCGCCTGGTGCCGACGCCGGGAACGATCGTCAACCCGCTCACCGGCTCGGCCGACGCCGGCGACACGCAGAACCCGAACGTGCTCTACATCGCCTATGCGACCGAGAGCAACACGCTGGCCGGCGAGGCGGGCCGCGTGTACGTGTCGCGATCGACCGACCAGGGCGTGAGCTTCGAGCCCTTCGTGCCGGTGTCGGCGGGCGCGGTAGGTCAGTCCGAATCGCAGCTGCGGCCCCTGCCCGATGGCTCGTCGACCATGGTGCTGTGGATGGGCGAGACCTCGCCCGGCAATGCGGCCACCAAGGAGGCCATGTACGCGGTCATGTCCGCGTTCGACCTGCCCGACCTGAGCCTGAGCAGCAGAGGCGTCTCGTTCACGGCCGGTGGCCAGCAGACCGTGACGCTGGAGGTGTCGAACCATGGCGCCGGCATGGCCCGGAACGTGACCGTGACCGGCACCCTGCCCGACAACCTGCGGCTGGTCGGCATCGGCGATCCGAGCGCCTGCACAGTGCAGGGCTCGACCTTCCGGTGCGCGTTGCCCGAGCTCGGTGTGGCGCAGAGTCGCACCGTGTCCGTCACCGTGGGTGCGGCCGCCGAAGGCAGCTACACGCTCAGCGCCGGCGTGAGCAGCGAGGATCTGGATGCGAACGCGGCGGACAACGCCAGCTCCGCGACGATTCTCGCCACCGCGCAGGCCGTGGAGCCGCCGCCCGGGCCGGGCACCGACCCGATCCTTGCGGCCGACGAGGGCGGTGGCTGCACGATGGCACGCGGGCAGTCACCGTTCGATCCGGTGCTGCCGCTGCTGGCTGGTCTGGGCCTCGCGGGTCTGGCGCTGCGGCGCGTGGGCGGCCGGCGCACTCAGCCGCCGCAGGTCTCTCGCGTCGAGTAGGCGATCGCGTCCCATTCCTGCTGCGTGATGACCTGAGCGCTGTAGGTCACGCCGAGATCGAGCAGCGCGCCATTGAAGGCGCGAAGGTGGTTGCGCGAGCCGCACAGCAGGCTGCGGTAGACGTTCACGATGTCCGCCTCGTCGGTGAGAGCCTGGCGCTGCACGATGTCGCGGATGTCGGTCTCCTCGATCAGCGCACCGACCTTGAGCCCCTCGACCAAGCTGGCTGCTCCGGCCTTCACCAGCGTGTCGTACAGGGCCTGCAGCTGCGGATCCTCGAACACGCCGGCGGCCTTGCCAGCGGCCGGGTCGTCGACACCGTACTTCGTCAGCAGCGAGAGGATCGCCTGCGTGTGCGTCGTCTCGCTCAGAGCGATGTTGGCGAAGGTCCGGTGGCTCCACAAGGCGTCCATCGCGACATAGACGTCATGTGCGAGCTTCTCCTCCTCGCGCATGAACTTGAGGCCAGCGAACTCATCGGCCGACAGGCTCTCGATCGTCGCTTGCGCGGCGACCGGCACGATCGTGTCTGCCGTGAGCGCTGTCGGACCGAGGGCAGCGTCGGTGCCGCCGCCGCAGGCCGCGATCAGCGGCCCGATCGCGGCGCTGCCGGCCAGAGCGCCGAGGTGGCGCAGAAACTGTTTGCGTTGCATGAATGTCCTTCGTGGTGGGGTCGGCAGCTTCAGCGCACGGTGTAGCCGCGCGCGTCCATGCACGCCGCCACCGCCCGCTGGAATACGCCCGCGTCGTTCATTGCCGAGGGCTGGGTGGTCGCCCAACGGTTGCACTCACGGCGGTCGGTCTCGGTTTGCTCGGCGCTCTGCCCGTTGCGCGGATAGATCACCGGCTCCGGCACCGCGGCAGCCGACGCGGTTGCGGCCTCGGCGGGCGGCTCGACGACCACATAGCCGCTGGTACCCGCCGGTGAGTAGTAGACGCCGTTGGCGTAGTAGTAGTACGTGCCGCCGATCCACAGCGTGACGTAGGCTGCCGGCAGGATCGGCACGAAGATGCCGATTGGTGGCAGCACCACGACGAAGCGCGTGCCCGAGGGCCGGTACCACACGCCACCGTGGAAGAAGTAGCGCCCATCCCGGAAGGCGACGCTGATGCTGCCTGTGGGCAGACTGGGCACCAGATACCCCCGCTCAGGGTAGTAGTGGTTGTGCTGGTACTGAGCGTCGAAGCGGATGTGCGGCGTGCGGAACTGCGGTGCGGCGGGACGCCGCACATCGGGCCCGGCCCGGCGGTCGGGGCCCGGCGGGGCCCCCATCGCCGTACCGAGCAGGGCCAGGGCCGCGAGAGCTGCGGCCAGGCTTCGAGTCGTGGTTCTCATGACTTCATCTCCTGCTCGTTGCGGTGATCAGCGGCCGCCACCACCGCCACCGGCGCCGCCGCCACCACCGGCGCCGCCGCCACCACCGCCGCCGGCACCACCACCGCCGCCGCCGCTACCGCCCGCGCCCGAACCCGTCCCCGCCGCCGTGCCTTGCCGGCTGCGGGCCTGTTCTTCCGCGCGCACCTGGGCTTCAGTCCTGGTTCGCGTCTGCGCCTTCACCTGTGCCTTGGCCTGGTCCTTGGACTGATCCTTGGCCTGGTCCTTGGCCTGGTCCTTGGCCTGGTCCTTGGTCTGGTCCCTGACGCGATCACGGTCCTGGTCCTTGGTTTGATCCTTCGACTGGTCCTTGATGCGATCCCGGGTGCGATCCTGGTCCTTGATCTGATCCTTCGTTTGATCCTTGATCTGGTCCTTGGCCTCGGCGCGGGCCTGGTCGCGTGACTGGTCTTGTGCCTGTGCCGACACACCCGCCGCGGCGGCCAGTGCGACGGCCGCCATCAGGGTCTTGAGGGTTTGACTTGCGTTCATGTCGATCTCTCCTTGGGTTGAAACAGAGGCCTGCGGCCTCGACGAAAACTCTCTTGGCCTCATCGGCCCTTGCCGTTGCCGCCGCGTGGCCCGGCCGGCGACGCGGCCGTGCCCTGCGGCCCGACCCCCGCTGCGCCGAGCGCTCCCGCCGCGGCACCCGAAGACATGCGCGCCTCGTAGCCCGTGCCATAGGGCTGGGGTTGCGCCTGCACGGCCAGCGCGCGCGGCGGCAGCGAGCCGGCGGCCACCGCCGGGCGTGCGTCCTGGCGCTCTCGCGAGGCCACGCCGGTCCACTGGCCGGCCTGCCGCGGCAGCGACAGATCCAGCGGCTTCGTGGCGGCTTCGTCTGCGGCCCGTGCCGCTCCGACACCACCCAGCGCGATGAGCAGCCAAGCTGCGATGCGCAACTGCACCCGCGTCGCTTGTGCGATCCCCGTGCCGAGTTCGTGCCTGTCCATAGCCTGCATCCTGAGCGGCCGCCATTGCCTGGCGATGTCGAGCCTGCGCCATCGCGTTTCTCTGCGTTTCAGCAAGAGTCACCGCGTTTCCGCGCAGGCACGCTGGCTACACTGCACCGTGATGAATGCCGCCGCGCCTGCCCGCATCCTCGTCGTCGATGACGACCCGGCGCTGCGCGAGTTGCTGGCCGACTACCTGGGCGCCAGCGGCTTCGTCGTCGACACCGCGGTCGACGGCCGGCAGATGCACGAGCGCATCGCACAGGTGCCGCCCGACGCGATCGTGCTCGACCTGATGCTGCCCGGCGAAGACGGGCTGAGCCTGGCGCGCGAGCTGCGCAAGTCCAGCGAGGTGCCGATCCTGATGGTGTCCGCGCGCGGCGAGGAGATCGACCGCGTCGTCGGCCTGGAGGTCGGTGCCGACGACTACCTGCCCAAGCCTTTCAGCCCGCGCGAGTTGCTGGCCCGGTTGCGCGCGTTGCTGCGCCGCGCGCGGCCGGCTGCCCTGACTTCGGCGCCGGCCGGGCCGCCGGCCGCGACCCTGCCCGCCTTCGGCCCGTACACGCTGGACAGCGCGGCGTGGCGTCTGATGCGCGGCGACACCGAGGTGCCCATCTCGACGGCCGAGTTCCAGTTGCTGCAGGTGTTCGTCGCGCACCCCAACCGGGTGCTGTCGCGCGACGACCTGATCGAGCGGCTCAAGGGCTACGAACGCAGCGCCTTCGACCGCAGCATCGACGTGCGCGTCACCCGGCTGCGCCGCCGCATCGAGGCCGACCCGGCGCATCCGGCCTACATCCGCACGGTGCGCGGCGAGGGCTACCTGTTCAACCCGCAGGGCGAGTCGGCCTGATGGGCCGGCAGCGGCAGCAGCCGGGGCTGGCGCAGCAGTACGCGCGCTGGCTCGCAGCGCTGTTCATCGCACTCGAGCTGATCACCGCAGCCGCGGCACTGGGCTTCATCTTCCTGCCGATGGCCCGCCGCGCCGCCGATGACCTGGCCGGCCTGATGGTGCTGTCTGCACAGACCTGGAGCGAGCTGCCGCCCGAGACGCGGCCGGCCTTCGAGCAGGAGCTGGAACGCAGCCACCACCTGGCGCTGCGGCCGGACATGCCGCCGCCGCAGGACACGGGCTTGCGCCATGGGCCCTACCTGCTCTTCCTCGAACGGGCCTTCGAGCGCCGCACCGGCCATGCGATGTACTTCCGGGAGGAGACGGCGGCGGATGGCCGGCTCTGGTTGTGGACGGCGGTGCCCTCCGCGGGCCGCTCGATCGGCGTCGGCTTTGCCGAGGACCGCATGAAGACACAGCCGCTGGGGGCGCTGGCGCTTCCCTTCGCCGTCGGCATGGTGCTGGTGGGGCTGCTGTCGTGGTGGCTCGCGCGGCGCATCGCTCAGCCGGTCGCGCAGCTCGAGCTGGCGGCGGCGCAGCTGGCGCGCGGCGTCAGCCCCGGCTTGCTGGCCGAAAGCGGCCCGCGCGAACTGGCCGGCCTGGCACGCCACTTCAATCGCATGGCGCTGCAGGTGCGCGAGCTGCTGGACGCGCGCACGACGCTGTTCGCCGGCGTCTCGCACGACCTGCGCACCCCGCTGGCCCGCATGCGGCTGGCCATCGAGATGCTGACGCTGCGTCCCGATCCGGCGCTGCTGCAAAGACTCGAGCACGACATCGAGGAGATGAACGCGCTGATCGGCCAGATGCTCGAGATCGCGCGCGGCATGAACACCGAAACGACGACGGACTTCGAACTCTGCAGCTGGCTGCGCGAGCGCGTGCGGATGCATGGAGATGCCGCGCGATCGGCCGGCGCGCAACTCTCGCTGCGCTGCGATCAGTCGATCCGGGTTCGTGCGGCGCCGGGGGCGCTGGCACGTGTCGTCGACAACCTGCTGGGCAATGCGTTGCGCTACGCGCCCGGGCCGATCGAACTGGTCGGCCGGGGGGAGCCGTCGGGCGACCAGGGCGGCGAAGTGGGCCCTGTCTACATCGGCGTGCTCGACCGCGGGCCGAGCATCTCGGAGAGCCAGCTGGCGCTGGTATTCCGCCCGTTCCATCGCGCAACGGACCAGGGCGACACGGCCTCAGGCGCCTTCGGCCTGGGCCTGGCGATCGTGCAGCAGCTCGCGCGCGCGAACGGCTGGCAGGTCGGTGTCACGCCACGCGACGGTGGCGGGCTGGAGGCCTGGGTGCGGGTGCCCGCCGCCTAGCGCCGGGCGGCGCGTGCGCGTTGCCGCGCTTCGTGCAGCGTGCCCAGCGTGATCTTGCGCACCTCGGACTTGCTCTGTTCGATGTGGCTCTTCAGCAGCAGCTGCGCCTGGTCGAGCTTGCGCTGCAGCACCGCGCGCAGGATCTTCGCGTGCTCGGCGTAGGTGGCGTCGATGCGGTCCTCGCGCGTGAAGTCGAGCCGCCGCACGATGCGGATGCGCTCGGTCACGTCCCAGTGCACCTTGGCGATCTCGGCATTGCCGGCGGCCCGCACCAGCGTCGCGTGGAACTGCTCGTCGAGCGCGCCGACCTCGCGCATCTCGGTCAGCCGCTCGGCGGCCGGCACCAGCCAGGCGGCCTTCAGCGCCTCGAGCTCCGGCGGGTCGTTCTCACGTGCGCACAGCCGCGCGACGCTGGCGAGTTCGAGCAGCACGCGCAGGTCGTAGAGCTGGTCGAGGCGGTCGAAGTCGATCGGCTTGACGTACCAGCCGGCCTTGCTCTCGACCTCGAGAAAACCTTCGTTGCGCAGCCGGAAGAGGGCCTCGCGCACCGGCGTGCGGCTGACGCCCAGCCGCGTGCCCATCTCGTTCTCGGAGAAGCGGTCGCCGGGCAGCAGCTGGAAGTCGTGGATCAGCGCCTTCAGCTGCGCATAGGCCTGCTCGGCCAGGTTGCTGCGGATGCTGATCGGGGGGCTGGCGGACGCGGCGCGCAGGGGCATGGGGCGAGTCTACGGCGCGAGCCGCTCGATGAAGTGGCAGGCCGCGAGCTGCGGCCCCACGGCGCGCAGCACCGGCGCCTCGCGGCCGCAGCGGTCCTCGCCGCGCGGGCAGCGGCCATGGAAGCGGCAGGCCTGCGGCGAGGGGTCGATCGGGCTGGCCACCTCGCCGGCGAGCCGGATGCGCGGCCCCTGCCCCGGGATCGCCGACACCAGCGACTGCGTGTACGGATGCTTGGGCGAGCGGAACACCTGCTCCGACGGGCCGATCTCGACCAGCTTGCCCAGGTACATCACCGCCACGCGGTCGGTGAGCAGGCGCACGACGTTCAGGTCGTGCGAGACGAACAGCAGGCTCAGGCCCAGCTCGGCGCGCAGCTGCTCGAGCAGCTGCAGCACCACCGCCTGCACCGAGACGTCGAGCGCGGCGGTGGGCTCGTCGAGGATCAGCAGCCGCGGCTTGACGGCCAGTGCGCGCGCGATGCCCACGCGGGCCTTCTGCCCGCCCGAGAGCTGGTGCGGGAAGCGCGACAGCAGCGCCGCCGGCAGTCCGACCTGCGCCGCCACCTCGTCGACGCGCGCATCGGCCGCGTCGCGGGCCAGGCGCGACAGCAGCGTGAGCGGCTCGCGGATCGCCTCGCGCGCGGTGAAGCGCGGGTTCAGGCTGTCGGTCGGGTCCTGGAACACCATCTGGATGGCGCTGCGCTGCGCCGCCTTGGCGAAGCGGCGCGCCGGCACCGCGGCGAGGTCGACGCCCTCGAACACGATGCGGCCTTCGCTCGCATCGAGCAGCCGCGCGATCAGCCTCACCAGCGTGCTCTTGCCGCAGCCCGACTCGCCGACCAGGCCCAGGCTCTCGCCGGCCATCAGGCCGAGGTTGAGGTCGTCGACCGCGTGCAATTGCTTGCCGCCGGCGACGTTGAAGCGCTTGTGCAGCCGTTCGAGGGTCAGCAGCGGCGCGGCTGGTGGCACGGGCTTGTCGGGCGACGCGGAGAAGCCGTTCATCAGCGGTGCGGCGTCAAGCATGGCGCACGCTCCCGCGCGAGCGCGCCGGCGGGCCGAACAACGGGTGCCAGCAGGCGGCGCTGTGCGTGGCCACGGGGTCGAGCGCGGGGCGCTCGTGCACGCACAGCTCGCTGCGGCGTTCGCAACGGTCGGCGAAGCGGCAGCCGGGCAGGTCGTCGCGGCGCAGGTCGGGCAGGTTGCCCGGCACCGGCTTGAGTTCCTGCGCCGAGCGCGTGCGCTCGCCCGGCGTGGAGCTGAGCAGGCGCGCGGTGTAGGGGTGGCGTGCCTGCGTGAACAGGGCGCGCGCCGGCGCCGCTTCCACCGCGTGGCCGGCATGCATGACGACGATGCGGTCGCAGTGGTCGGCGGCGAGCGCGAGGTCGTGGGTGATGAACAGCGTGGCCATCTGCCGCTCGCGCGCCAGCGAGGTGATGAGGTCCATCACGGCGGCCTGCGTGGTCACGTCCAGCCCGGTGGTCGGCTCGTCGGCGATCAGCAGCGCCGGCCGGCAGGCGAGTGCGAGCGCGATCATCACGCGCTGGCACATGCCGCCGGACATCTCGAACGGATAGGCGCCATGGCGGCGCTCGGGGTCGGAGATGGCGACCTCGCGCAGTGCCTGCACGGCGCGTTCGCGCAGGCTGGTGCCGAGGTCGGCGCCTCGCGCGGCGGCATGGCGGCGCAGCACGTCCTCGATCTGCAGGCCGACCGGGCGGATCGGGTTGAGCGCCGTGCGCGGGCTCTGGAAGATCATCGAGATCTCGCGCCCGCGCAGGTCGGCCAATGTTCGCTCGTCGGCCTTGAGCAGGTCCAGCCCGCCGAACATCGCGTTGCCGCCGGTGACCTTGGCCGCGCGGTCGGAGATGCCGAGCAAGGCATAGCTGAGCACCGACTTGCCCGAGCCGCTTTCACCGACCAGGCCGACGATCTCGCCCTTGCGGATCTGCAGGTCGACGCCCTGCAGCGCATGCACCGTGCCACTGCGAGTGCGGAACTCGAGGCCGAAGTCGGTGACGTCCAGCAGCGGTGGTGCGCTCACGTCCGCCTCCGCGGATCGAAGATGTCGCGCAGCGCATCGCCGAGCAGGTTGAAGGTGAACACCGCCAGCATCAGCACCGCGCCGGGGAAGAAGCTCACCCACCATTCGCCGGAGACGATGAACTGCGCGCCTTCGGCGACCAGGATGCCCCACTCCGGCGTCGGCGGCCGCACGCCCAGGCCGATGAAGGACAGGCCCGCCGCGTTGAGGATCGCCCAGCCCATGTTCAGGCTCACCTGCACCATCGCCGGCGGCAGGATGTTGGGGAACAGGTGCACGGCGAGGATGCGCACATCGCCGTTGCCCGACAGCCGCGCCGCCTCGATGAAGCCGGCGCCGCGCCGCACGTTGGCCTCGGCACGCGCCACGCGGATGTAGAACGGCAGGTTGATGATCGCCGTGGCCAGCACGATGTTGCCCACCGTGTTGCCCATCGCCGCGACGATGCCCATCGCCAGCACGAACAGCGGGAAGGCCATGATGGTGTCGGAGACGCGCGTGATGGCCGTGTCCCACCAGCCGCCGAAGAAGCCCGCCGCCAGGCCCAGCGCGATGCCCAGCGCGAACGACAGCGCCACCGCCGAGATGGCGATGCCCAGGTCCAGCCGCGTCGCCACCAGCGTGCGCGAGAAGATGTCGCGGCCCAGCGCGTCGGTGCCGAACCAGTGCGTGCCCGAGGGCGGCTGCAGCGCCGCGGTGGCGTTGCTGGCCAGCGGGTCGTGCGGCACGATGGCCGGGCCGATCAGCGCGATCAGGATGAACAGCGCGAACAGCGCCGCAGCCGCCATCGTCACCGGGTTTTCGGAGAGCACGTGGCGCACGTGGCGAATGGTTTCGCTGCTCACGAGCCCTCCAGCGTCACGCGCGGGTCGATCAGCGTGTAGAGCAGGTCCACCACCAGGTTGAGCAGCACGAACAGCACGCCCATCGACAGCACGAAGCCCTGGATGGGCGCGTAGTCGCTCGCCGTCAGCGCGTCGATCGCGTAGCTGCCCACGCCGGGCCAGCCGAACACCTTCTCGATGACCACGCTGGAGCCCAGCATGAAGCCGAACACCATGCCCAGCGTGGTGACCACCGGCAGCAGTGCGTTGCGTAGCGCGTAGGTCACCAGTACCGTGGTGGGCGTCAGGCCCGAGGCGCGCGCGGTTCGGATGAAGTCGCTGCCCAGCACCGACAGCATCGAGGCGCGCGTCATGCGCGCGATCGGCGCGAGCACGAAGATCGCCATGGTCAGCGTCGGCAGGATCAGCTGCTTGAAACTCGCCCACCACAGCGACGCATCGCCGGCCAGCGCCGCATCGATCAGGTAGAAGCCGCTGATCTGCGGCGGCGGCGAGAACATCGGGTCGAGCCGGCCCAGCGGCGACGGCGCCCAGCCGAGCAGGAAGTAGAAGACGTAGGCCAGCACCAGCCCTGTGAAGAAGGTCGGCAGCGACACGCCGGCCGTGGTGACCAGGCGGCACAGCTGGTCGATCCACGAGCCCGGCCGCGTGGCGGCGAGAACGCCCAGCGGCAGCGCGATCGCGCAGGCCAGCGTCAGCGCCAGCAACACCATCTCGATCGACGCCGGCAGCCGCGTGATCAGCTCCTGCAGCACCGGCTGCCCGGTGGTGAGGGAGGTGCCGAGTTCGCCGTGCGCGAGGTCGGCCACGTAGCGGAAGAACTGTTCGACCAGCGGCTTGTCCAGGCCGAGCTGCGCACGCACCTGCGCCACCGCCTCCTGCGTGGCCGCCCCGCCGGCGAAGTAGGCGGCCGGGTCGCCGGGCAGCGCACGCGTGAGCAGGAAGGTCACGACGATCACGCCGATCAGGTTGGGCAGCGCGCCGAGCAGGCGCCTGGCGATCAGCTTGATCATGCGAAGGCGCGCTCGATCTCCGCCAGCGGAGCGGCCCAGCCGACGATGCCGCCCTGCGCCACCATCATCTCGACCACGGCGGCGTGGAACTGCGGGAAGTAGCTCGCCGCGCAGTCGGTGACGAGCAGGCACTCGTAGCCGCGGTCGTTGGCTTCGCGCATCGTGCTCTGCACGCAGACCTCGGTGGTCACGCCGCCGATCAGCAGGTGGGTGATGCCCTGCGCATGCAGGATCGCGTCGAGGCTGGTGGCGTGGAAGGCGCCCTTGCCCGGCTTTCGCAGCACGACGTCGCCGGGCTGCGGCAGCAGCTCGGGCACGAAGCCCGCGCCCGGCTCGCCGGCCACCAGCACGCGGCCCAGCGGGCCGGGGTCGCCGATGCCGCAGCTCAGCGCGCCGCGCGCGCGCTTGCTCGGCGGGCAGTCGGCCAGCTGCGCATCGTGCGCCTCCTGGGTGTGGATCACCGCCATGCCTTTGGCGCGCGCCAGCGCGAGCAGGCGCACGCAGGCCGGCACGATGGGCCGCAGCAGCGACACGTCATTGCCCAGCATCGCGCCGAAACCGCCGGGCTCGAGGAAGTCGCGCTGCATGTCGATCATCACCACGGCGGTGTGCGCCGGGTCGAACGGGAAGTCGTACGGGCGGGCGTGCACGGTCGGCATCACGCAGCCTCCACATGGGAGTCGCCGGCCATGGCTCGGCCGATCGCGCCGATGTCGGCATTGGTGGTCGGGCATTCCAGCGCGATGTGCCCATGCGACAGCACCAGCAGCCGCGAAGACAGCGCGAGCAGTTCGTCCAGATCCTCGCTGACCAGCAGCACGCCGGCGCCGCCGTCGCGCGCCGCGCGCAGCCGCGCATGGATCTCGGCAGTGGCCTGGAAGTCCAGGCCGAAGCAGGGGTTGGCGACGATCAGCAGGCGCGGCGAGATCGGATCAGCCGCCAGCTCGCGCGCCAGCACGGCACGCTGCACGTTGCCGCCGGAGAGGGTCTCGATCGGCGCGTCCGGCCCCGGCGTCTTCACGCGGTAGGCCTCGATCTGCGCCAGCGCCTGGCCGCGCATCGCGGCGCGCGACAGCAGCGCGCCGCGCGCCAGCGGCGGCCGGTCGAAGTTGCGCAGCGCCAGGTTCTCGGCCACCGTGAGCTTGCCCACGCAGCCGTTGTGCAGCGGCTCCTCGGGCAGGCTGCGCACGCCGAAGCGCTGCATCTGCGAACGCGTCGGGCGGTAGGGCTGGCCGTCGATGCGCACCTCGCCGCCGGCGATCGGCATCGCGCCGGTGAGTGCGGCCACCAGCTCGCGCTGGCCGTTGCCCGACACGCCGGCCACGCCGACGATCTCGCCGGCGCGCACCGTCAGCGACAGCCCGTCGACGGCGCGCCGGCCTTCGCTGCCCAGCACCGTGAGCCCGTGCACGTCCAGCCGCGGCACGCTGTCCTGCGCCACCGGCGGCGGGCTGGGCGCGCGGCCCGAGGTGGAGGCCGGCAGCGCCGTCGCGTCGGTGGCCACGCCCATCATCCAGCCGGCGAGCTCGTCGCGCGTCGTCGCCTCGACGCTCGCCGCGCCGGTGCGCCGGCCGCGGCGCAGCACCGTCACCTCGTCGCAGAAGCCGAACACCTCGCGGAACTTGTGCGTGATGATCAGCACCGAGAGCAGCCCCGCGCGGCACATCGTCTTGACGCGGCCGAGCACCTCGTCGGCCTCCTGCGGCGTGAGCACCGAGGTCGGCTCGTCGAGCACCAGGAAGCGCCGCTTCGCGTACAGCGCCTTGAGGATCTCCAGCTTCTGCTTCTCGCCCGCGGCCAGCCCGGCGACGCGTGCATCGAGCGAGAGCGGGAACGGCGCCGTGCGCATGAACTCCGCGAGCTTTGCGCGCTCGGCCTTCCAGTCGATGAAGGCGCCGAGGTCGCGCTGCGCGAGCGCCAGGTTCTCGGCCACCGTCATGCCCGGCACCACGGTGAAGTGCTGGAAGATCATGCCCAGGCCGAGCGCCGCGGCATCGCGCGGGCTGGCGATGGCGCGCTCGCGGCCGTCGACCATCACGCTGCCGGTGTCGGGCTGGTAGAAGCCGATCAGCGACTTCACCAGCGTCGACTTGCCCGCGCCGTTTTCGCCGAGCAGCGCGTGGAAGGAACCCGCCTCCACCGTCATCGACACGTCGTCCAGCGCCTGCAGCGCGCCGAAGCGCTTGCTGAAGTTCAGCATCTCGACCTTGGCCGCGCCGGTCGGCTCGATCTGCGGTGGAATGAGCTCGCTCATGGCATCACCCCAGCGCCGCGAGGATCGTCGCCGACGCGGCCACCGCGCCGAACACGCCGCCCTGCATCGTCACCATTTTCAGCGCCGCCTCGTGGTTGCCGCGGTCGGTGGCGCCGGTGCCGTCGCTGACGATCAGGCACTCGAAGCCGCGGTCGTTGGCCTCGCGCATCGTCGTGTGCACGCACACGTCGGTGGTGATGCCGGTGAGGATCAGGTTGCGGATGCCGCGCGTGTGCAGGATCAGCTCGAGGTCGGTCGCGCAGAACGAGCCCTTGCCGGGCTTGTCGATCACCGGCTCGCCGGCGATGGGCGCGAGCTCGTCGATGATCTGCCAGCCCGGCTCGCCACGCACCAGGATGCGGCCGCAGGGACCGGGGTCGCCGATGCCCACGCCATTGGCGCCGATCTGCCGCGAGCGCCAGCGCTTGTTGGCCGGCAGGTCGGCGAGGTCGGGGCGGTGGCCCTCGCGGGTGTGGATCACGTGCATGCCCTCGGCGCGTGCCTCGGCGAGCAGGGCCTGGATCGGGCCGATCGGCGCGCGTGTCATCGATAGGTCGTAGCCCATGCGGTCGACGTAGCCGCCGATGCCGCAGAAGTCGGTCTGCATGTCGATGATGACGAGCGCGGTGTCCGCGGCGGTCCAGCGGCCGTCGAAGGGCCAGGCGTAGGGGTTCGCGTCGACGGGGGCGAAGTGCTTCATGGTGTCAGCGGTTCAGGGAGAGTTCGCCCGGCGCGCCGTGGCT
>Ga0209097_10001594_pt1 | contig 19232 bp, 15 predicted proteins | sample AD_UKC052_MetaG_FD_184419 | JGI IMG/M metagenome (GOLD analysis project Ga0209097, IMG submission 184419) | Active sludge microbial communities of municipal wastewater-treating anaerobic digesters from USA - AD_UKC052_MetaG (SPAdes) (version 2) | ecosystem: Engineered > Bioreactor > Anaerobic >... | reverse complement strand
TGGGGCACCGATGGACTGGTCAGAGGCCAAGGAGACAATGGCGGAGATACTGCGGGCGCTTGCCACAAACGTTGCCAAGTTGCAGGAGAATGCCAAGCCTGCTCCCTCACTGACAGAGAAGAGCTGACCACTCAGCAGCGGCTCCATTGCATCAAGACCATTGTGGCTTTCGGGTCTGTGCGGCTGTCAGCATCGAGGCAGGGGTGACACACTCCGAAAATTGGTGTCCCACTCCAGACATCATTGAGAATCTGTTCCGCCAAAAATTTTCCGGAGTGCCGAAGCCTCGCGAGGGCACGAACACGGACCACGCACAAAGGGCAAGTCGTACCTGCAGCACATCAAGAGTGCATATGACCTCTATGGCTTCGACTTCCAGACCCTGTCGCGAGTGTGGTGTTGTTGGAGTGTCCGATACGGCGCACCTGCAACAGTTGCGGACCGCCTGTGCTCGGTTGCCCGGGAGTACGGCGTGACCAACCCGACCTGTGAAGTTCTATCGTTGCGAGACGATGTCATCCCTGCATTGGTCAACAAAGTAGGTACATCGAATTATGACGATGATGTCCTCCGCATGCTTAGCTTGCTGGAGCAACAGAGAATCCAGACGGCAAAGCGCCATCGCAAGCTGCAGTGAGGGTCGGCGTGCTTGTTCCATCGTTGATTGCTTGGATTGATGCGTTCCTAACTCGCGGTCCAAGCCTCGCCCCTGAGTGCGCGTGGTGTTCCGCCTGTAGCGCTCATAAATCGTAGAGAGTAGCGAGCCGCTAGATGTGCACGGGGTAACACGGCCCCTGCTGCAAGTACCAAGGTGTAGGCGGCGACCATCGCCGCGCGGTACGAATCTTGGGTACGACTCACCCAAGACCCGGCGTCTTGATACAGACTTACCTAAGGTCGGCAGCGTCCGTGATTGCGGCAGTAGTTCGAGCGCGCCGACGAGATGGCAGAACTTGCGGCCCTTCTCCGTACGCAAGCCAAGCAGGCGAGACGCCAAGCGCCTTGGCAATTGCTTCCAGGACATCGAGGCTCGTCTGGGCGCCCTTCTCGATGTTGGCGATTGCAATCGCGCTTAGATCAAGCAAGCGCGCAAGTGCTGCCTTGGAAAGCCCGCGCTCGATGCGTACTGCTCCTACTCGGTTTCCCATGCCATCTGTTGTCGTCGCGGCTCCACACAGAGCTTGGTCGCCTATTCCAAAGCCTAGCCATCCTGCCGACACGTTGAGGCCAGAGGCAAGACGAGCAACCGTACCAACCGTGGGCATTCGCTCCCCAGCCTCGATTTTCGCCGCGACTTTCGGATCACGTCCGACCTTCTGCCCCAGCCCCTTGCGCGTCAAGCCTAACTGCTTGCGAGCCTTACGCAAACGAGCAGGCAGACCGAAGTGGAGGGGATTAGGGGAGCCGCGAACCATGGCAGTTGGTAGCACGCTCCGAGGCTGGCCAAAAGTTAGGTTACGTATCCCCGAAATGGGGACTTTAACTTAGTTGCCAATGTAATCGGGAACATGTATTCCTAACGCTTGAGCCCGGTAAAGTCGGGCTACAACCAGGGACCGCCCGGCTCCAACCGAGCGGCCCCCTTCACCTGTGACGGCCCGAGCCCGCAAGCAGTGGCCGACACAAGCAAGGACATCCTATGCCGTGTTCCGTCCGTAGCACAAGTGCGCCCGTTGTCCGCCGTCGTCCCAATTTTGCGTCGTGCAGGCCGCGCCGAGTCGCTGCCGTTCTCGACCTTGAGCAGCCCGGCGAGCGTCAAGCGCACGAGCTGGTCCACCGCTTCTCTACGGGGCGCTGGCCCCTGTGGCGCGTCCTCGGCATGCACCGAGACGGGCCTGTCCTTTTCTGCGCCGTGGAGTGGCTACGCTCGGGCAAAGGGGCGCATCCCGAGAGATACGCTCTTGCGGAGGTGGCGCTGGATCACGTCGGCGTTCGCTGGCACTACCACGCGAGCGCTGCCGCTGTTCAGGCTGCACTGCGGGCCAAGGCTGAAACTAGCGGCTCGGCATGAACTGCTAGTGCTAACCAAGTAGGGGCGATGCTGTTGCCCCTACTTGGTCCTACTTGCCAACATCGTTGGCCCGTAGACCAAGTTTTTGGACGCCGGCCTGTATCTTGAGAGCAGCGTCGACGCGACCTTCTTGGGTACGACGTACCCAAGATTCCGGCTCTAGCGTACGAATTACCCAAGAACAATTTCCACCTCGGGAGTGCGCGCACGCCGACGGGCTGGCAGTGTCTTCGACTCGACTCCATGGGCCAGCCATGCCGGGGAGACAGGCAGCGCGCTAGCCAGTGCCTCGATAGTGCATGCGAAAGTGCTGGAGTGTCATGGACCGGCCCCACTGATCGCGTTGGGACCGGGGGAACTGATCCGCTGACTGAGTCCAGACTGACAATGCGCACAGTCCGTTGCGGTAGAGGCCAACGCCAATCAAGGACAAGCGAGCTACGCGCCCCTTGACTGGCGCCGTCCTCCACGGCTGGAGAGCTACCAGGCCGTCGGGGAAACCCCTCTTGCCATTACTAAGTTGTCTACTCTTCTTTTGGATTACCCCACCGGTCCGGACGCGGTCACATCGGCTGGTCTATGACACTGGAGATTCTCAGCATGGTAAAATCGCCCCCCGCATGATCCAGTCGACTTGCGAGAACAGCATTGAAGCTCATAAGCTCAATACTAGTTGATAATGCGATTAATGCAGAGCATGCACATCATTGTTGATGACAGTCGCTAGATAGCGTTCTGGGCAAGTTAATGCTTCTGCCCAACAGGGCTACTGCGGAAATTGGTCAACTACAGAATCAGAGAGAATTGACAGACAAACTTCATCTTCATCAGCAAGACTTGCCAACTCATTCTCTTTATCTGCGAAGGAACCAGCAAGACGAGGGTTAATTAGATTGCGCCTAACATGTCCTAAATTAATCCTAACACCAAGCAATTCCACTGCAAGATTAGAGTATTCAAATTCAATTTCTTCGCCAATTCGCAGAGAAGAAAGTATCTTCTTTGCCTCATTGACAGACACTCTGTATGCACATGGACGTTCAGGACATATCTCAACTTTGCCATGCTTTTTGCCATGGCAGATCCAAGCAGCCAAGGGCAATGGCAGTTCACATGGTGGATTTGGAACTCGCAAGTCAATACAATAATATTCATTGATTGCTACAAGGAATTCCAGGAATTTTTCATATGCATGATAGTTAATCAGAGACTCACTCTTGCCGAAATGAAATTCGCGCAATACTTGTCCCGTATCAATTTCAGTTAGCTTGAAAAGTCCACCGGAAAATAGCATCCGCAAAAACTTCATTGTTGCATGGCTTTCAATAGCATTTTTTAAATGCATTTGATTCATTACTTCGATTCTAGTTATATTTCTTTGCCTGTCCTCATGAAAAGTAATCGAAGAAGCGGCGGCACCGTCTAACAGTCGGTAACGGTCGTTCCGATCGTCTGTTCTGAATAGAGTCAGATAGGTTCCATCAATACAGGCGGTTTCATTGTCTGTAATCATTTCCGCCTTAACCAATAGATTGCTACGTTCTTTTCGTTTTCGTTCAGGAACAGAGATAAGGCCTTTCGATGGAAGATGCATCCCCTTCTCTGCTTCTGGATGTGCTCCAATGGCAAACACGTAGTCCATTCTTCTCATAGGTATTTCAGCCGATGAGTCGAGCACACTGTATAGTTTGGCAGAGATCTCTCCCTCCTGCATTGGAGGAAATTGTGGAGGCGGAAGTAGAGATGGATAATGCTGCAATGTTTTATCGTCTGGGGAACACCAAAGTATAGTATAATGGCCGAACGTGAGCCTGACTACTAATTCGGAAGTCGACAGCGTGCTTGCGTACTTTCTCTTCCATGATTCAAGTACAACCGCATCTAGCGCTTCTGATTGAAAATAGTAGAAAAATTCCGTAGGTGATACGCATACTTCGTCTTTGATAAACGCCCGCACGAATCCATATGATGTACGTGTATTAGTAGCGATTGATAGCCAAAATGATTTCAAAATTGATTTCAGTGCATGAATGGGGCGAAATGATGGAGCATTAACACTCAGCTTTGCACTGTCATTGACATATTCAAAGTGAAGAAATGGGTCCTGCCTATCATAAAATATCTGGAGCGGCATATCAAAACTTCCGCCACCCACATATGAGTTTCCACTGTTCGACTTCAGTCTTGCAGTCCCGCGACCTTTAGCCCTTACTCTTTGAATAGCTCGTTCTGCAAGTAGCATTTTAGCCAATTCCGGTTCATATAATGAACCGTACTTTATGTTACATGCATCACACTCCTCATTGCTCACATAGTGTCTATTTCCAAGAGATTCTGGTATTAGATGAGCTTCTATTCGGAAAGTGGTTTCAGATTCCGATTTATCGCATAATGCACACTTTTGATTATTCTTTGACCCAAAGTCTCTTTTTTTCGGCTGTGGATCTCTCAGTCCGTAGATAACGCTACTTAAAGGATCGTAGTGCTCCTCAAATGGCTCTAGTGGAAGTGTCCTGCGGGAATCATAGAGAGCTGCCACTCGCTTTTCGGAACTCATAAGATTTTCCAGCGCTGAGTAGATAAAGCACGCAATAGCAGCCCAGCCTACCCTCACTGCCGGAACAATGCTACGCCGAATGGAATCACAACTCTGCGTGCAACTAGTTCCCATCCATTAACGTAGCGAGCGGGCCCGATGAGTGTGGCGCCCGCGCGCTAAGGCCTCCGGGTTGTGGGGACGAACGACATGTTCAGCGGGATGCGCAGTAGTTTCTGGATGGGACCTGACTATCAACCATCGCGCAGATCTAAGATCACCGCACAAGTTCAACGCCTACAGCCCAAGCCCAAACACTGCGGATTTTTTGGCCCTCCCTCAAGATCCACAGCCCAGAACCACCCACACGACCTCACCCCCTTCTGTCACCCGCGCCCACCCTCCCAGCAGCCCAGACACACTCCGCACCATCCGCAGCCCGAACACCCCGCCCCCGCGTCATGCCCGCCCAAAGCTCTGCTTAATCCGTTCCCACGCGGCATTAACCCGCTTCATGATCTCCGGATCGCCGCCCTGGTCGGGATGATGCTTGCGGGCCGCGTCTTTGTAGGCTTGCCGGGCCTCGTCGAACGTCACCCCGCGCCTTGATCCAATCGTCTCGAAGTCCTCCTCAATCGGAGGTGGCCGCCGTCGAGAAAATGGATCGCTCTTGTTTCTGTCGCTGCCGTAACTGCGCCCGCTCCGGTTTCGGTCATCGCCGCCCGCGCTGCCGCTGCGCTCCCTGGCCCCGCTCCGGCTGTGCTGCCACCCGCGCCGCTGCTCCCTGTGCTGCCGCTGTTCGCGCTGCCGTCCCCGCTGCCGCTTCTTGATCCGCTGGCGTCGCTCCGAGTATCCCGGCGGCGCTTCCTCTCGGCGGCTTCGGCGCGGTTCCGTTGGCGCTGCTCGAAGATTGTGCGCAGCTCGTCGGGCGTGGCCGTAGCGCTGGCTCGTCCGATGTACCGCTTGTGCATGCGCGCGTGCCGTCTGCCGCCCGTCTCCCAATAGGCGCACCAATTAAGGGCCGTGTGCGGGCCGCTTGTCGCCGCAGGTGCTGCAGGACTCCTTGCCGCATGCCACGCGCTCGTTGCGAAAGCTGCACTCGTCGCGCATCGGCTCATGCCAGCCGAGCCCTACCACTAGCGCGCCGCCAGCGGAGCAGCCACGAGCCGCGCCCCCGTCGGCAGCTCGACACGCCGACACCACGCGAACCCGTCGCCCCTCAGACGAGCCAAGACAGGCCGCCCAGCTTTCACTTCTTTAGGTCCAGAATCTTTTGCAGCTCTGCAACCATACTCATCAATTGATTGCGCTCTGATTCCGCTGCTTGGTCTTCGTCAATCGACTTCGATAGATGATAGCGTAGAGCCCTAACCGTATTAGCCAGACCAAGGTTCAGCAGCAGATTCGCCGTGCGGCTAGCGATGTCACGCCCAACCGCAAGAGTCATTGCCTTCTTGCTGCGAGTAGCCAGCTCTATCAAATAAACCGAAGCACCCAGCGCACTAACTGGCAATGAGGAATAAAAGCCGATGTTTTTTGCAAAATGGCCACTCTCGCCAGCTGTGCTTTAGGTAATCGCAGCCGCGACCCGCATCATGATCCGATTGGTCGCTGCCGCTCCACGTGCGAAGCGGTGCTGCGTAGCACCGAACTTGACCGCATCAACGGTCCTGTCCAAGACTCCCGCGCTGCCTCAGTAAGAAATAGTTACGTCCCGCTCCCGGAGCGGCTTTTCTGCGAAGATTCCCTTCAGTTCCAGAGTGTTACGCAGGTCTGCGGAGACGCACCGACCGCACGCGAATTTCTCGCAGTGTGTGCGCAGCAGGGGGCGGTATCTGTCGGCTGTCTCCTTTGTAGTTCCTAGCGCCGTTCCTCTGACGATATCTCGGCGTCATCAGCCGTTCGTAATCAGGCCGGTTGGGTATCGGCGGCGTCCCTGACTTCCGGTCAAAATCCGAACGCGAACGGCAGGTTGTCGCGAGCTGGGGTTTCACGTCATCGGTGGTCGCGTGCATCGATCGCCACGGGGCACTAGGCATGCGACCACGGAGTTGCATGGCCTGCTAGAGACCAGGCCAATCGGTCCTGACCTGCTTCGCGACACGATAATACGGCATATTCTTCGCGTGTGAGTGCGCCGCCCGACTACGGTTCGAAGTACAATGAGGCATGCGTTCTGGACTTTTCTTCGACGAGAGGTTTTTCAGTCCCCCAGACTTGCTTCGGGTCGGTCGACTCAAGGCTGTTGGCTATCTCTCAGTGGCCGAAAATGGCACGCTTCCGATAGCTCCGATCTGTCGCATTCTCCGGCAGCGCGGCATCTCACTACGGTTGCTGCACCCAAAGTCCAAGCCTCACTACCGCAAGGCCACGACCGCACTCCTGCGCCAACTACCCCCAATCCAAGTGAGTTCTCGCAGGCAGATTCCCGCCTATGTTAGGCCGGGGACAGACGGGGCTGCTCTATATGCCTACGACGAAGAGGTTCTCAGCGAACTGTTAGCCTGCAACGCGGAATTTCTGCGCGGCTATCCAGCATCGCCGGAAGCCTTCATCGAACTTATCTACTTCGTGAGCTTTAGTTACGGCTGTGATGTGACCCGGCTCATCGAACTCGCGTTCGGCGAGCACAGCCCTGGTCTGCTCTACGAGCCTGCCGCACGCAAGCCATTTTGCGGTCGGATCCATTGGCAGGTCATCTGCCCACATGGCCGACCGACTCAGGGGCTGCGCTCTGTCGGCTATTATAAAGCGCTTTGGTGGGCACAAGACAGGGCGTCCGAGGACTGTGACGAGGAAGCGTGTCCGCAGGGAAAGCACACCGTTCAGATGGTCCTGAACGGTGAACAGCTAGTTCGCCTTGCCTGAATGCGTCGGGCCGGGCTCGCTGATGAATGAGCAGACAGTAACCTCAGAGATGCTGACTTCACCGGCACGACTGGGTATTCACAACCTTCCGGCGATGCAGGAGCCACTTCGGAAGAGACGCACGAAGCCGGGTGAATTTGCTAGGTCTGCCACAAGCACTGCTGTGCCCATGTCGTGTGCGAGCGCAGCAAGCCGCATTCACGTTTCGTTCAGTTCATTCCGTCAGAGCTTGTGAGCTGTGACGGGCCACTCCTACAACGACTGCCTCAGAATCTCATCCGCTCGAACGACGCGCGGCACGTACTACTGTAGCGCCGCTTGCCTTAGACTTGCTCCAGCAGCCTTGAGCACCCGTCACTGGCATTGAATGCCATTGCGCTGCTAGGTGGCCATAGAGGATGGCGTGGGCGCGGTTTGGTCCCGTGGGCCAATGTGGGGCCGCCGGTGTGCCGAGGCGACACTATTCCGCCGTGGCAACTAACACGGAACCCCTAAGCATTCCGCAGCTCGGACGAAGAAGCCGCAACGGTGGGAAGTTTTGATGGATTTCCAAGATGGTGACAGCATCGGAGGCGAGGATCAACGAAGCGGGAGTATCGCCATCAAGATGCGCCTACCTGCATACTATTACGGGATATACCGGAATATCCGACTAGCAACACCACTAGTCGCACCTCTGCCGACAGCCCATAGATCATGACTGCTGGGTCCCCATATGCTCCATAGTGGATCCGTAGTTCCAGAGTTACTGTCGGTGAAATGATTTCCGTCCCAATGAGTGATTGCCCCATTATCCCCGACGAACCATGCGCTGGTATCAGAAATCATGATTCCGCTTGTGTAATGGGTCGCAATTCCTGTGTTTTTTCGTTTCCAAGCTCCATTACTCAGCATAAAAATAGTGCCATTATTCGCAGATACTACAATATTCTTGTCATCTATGCCTGTGATATGATTCAGCTTTTCAGCATAACCGGTCTCTGCTTTTAGGTCGATGACTGGATGCATGCTAGCCCTATCCCATGAATAAACCTTCCCTGCAGATTCAGGTGTTCCGCCGACCCCCCAAGCGGTGCCTGTCTTATCCTCCCAAACCCATGACCCTTGCGGGAGGCTGACATGAACTGCATGGCTCCATCGCTGTCCGTTCCAATGCATACCAATTCCGCTGTTCGTAATCGCCCAAATCTCAGAACTACTAGTACCCCATAGCCCTGTGAACTGCTCAGCTTTGCTAATACCGGCTTCGGTGGCTGGGCTCACTGTTGACCATCGATGGCCATCATAGTGCATCATTCTGCTATCGAAACCAGCCACCCATATATCTTCGGCGCTCGATCCCCAAACCCGCAAAACATAAAAAATGCGTGGAATCGTAGGATCATCTAGCTTTTGCCATGCACTTCCATTCCAATGAAGAATCTCATCAGCTTGGACTGGCAACACTTGATTGCTTATAGCATAAATATTATTAGGATCTATCCCAAATATTTTATCAACATTCGCAACACTCGGGTTACAGTATGGCACCCAATCCGATTTTGTTGGGTTGGCTAATTTGCATAGCTTGAGCTTTGCTTCAGCAGGAAAAGTTGTTTGTGAGTTTATCAATATACTGGCTGTAGCAACAGAGACTTTTGAATCATCAATAGCCTTCGTTGCAGCATTGATAGTGAACCAGCCATCTTGGTTACTTGGCAAATGCACGACGAATTTGGCTTGCTCTGTGCTGAGATTTATTGGGGATGCTAGACTTTCCCCCAAAGATGTACGCACGTAGAGGGAGGGTGCTGAATCTGTCCAGTTTTCGACAGAAACGATTACAATACGGTCATGACATCCAGCACACATAGCAATGCAACAAAGAGCGCCCACGGTGTCGCAAAACATTCGCTTTTTTCCTGACCACATAAATATTTCTACCTTCTCTACAAATTCACATCATTGAAATGGGTAGAATTCAGGCAACCCAGATATTGGTTTGTCCTGAGCCGCACTGACACCAATCGCGACAGCAACTCCAGCTGCGGTTGCTCCGATTAACGTCCAAAACCACCACCTTTTATAAAGAGGAGTCTTTTTGGCGGGTTGAGCATCCATTTTAAACGGATCAATTTGAACAACATGAGAGGATGGATTCAAAGATACTTGATTCGGATTGCGCTGCGGTACCAGTAAAGGACGCAGCTGCGCTAAGTATTCCTTGGCCCTTTCCTTCTGAGTTGAATCTTTAAGCGGCGAATCTATGAAATTCTGATAGTAGGTTACGGCTTCATCCACAAGGCCTTGCTTGTGTAACACTCTAGCTATACTAAATAAGAGTGCGGGATCGGCTCGCGCACTATAGGCGCTCTTGTATAATCGCAGAGCTTCGCTGAGGTTTCCTTTGGCAGATTCTTGCCTCGCGGTATTAAAGAGAGACAAACATGTAGAGCTCTCCGCGCAGTTGATGATGCCAGTTTCTGCATTAGCCATAGTTTGACAAGCCTCACCAAAGCTAATCGATATTATCATAACGCTGAGCCAATACCGCAGTTCAGTCTTCATAGCCGATTCGGCTCCGATGGTCAGGCGCTGGCAGTTTCTGTGCCTTTGCCGGGGTTGGTGCTGCATTATTAATATGACCTTTTGGAGCACCAGATTGTTGGTTGCGTTGCGCGACAGGACTGGCCGGTGGACTCTTCTGGCTACCCGCGTCAATGGTCGGGCCGCCGTCGGGTAATTGGTTGGCAGGCTGCACGGCGGCCATCACTGTCATGCTGGCTAAGTGACCAGCTGTTTGAGATCGCTGAAAGCGCCGTACAAACACGGCAGCGGAGACGACGAACATCAGCGCAGTAACGGCAACCAGTGAAGCACGGAACGTACGGTTACTGCCTATGGTCGGTTGCCCGTTGGACTGGCCAAGTGTCGTTCCGGAAGAAAAGCGAGTGGGGTTTGGCCTTTCGTCCACGTTGATTTGAGTGGGCAGCGCTGAGCGTACGACTGGTGGGGACCCAGCAAATGCTCCTAATAGCAGTCCGAAGCTATCAGCAGCCTCAGACATGCTTGGCCGCTGGGCTTTGTCTTTAGCTAGTAGACGGTGAATAAGGTCGGTTATGGCTTCTGGCGTGTTGGGCTGTAAGCTTTTGAGGGGAGGAATCGACTGAAACAGATGCATACCAATAAGCTGGCCACCACCATCTGCAATGAACGGTGTTTGGCCTGAAATCACTTCGTAAAGCACGCAGCCTAACGAGTACACATCGGTTTGGGCATCGACACCACCAGCCCCAGCACACTGCTCAGGGGACATGTACGCAGGGGTACCGATCAATGCATGAGTATTTGTTTTGCCATAACGCGAGTCGGGATCTTGCAGGAGTTTGGCAATACCGAAATCGAGGATCTTGACTCGCTCTCCACCTGGAGCAACAGGGTCTGCCACCAGCATCAGATTCTCGGGTTTGATATCGCGATGGACGATCCCCTGCGAATGGGCGACGGCTAGCACATCGGCCACCTGCCACGCGAATTGGAGCACGGTTAGAATGGGGAGCTGCTTTCCACTAGTGCTGAGCCCAGATAGCCTGCTAGCTAAGCTCTCACCGCGAAGGTACTCCATAACCAGATAGGCAGTACCATCAGACGCGTAGCCGAAGTCGGAAGCCTGGACAATGCTGGGGTGCTCAAGGCGACTGAGCACCTTGGCCTCTTTGAAAAAGCGCGCCACCGCGTCCTGATCGCGAGCATACTCAGGGTGCAAAGTCTTGACTGCCACCCTGCGTTCAAGTGGCTCATGTCGCGCCTCGTACACCGAGCCCATGCCGCCTTCACCCAGTAGACGAACGATGCGGTAGGGGCCAATGCGACGTTTCTGGGCGCTCGCGGTCATGAGTCCATGCCTCCAAGGAACTAGAACACAGCTATCAGGTTAGCACCAAACGCCTCGCCAATCCTGGTTGGTACGCAGCAAGGCGTGACTGCATGGTAATGCAAGGGCTCTTGGCAACCCGATTTTTCCTCCCGCCGTGCCTCCGATGATGCCCCCCGTCTTAAAGAATCCTCATGACTGCGCGCCATTGCCGCTTTTCGTCTTGGCTGCGGCCTGGGGTAGCCTCTCCCAGTGTTACTAGCTGCAGCGGCAGAGTGTCGGCTCTGCGCCCTTGCTGCCTCACGTCGGCCCACCGGAGAGCGCCCCCCCCCACGACCTACCATCAGCGGCCACCCAGCAGCGCAATGGCATCTAAAGCCAATAAGGAGTGTTCAAGGCTGCTGGAGCACGTCCAAGGCCAGCCGTGCAGCAGTAGTATGTGCCGCGCGTTTTGAGGGCCAGCCCGACAGCCTGCAGCACTGCCAGCAGTAGCGGTTGCTCGCAGCGCAACTGCCCCGCTTTGGTGCCTTTGGTCCGCCAATCTGCGAGCCCGCCCCTGACACCCAGGAATCCGCAGCAGCTAAGGCACCACAAGAGCCGCCAAGTCGTCGCAGCTTGGATGGCAAGCTCGATACAGACTCGTCGCTCTTAGTGCCCGACGGCATGTCTGCGACGTCCCGTAGAAGGCGGATGATTGTCCGTTAGTACTTTTAGAGATCTTGAGAGCTGCAGGCTTGGCTGCGTGCCCAATGATGGACGTCATTTTCTGGGAGAACCGACTGATGGCATACTAGATGTGGAACCTGGCCGGATTTTGGGTGCCTATGATCTGGTTCACCCAAGTGGGGAAAGGTGAGAAATGAGGCGCTGGATGCTTGTCGTGTGCTTGCGACGGTGGCTGAGCGGCCTTTCGTTCACCGACTGTGCCGTCAATTCCGCTCGCATCTTGTCCCATAGGACAAGTATCTGAGCCCAGCACTCGGCGCGCTAAGCCTGCTTACGCGATCATCTGCGTCCCCAATGTGGTTCCGAAGGGCTCCACTATCAGTGACGATGTAACCAATAGCGAGCTGATTGCTGATCGTCCTGATCACTCTGTCGCGGCCCATACATCCCCGACCGGTTGACATGAAGCGCCCATGAACAACAGGCAGCAGATTTTCCGGCTATCACCTCCGATTGCGCCAGGATAACCGTGGGTTGAGAGGAGGAAGTAGGCGAACAACCAAAACTCAACGAAGGAGTCCAGCGGGTGAAAGCCCCGATCGGGCAAAGCCTAGCCAGCGGTCCGAAAGCGAGTCTTGCGTGAGCAGGGGTAACCCCAACACGAAGCGTAGACAGCGAGTCAATGGGCTGTGTGATTGAGCCTCGAAAGGAGCCAACGTGGGGCCGACGAAGTTCGGAGAGTCGGAAGGCAGCATCGGCCACAGCCGCCAAGGCGAGGATGTGGTCGGCCCACCGGGGTCAGACAGCAGGGCACGTTGACAAGGATTCCCCAGGGACCTGGGAACTCCCACCGCCTCCGTCGAGATAAACGGCTGGGGAGCCGTTGACCAAACCCCAGGCTCGCGGGTGCCGACGCCGTGCCCAGCGAGAGCGAACAAGGCGAACAGACGGAACCACTCGCGCAAGACAAACGAGGCGAGTGGGGACAGTGGGAAGTCAGAGCGCCCCGATAGTACCTAGGAGAACGGGGAACCACCCCGAGGGACCCGGAGGAGGGAAGAGGGGCGCCGGGTTAAGAGGACCGTCGAAGGGAAAGAAGGACTAAGATGCCAATCTCAGAAACCATCTCAACGAAACTTCGACGGATAGCGCAACTGGCAAGGGAAGCGCCGGAGAGGGCGTTTGTAAGCCTGGGGCACAACCTAGACATGGATTGGATGAGAGAGGCGTATCGGAGAACGCGCAAAGACGGAGCAGCGGGCGTCGACGGGCAAACGGCAAGGCAATACGAGCAGAAGCTGGAAGAAAATCTTCAGGGGCTGCTCAGCCGCGCCAAGTCCGGGATGTACAAAGCGCCGCCGGTGCGACGGGTGCATATCCCCAAGGGTGATGGAACACAGCTTCGCCCGATCGGGATACCGACGCTAGAAGACAAGGTGCTGCAGCGCGCGGTGGCGATGGTACTGGAGGCGGTGTATGAGCAAGACTTCTTGCCGTGCTCGTACGGATTCCGTCCCGACAAAAGTGCTCACCAAGCGCTGCAAGCTCTCAGAGACCAGCTCATGTCGACGGGAGGAGGCACAGTGATAGAGGTCGATATCGAGCAATTTTTCGACTCACTAGACCATGCCAAGCTGCGAGGCATTCTGAGCCAGAGGGTGCGTGACGGAGTATTGGTGCGACTAATCGGCAAATGGCTCAATGCGGGAGTCCTGGAGAAGGGACAGCTACAATATCCCGAGGCTGGGACGCCGCAGGGCGGGGTGATCTCACCGTTGCTCGCAAACATCTATCTGCACGAAGTGCTGGACGTATGGTTTCACCAAGTGGTCAAGCCGCGGTTACAGGGTAGGGCCCACATGATTCGATACGCCGACGATGTGACGATGGCGTTTGCGCACGACGAGGACGCCCAGCGGGTGATGAAGGTGCTGCCCAAACGACTGGAGAAATACGGGCTGAAGCTGCATCCAGATAAGACGCGGATGGTGAATTTCCGACCGACGCCGGGGTACTCCAAGGAGCCTGGTGGTAAACAAGGAAAGGAGCCCGGCAGCTTCGATGTGCTGGGCTTTCGGCATCATTGGGGCCGCTCCCGCCGCGGATACTGGGTGATCAAGAGGAAAACAGCCTCAAACCGATTTAGCCGGTCGCTCAAGCGAATAGCACACTGGTGCAAAGTGGCACGGCACTGGCCCATCCCCGAGCAGCACCAACAACTATGCCAGAAACTCCAGGGGCATTACGGGTACTACGGCATCACCGGGAACTGGGAAGCCTTGGGGAGATTTCGGCATGAGGTAAGAAGAATCTGGCGAAAATGGCTGGGGACGCGGTCGTGGCGTGCGAAGAGGAATTGGGACTGGTTTGCCCAGCTCGAAGCGCACTTCCCTCTGCCCCCAGCGGTCACCGTGCATTCAAGCCTACGACGCGCAGCGAAGCTCTGACCTGACGAGCCGGATGCCCTAGCCGGGCACGTCCGGATCCGTGGGAGCCTTGGGAGGGTAACCTCCCTTGGCTACCCGGTTGCTGTCACGGACGTAAAGAACACTTAAAACTTCGCACCTTTGCGGCTTATTCGTGGGGGGCGGATCGTTTTGCTCTTCCGCGCGCTCTGAAGCCCTGGAAAACTGTCAGCCGCCAGGGGCCCAACACAAGCCTCGCTAGAATCACAAGCCGGAGCGCTCCAGCCTGCTCGGGTCGGGCACTAACGCAGGCGCAGCACAACTCCCAAGCAAGCAGCAGCAACGCAACCACTGCAGATACAGCCCAATATCGAGACTCGGAACCGCACTGTCTCCCATGTGCGGAAATCCTTTCCTGCTATCGGCCAAAGCTCTGCTCGATGCGGTCCTATGCGATGTTGATGCGATGCATGGTCTCGACATCGCCGCCTCACACGCAAATTCACCCGCTAGAGTCCGCTACCGACGGTCGTAGTAGACTCGTAGGGTGGATGACGCGGTACTGATAGTTTGACGCCCATTCGTACTATTGTGACGGTGTTGATTGATCTCTGCTAGCAGCTACTTCCAATATCTCTGTTTTTAAGACATAATTCCGATTAACTTTATCAACAAACTCCCAAAGGACATATTGAACAGCGGCAGAATTGGCCGATTGAGCATATACCAATATCTTATTGTATATTTCCGAATCAGCCACAATGTATGGCTCTAATGCTCGCAATCGTGCACGAATGACAGGTAAGTCATCAGGTGTTGGTCTAAGAAGATTGTTAACGACAAAAGCAATGTCTTCGCTGTTGGCGCCGCCTTTTTGATCAACCTGCTCCTGAATCCGTCTTGTTATCTGTGCCAACTTGTGCTGCGCAGAAAAATATCTGAGAATCTCTCTTAGAAACCAGAAAATAGTGTAGCAACCAATCGTACACCCAATCGTATATAAAATCCATGGAGCACGCAGTTTCTCGATGGCCCATGAAATGAAACCCACGGTAAAGCTAAAGATGAGTATCCCAAGAAATGCAATCAGGGTAGTTAAAATGGCACCTCCGATGAATTCTATTAGCTTTTTGAAACTTGGAACTTTGAAAAGGGAAAAAAAATTCTTAATAGGCCGCTGTCTCAAGTGAGTCAAGAGTTTGCGCCCCACTAGTGTCGCAGAGAGAATTTCTCTTGCAGTTTTCTTTGCAACCGTCAATTCAGCCTTGGGATGTTCAAACCACTTCATGCATTGATTTTCTGTCAAGGCTGAATCCAGCGCTAAACTAGTAAGCACTCTGTTTGCAAAATGGAGTCGAATCTCATCTGAGAATCCAATGTTTAGCAGTGATGTAGACATTAAATCCAGCATTGAGTCTCCGGCCTCTCGTGATTTATGGACAGACAAAGAGGACAGAATGCGGATCCGCTCATTAGGCAATAAATCTGGATGCTGAACTATTTGGAATAAGATTTGAAGCGCCTTAACATAATGCAAATTACATATAGAAGAATCTCTATTATTAGCAATAGAAGCGAGCCTTCCATATAGATTGATTGTTTCGAGATACCATGATCTTTGTAGCAGATTTTGGGTTATAATCGGATTATTGCTTACGGTGGTATATCGCTGATCTAATTCTGTTAGCAAAGGAGTTATGTGCTTTGTCATTGCACCAAGGAACAGAATTGTGCTGCTCCAACGGTATCTACCTATGCGCATTAACAGATCTTCAGGCCATTGATTATGTTCAGAGCACCATCGCTCCCATTCCTCTACAAGAAATAGTTCCTTATAACGATGCAAAGCAAAGGCCACGAAACCAGGCGTGGGCTCATACAATATACCAGCTTGTTTGGACAATTCGATTGCTGTATCAAGCGTTTTCGCGTCAAAATTTGCCTGGACGGGAATGGCCTCCTTAGCTATAGAGAGCTTGTCAAGCATGCAGCGCGCTATGCAGCCGAGTATTCGACGGCAAATGATTATAGTATTTTGCCATTCTATTGTCTCTTCATTGTCATCGGGTGTGCGTTCTGTGCGCTTGAATTGAAATTTTTGAAGCATGATATATTCAAGCGTTTCATATAAAGAAATAGGAAGCCGCTGTTGTTCAATGACATAACGAGCATATGCTGTAGCAACTAGTGGCGTATTAAGGAGTTGTTCATAGTTTGGATGTTGAATTTTGCGCAACAACTCTGGAAGAATTGGAGATGACGCCAATATTCGCCTGAAATATTTTATCAGTTGCACTTTTTCAATCGGCAAAAGTAATAATTCTTCGGCGCGCAGACCTGAAATTTGATTATAGATTCTACACGAAAACACATATCTATTGTTAATATAATCTGCTTTCCGCATAAATGCGACAATGTCGCGGATCGTACTTATCGGATTTTCTAGCTCATCAATGGCATCAAATATTACAACAGCGCGTCCTTTCGATAAAGCATTAGCAAGCATTTCACTCGCACTAAAATAGTTAATTCTACCAATCTTACTCACTGTCTGGGCGATGAAATCAAATATATAGTTAATTCCTGAATCTTTTTGCTGTGGAACATCACGCAACTCTAGATAAAATGGGATGAGACTCTTTTGATGATACTTTTCGGCCCAGGTGGTGGCTACTTCACGCAAAATATGACTTTTCCCTCCCCCTGCTTCTCCAAGCAGCTGTATTACCCAGCCTTTGCGCATGGATAGTATATAATCAGAGACGTTTTCTATTTTTTTCCCTTCACGTATGTTAGGAGAAATAGATGAAAAATCGCTATCTTTCCTGTGTGTTATACTTTGGGCAGAAAATTTAATCGGCAAGCTTGTGATGCCTGTTGTAATGCGACCATCTGATCGATCCAAAATAGTATTAACCGCAAGACTAATATCAGGCTGTGTGCTCAGTGTTTGATTAACAAAAGATCTAGTAAGGCTGAGTTCAAGAAGATGCTTTTGAAGTCTATCGACATATTGTTGTTCTGTAGTGTCGAGAGTTAGATTTGCTTGAAACAAAAAGGGAATTTCGCCGAAACTCCGTCGTGCCAGTCTTGCCAAGACTGTAGTGGGGCATGCATAGATGATTGCCATCTGCGCTCCACCCGACGAATCGGGAATGATCTGTCGCATCTGACCGACGACCTTTCCATCGACTAGTACAGGGCTGCCAGAGAAACCATGAATTAGACTGCCAGCAGTTACGTTGACCGACTGGAGTACCACCGTTGCCCTCAGTTTTGAATCCTCACCAGTAGGATCCTGGACACGCCCGCCGATGAGCAGCCCCGCATGCTGTGTGGCCATGGGGAATCCATAGCCTTCCCAATCTGTGCCCTTCAAGAGCGGGGCAAGAGTGAGTAACAGTGGCTCAGCCTTGGAACTGGGAACTGCCCGCGTTAACCGCAGCAAAGCGCTGTCATTCTCGACATCCACTCCTTCAACTCCAGCCTGGTACTGACCGTGAGAGAATGTAACCGAGATGGACCCCCCATCGGCTGCTTTGACAACATGATGGCAGGTCAGCATCCGCTCAGGCGAGATCAGAAACCCAGTGCCGCTCGTGCCCCCAGCAGTAATCAGGGCGCAGGCAGCCTTTGGCTCTCTTGGGTCCAGATGAAGCATCATTAGGCCACAGTATAGCTCCGCGATTTGAACTGGCGCCAGAGAACGCCCGACGTGCGGACGAGGCAGCGAGCGGCTATTGTTTTGGTTCAGCGAATGCAGTAAGCCTGCAGGCTCAATTAGATGCACACTGACTCCTTCCCCACCCTCAGCCCGCACACATTCCCCTATCCCTTCCGCATCCCAACCTGCTACGACTCCCTCCGCTAGTACTTCGCATCAAAAGGAATCCCAGATGCGAAAAGAAGACAGAGTCTTAGGACCGTATGCAGAGCGGGACTGTTTCCGCTTGGTCATCATCACAGGAGGCGTTCGCCGAGCTGAGTACGTAGACACGAAGGAAGAGGCAGAGAGTAGGAAGGCGCAGATCGAGCGCAAACTTGTGAAAGGGCACGGTGTGAAGGTGGGCGCACTCATCGAAGAATACCTGCTGCGTAAGGAAGTGTCGGGCGATTCTTTGCCCGCCACTTGTCGAGAGCAAAAGGGGCGTATGTATCAAGTTCTTGCGCCATTCCTAGAGCGGCCTGCAAACAGCATTACGCCTCCCATGGCCGCGCGACTGTATAGCGACCTTGTCGCGCAAATCAGCCCCAAAACGGGAGCCCCACTTGCGGCGGCAACCCATCGCTTCTACCTGAAGCTATGCAAGGCGATGTTTGCCTATGCCGTCACAAAGAAGCACATCAAAAAGAGTCCCTTCGTCGATGTCGCGATGGTTGGCAAAATGCGGACCGGGAAGCCGCAGCTGCGGATTGATGAGGCTCGGCGCTTCGTGAGTACTGCACTGACGAGCTTTGAGCAGGACGAGGACCGGCTGGCTCTGTGCGCGGTGATGGCACTGACGATGGGACTGCGAGCGAGCGAGATTCTGAAGAGGAGGCAACGCGATCTCGACGACGACTGCGGGATTTTGTGGATCGACAGTGGCAAGACGCAGAACGCGCGGCGACACCTTCGCATTCCTGAGTTTCTGCGCCCGCATCTACGGAAGCTGTTAGGAGGCGCAGCAGATGCGCCGCTGTTTCCTCGGTACGATGGCGAGCCATATCGCCGCCAAGCGCTCTGGACTGCCGTGCGGCGCGTGTGTAAGCAGGCAGGGGTAGCACAGGTATGTGTACACAGCCTGCGGGGCTTGTACGCAACGCTGGCCGTAGAATCCGGGGCCATCTCCGAGACAGTCGCCAAGAGTCTCGGGCACAGCAGCTTCAACATGACAGAGCGGCATTATGCGC
>Ga0209097_10001576_pt1 | contig 19315 bp, 20 predicted proteins | sample AD_UKC052_MetaG_FD_184419 | JGI IMG/M metagenome (GOLD analysis project Ga0209097, IMG submission 184419) | Active sludge microbial communities of municipal wastewater-treating anaerobic digesters from USA - AD_UKC052_MetaG (SPAdes) (version 2) | ecosystem: Engineered > Bioreactor > Anaerobic >... | reverse complement strand
AAACCGGGACCTAATATATTATAAACCTCAAAAACAGCACCCCGCACTTTGTATGTTATATCATTTAATCTCATTACAAACCCTTATCTGTGAAATCTGTGTAATCTGTGAGAGACATCATCTGCGGAATCTGCGTGAAATTCTATTGAATACCTGCTCCCGCTACAGGACCATTTTTATATGGCACATAGTTTACAATAGAAGTTACACCATAATTAAGCTCTAAGCCAAGATCATTAAAATCAATTATCAATTCATCAATTTCTGTAGTTGATGTAGTATTCCAAAAATTATTCTTAAAATCCAATGGATAAGGTAAACCATCCGGATATATATAAGATGCCCCCGATTCCATAACATATTGCGAAGCATAAAAATTGTTGTTATTTGCTTTAGTCCAACCATTACTCACTGTGTTCCATGAATGATGAGAATGGTAGGTTTGAATACATACATTTGCTTTAATGGAATTATATGAAATATTAAGATTGGATTGGCCTGTATTTACAATGCCTATACCCACATTATCTATCAGGTTGTGAGAGAATTCACAAGTTGATTCCCAGGAATTAATAAACTCCCGTGAACCACTGATAAAAGCATTATTACTAACGACAGCGTTTTTTACTATCTCGTGTTTCAAGGAAATATAGTTATTATAGAAGATATTATCTTGAACATTACAACCGTTAACAGTATAATTACTAATAGCTACCGCATCCTGAGATTTATTGTCCATAATAATAGAATTGCTTATTTCCAAGTTGTTCACCTGCACAGAAGTGATTCCAAAAACACAATCTCTCACCAATAAATGATGCAAAGTCGTTTCATTGCTTCTAATGCTTATTCCATTATTTTGATTGGTAATACAAATATTATTGATTGTTCCTGTAGTTCCCAAATAAACAATTCCTTCCCCGTTTAAAATCTCTGCACCTGCTGAGGAATAAATTCCAGAATATGAAGTTATATAAGCAAAATCATCCCCTTCGGGAAAGGAACAATTCCCATAGATAGTTATCTTTTTACTCGGTGCAATAAGGATTTTAGCATCTTGAGCAAAATTAAGAGTTGAAGTAGGTAGCGCGGTTACATCATTTTCTACAATATAACAATGGTTTTGTAAAAAATTGTAGTTTCCCTCAATTGTAGCTGGAACTATTGTTTCCGGATATAGGGTAAGATCAGCTTTCTGAATGTTATTCGTCGAAATTTCCTGGGCATTTAATTCTATATCAAAAAGATAGTTATATCCCCAACCTTCTTTCAGATATGTTATGATGTATTTCCCATATACAACTTCCGGAAAGCTAAAAAAACCATTATTATTAGTAACAACCGTAAATAAAGGTGTCCTTTCTCTATGATCAAATATATGCTTATCCTTAAGTGGAAAAGCAAGCTGAGGATATTGCTTATTTATTTCTTTTAATTTTTCCGGAACTATATCAGTAGAATATAACATAACCGTAATTCCAGAATAATCTGTTTGACCATCTAAAATGATAACCCCGGAAATAACACCCTTTTGTATCTTAGTATTACTATCACAGCTACATAATAATATAGCAACTAAAGAAATTAAGGCAATAAAACAAAATCTTATTTTCATTATAGTACTTAATCTGTGAAATCTGTGTAATCTGTGAGAGTTATCATCTGTGTAATCTGTGAGAGACCAATCTTTTTACCTGGTTCTTCACATTTTGCCCCACCAATTCCTTCCCCCATTTCATATATTCATCATTCCATCTTTGTGGATGAGTGTTAAGCATTATCTGGTTTGGCAATTCCTTTTTGAGAATCAGTTCTATAAGCTGATCGGTATTTTTTATCTCATAGTGAAACGGATTTTCTACCTTATCTCTGATATTTGTTTCTTCACTATTCCAACTTCTTCCAGTATCAGTTAAATAAAGAACTTTAGAGTAGTCAATATCAAAATATGGTTCTCCCATAATTCCATAATCATTATAACTAAATTTCTTCCACAGTTCTCTATTATCAAATTTGGACATTGGGCTTCCATGCATACAAATAGTTTCAATCTTAGCCACATTTCTAAACTTATCCAGATTTTGCATAAAAATCTCTAATGCTTTATTAACATCACCTTGGGCTTGATCCATAACCTCATAATGGTAGCCAATTTCATGACCCATCTGTTGAATAGCTCTAATTGCACTTGGTTTGAAGGAAACAGGTACACTTCTGAAAAAATAAGAGGCATTTAGACCTTTATCCTTTTCTATTTTTGCAAAATTAAGAGAGTTTAATGGCAGTTTATCTACATCATGCCTGAGAATAACAACTCTATCAAGGGGCTGTTTTAAGAAATCTCTAAATGTCTGAAACTCATATCCCGCTTTTTTAAAAGCATCCAACAATTCACTATATTTTCTTACTGTAAAATCTCTATCTTTCAAATCACTTTCCTATCTGCATTATCTGTGTGAAGTTTTATCCGTGTAATCTGTGTAATCTGTGAGAGACAAACATACAAAGTATTGTCAATATTGCTCCAAAGATATTCGCTATCATATCCATCGGATTGAATGTCCTATAGGGCACAAATATCTGTAGCAATTCAATCCACACAGCCGCAACAAATACAATCCCTCCAAACTTCAAAACCTCATAACTTTCAAACCAACATACATCCTTTATCTTCCCTAAAACCCATATCCAGGCAAAAACCAGAAATGTTAACGAATGCACTACATAATCCAGCCGAAAGACAAATCTTTTAGTATTCAAGTCCTGATTCAATTTATTCCCCAAAGGCACAACATTCAAAATCAAAACCACTATCAGCCATCCCCAAAATAACCATTTTAAACCATTAAACATACTTTTTTCTTGTAACATAATCTTATTTTTTTTCGGTGCTATCGGTGGCTAATATTTTTGTATTGTAAATTACTTTTCGGTGTTTTCGGTGTTTTCGGTGGCTTAATTTCTTTTCTCAAACCTTTTGTCCAACACATTTACAACCCGTTCAGCTGTTTTTCCATCCCAATATTTAGGTATTTTCCCTTGCTTTACTTTTCCTTCAATAATTTCTAAAGCGCTATCCAAAATACTATCCACATTCAAATCAACAAGCTGATTAGTCCCTTCTGTAATTGTTATCGGTCTTTCTGTATTTTCTCTTAAAGTTAAACAAGGAACCCCAAAATAGGTTGATTCCTCCTGAATACCTCCCGAATCTGTTAGTATAAATTTTGCATATATTTCCAACTTTAGAAAATCTAAATATCCTAATGGATCAGTAAAAATAACATCTGAATTGGTATTTAAGCAAGATGATAAACCGAGATCATAAATATTTTTCCTCGTCCTAGGATGCATAGGAAAGATAATTTTTATTTTTCTCCCTATTATATCCAAAGAGGTTAGCAACATTTTTAAACCTTCATACTCATCAACATTAGATGGTCTATGTAATGTTACTAAAGCATATTTTTCATTAGGTAACATATTTAATTGGTGAAAAATATTAGAATTTTCAGCTCTTTCTTGATGTACTACCAGAGAATCAATCATAATATTTCCTACAAAATAAATTTTCTCTGGTTCTATACCCTCTTTCTCCAAATTATTATTTGCATCCAGCGAAGGTGTTAATAAAATATCGGATATTCTATCCGTTAGAACTCTATTGATTTCTTCAGGCATTCTATCATCATAACTTCTTAAACCCGCTTCCAAGTGAGCTACAGGAATATATAATTTTTTAGCAACTAAGGCACAGGCAATTGTAGAATTAACATCTCCCGCAACTATAATTAAATCAGGTTTATCGCCTGCTATAATCAAATCTTCATATCGTTCTATTATCCTGGCTGTCTGTTTTCCCTGTGTTCCAGATCCTACATTTAAATAGGCAGATGGCTCAGGCATAGCCAAATCATTAAAAAAGAGTTTGGACATTTTTTCATCATAGTGCTGACCTGTATGTATTATCTGTGGTTCATATCTATTACTATACAACGATAATTCTCTATAAAGAGGTGCCATTTTCATAAAATTAGGTCTTGCTCCCACTATCAAATGAATCAATTTCATAATGCTTTGTCAAATTCCTTAACTCTTATTTTCATATTCATTCCAAATTTATAACTTCCTTTTTTTCTAATTATATTTCTTCGTTTGATTCGGTGATTTCAGTGGCTTCGGTGTCTTCGGTGGTTTTATTTAAATCTACTAAAATCAAAATCCTTTTCCTTTACTTCTTTTACCGATTCAGGATAATTTTCTACAAACCAGACAAATCTTTCTAATCTATATCTTTATTAAATAATTAAATATCCAAGAAATGGGTATGCTTTGATAAATGAAATGATTTTTAGCCATAATAATCTGATTTAATATGTATAAAATCCAATTTTTGTTTTTTTACCTAAGTAACCTTTTTCAATAAATTCATATAATAATAAGCTAGGCTTATAAATTTCATTTTGCAGAGAATTATATAATTCATTTAAAATTGTAAAACATACATCAATTCCTATATAATCAGACAATTGAAAGGGACCCATTGGGACATTTGTACCAAGTTTCATACAATTATCAATAATATTATAATCAAGTTTTGTATCTAAATGGTAATTGTAGGCATAGTTTAAATAAGCAAAAAGTATTCTATTAACAACATAACCTTGAATCATTGGTAATTCTATTACTACTTTATCAGTTAACATACTCTTTATATCTTCTATTATTAATGCACATTTAGGAGATATATTGAAGTTATATGCGATTTCAATTAGTTTCATCTTATCAGGAGGATTAAAAAAATGTAATCCAAAAAAATGCTCTGGTTGATAAAAACTAGCCAATTTATTTAAATTTAAACTAGAGGTTGTACAACCTATTATTATGTCATTGTTACCTAGTGAACTTATATTTTTATACAGGTTTTTTTTTATTTGATAATCTTCAGTAGTCGCATCTATAATTAGATCGACATCTCTTAATGATAATAAATCATTTGTAATTATAATAGGCAATGAATTTAATGTATTATTACCATCTTTCTTTAGTATGTTTTTAATTTGTTCTTTGTGTATTTCTAAATTCCGATAACAATATGCTAATATTTCAACCCCTTTGCTAGATAAATACACAACTAATTTTGACCCTATTGTCCCCAACCCAATAATTCCTATTTTTTTTTATCATTTTTACTTCCTTATATAATCCATCTTATTACTTCGAACGCTTCCGCATACCGGCATCCGATTTGAGTTCCCCTTGTTGACGCTAAACCCCGTATAAAATCTTCTGAAAAATAACTTTTATTTTGGCTTTTCTGAGATTTATAATAGCTCAACATTTTAATCTTTTCCTGTATATATTTTTCATCTAATTTTACAAAAAATTGAGAGTTGAAAGATACTTGGTTCCATGGCAATTCATAACAGATAATGCTGCTGGTCATTTTATAAGCACGTATCATTTCATTAGCGACTACTAAATGATCTTGATGGTAATCATGTAAAGATGGACCTATTACTAGTGTTGGATTATATATATTTCGTATATTAACAAGAATCTCTAATACTTCTTGTCTTTTTTCTGCAAGTTTACGAACTTTAAAATGTTCTATCTGATATTTTGTATTACATAAACCTAAATAATTAGTAACAGAAATAAACTCTTTTATTAATGTATCATTGGGATAACTTTTAGGTAATGACTCTTCAGCAGTAGAAAAGACAATCCAATATAATTCACTTTTTTTCTCTAACAGTTTACATATTAATCCTCCACAACCAAGCTCAGCATCATCAGTATGAGGAGATAAGATTAATACTCTTTCCATAATCTTCTATTTCCTTTCTTCTTTAGATAATAAATATTCAGATAATGGCTTAGCAGGATTACCAATCCAGCTCTTATTATCGGGTATATTTTTTGTAACAATTGCTCCCATGCCCACAACAATATCATTTCCTATTACTACATTATTTCTTACACATACTAATGGAGCTATCCAAGTCCTTTCTCCAATTTTACAACTACCACAAAGAATTGAATGAGTAATAATTAAAGAATCTTTTTCAATTATAACATTGTGAGCTATGTGAACAAGATTACCAATTTTAACATTATTTCCTATGATAACATTATCATAAATATGACATTGAGTATCAATATAACAATTATCATCTATTATACATTTTTCTATAATAGAATAAGGTCCGATATAAACATTTTTCCCAATTATTGCCTCTGGATGAATATAAGCAGAATTGTGAATTCTAGGTTCAGACATTATAACAAATAAATCTATTGCAATTCTGGAAAAAAGCAATATAGGATTAAATATAGGATTATCGGTTAGAATTATAATTTTTTCAGGGGAAAAGAGAATCGATAAAACCTTGTAATTTTTTGGTGCAATAATACTTGAAGCTCTGGAATTATCCGGATAATTTTTCGGCTACAAATTATTAGGATTGATCCAATCAATAATATCATCTCTAACATTATTTTTATCGCGTACATTGGAAAATATCTATTCATATTACCATAACTGATGTTGTCCGAATTAAGATAATTTTGGATGTCAAAAACATTAAATTGCATTATCTAATCTTGAAAAATGACTGAAATGATTTAGCATATATTACCCAAATTCTAGATCCACGAAAAGCAGCTAAACCTTTTTTCGTATGAATATTTCTGGGTAATGGGTCAGGCATAATTTCAGTATCATCTAATTTCATAATTTCCTTATTTGAATTTATATAATTTATTTTGACATACTAATTCATTGACAGCTATATCCACCGTCAATTATTATATTTTGGCCTGTAATCCATTTTGATTCCTCTGATAATAGAAATATACATAAAGCAGCTACATCTTTAGTAGAACCTAAATTCAGAGGATATTTGGATTTTATTTTCATAAATTCCTCCTGAGAAAGATCATTTTTTAAGTTATCCATCATAGCAGTATCTACAAATCCCGGAGATATGCAATTAACTCTGATTCCTTTATTGGCAAGCTCAAGAGCTAATGCTTTTGTACCACCTACTAAAGCTGACTTGGAGGCACAATAAGCAGTAAGGGCAATATCAGCTACAACACTCATAACTGAAGCAATCAAAACTATGCTCATCCCAGATAGATTACCATAATTTTTTTTTGATAGCAACCGAATGAACTCAAAGGCAGAAATAGTGTTTACTGCATAGATATCATTATACATTTGATAATTCATTGCCGATATTGGTAGAGTTATTTGATATCCAGCTGAATGGATAAAACCATCCAATTTACCATGTGTTGTTACTATGTTTTCAATTACTTTTGGGTAATTTTCAAAATCCCTTAGATCGAGAATACTAATAGAATTATTATCGTCATTAAGCTGAGAGTATATGTCATTCAAAGACACTTTATTTCTACCAATTAAATGAACTTTTGCTCCTTCTTCATAACACCGATAGGCACATTCTTTTCCTATTCCTGAAGATGCACCAGTAATTAAAATATTCTTAGCTTGTAATCTATTCATCTTTTCCACTATATTCATAGATATTGAGTAAAAGTGTGTTTTGTAAGTTTAGCATTACAGAGCCCCAAGAATAACCGACTCCAAAACCACTTAATAAAGTTTTATTAACATCATCCGTTTTTTTTAATTCCGAACAAAGTGTAAGTGGAATAGAAGCGGAGCTTGTGTTACCATATTTTTCCAGTGAGTATAGAAATCTATCCTTGGGAATCTTTAAACTCTTTCTCATAAATTCTAACATATAACGATTTGCTTGATGAAATACAACCTTATCAGGGAAGCCACACTTATCAATTATCTCCTGTAAGTGGGGAACTACTGTAGAGATTGTAAAATTAAATATTTCCATCCCATCCATATATAAATTTTCTGCCGTTCTTTTATTTCCATCCGAATCTATTGTAATCTTATTATTTTCTTTATTGTCCCTATTTCTAGCACCCCCTGCAGGAATAATAAGATTTTGCCATCCAGAACCGTCAGTTCCAAAAGAAAAAAACATAGTATCAGCAAGCTTATTTTTTCCCAGTAAAGTAGCAGACCCTGCATCTCCAAAAATAAATCTTGTGGAGGCATCCTCCTTTCCTGCATATTTAGAAATCGTATCACCAGCAAGTAAAAGTGCATAGGATTTATCAGAAGACATCAATAATATAGAAGCAACATATAAGCCATAAATATATCCACTACAACCAAGATTAATATCAAATACTATCGTATCTTTACATAGTTTTAAACGGTTATGTATTATGCAGCTTGTAGCCGGAAGAATATAATCAGGTGTTTGGGTTACTAATATTAGAACTCCAATTTTATCTGGATCTATTGCTGTCTGTTTTATAAGATTTTCAGCAGATTGACAAACTAAATCTGAAGTGCACTGTGTATCATTAACTATAGGACGACTAACAACTCCAGTGCTTTGAATAATCTTTTGTTTTCTTTCTTCTTCAAATTCAGATAAATCTCTATTGAATTCATATCTATCAGGAACGCAACAGGAGATGCAAGATAATTGTATGCCTTTAATCTTAAACATAAGTTATTATATAGTTATAATCGTTGAGCACCAAGAATAACCAACTCCGAAGCCAGCTAAAAGAACTTTATCTCCTTCTTGTATTTTACTTTGCTCAAAAGCATCCTTAAAGGCAATAGGAATAGTATTGGAAACTGTATTTCCGTAATCAAGCATATCAATATGGCATTTACTTTTATCAAGACCAATTTCGCTAATTAAAAATTCCAGAATATATTTATTGGCTTGATGCAAAATGAAATAATCTATGCCTGATAATTGAAGCTTATTTTTGCTGAGTACCTGCTGTATCAAAGGTGGGATAGTTTCTATGGTAAAATTAAAAATTTCAGGACCGTTCATATATAATGTTGGCCTATCCACATCTTTGAGTATGTAAGAATTACGAGCAGAAAGTCCATTAACAATTAAATTTTCAGCTCCTATACCATCCGTACCAAAAATAAATTCTCCCAGCTGATCTTCATCTGAATAAGTCACTATTGTAGCAGTTCCAGCATCTCCAAAAATACTCCGGTTAGAAATATCATCTTCTGCAATAAACTTGCTATATGTTTCTCCCGTAACCAATAAAATATTCTTACATACCCCGGAATTAATTAGTCCTTTTGCTAACGCTAATCCATAAACATAACCAGAACAACCTAAATTAAAATCCAAAGCTCCAATATTTGTCTTTAATCCTAATCTTGATTGAAGTAAACAAGCTGAAGTAGGTAATAGATAATCTGGACTTTGTGTGCAAAATAAAACAAAGTCAATCAAATCCTTATCTTCCTTTTCCAAGACCTTAATCGCTGCCCTTGTAGCTAAATCAAGTGAGGTCTCATTCGGGCCTGAAATATGCCGTTGTTTTATGCCAACTTTTTTCTCTAATTTCGTTGCACTCCACTCCGGATATGCTTTTTCTAACTCTTCATTAGTTAGAATTCCTTCTGGCAGATAATACTCAACCTGTTTTATTTTTGCACCCATTATTTTACCTATGAGCTTGGATATATTCAAATAGTTCAGATATGGTATTTAACTCATCAAAATCTTTTCGTGGAATAGTGATATTATAGTTTGTTTTAATCATCGCAATTACGGATAAAACAGCTAAAGAATCCCATTCTTCGTAATTCCTAAATTTGTCATCCCTATTTACATCAGATGTTTCTTTTTCTAACGCATCAGCTAATAATGCTATAAAATTATCAATCATATTTATTCTCCCTTGCATATTTTAGAAAGAGCATTTCTTTTTTTAACATATGACTCTTTGGGTTCTGCTGGATTTCCAATAACATCTGAATTGGGTGGTACATTTTTAATAATAACAGAACCCATACTAATAAAAGATTTAGATCCAATTTTTAAACCATTATTTATGGTAACTGAAGGTCCAATCCATACTTCGTCTCCTATAATACAACTTCCTGCAATACTTACATTGCCTGTTATAATACAATTCTTACCTATCTGAACATTATGCGCTATTTCCACTAAATTATCTATTTTAGTCCCATAACCTATAGTAGTTGTACTTAATGCTCCTCTATCAATACAGGTATTAGCTCCAATTTCTACATTATCTTCAATTATAACATCTCCAATCTGAGGAAATTTCTCCCATTCCCCCTTTTCATTTTTAACAAAACCAAAACCAGTTTGACCTATTCTTGCTCCGTTTTTGATATAAACATTTTCTCCAATTGAAACTTCATCTTCTATGGTTACATTATTTAAAATAACGGTATTTGCACCGACGGAACATTTACCTATATAGCAGAAAGCTCCAATATGAACATTTTTCCCAAATTTAGCTTCTTTATCTATAATTGCACTTTGATGGATACCTGTTTCCCACTTCGGAACAAATAAGTGATTAACAATTTTTGTATATAGATATTTAGGATTGATAGTTAATATACAACACTTTCTATCTAATATCTTTTTATCTAGATCAATATTATTTTTGCATATAATAACTCTTGCTTTCGTTTGAGAGATTTTATTGTATGCATCCTGTCCACTATTTTTTACCCAAACAATAGAATATTCATCTGCATCATTCAAATTCTTTGCTTTATCAAATTCTATGTTTGATAAATCACCAATAAAAACCGTTTCTTTATCAACTAAAGTTTTTATATCTTCATAATAATACATAAATATGTACTCCTATATTTTAATATCTATCTGTTATTTTACTTAGCACTGCATCAATGAAAAGAAGAAAAGACAAATTCTGAATTTTTAGCTTCATTTTTTGATTCAGGGTAATTATTAATAAACCAAACTAAAAAAGCTGTAACATCTATTTTATTTTTATAAAGTATATCAACTTTATTTTTCATTTCTTCTTTAGGTTTGTTGGAACGAGCAAAATAATTAATCAACCCCCATGCTTCTTGAATATTTATAAATATATGCTGCAATTTGAATCTATTAGATAATTCTTTATGAATCCCAATAAATGGAGCACGTGGACCGATTAATATATTTGGAGTTCCTAAAACAGCACTCTCAGAAGCCATTGTTCCACTTTCTCCAATAAATAGATGAGCAAAAGCTAAAGCATTATGCATTTGTTCGGGAGGAATATTAATTTTATACTTTTTTAACTCATCTGGTAATTCAGTTTCTGAAGATATAAAAACTCGTAAGTGCCTAGATAATGTATTAACTAATTTGATTTTGTTCTCATAAGAAATACCCTTATGACCTATATCATGAGTAGCCTGCAAGGCAACAAATCTCACAATTGCATATTTATCCCCTTTTCTCATTCCTAAAATTTCTAATACACTTTCATCTGGAGTGAATACATTAGGATGTAGATAGGCAAGTTCGTGATAACCAGGATATTTAATCTCTTTTTTGCCTAAAGAAGGATGGGGATAATCACCGGTAAGAACAACATCAGTAAATGGCATACTAAGTTTTACCTGTTCCATATTGAAAGTATCTTCAAAGGCAATATGAGGTTTGTGCATAATAAATGAAGTAAAAGCTGCTATAGTTGACCCATGACTAAGAAATAAATCCGGTTTAAATTGTATAGCAGTATTGAGCATTTGCAATTCATTCTTGAGCAGACCAAATATTTTACCTTGAACGCTACTATAATGCTTACCGAAATTATCATAGACAAACTCATAGACCCTCATTAATTGTAAAACACATTCTCTATCCCTACAGGTAAAAAGTATTTTATGTCCTCTTTCCTGCATTCTCCAAGCAAAGTTTTTAAAAAGATGTATATGAGCAGGATGACCAATATCTATTAATATTCTCATTTATATTTCAATTTTTGGTATAATTTAAAACCGTTATTGGCAATCCAATATTTAAGAATTGAATGCGTTGCTATGAATCGCCCTGGTTCAACTAAACTGCCTCCAAATTTTGCTTTAAAATCTCTAACGCCATAATCTTCATCAGGACTTCCTGCACCCATAAAATCAAATTCTTTTATTCCATTTTTACAAGCATAATCAATTGCAGACCATGTAGCCATAACACTTGGATAGAAATCTTTATATTCTTCATCTAAACCGGCTATATAGTTTTCGTGAATACATTTATTACCACTTATTGGACAAACAATCCCTCCGATAACTTTTGATTCCTTGACAACTAATAAGAAGCGAGCGTTGTTTTTTGGAACACAGATTTTATATAAAGCTTCAAAGTACTTAAAAGGAACTAACGGTTTTTTCACTTTATTATTATATAAATTCTTTAATATGTTGTAGAAATCTTGAATCTGCTTTATATTTGGATTCTCTTCTATAATAACACCATTCTTTAATGCTTTTTTTATTTGTCGTCTTTTACTTTCACTGATTTTTGCCCATATCTTATCAGGATCCTTGCAATCAACAATGATATTGTAGTGAGGAATAAAATTGAATCCGTTATTGGACATAACAACATTTACTCTATCATCAGAATAATGGTTTCTAACCTCAGAATAAACAACTTTATGTTTCATTATCTTTGAGTACTCAGATAGAAGGAAATCAAGTGCCTCAATCTCATCAAAAATTGGCGCTTGCATCATTACTGCTCTTTTACTTAAACTGGATAAAAAACCAGGATTTACTGTTTGAATTACTCCGGTAAGCATTGCTTTTATTTGTCTTTTACCATTAACTGCATAATAAGCAAATGGCTCATAATTAGGAGTTTCTCTATAAACTTCAAACATATAAGGAGTATGAAAGATTGTCCCATAAGGATGATTATCAACATAAGACAAGCATTGTTCCCTTGATATTTCTTCGTTTGCTAGTATTTTCCATTGCATAAATTCTTTACTCTCAATAATAGATGTTTATCAGAAAGATATTGTATAATTCCTTTGGATGATCTTATTTTGGAATATGAAGTTAAATTCAGGACAATAAACCTCTATCATTCGTTATCCTCTTTCTGCATGTTGTTGTGTTTCATCTATTTTTAGCATTTTATGCCACTATTCTATTCAGATATTCCCACTGCAGAACATATTGTTTAAGTAGAAGCATTCTTTTATAATCCTGTTACATTTCTTTAGCACTTCTCTAACGAGATTAAAGAAGTGTTAAAGAGTCGTTAGAGGATTATTAGATAAAAAGCTAAGTAAACAGGTAGTTATAAAACTGAAATTAAAATAGATATAATTTGGCTTTATCATACATCATTTTTACCCTATCATCCATAAACTATCTCCTTTGAAGTGTTATAAATAACTTCTTCATAAACTTGAATTATCTTCTTAGCAATATGTTCTGAATCTAAACCTAAACTAATAAGTTTTTCTCTACCCTTTGTTTTACCTCTAAAATTTAGGGCTTTCTTTATTTTATCAGCAACATCCCTAGGATCATTAGTAGTAATAAAGCATCCCTCTACCCCATCCAATAACCATTTTACATCACCTACATTTGTTGATACAATGGGACAATTACAAGCCATTGTTTCTTTTATTATATTAGGAGAACCCTCCCAAAGAGATGTAGATAATAATAAATCAGCAGCATTCAAATATATAGGTATATCTTTATGAGGAACAGGATATACAACTTTTAATTTAACATCCTGTATATTTAAAGTCTCAGTTGCTATTTTTGCTAAAGAGAAATTTTTTTCTGGCCTTTTAGGATTTGCAGCAAAAATAACTATTTTACTGTCCTGCTTCCATCCAAGTTTTATTCTGCATGCATTTTTGTCCAATGGCTTAAAGAGTTCCAAATCTACTCCATTGGGAATTACTTCTACTTCCTCAATTCCCAGTTCTTTTTTCATTTCCAGGGATTTAACAATTGTTTTCTGCCACTTATGCTTGATAAAATATTTAATTAATAATTTCCATAATCCGGATTTTTTCACATCACTGCCCATCAGTGAACAAATAACTGGTTTTTCGGTTGCCAAAGCACTTACTATTCCACACAATGAATAATGGGAGTGAACAATATCATAATCGCCTTGCTTAATAAATTTACTGAGCTTGGTAATATTAGAAAGGTAACCCCAAAGACCTTTACCTTTAACCGGATAATAACCTATTCTATGTCCAAATTTTGTTAAGGACTCTGCTTGAGCTTTTATAAAAGGAGAAATTTCAAAATAGGAGGAATTACCGCTAAACACAAAGAGTACTTTCACTTGATTTATTATTAAATTATTATAATTTATAGTATAACTAACTATATAAATATTGATGATTTAAATATCTATATATTTTGTTTGAGTATGGAAATAAAATGTTCAACCCTTAACAAACAACTTCCAAAAATATTAAAGTACCCCTCTTCAAAATAATATTGACCATCTTTATAGATATATCTACCTGGTTTACCATTTATATACATCTGAGAATCATTATAAGAACCAAACATAGCTTGAAGTTCGTTAATATAAAACTGCCCGTTTGTTGATTCAAAAACATCCATTGCCATATTATAAAAATTTCCTTTATCACATATATCTCTTATTAAGTCAAAAAGATGCTTGGGTGGATCAACCCAACCTACTCTATCTGATCCACTAGCATATTTTCCTTTTAATAATTTTTGATGGCCGAAATATGATTCTCCTATTTTTATTATCCTCCACTCCCATTTAATTGGTATAAATTTCTGAATAATTACATAATGTCTCATACTACTCCCTAATAAAGGGATATAAATGGGATATTTTTTATATCTTACCCAAGACACATAACCAAAACTAAGGAGTCGATGAAATCCAAGTGCTTGATGAACAATCCATTTAGCGTATAATTTATTTTTTACTATATGAACAGCCGAAGCACCAGCACCTATTGTAGCTTTAATTACTATAGGATATTGAGTATTCTTAATATACTCTAATGCTTGATTTTTATGTACAAACACATAAGTATCGGGTATTAAGTAATTATGATATTTCAGCCAAGATGTGCAATAGCGTTTATTTTCATATAGTTTTAGTTCATTATAGGATGGATAAATGGAAATTCCTATTTCATGATTTATAAAATATAATCTTTCCATATAAATATCATATTCTTCAATGTTTTGACAAGGAGGACCAACCAATATGCCATCTATTTTATCTTTTACTTTATTAATATTCGCTATCCAATTAAAGGACAAAATATCTATTATCGTATAATCAATTCCAATTTTCTGACAAGCTTTTTCATATCTTCTCCAAGTTCCCTCAGGATCTCCAAAACCAATAGCTATTCCAAGATTCATAAATCTCTCACATATATTACAATAGTACTATATAAGTTGATAAAAATCTATAAAATCATGGGAGAAAACCCATTTACTTAAACTTTCACTGATTATTTTACTACTTTCTCTGTATAATATGGTTGGTGCATTATTTACTTCATAAAATGCTATTCCATCTTCTTCGTAAATTGGATCCCCAATATTAGTATAATGGGTTCCTTCTATTGCATTGCCTGCATCAGCGGCAGCATCTATTATCAATGTACCTTTTTTCAGCTTTTTAAGCTGTTCTTTATTAATAATATGCAAATCTGGCTGGTCAACTTCAATACCATTGATAATTATATCATAATCTACTATAGTATCGTAAAATTGGTCCATCGTTTTACGGTAAAATAATCTAATATTACAATTAAATTTAGATATTAGCTGATATGCACCTTGACTTACATTTCCGGGTGCAAGTATAGCTACATTAGTATAAGAGTTTGGATAATAGCCATAAGAAATTAAAGCATGAAGTGTTGCACAAACCCCAGCCATCACGCTATTTCCCCTTATAAAATCTCTTGGTATCCAAGGAATTGGTATTTTCTTATCGCGATAATATAGAGATGGATTTATATTATCAAGATCAACAATTAATAGTCCTAAGGGAATAGCAATATTATTAAAGAACTCGGTTCCTGAACCAGTAGGATGTGTCCAACCCACTACTAGTTGATTGGTTCTTAGTTTATCATAGTCCGAAGGTTGAAGGAGTTTCAAACAAAATATTGCTTCGCATTCAGCAAATATTTGATCTCTTGTCAAAATCTCACAACCTCTTTTAGCATAATCACTGTCATCAATTCCGAGCAATGAGCCAAACCCTCGCTCAATAACTAAATGATTATAAGAAGATATTACATCATTAGGTAGAATAGCCACTCGTTTTTCGAATGGATATAATGGTTTAATTACTCCAACTTGCATCTTATCCTCCAATAAATTATATTTTTTGAATTTTTGCATAAGCAATTTTAGATAATGCCCAAAATGCTATATCTCTGTAATATGCATCTTTATCTAACATACTATTAATATACTCTGTATTTATTAACTGATTATTTATAAAATTATTATTCATCTTATTTAGGTATTTTGTTGCCCCAGACACAGTATTGAGTTTATCTAAACCATAAACATCTTTTTTTTGTGGTCTCATATATTTACTAACTAAAACTCCAATCCCTAAGGGATATAAAACTTCAAGAGGAGAATATCCCTTTGACATTGGCAATTTACCTATAGCAGGCCAAGTTTTGCTTATAATATTTCCATATATCATAAGGTTTTTTCTCCTTTTAATCATATTTTGTTCAAGAAAGTTTGCATAGAATCCAGAAACTTTAGTCTGGCTGATGTAAGTAAAAAAATCAAGATCAATGTATGGGTTTCTTATTTTAGCATATTTCATCCCATTATATATCCAAGGCCCAAATACATACGATATTATATATTCATACAGAAGAATGGTATATTTTTGGTTAATTGTCAATTCTTTGGGCAGTTTAATCAAATAATCTTCTAATTCATCTAATATTATATCAACTATTTTTTCATTTGCAAGAAGGTCTATTTTATTCATAACATTTGCGATTTTATAAGCGTAATTATTTTTACGTGGAGTTCCTATTAAAACATCCCTTACACAAAAAGAAAGAACTTCAGCATCTGGTTCTCTACAAGAACGAAGTAATTCACTTCCTATAAATCCAGTAATTATAATTTTAGACAATTCAGATATTGTTTTTACACTATATAGAGTTTGAGGAGAGCGAAAGCCATTTAGTCCGCCTGTATTTAATAAATATTCCATAACACATTGTTTATAACTCGTTTGCAAATAGTTATCACCAAGTTCAATTAAATGATAATCAACAGGAAGTTTAGAAGCTATCATTAGGGGAATATCTACATCATAATTACCTATCCTACCGTAAGAATAAGTAGAATAATGAACCTTATAATAATGAGCACAAGCAACATTAGTTCTCCCATCAAATCCTCCAGTTAAAGAAACTACACTCTCATCCTGAAGATACTTCTTTACCTTTTCTATATATAGGTCTGTGGCACAATGTATAGATTTATTAAATTTTATCGGTGCAAAGGAAAACAGATCATAAAAACGTTTATAGCTTCGAATAAAAAGACCTTTGGGTGAAATATTAATTTCAGAGCCAAATTGCAATCTTTTAATACTATCATAATATGTTCTACCCTGCAAAGGAGTGTAAAATAATACTAATTCTGGGTAGAATAAATTGTCTGGTTTACAATTTTTTATTAAGCTAATCATTTTTCTATACGATGAGGAGACAAAAGCTCTTTTATCTTCAATATAATAGTAGATAGGGAGTAAATTTAGCCAATCAGATTTAATATTGATAGAATTTAATTCATTAGAGATGGTAATTGAATAATGCATACCATCTTGAGTATTAGATTTAATCTTTTCATTATCTGAAGGTATAACATCACCAAATTTCAGTAATTTTACTCCATTGTTATCCTTACTTAAATAATCAAGATGTCTTTTCTTTTCAACATAAACAATATTATCTATGCATTCTTGTTTAAGTAAATCTTCACAGAATGCAACTTGGATATTATGCATATGTTCATAACAACAACTAACATAAAAATCCATATAAAGCCTCCATAATAAATAATAATCGCTTTAATATTTTCATAGTATTAATAATATTCAAAGATTTGAATAGACGATAATTATTTGTATTATTCAATATAAGATAACTTATTGTAAGATAGATAATTTTCTCATAGAATTAATATAGCTCCCAAATAAAATTTAGAATGCCATTGACAATAATAGTATTTGTTCAGATTAATCATTTATTATTTATATATGCACTTAACTTCGTCATCCATATCCGCTAAATATGAGAATAAAATAACTTCTATACCCTAGAAATACCATTTCTTTTGATGAAATATGCAAAAAGGGATAAATTTTTATGACAAACTCTTGCTATAAAATAAGAACTTCGTGATCAGAAAAAAGTGTTATATATTGATACAACCCAATTCTGCTTATTTAACTTACTTCAAAAGTGTTAGTTATCAATAGTCAAAAAACCATTTTTCTCAGTTTCTCTGCTTTTTTAATCCCAAATGATGTAAGATTTTCTTTAACTTTATATTTTTAACTTGACTAATGGGTGATTTACCTATATATGTTAAAGAACTAATTATAAAATATATCTTCTTTTCATAAAAGAGATAAGGAGTCCACAATTTATTTATAAGCGGATTTTTACCCAAATTGCTTCGTTTAACAATACTATTCAAGGGAACAATTCTGTTATTAATTATGGAAATTTTATAGGGATTAATAGAAATTGAATTTTTGGAAACTTGGACGGAAATAATCAGTCCCTCGAAATTTCTCCTTCTATCCAGATATAATTGTCTATTTTCAAATATAAGGTCGGAAAAACAAAAATTCCCTAAACTATAGAAAATATATTTTCCTCGGTAAATTTCATAGGGCTGGATTGTATGAGAATGATGCCCAATAATAATATCAGCTCCAGCATCAATTATTTTATGAGCAATAGGAATTAATTCTCTATCAGGAAGTTTAGCACCTTCCATTCTACCGCCCCAATGAGGATACACGATAATATAATCTACTTTATCCTTTAATTTAGCTATATCCTCTTCTACCTTTTTTAAATAAAACCAATTAGGTCTAACTTTGGCGTCATTAAGAAGATTAGGATTTGTGTCTTTCGTTACATAATTAAGTACTGCTACTTTTATACCTTTTTTCTCAAATATATAGGGTTCACCTTCATTTCCTGTTATTGAAGAGTCAATATGATAAATACTATTTTCTTCTAAGAAATTGATAGTATTTTGAAAATCCTTTTGTGTTATATTTAGGTTCGCCAATTTGCCCATTTAAACTTAGGTTGGTAAGTAGCCACATAATCTAATCATCCCTCTTTTGATATAAATTTTCTAATACATTAATTG
>Ga0209097_10001574_pt1 | contig 19327 bp, 12 predicted proteins | sample AD_UKC052_MetaG_FD_184419 | JGI IMG/M metagenome (GOLD analysis project Ga0209097, IMG submission 184419) | Active sludge microbial communities of municipal wastewater-treating anaerobic digesters from USA - AD_UKC052_MetaG (SPAdes) (version 2) | ecosystem: Engineered > Bioreactor > Anaerobic >... | reverse complement strand
GGTTGTTGCCAAACGTTTTAATGTGCCGCAACTTCGCCGGAAACGCCGCATCTCCGTACTGCTTCCCTGGAATTACCACGCCACCGACAAGCGCTACCCCGTACTCTATTTGCAGGACGGCCAGAACCTGTTCGAACAGGATGCGCCATTCGGCACCTGGGGTGTCGATAAGAAACTGGCGTTCATGGCACAGCATGGTAAAGGTGATTTTATCGTAGTGGCCATCGACCACGGCGGCAAGGAACGTATCCGCGAATTCTCTCCCTACGACACCCACAAATGGGGCGAAGGACTGGGGCAGGATTATGCCCGGTTCATGGTGGAGACGCTGAAACCTTACATAGACGAACAGTTCCGCACCTTGTCCGACCGCACCCATACGGGTGTGGGCGGCAGCAGTATGGGGGGATTGATCAGTATCTACGCCGGACTGATGTTTCCGCAGGTGTATTCCAAATTCATGATTTTTTCGCCCTCACTCTGGCTCACGCCCCGCATTTATGTGGAGCCCATGCAGTTTGCAGCATTTTCAAGTCCAACCAAAATTTACCTGTACGGCGGCGGCAAGGAAGGCTCCAATATGGTGGCCAATGCCAAAAAATTCAGGGATGCCGTGGAAAAACGCGGTATGCCGCCCGGCCTTTTGCAGTTCCGCCTGGAAATTGATCCGGAAGGCCACCACAATGAGGGTCGCTGGGGGCAGGAGTTTCCGAAGGCGGCGGAGTGGCTCTTCTAGTTATTGGTTATAAGTTATTGGTTATTAGTGGTGGTGACCCTTGGTCCATGGTATGAAGCCAAGGGTCACCACCACTAATAACAAATAACCAATAACCAATAACGATCGGCCTACAGGCCGAGTAGATGCCCCATCAACTCCTTTTTCGTCTGCAAATAATCACGGCTGTCATCCGTAGCGGGAATTTCGATGGGGATGCGGCCGGTGACCTGAATCGGTGAGCGGCGCAGTGCTTCCACTTTGTCTGGATTGTTGGTGATGAGTTCGACCTGACTGATGCCGAGATCCTGCAGGATGTAAATAGCACAGTCGTACTGACGTGCATCCACATCGAAACCGAGGTGGGTATTGGCTTCGGCGGTATTGAGGCCGAGGTCCTGAAGGTTGTACGCTTTTAGTTTGTTGATAAGCCCGATCCCGCGGCCTTCCTGGCGCAGGTAAATGACCACGCCGCCGCGTTCGGCGGTAATTTTCAGGGAAATATCGAGTTGTTCACCGCAGTCGCAGCGGCGCGAACCGAATACGTCGCCCGTCATGCATTCAGAGTGAATGCGCACGGGAACAGGTCGCGAAGGATCAAAATTCGGTGCAACAAAGGCCAGATGCGGCATTCTTTCAGCCGGATCATCGGCGTATGCGATCATCTGAAAGGACCCGTAACGAGTAGGGATGGGGGATTCTGCTTGTCTGTTCAAAATCAATCAGTTCAATCAAATCGCTGTAACAACAGTGCAAAGGTACTTTGGTTAAACACGCGGTGCATTTTTTTGGGAAAATTTCGCCACATGGGCCCCAATTCAGTAAAGTGTTACCGCACGAACGGCACTTCTACCTCAAAAGTATCCTGCGTGAAATTACGCCAGTCGTACAGCCGCAGCAAACGCAGCGCTTCTTCATCGCAGCCGTACTCCAGAGAATGCAGTATTTTGAAGTCTATGGGTTCCCGTTTGTTGTTCAGGCGAAACGATACCCGCACAAATCCGCTCACGTTATTCTGCCGCGCCGCCTCTGGAAGCCGGGCATTGCGGCGCAGGTAATCCTGTAGGGCAAGCATATCGTAATTGACAGGTTCCATGGCGTTTGCATTGCCTGGCGCCGATGGCTTGGCCTGATTGAACTGCGGTTTCCGGGCAGGAGCGGCCTTTGCTTTTGCATCCTTTTTATCTTCAGCAAAGCCCTGTTGTTCTTTCCGGGACTGGGATTCTTCCATGGCGACCACCTCGTCGTCTTTTTCCGCGGATTCGGCCGGTACCGGCGCACTTGCAATGGAAGGCGGGGCGGGCGTCGCCAGGTCGTTCAAAAAAACACTTTCGGATTCGGATTTTTTTTCCGGGCCAGCGCTAGCGCCTGCCATCCTGTCGTCGGCAACTGCTCTGGGGGGAGCGGGGTTTTCCGGTACCGTTCTGGTCGCAACGTCTTTTAAAACCTGCGGAACTTCAGGTTGTGCGGCCGGTTCGGCGGCATCGGAAAGTGATGGATTGTCAATAACCGGCGCATCGTTTTGGACAATTTTTTCAGGGATTTCCGGCCCCGGCCCCCGGAAAAACCACAAGGCTCCGAGCAGTAAAACGAAAAGCGCCGCTGCTGCCATGATTTGCGGAAATAGTACCCGCCGTCCGCCGCGTTCCGGCTGGATACGCGCCCGCAGCGTTGCCAAACGGCCTTTATGATCTGCTTCGGGATGCAATTGAAAACCCTCCCAGGCCTCGCGGCGAAAATCGTCGCTGCCCGCCAGCGACTGAAGTTCCAGTTCGTCGCGGTGCGTAAAATCCCCTTCCTGCCACTTTTGCAGCAGGTCGAGAAAACGCTTGTCGTCGGATGGAAGGTTCATTTTTTGTTGAGAGGTTGAGAATGTTGAGGTTGTTGAGGGGTTGAGGTTGTTGAGGGGTTGAGGGGTTGAGGGGTTGAGGTTGTTGAGGGGTTGAGAGCGAGTTGAAAACTTTGAGTTACCACCTCAACCCCTCAACATTCTCAACCTCTCAACAATCTCAACCACCCGCAATTCCATATTTTTCCAGGCAAATCCGCAGGTTCCGGCGTCCGTTCTGAATGTACGAGCGCACTTTACCCACGTCTTCTGCTATCATTTCGGATATTTCCTTGTACGATTTTTCTTCATAATAGAACCATTGCACCGTGTTTCGTTGCACGGCATTGAGTTGTTCCAGGCATTTTTCCAGCGGTGCGCGGTCCTGCGGGAGTTCATATTCTGCCGGATGTTCCACCGCATCGTGGTACACCATGTCTTCCGGAGCATAATGATCGGTCGGTCGCCGCTGCGCTTTCCGCCACTCCATCAGGCAATAATTTCGTGCCAACACGTACAACCAGCCCCGAAACGATGCGATTTCGTGTTCCTTTACTTTTTGGCTCAACGATTCGTACACGCCCATCACCGCATCTTCCGCCTTGCCGGGGTCTTTCAGAATCTTCAGGCACACGCCATATACCATTGGCATATACCGTTCGAACAGTCGCCCCAGCACCTCCGTTTCTCCCGTCCGGACGTACCGCGCCAGCAGCGACTCATCGCTGTCCTGATCGGCGGTATTTGGACGGAGAAATTTCAGCATGAACGTAGTACAGAAAGATAGACCGCCAAAAGTATTGAAAGGATGCGATTCGGCGCGGGATTACATAAAAACATGACGGCGATTTAGCAGTATTTATTTCATGCCTGAAACGCAAGGTTGCCTTATAAATGCAAGTGCATTGTTGGGACGCATGGAGAATATTTTATATTATTTCCATAATTCATATCTACTTTTCATTGCACGCACTACTTTTGGGCGTTTAATCCGCGAAAAGTGAATCAAAGGCCGGTTTATAATCATCTTTCTTTCACTAACAGGTTTTCCCGCATGAAGCAAACATCTACTCACCTTCCAGCCGGTATCATCGGACTGGACCTTATCAACGTTTAGTTTTTCGTTATCAGTTATCGGTTATTAGTTATCAGTCTGGTATCTCCCGGCATCAGTTAAAAGCCAAGGGCTACCAGACTGATAACTGATAACTAATAACTGATAACTAATTTCGTATTTTTGCGCCACTATGTCTGTCAAGGTTCATCACTTAGTCAAAACATTTGAAGCGCAGCATGCCGTAGATGATGTCTCTTTCGAGGCACATAAAGGCGAAGTACTTGGATTCCTGGGGCCCAACGGCGCCGGGAAAACAACCACCATGAAAATCATCACCGGTTACCTGCCCCAGTCGGCAGGCCAGGTGGAAGTCTGCGGCTTCAACATCTCGGAATCGCCCATGGAGGCGCGTGCCCGCGTGGGTTACCTGCCCGAGCACAATCCGCTCTACCGCGATATGTACGTACGCGAGTACCTTGCCTTTACCGCCGGTATGCACCAGGTGCGCAACGCCGCCAAACGGGTGGATGAAATGGTGGAACGCACCGGCCTGACCAGTCACCGCCATAAACTGATCGGTGAACTGTCCAAAGGTTACCGCCAGCGCGTAGGACTGGCGCAAGCCATGCTCCACGACCCGGAAGTGCTCATTCTCGACGAGCCGACTTCGGGCCTCGACCCCAACCAGATCATCGAGATCCGCCAACTGATCAAAGACCTGGGTCGCGAAAAAACGGTGATCCTCAGCACCCACATCCTGGGCGAGGTGGAAGCCGTGTGCGACCGCGCCATCATCATCAACAAAGGCAAACTGGTAGCCAACGCGCCCATCCAGGAGTTGAAACAACAGTTTACCGGGCAAAGCATCGTCACGGCGGAATTTGCCGGCAAAACAGACGCCGGCCAGTTGAAGAAGATCCGGCACGTGCTGGCCGTGCAATCGCTCGGCGGCAATACCTGGCAAATGACTGCATCGGCGGAGCACGACATCCGCGCCGACGTTTTCGCATTTGCCGTGGACAACAAACTGACCTTGCTGGAACTGCACAAGGAATTGTTCAGCGTGGAAGACGTGTTCCAGCAACTCACCAAATAATGGCCATGTTCGCGATCTATTTTAAAGAAATCAATAGTTTTTTCTCGTCCCTGATCGGCTATATCGTCATCGGCACTTTTCTGGTGCTGATGGGCCTGGTGATGTGGGTGTTCCCGGAATACAGCGTACTGGATAACAATTACGCCAATCTCGACGCCCTGTTCGGTGTGGCGCCGATGATTTTCCTGTTTCTTATCCCGGCGGTCAGTATGCGCACTTTTGCGGAAGAAAAACAATCCGGCACCATCGAATTGCTGGTTACGCGCCCCATTTCCGATTGGCAGATCGTAGGCGGAAAATTCCTCGCCTGCCTTACGCTGGTGGTGTTTTCCCTGCTGCCTACGGTGTTTTACTACATTACCGTATACCAGTTGGGCGCGCCGCAGGGCAACCTCGATTCGGGCGGCATTCTGGGATCGTATATCGGCCTGCTGTTTCTGGCCGGGGCATTCGTAGCGATCGGTATTTTTGCCAGTTCGCTTACCAACAACCAGATTGTGGCCTTCGTGCTGGCTACGTTCCTCTGTTTCATGACGTATATGGCTTTCGATTCGTTGAGCCGACTGCCTATCTTTTTCGGCAAAACGGATGACATTGTACAATCCATCGGCATCTCCTACCACTACGATTCCATCAGCCGCGGCGTGCTCGACTCACGCGACGTGGTGTATTTTATTTCCGTGATCGTGCTGTTTCTGGCGGCTACGGTGTTGTCGCTGGGGCGCAGGAGATGGGAAAAATAGAAATGAGAGAGTGAGAGCGGTGAGAGGGTGAGAGAAGTGAGAGCCGACTTCGATTACACCCCTTCGCTCTACAATCGAAACGGCTGGAGCGAAGCGGTGTAATCGAAGTCGGCTCTCACTTCTCTCACTTCTCTCACCCTCTCACTCTCTCACTCTCTCACCATCTCTCACCTCTCACTTCTCACTTCTAAAATGCTGCTCCCTACCCTACTCCGTACCATCGCCACCTTTGCGCTTTTCTGCGCGCTGCAATACATCATTCCCTACTATTTCCTGGCTATCGGCGGTATTATCGCCGGTTTCTTTATGCTGAAAACCAGCGACGACCGGCCCCTGGCCCTGGGTGTGCTCATCGGCAGCATCGCTTTTGCGGTGTTCGCTTATGCGATGGCGCAGATATACCCGGTGAAATAGAAGTGAGAGGTGAGAGAGTGAGAGAGTGAGAGCCGACTTCGAGTACGCCTCCTTCGCCCCAGAATCTGTTTGTTTAGGGCGAAGGAGGCGTACTCGAAGTCGGCTCTCACTCTCTCACCTCTCTCACCCTCTCACTCTCTCACTCTCTCACTTCTCTAAAACGGCTTGCCCTTCCACCGCAAACACCACCCAAACCGCCGTTTTTTTCTCCGGAAATAACTGCCGGAGCAGCACCTGCGTCCAGCCCATGAGCGGGGAGAGGGATTGCGCATGGTGTTTCCATTTTTTCATGCCTTCGGCAAATCCGGCAAACTGGATGGCTACCACCGTATCTTCATTTTCCAGAAAAATATCGGGCTGAACTTGTAGCAGTCTTTTACCTTGCCAACCCTGTAACGGATATTGAAAATGGCACGCTGCTGCCGGGCATTGCCGCATCCAGAAATCGCGGAATGCTTTCGCGTGCTGCAACATTTGTTCCGCCGAAACGGCATCCGTTACTTCCCTGATCTGCAATTGTTTGCGTGCCGTTTGTAAAAACTGCGCGTCGGAGTTCGGATACAAAGCGATGCCCAGCAAACTTTGAACGGCCTTTCCCAGTGCCGGTGAATAATCGCCCCGGAACTCGAGCCACGGCGCAAACGGCTGCGGATCCGCCCAGGCGGGGTTGAACCCCGGCGGCAACTCACCGGTGGCATCGATCTGCAACGGCGAACGCGGAACCGGGCGCCGACCCTGTCTGGGCGCATGAAACGACACCGGCCTTGTGTCGGGCTCCGCTTCGGGAAAATCTTTAGGCTGGATGGTTTGCTCCGTCAGGCAGCGCAGCGGCACACCGTTGTGGTAAAAGGGTGTTTCATTGGAATTTGCATCGAGGGTCGGAATGGATTCGTCGCCCTGATTGAACACGCGGTTGAGCCATTTGGACGGTTTGCGCACCGTCGGGAACACCAGGTAATCGCGGGCCCGGGTAAGGCCGACGTACAGCAGCCGCGCTTCTTCTTCGAGCGCCTGTTTCGACGCGGCGCCCCACTCTTCCGTTTGTAACAGCGTTTCTTCCAGGTGGGTATTCTGAAACTGGTCGGCGTAGGGATTGACCCAAAAACGCAGCCAGCGATTCCCCAGAATATTTTGAATATCAGGCTTTTCGGTTTCCGCCACCAGGCTGAGCCCCCAGATCCGTTCCTTGAGTGCTTCGTCGAGGTTGTGGCAAATGGCAACAGGATATTCCAGGCCTTTACTGCGGTGATAGGTGAGCACTTTCACGGCATCTTCGCTTTCGCCGGAGCCCTGGGCATCCAGTTGGTTGCGCCACAGGTCGTTGATCCACAGTAAAAAACCACTCAGCGATGCCGCGGAATGCAGGCGATTGCAGGCCGATTCGTAATCGAGCGCATAGTGGCGCAGCCGGTCGAGGTTGTCGAGGCGCTGGTTGAGGTAACCGAGCGGGGCCACGAGTCGGCGCAATTCGAGTTCGTCGAGCAGCAGGTTGAGGATTTCCGAAGCGGAAAGATCGGCGATACGCGGCCGCAACTGTAGCAACTGATCGAGCAAAGTATCGTGAATGGCCCAGTGCGTACGCCCGCTTTCCGATTCCATGTGCAGCCATTCCAGCCGGCTTTCCACCATTTTTTCCAGTGACATCTGGTTGGTGAGCAGCAGAATTTCAGCGGCGCTCAGCGCATCGGACGGCGTGAGCAGGTATTTCAGGCAGGCCAGCGTCAGTTTGGCTTCCGGCGTATCGAGCAGGCCCGTTCGGCTGATGGCGGCTTTGAGTCCGGCACGGTGCAAGGCTTCGGCCATATCGAGGCAGTCTCGGTTGTCGCGGCACAACACTGCGATATCGCAGGGCTGAACGGGGCGTTTTTCTTTCGTTTTTTTATTGTAAACCAGCACTTTACGGTCCAGCATTACCGCTACCTGATGGGCTATACAATTCTGTATCCAGGGTTTTCCGGGCACCTTGTTTTCATCGAGCGCCGACAGGAAATTCCAGTGTTGCAGGGCGGGTTCGAGGTCCGGATCGTCGGAACGCGCGGGTTCCAGCGCCACCTGTTCTGCCGGAATTTTGGGAAATGCGCGGGTAAAAATGGCATTGACAGCGTGCACGATATCGGGCCGGCTGCGCCACGACTGTTTCAGAATATTTTCATTTTTCACGCCGCCGGTTTCTTCAATAATGGCCTGCATGAGCACCGGATCGGCGCCGCGAAACCCGTAAATGCTTTGCTTGGGGTCGCCCACCCAGATGGAACGTTTGGCCAGTTGGCTGATTTGCAGGAAAATATCCAGTTGAATGGGCGAGGTGTCCTGAAATTCGTCGACCAGCAGCAGGTCGATTTCGCCGGCCAGCGTTTCGCGCACGGAAGGCACGCGCAGCAACTGGCTCACGTAGGTTTCCATGTCCGTGTAATCGATCAGGCCGCGTTTTTTCTTGTATTGCTCGTATTCGCCCAGGGCGTCGGTAGCGATGTCGAACACCAGATCGATAAAGCCCTTGATGTCGGCCCGGAACTGCGGGTGCTCGTCGTGGCGCAAGGCAAGTTCGCGCAGGTCCTGCACCAGATCGGCGCTTTTTTTGGACGGGTTGGTTTTGGCAATTTTCACCCACTCGTGCCAGTACAGTTCGCCGCGGTATTTCAACTGGTTTTGTAAATCGCGCAGCACTTCGACGGCCTTTTGCGTCACCACCGTCGTGTCGTTTTCATTGGCTTCCAGTGCCGCTACTGATTGATCGATGGCTGAAAGCAGGCGGTTATTCCATACCACCGGGTCGGTATCCTGCACCGGGGGGAGCAAACGCTCGAACGATTGCCAGGAGCGCAACTTGCTGGTTTCCAGCACCTTTCGGGAAAAATTATTGGCACGCGCCACGTCGGTCATTTCCCGGATATTGCGGCGCCAGTCGTATGCTTCGCCGGTCGCGCGTTTTTTCGACAGCCCCAGGCGGTCGGCGAGTTGGTTCATACGCTCGATGCGGGTGGGCGTGAGCACCTGCGCCAGCGACTCGTTGAACAGGCGCTGGCTGTCGCCATCGGCAATGATTTCCACCAGCGGCGACACGCCCGCCTCGAAGGCAAAGCGCTGCAACAGCCGTGTGCCGATGCTGTGCACAGTGCCGATGAGCGCCGAGCCGAGTTCGTTGGCGGCCTCGCTCATACCCGATTCGAGCAGGCGCACCCGCACCCGTTCCTGGAGTTCCGCCGCCGCTTTTTGTGTAAAAGTGGTCGCCATAATGCCTGCCGGGCGCACGCCGTCCTGCAGGAGTTCGACCATCCGGCCCGTGAGCCGGTAGGTTTTCCCGGAACCGGCGCCGGCGGAGATGACTTCGATGTTCAGCACGCTGGATTGGTGTTTAGTGTGTGGTGTTGGGTGTTTGGGGCGCGTTGCCCGCGGCTGATGATGAGATTTTTGGGGTTCGGCTACACCCCTCGTAGAGTTAATGGCAACGCGGATTAGGCGGAAAAACGCGGATTTAGTGGCCTGACGGCCACTTTTCCCAAATCACGTTCGAGGTTCATCCTTAAAATCCTGCAACGAGTGGCCGACAGGCCACTAAATCCGCGTTTTTCCGCCTAATCCGCGTTGACATTAACTCTACGAGGGGCGTAGCCGCACTCACCCCGCAAAAGTAACAATTCCAAAGCCCCCAATTCCCTATCTTTCGCCCAAAAGTATGTTTCGCTTTTTCCCGCTCTTGCTACTGCTTTTTATCTCCTGTACCGGAAAAATACATCCCGTTCGCCCTATGTCAGATTTTAAAATTCCGTTTGAAACGAACCCCAACCAGACACTTACCTATTTCGAGGCCATCGAATGTTATGAAAAAATGGCGGCTGCCCACCCCGGTGTTTTTCACCTGGAAACGGCCGGCAGCACCGACAGCGGGTATCCGTTGCATGTGGCCGTGCTGAACACCGCCGGCGTATTCGATCCGGAGCAGATACGGGCTTCCGGCAAACGTATCTTATTGATTAACAATGGTATACACCCCGGAGAACCGGAAGGTATCGACGCCACCATTCTGCTGCTGCGCGATTATTTCAGCAAACCGGACATGCAAAAAGTGCTGGAACACCTGGTGATCGTATTCATTCCCGTTTACAACATCGACGGCTGCCTGAACCGCAACAGCCATACCCGCGCCAACCAGGACGGGCCGGAATCGTACGGCTTCCGCGGCAACGCCCGCAACTACGACCTCAACCGCGATTTTGTGAAATGCGATTCGCGGAACGCCCGCTCGTTCAACCAGATTTTCCAGAAATGGATGCCCGATATTTTTGTCGATAACCATACCAGCAACGGCGCTGATTACCAGTACACGATGACGCTGATAGCCACCCAGCACGACAAACTGGAAGCGCCGCTCGGGCAGTTTTTACAAAATACCATGCTGCCGGAATTGTACAGCGACATGAAAAACCGCAACTGGGAAATGACGCCGTATGTGGATTCGCCCAATGAGGTGCCCGATTCGGGCATCGTCGGTTTTTGCGATTACGCGCGTTTTTCAACCGGCTACGCGGCGCTGTGGAACACGATCGGTTTCATGCCGGAAACGCACATGCTCAAGCCGTTCAAGGACCGCCTGTGGAGCACCTACCATTTCATGGAGTCCGTTATTCATTTCATCGATCGTCACCATGAAGAGATCGGGAAAGTGCGGGAAGCGGCATTTCAACTGACCCGAAGCAAAACCACTTTCAACCTGGATTACGCGCTGGACCAGCAAAAACACGACTCAATCCTGTTCAAAGGCTACGAAGCGGGCTACAAACCTTCCGAAGTGAGCGGACTGCCGCGCCTCTGGTACGACCGCAGCAAGCCCTACGAGAAAAACATTTCCTACTATAATTATTTCAAGCCTTCCGTAACAGTAGAAAAACCTGCCGCATACATCCTTCCAGCCGCCTGGGAAACGGTGATCGAACGCCTGCGCATCAACGGCGTAGCCATGCAGCCGCTGAAAAACGACCTGGAAATTGAAACGGAAACCTATTTTATCGGCGATTTTAAAACGCGCAATGCCTGGGAAGGACACTACTTCCATTTTGGGGTACAACTGGAAAAACGTACCCTGCGCCGGAAATTTCAGAAAGGCGACCTCGTTATTTTTACCGACCAGCGTGCCAACCGCTACCTGATGGAAACCCTGGAGCCCAATGCGCCCGATTCGTGGTTTGCCTGGAATTTTTTCGAACCCGTGCTCATGCAAAAGGAATATTTTTCGGCGTACGTATTCGAAGACCTGGCCGCCCAATTCCTGAAGGAAAACCCAGACGTGAAGGCGGAACTGGAAGTTAAACGCAAAGCCGACCCAACCTTCGCCGCCGATGCCGCCGCCCAACTCGACTGGGTGTACCTGCACTCGCCGTGGCATGAGCCGACGCATCGGATGTATCCGGTGGCGCGGGTGTTGGATGCGGCTTCACTGCGTTAGTAGTTATTGGTTATTGGTTATTAGGGGTGGTGACCCTTGGCTTCAGGCAGGCAAAGCAAAGGGTCACCACCCCTAATAACCAATAACTAATAACCAATAACCCCGCATCTAATCCGTAAAAACCATCCATTAATAGAAAAACATTTTCATACCTGCCCTTATTGGCGTACTCTTGTTGCGGATAAAAACGGCTGGAAACAGACACAACTATTTCCATTCAAACATGAACTACAAGTTAAAATCAAGTGCTTCGCTGGCTCTCCTTTTGCTCAGCATGGTAGCCGGCGCACAGGAAGTATGGTCGCTCGAACGCTGCGTAAAGTATGCGCAGGAGAACAACCTGACCATCAAACAGGCCGCAGCCAATGCCAAAATTTCGGCGTTGTCGGAACGGCAGGCCAAAGCGGCCAGGCTTCCGAGCGTGAACGCCACCATCAATGCGGGCGAACAGTTCGGTTACACCATCGACCCGACAACCAACTCGTTCAACACGGCGGCTACAGGCTACAACAGCGTAGGCCTGAATGCGAGCGTATCGGTGTTCAATGGCGGACTTATTCACCACAGTGTAAAACAGGCCGGCTGGGACAGAAGGGCTACCGAAGCGGATGCAGAGCAGACCGTGAACAACATTTCCCTTCAGGTGGCCTCCGCTTATCTGAACATCCTGCTCAATGAAGAACAGGTCGAAAACGCCAACCGGCGCGTTGCGCTCACGCAGCAACAGTTGTCCGTAACGCAAAAAATGATCGATGCGGGCACCATCCCGATGGTGGACAAGTATAACATCGAGTCGCAAATCGCCCGCGACCAGCAGACGGCCGTGATCGCAGAGAACAATGTCGACATTTCTTACCTGAACCTGAAACAACTGCTCCAACTGGAGCCTGACTACGACCTGCGCATCGAAAAACCTGCTATTCCGATTCCCGATGATGCACAACCCGAAGGTTTTGCCCTGACGACGGTTTATCAAACCGCCCTCGGAACTCAAGCCAATATTCGCGCTGCCGACTACCGCGTGGAAAGCGCCCGCGAAGCCATTCCAATCGCCAAATCAGCCTATTATCCGTCGGTAGGAATCGGGGTCAACCTCAATTCCAACTATTCCACCGCTTTTCAACGCCCGGAACAGATTCTTACGGTTCCTACTATTCTACCCGTGATAATCGACGGTGAAAACCGGACGCTGGAAATACCCGGACAACAAACTCAGATTCCCGTCAACGTGCGCCGCGTGCCCTACTTCGACCAACTCAACCAGAACTTCGGTCAGAGCGTGGGCGTCAGCGTCAGCATTCCGATTTATCAGAACGGCCGCACCCGCCTCAGCGTCGAACGCGCCAACCTGGGTTTCCTGAATGCGCAACTGCAACAAAACCAGACGCGCCAGACACTGAAAAACGATATTCAGACGGCTATCGCCAACGTACGCGCAGCGGCCCGGCAATTCGATGCCGCTCAGCGCACCCTGAATTTCACGACGCTGACCTTCGAAAACATGCAAAAGCGGTATACCGTGGGCGCCGTCAACTCCTTCGACCTCACCACCGCCCAGAACAACCGCGATATCGCCGAGAACGATATGGTCGTCGCCAAATACGACTACCTGTTCAAACTGAAAATTTTGGATTTCTATTTGGGCAAACCCTTAAGCCTTAATTGAGTTATGAGTTATGAATGATGAGTTATGAGTTATTGGTGATAACCCTTGGCTATTGAAAGAATAATGCCAAGGGTTACCACCAATAACTCATAACCCATCATTCATAACCCATCATTCATCATTTTGCTTCATCTTCGCATTTGAAAAACTGCATCCATGAAGCACCTTTGCCTCCCATTTTTTCTTCTTCTTTCTATTTCGCTGTTTTCCCAACGGGCCGTCACCTCGTTGTCGCCCGATGCGCGCATCAGCCTGATGACCGTTGCGCCCGGCGAATTCGTGTACAGCACCTTCGGGCACAGCGCCATCCGCGTGAATGACCCGCAGCAGGGCGTCGACCGCTGTTACAACTACGGCACGTTCCAGTTCGATCAGCCCAATTTTTTGCTGAAATTCTGCCGCGGCAAACTCCTCTATTTCCTGGATGTGGAATCGTACCGGGGTTTCGAATACGGAAACATTTCCGACCGGCGCTCCATGCAGGAACAAATCCTGCAACTGGACACTGTGCAAAAGCAGCGGCTTTTTTCCCTGCTACAGGAAAATGCCAAAGAGGAAAACCGCTATTATAAATACGATTTTTTTTACGACAACTGCGCCACACGGATTCGTGACATCGTGAAGGAGGCCATGTTTTACCAGATCGCCTTCGACAGCACCAAATTGCCCATGGGCACTACGATGCGGCAGTTGCTGCGCCCTTACCTGGTGCGCCAGCCCTGGACGGGTTTCGGCATCGACCTGGTGCTCGGCACGCCTGCCGACCGCCGCGCTTCCCCGGAGGATTTTATGTTTCTGCCCGACGGCGTACACGATATGTTTGCGGCCGCGAAACTGCCCAACGGCAACGCACTGGTGTCCGACGAGCGCCTCACGCCGCCCCGGCCGTTTCCGGTGCCCGAATGGAAACCCGGCTTTTTCGAACGCCCGCTGCTGGTAACCTGCTTTGTGGCGTTGCTCGGACTGCTGAGTATGGCCAATCCGCGCACCGAACACGTTTTTGATACCATTTTCTGGTTCGTGCTGGGTGTGGCCGGCCTTATTATGGCTTTCCTGTGGTTCGCTACGGATCATTCCGCTACCAAGGGCAATTTTAACCTGATGTGGGCACTACCCTCGCATTTGCTGGTGTTCTGGCGACTCAAAGGCCGGGAATGGGTGCGGAATTATTTTATGGTATCCGCCATTTTCGCTGCGCTTTGTATAATTTTCTGGAAATTCTGGCCCCAGGAAATGCCGACGGCCGCGCTCCCGCTGGCGGGGCTGGTGGTGGTAAAAGGGCTTTGGCGGCAGTGGTGGGAAAAGGTAAAGGACTGGCGGGAAGGGGACGCGTAAGAAAAGTGAGAGCGTGAGAAAAGTGAGAGCGTGAGAAAAGTGAGAGCCGACTTCGATTACACCGCTTCGCTCTAGCCTGAATGACTGGAGCGAAGCGGTGTAATCGAAGTCGGCTCTCACTTTTCTCACGCTCTTACTTTCTCACTTCTAATTGGGCAGCCCTGGTTCATTGTCCAGAATCGTTTCGATCATGCTCAGTTCTTTTTCCGTAAAATCCAGATTTTTCAAGCATTGCAGCGAATCCGCCAGTTGCTCCGGCCGGCTGGCGCCGATGAGTACAGAGGTAACCCGCGGGTCTTTCATCAGCCAGGCCAGCGCCATTTGCGCCAGTGTTTGTCCGCGGCCGAGGGCCAGGTCGTTGAGCAGGCGGATCTGTTCGAGCCGTTCATTCGTCAGTGCGTTTTCGTTCAAAAATCCGTGCGGTTTGTGGGCCCGGGAATCTTCCGGAATACCTTTCAGGTAGCGGTCGGTGAGCATGCCCTGCGCCAGCGGCGAAAACGGGATACAGCCCACGCCTTCGCTTTCCAGCACGTCGAGCAGGCCGCCTTCCACCCAGCGCTCGAACATGGAATATTTGGGCTGGTGAATGAGGCACGGCGTGCCGAGTTGTTTCAGGATCGCGCAGGCTTTGGCGGTTTCATCAGCCGGGTAGTTGGAAATGCCCACGTACAAGGCTTTTCCCTGCCGCACGATCAGATCGAGCGCCGCCATGGTTTCTTCCAGCGGCGTATCGGGATCGGGGCGGTGGTGGTAAAAAATGTCCACGTAGTCGAGACCCATGCGTTGGAGGCTCTGATCGAGGCTCGAAACCAGGTATTTTTTCGAACCCCATTCGCCGTACGGGCCGGGCCACATCAGGTAGCCGGCTTTGGTGGAAATAATGAGTTCGTCGCGGTAGGGTGCAAAATCCTCCTTCAGCAGCCGGCCGAAGTTTTCCTCGGCGGAACCGGGCGGCGGACCGTAGTTGTTAGCCAGATCGAAATGCGTGATGCCGCTGTCGAAGGCCAGGCGCAGGATAGCGCGGCAGTTTTCGAGCACGTCGACGTGGCCGAAGTTGTGCCACAGACCTAGGGAAATAGCGGGCAATTTCAGGCCGCTGTTACCGCAGCGGCGGTATTGCATGTGATCGTAGCGGGCAGGATTTGCGGTGTATGGCATGGTTTGTTAGTTATTGAACCGCGAAGGTTTATTTTTAGAAATCGGTGGGCTCTACGCTTTGTGGACGCCGTGCCTCTGTGGTTTTATTTTTACCACTACGGTGGACCCTACATTTTCTGTTCTCTGTGTTTTATTTTTTTAACCACAAAAGCACAAAGAACACAAAGCGTAGCGTGAGCCGAATCTTTTCCGTGCATCTCGTTTATTCAAAAAACTATTTCGCTAAATCGGGGTTTGTCGTCGGTACAACGATCCTCGTCTGCTTGTTATTCCGGTCGAAAAACGAAACGTCGCGCACATTTCCATCCATCCACACCGTGCGCGACTCCTGCGACATAAATGTACTTCCCCAATAGAGTTCCTGCACGCGTTGTGCGCCGTTTTTCAGTGTGATAACGGCTTTTGCTTCGTTTGTTTTCAGGGTGATGGCCATACCCGCCGCCATTCGGGGCGCAAATATCTTGAGCGGGCCGCCGTGTTGTGTGGCAAGGATTAGTTCGTCTTGTCCACCCAGATTCAGCCGCGCCAGTCCGCGGGCATTGTATGGCACGTAAAACCGGCTTTTTTCCAGGTCGAGCGGCTGAAAAACGTTTTTGCCCATGTTCTTCAACACCAGGCCGCAGAACGCATCGGCGCGTCCTTGCAGCAGTTCCATACCGTAGTCATTGCCGACCATCAGCAGGTCGAGCAATCCGTCGTGGTCCACGTCGTACGGCAGCATACCCTGCACGGGCGCCACCTGCGCTTCCGCGGGCAGGGCACTGATCTTGAAACGCCCGCCGCCGAGGTTTTCGATAAAACTCGTCGACATCCAGTCGACGTGCATGATCTGTGCGTCTTTAAGGTCTTCGGGTTTAAAAATATCCTGCACCGTGGCTTCGCCCAAAGCGCCGTAGGTATTGAAACGTTTGCGGATTTTGATGAGTTGTTTCAGAATATCGTCGCGGCTGTTGTACAGGTATTCGTGGCGGTTGCCGGCCGAATCGGGCCAGAAACAGGAAATGAACGGGTCGTAAAACCCGTTGCCGTCGAAGTCCTTAGCATAGATGGAAAGCGGCTCGCCGGACTGGCATTTGTAATACACGTTTTCGCCGAAATTGCCGGCTGTGTAGTCCACGTCGCCGTCGTTGTCGAAATCGGCGGCGGCGAGACTGGTCCACCAGCCCGTTTTATCGGAAATACCGGTCTGGGTGGTCACGTTTTTCAGTTTTCCACCTTCATTTTGCAAAAAAGTAAGCGGCATCCACTCGCCGGCCAGCAGCAGGTCGGGCTGGTTATCGCCGTTGAAATCGGTCCAGAGCGCGTCGCTGATGAGACCGATGGCTGCCAGTTCCGGGCAAACCTGGTCCGTTACATCGGTGAACACGGGTTTGTCCTTGCCTTTGGAATCGTTGCGCAGGATAAAACTGCGGTCCGTTTTCGGGTAGGAACGGGGCGTCACGCGCCCGCCGACAAACAGGTCGAGGTCACCATCGCGGTCGAAATCAGCGGCTTTAACCGCCTGTCCGCAAGCCGTTTCCTTCGGCAAGGCATTCGGCGCAACCGAAAAATTTCCTTTCCCGTCATTCACACACAAAACATCCTGGTAATTGGGCGAATTGGCAGCATCCTGATTACCGCCATGTACAATGTAAAGGTCATTGTCGCCGTCGCCGTCGGCATCGAACAGCAGGGTGCCGAGTTCTTCTTCGTTGCGCTGGGCGTCGGTCTTATAGGCCACGTCCTTGCGCGTAAACCTGCCTTGTTTTGTTTGCAGCAGCCAGGTGCCCGGTTCGCGGGCGCTGCCGCTCAGATACACGTCGTCGAGGCCGTCGCCATTGGCATCGCCGATCGACATGCCAGGGCCGTATTCCGAAAACTTATGCGGCAGGGTTACCTGGTAGTTAAAGTCGATGTAGTCGGAATCGCGGTGCATAAACGCCAGCCCGAGCGACGCGGGATCGGGCGTACTGAACAGGCCGGCAGCATTGTTGGCGCCGGGCGCCAGGTGAAATGGCAATTCAGTGAGCCGGACGGTGACCACCTGGTTAATCGGAAGGTCTTTCAGCGTGGCGGTGCGAAGCCCGCGCCAGCGAAGTACCACCGAATCTACTTTCGTAGTAGCACCCAGGCCGAGGTGAAAGAAATTTTCGGAAGCCGACAGGTAACCGCGGGCAGACAGCAACTGACCTTTTTGTGCCTGGCCGTTGAAATACGCGGTTATTTCGGTGCCGAATGCGTCGGGGTTTTCCGCTTCGCCCTCGATTTTCAGGCGCAGGTAATTGGGTTTCTGTGGGCCGTCGTTTTGAGTGTTCTGAAACACGAAGGCTTTGTCGTCGATGTTGTTGACCACCAGGTCGAGGTCGCCGTCATTGTCGAGGTCGCCGGTGGCCGCGCCGTTGGAAAAGGCGGGCACGTCGACGCCCCATTGTTTGGATAAATCGGTAAAATGCAGGTTGCCGTCGTTGTGAAAAACGAATTTCGGCACTTTGATCTGCGGGATGGCCTCCTGCATTTCCATGGGTGGAAGCAGGTAACTGACCGTGCTGCGGTAGTTGTTAAAGTCGTGGTCGGTCACGTCGCGGGGAAACCCGTTGGTGACAAAAATATCGCGGTTGCCATCGTTGTCGAAGTCGGCCATCAGCGGCGTCCAGCTCCATTCCGTTTCCTGGAGATTGCCCATGAAAGCCACGTCGCTGAAGACCGGCAGGCCCGTTTCGGCGTCGATGCCGCGGTTGAGTTGCAGGGTATTTCTGGAAAACTGGTATTCGTAGCCGTACACTTCGTTGTTGATGTACGTGGAGTAATTATTGGCGTTGAGGAAAAGTTTTTTGCGCTTGTTGTGGTACGGCAGCATTTCGGTGGTAAACAGGTCGAGCCGGCCGTCGTTGTTGATATCGGCCACGTCGCTGCCCATGGCCGAAGCCGCCTGGTGTTTAAAAATGCCGGCGATGCGGTTGGTGTACGCCGACGCAGACGCAGCAGGATCATGCACGTATATCAGGTCGTTGGTCACGTAGTCGTTGGCCACGTAAATATCCGGCCATCCGTCGCCGTTAAAATCGCTGACCAGGGAACTGTGGCTATAGCCGTCCCATTTCAGGCCGGCCTGTACGGAAATGTCGGTAAAAACAGGGTGCCCTACCTTCGCTACCCAGTCGTTGCGGTACAACCGGTCGCGGTTCGGTGACGAGCCGTCGGTGGCTTTTTTGAAATACTGGTTGGGGTTGTCTTTGTCCATAAAATTGACGGCCACGAACAGGTCGAGGTCGCCGTCATTGTCGCAGTCGAAAAACTGGGCGTTGGCGGAGTGCGTGGTATCGGCAATGCCGTAAGCCGCCGCCATTTCCTCGAATTGCGGGATACCCGCAGCGTCGTTGCCCTGGTTGACTAAGAGCAGATTTTGTCTTTTTTCGGGGTCGGAAACGAAGGTATTACAAACGTAAATGTCCAGTTTCCCGTCCTGGTTCAGGTCGACGAAATTGATACCTGCCGACCACTGTCCGGGCTTTTTTTGCGCATGGGCACGGTCGGTCACATCTTCGAACTGTAGTTCCCCTTTGTTCAGGTAGAGTTTATTTTCCACCTGATTTCCGGTGAAATATAAATCCTGAAGTCCGTCGCCGTTCAGGTCGCCGATGGCAACGCCGCCGCCGTTGTAAATGAATTCGGAGTTCAGGATATTGAGGGAATCATATTCCGTTATATCGTTATTGAATTCAATACCGGTCTTTTTGCTGTCGAGCAGGCGGAAGAGCGTCGTTTGTTTTTCGGCACATCCAGCCGCGAACAGTAAACCGGCAAGCAAGAGAAAGGAAAAAAGGTTGTTTTTCATATCGATTGGTCATTGAAACCCGCGGCGCAATGTTCGAAAAAACCTGCTTAAACCGGAA
>Ga0209097_10001567_pt1 | contig 19346 bp, 11 predicted proteins | sample AD_UKC052_MetaG_FD_184419 | JGI IMG/M metagenome (GOLD analysis project Ga0209097, IMG submission 184419) | Active sludge microbial communities of municipal wastewater-treating anaerobic digesters from USA - AD_UKC052_MetaG (SPAdes) (version 2) | ecosystem: Engineered > Bioreactor > Anaerobic >... | reverse complement strand
TTAACGTGATATTTTCTATGGCAAAAGGTACACCTGCTGCTGAAGTTAAAGAAGCGGTGAGCGACTACTTAAAACAAGAGTTCGGTGGTAAGCATGAGTACGTATTTGCCTTGCATACCGATACTGACAATCCGCATGTACATGTCTGCATCAAAATGACGCCAATTAAAAAGCGCAGCAAACGCCTCAATCCACGTAAAAATGACTTGCAACGCTGGCGTGAAGGTTTTGCACAAAACCTCCGTAGATACGGCATTGCAGCCAACGCCACACCGCGTAAAACTCGCGGCGTGATACAGCAACCATTACATCAATATCAGCTGCATCAATCCGTTAGGCAGCAGCACGCAATCATCAGAAAATCCGCAAAGCCAAACTTTGACGCGCATACCAAAGAAATTCTCGCTTGGGCAAATATCGCAAATGTACTAGCAAAATCTGAAGACCGTATTGATAGGCAACTTGCCAAGGATGTAATTGCTTTTATAGCTGAGCAACCTATTAAGCAGGTGGGTAATATATCAGTTCAAAAAAGCAACGACGACATATCAACCCCAACTGAACAATTGTCTACTGGAATTAAATTAAAATGGTATTCGTAAAGTTTGTGTATTGCCAAATTTTAGGGAAAACTACAAAGTAAGTTAAATTTCGTAAAATAATGGCGACTCACCTTTTTAACAGTTTGCATTATGGCAAGCCAATTTAGGTGTCATGGGGCAAGTCGCGACCCACAACGGAAGTTCGTTAATTAAGTACGAATGGCAAAAACATCCACATAGCTGACATTCGACTGAAACTCTGCTGCCGCCATCGACCCTAAGCACTCCTTTAATCACGATTAAATTGGTTTAGCAAACTCTCTATTTCGATAAATCTATAACATTAAGCCTATTACCAAATACAGATTGAGCCACAGGTACCAAATGTTCATGATGGCTTAAGAAAATGACCTGCGTCATTTCAGATAACTTAGACAATGCCTCAAGCCCAGCTTTTGCACGTCCATCATCATAGTTAATGAAAAGATCGTCAGCGATGAAAGGTAATGGCAGTGACTGTTCCAAATGCAGCTCAAGTGCAGCTAAACGTAGTGCCAGAAAAAGTTGATCACGTGTACCTTCGCTCATCCCCTCAATACTTACCAAACCACCAGTTGCACGTTGCCCAGAAAGTTTAAATGGTTCACTTTCGTAATCTACGACCAATCGATTAAAACCACCCCTAGTCAGTCCCTCAAAAATACTTCCAGCTCTGGCCAGCATTGGGCCCTGTTTGCTTTCACGGAACCGCTCAATAGACCATCGCAACAGCTTTGATGCTGTGTAGACTTTGATGTATCTTTCCGCAGCATTGGACATTCTTGCCAATGCTTCTTGCCTGTGTGATTCAGCACGAGCAGCCTCATCTTGGCCTGAGATTTTACCTAATACAGCTTCAGCAGAAGTCAATTCACCTGACAACTGGTTTTGTTGATTGACCACTGCATCTGTTTCAAACTTTATTTCTGACAAGCGCACTGAAATCATACTGACATCAATAGTCTCAAACTCTGCCTTTAACGCAGACCGATCTAGCCCATCTCCAGAATGCGATAATTGCTGACTATTTTGATTGATAGCTACAGTCAATGCCCTCAATTGATCTGATTTTGCAATGGCAACATGCAAGCCATCGTTATCAATAACTCCAGAGATATGCAATAGTGGCTCAATGCTTGCATTAGCTTTGGCAAATCTGCTATTTTCTGCCTGAGATTGTTTATTTGCCGTTTCTAACTCTGCGGTTAAGCGGCTTAACTCTTGTGATGCTGTTAACTCGTTTGTTAGTAAATTGGTAAGCAATAACGCAATCTGATCTGATGACTCTTTTGCAATTTCTGGCGCAAGGTCATTAGCCAGTGATTTTGCCGTAACTTTAAAGTTCGTGAGGTCACGCTGCATCATATCAATGCGGGTGCTGCGAATATCTCTTATCTTCTGAAGTTGCTGGCTCATGTTCTCAAAGAGAGTCAGAGCGCCTTCAATAGTGCCAATATTTGCATCGATAGGCAGGTGTGCAATGGCAAGATTTTTTTGCAGGTCAACACGCCATGTTTCTATTGCCAATTGCGCCTGATTAACCTTGCTTTTCAAATCGGTTATGACAGCTTCAGCTCGGCTTTTCTGGGTAGTGAGAGTATCCCGACGCACCTGTGTGCTATTTGATGTCATCACAATATCTTCTGCAAGGATCATTAACGCAGATAGATTCAAACTGCTTGATTCAGGCTTAATGGCGCTCAAAGACTCTACCAAGGACCTCTTTACTTGCGAAACGCTCTTATTCAGCGACTCTTGCGATGACAGAGCATCTAGCAATGTATCTGTTGCAGCGAGAACACGTTCACGTACAGATCGCCAACCATTCACCTGTAGAAGTGGCATTCCAGCCAAACCAATATTCTTGATACGACCGTCCCAACTCAGGTCAAAGTTGGTTAGCGACAGCGCATTATCTTGCACACGAGATTCAAAACTCTCTTGTTGCAGTTGTAGCTTCTGCAACTGGTCTAAGCGTGACTGAAGTTCAGATTCTTCAGTGGCCTTATCATGTCGCTTATCTGAAAGGGTGTCAGATTCAGCCACTTCTTTTTCAAAGCCAATAGCAGCATCCTTTAAGGCAACATTACCAGCTTTGATGGATTGCCATGTTAAATTACGTGATGTGCGAATGTTCTGAACATCGGCCAGCGTCACTGGATGGTGTTTGCTTTTATATTGCGAAATCTCCAATTCAAGTGAATTAATATCAGCACATACTTCATTAAGGCGCTCTTTACTTGCAGATACTGCTGATCCTAAATCACTACGTTGTTTGATGAGTGCATTAACTTCATCTTGGGTAGGTGGCAATAGTTTACGTAAGTTGCTTGCACCAGTGCTCCATTCACCCAATTCAATCGCCGCATGCTCAAGCTCGCGGGTTAGTTTAGCAATTTGTGCCTCAATCTGACTCTGTTTGGCTTCAATATCTCCAAGAGACCTTGCCGTTGCCAATGCACCGCTTAGGGTTAAAGGAATTTCGGTTGCTGGGAGTGAAGCTATCTCCTGCGCGATTGATTTAACTTCGTCGGCTTTACTTCTTAAAGACTCCTCGGCAGTTACCAGCGCCTGAGCAAGTGATTCATAGCGGCGAATTAAATTGTCGATTTCTGAACGTACTAAACTACCAGGCAATCGTTGAGCAACTGCATCTTCAGTTTCTATTGGCCAACTTAGTTGACGCATAGATTCCTCTACGGTTTGCCACAGCACACGGATTTCCTCTTCACGTTTGCCAATGTCAGTTTCGTGATTTCGCAACTGCAAGCGCATTTCTGACAATGCTTGTATATCATCTTCACGACCTAGCACGGCTTCATTAAGCTGGAGTCGTTTAATCTTATCCTGAAGTTCTGAGGCTTGTTTTTCAAAGAACTTGAATGACTGTGTAGCTATCGCAATTTCTTTCTCGGCACTTGCCAGTTGGTCAGCTGCATTCTCTGGTAATGAGGCAACCTCACCAAGTTCAGTCAATTGCAACTCTAACTCAGCAAGTGTGGTTAACATCGATGCTACACGGCGAACGCGCTCTAACTGAATACGTTCTTGTTCCATTGTGCGATACTGTTCTCTCGCCAGTTTTAGATCATCTCCAATCTGATCCACTTTGGTGCGGGCTTCCTGCCAATCTTTGGTGCGCACGGTCGCTTGTTTAAGAGCATCTTCGGCTTGCTCAAGTTCATTACTGGCAATGTAATACTCGCGCTCATTGGATTTGCGTTTAGACCACAGCTTGTCTGCCTCATCTTCCAACCTGTCTCGCACATCACCAAGACTCGCAATACCAGCAGCAGCCTGAAATAGAATCTGTCCAACATCATTAGATGCACTTAATATGGCCTGACCACCCTCTACCAGTCGGTCGTAATTCAAGCCGAACATCTGATCAAAGAAGTCACGATCCACTTGTCCTAAAAATGGCGTAAGCGCATTGTCTTGCAGGGGTAAGCCTGCAACCGTTTGTAATGTCTTGGTTCTAGCCTTGGTGCGAATAAAATCCAATTTATCATCGCCATGCTCAATTAAAGCGCCTATGCGCATATCGCTATGCGGATGCAAGAAGTTATAACTTGATCGGGTTTCTATACCAAATAACAACTCTTGTATGGCGTTGCGGATGGTTGATTTACCCGCCTCATTAGGGCCAACTATTAAATGAAAGTCTTTATCTGCATGAGGCAACTCAACAGACTTATCGGTAAATTTACCATAACGTAATAGATCTAAACGCGTAATACGCATGGTTGGCTCAATTCAATTTAGCTAGATAAGCCAACAGGCTAGGAGTGACGGATTTAACAATGCCGCCGATATTGCCACTGCGAATAGCATCTAATTCAGGTACGCTTTTAATCAACTCAATTGGCACCTTATTGACCAGCGGCAATAAGTCCTCCAACAAGGACGCAATAAGGGCTTCGTCTTCAGGTGCCTCATCTAGAAAACGCTGTAAATCAGCAATAGCATCAGAACGTTCGGCGATATGTGCCGCATCTATAATCGGCTCTGTTTCAATACGTACTTTTTCTACCCAAAGACGGTCTATCCCTTGACCAGCCGCTTGTCCTAAAACTTCCTCGCGCAACTGCGATTCCAGCCCAAATAATTCGCCATGCGCAGCAGTTTTACCCTTGATGCAAACGCGCACTGATAGATAGATTTTATCTGGGGTTTTAGCGATTAATTGTTCAAAAGCACGGCCAACCAACCTGACTACTTCTTCTAGTGTATTAGCATCACTGGCATCGACGTCCACCACATGCCAACGCAGCACATCTACTAGCAATCGTTCTACTGATTGAATGCCAGTTTCATCAGCAGTGACTAGTATTGCACCACGCTCACCCGTTTCACGGATATGCCGCCCTTGTAGGTTGCCTGGAAACACCACCCATGGAGATTTTTGCAATATAGCGTGCTCATGCACATGCCCAAGCGCCCAGTACTGGTAGCTCTTGGCATTGAGTTCGGCCAAGGAACATGGTGCGTAATTGGCGTGTTCTGAATTACCTTCCAGTGCAGTATGTAATACGCCAATATTCAGCCAACCAGCAACGGGTGCTGGATAACTAGCGGCTAAGTTTTCAAAGGTAGCTGCATCTTTGTAGCTACGGCCATGCAGCGCTACTTTTAACTCATTAATTAAGAAAGTGTTAGCCTTGCGTGATTCAAACTGGTGAACATTGGGTGGTAGCGTCAATCTTTTAGTCATCTCACTATCAGCATCATGGTTGCCAAACAGCAAGTAAACTGGAATACCTGCTTTATTAAGACGACCCATCTCACGGCAGAAAAAATGCCCAGTGTTGTAATCTTTCCAACTACCATCATAGAGATCGCCAGCAATGACCATGAAGTCAACGGCCGCCTCAATAGCTTCATCCACCAATCGCGTGAACGCGTCGCGTGTGACCGTTCTTAGTAAATCAGCAGGAGCATCCTTGTAGGCGGAAAGCCCAGATAATGGGCTGTCGAGGTGTATATCTGCGGCGTGGATGAATTTCATTGGTAGTTCCTCGGTAAATCAAAATTACTGATGCTATGTTCTTAACCTAAAAGGGTTCCATGCTCCTTGATTAGCGCCATTAGCTTCCCAATCTCAATTTCATAGGATTTTGTAGAATTATGAGACAGGTTACTTTTTAAGAAATTTTTATGACCGCTAGACTCTCTCAAGATAACTTTATTGCCTTCGGTAAGCAATTCAATAGAATTCGTATTTTCTACATGCCCATTACTGGTTTCTTCCCAGTTGTAGTAAATTTCAATTTTGCCATTTAACCCTCGATGATCCCTTTGTGCCATATTGCCTCCTTTTTAAATCTATTCAGTTAACCAGACTCATTTTTTATTTTTCTTAAGCTGAGCATCGCTTCTGCGTTTTTTATCTCTCAATCGTTCCACATTTGGAGTCATCGGCTTGAGTTCCGAAATAACCCATAATGCGGCTTCAACGTACTTATTGTAAGCATCAACTGGTACATTACGCCCTTCGTGAGCAATACCGTTTCGGGTTTCCCATAGCGAGTTACTGGACTTTCCTAAAACAAGCTCATAATTAAGAATATTGCCTTTTTTCATAATCTGCAGAGGTTTCCATGTAGTCCCAAGAAATTTCAACTCATCAGGCCAGCCATCTTTTATACTATAGTCATATCTTATTATTTTGAGTGTAGCCTCTATCTGATTCCAATAAAGAATCAAAGCAAACCCTAGCTCCCCAATCGACTCGAGTTTCTTTGCCCTTTGTTTGAAATCAGAACCTTCGATTAATCTGATTGCACCGTATGCCTTTTGTGAAAGTTTCGTCACCATTTTCAATTCGCTAAGGTGTCACTATTACCGTCAATACTCCATATGAGACCGATACCCAATAACTAGGAAATTGCATGTGTAAAATCTTTATTGTTATTGATACAAACGACTTCAAGACACTATAGCGTTTTAACCACTACTCAAACAAGTGCAAATTTCTTGAGGTGGTTGATAAATATTTAGACAGCACAATACAGCCATATCTAAATAATCAGACCAGATAAATTATCAATTTTTGATTGTTTGACGCGCTCTTGCTGTTGATAGGTCAAAACATCAATTACATAACGTTTCCACCAGTCGGCGGACAATTGAGGTAGCTATGCGTTAAGGAGATTTCTAAGCTCGCCTGTCAAGCTATGCAATAAGTCATTCATATCAACCCTGTTATTTGTTTTATGTCATGCTAACACTAAGGGAAATCGGATTGCGGATACAAATTCAGATTTCGCTGTTTCACCTTGCTACGCTCGATGGAATCATACTACATATTATGAAGTCAGCTAACTGCCGACGAACTGCCAAAGTTGAATGTCTCTAATGTGGTGTGCGTCGTTTAGTGAACTTAAGTAGACGTCTCAGTTGGGTCGAGGCTGTCGATGGCATATTAAAATTGACTGGCAGCTTAGTGGACATTTTTCTGCCATGCGTGCTTAATTATCGTACTTCCGCAGTGGGTCCAAAGTGTCGAACATGAGCGGCCGCTATGCAGTTCCACAATTTATATTTGCCAGCTACTGCTTAAGAGCAAATCAGTTTATTTCAAGGTGAATGAATGGCCAGTTTCAATAATAGTTAGTGTTGGCTGGATGATTACTAGCATAACTCAAAATAATGTGAAACTTTGCTAAACAGCTAAACTCTCTTAGAGTAGGCGGCTCAAGGTTGGAGTGCATAAATTTATTTCAAGCCGCAGTATTTAGCGGTATACCAAAAAATTAAAATGCCTTCTGACCTAAATCATAAGGCATGTTGCTTTTCCACAATTACAAAGCACTAGAATTAGTACATGTGTAGGTTTTGTTGTTGTATTCAAACTCCACCATATCCCCGCCCAATTCGCAATCTCTAGCAAATTTGTCATAGTCGACATAAAAACGAATGCTTTCAGGAACGCTAGGCAACCAACATTCATCAAATAGCTCTTCGGCAGCGTCGCGTAAGCTAGACTCTGTGATGCTAGGTTCATCCAGTTTTTCAAGAGCTTGGCTTAATGTGTACCCCACCACCCCAACCAGATAATATAGATTGACTTTTTCATAGTCATTTAAAAACTCAATATCATCAAACCATATATTCAGATTAGCTTGGTTAATGCCACAAGCTTCAAATAGCTGCGCGTCGTCACCGTCAATAAACTGTATCTCAAATTCTTCAACCAAATTGCCGTAACGGTCAACATGCACGGTTGACTTGGCCTCATAGTCGTGTGCATCGGTAAAATAAAAACCTGTCGCGTCTCTGTTATAGGGTGTTGCGTGTAGTGTTGTCATAATCTTTTGCCTCACTGTATCGTTCTTAGATTGAAGAGCCGCTTTTGAATTAAAGACTTGCCCCGAATTTGCAGACTTATCAACTCGACCTGCATCGCTCTTGAGTTGTTTCGCCTGCCGATAAGGCTCATGGGGACTAAGAAAGCGAAGCCAGCAACCAGACAAAATCGCAGTCGCAAGGAAGTTGAGCGAACCGATTGCAGGTGGTCACGAAGTGTTTATGCTTGCTTGGGTTTCACCCCGTGAGATTTTCGGTGCTTTGGCGAAGCTAAAGAGTGATTGCTGTTACTAGGTGAATAGCAAAGCAGGGGATATTTTTAGGAAATTTAAGGTGAAATTTACCTTAATAAGTGGATTTAACATTAGTATTTTTTCTAATGTAGATTGATAATCTTATTCAAGAAAAATAAGTACATAGAATGATATTAAATAATGCAATATAGCCCTCATCAACTACATATGGAAAGTTAGTGTTCAATGTGCTCGGAGACGTTGCGCAATTCAAACGTGAGCTTATCAATGAGCGCGCAAGGGAAGGCATAATCAAGGCCAAGGCGCGTGGCGTCAAGTTTGGTCGGTCAAAGAAAGCGAATGCCGCGATGGTGAGTACGATTTATCTGATGCGCATTCATGGACTGGAAGCAAATCAGAGCTTGCCAAGAAGTATCTAATCAGCAGAGCCACTTTGTATAGGATTATTGAAAATAAACCTAGATGAATCGCAGGTAATTCTTACATAGAAACCTAGTACATACAAATGTCCATCAATTTAACCAAATCAAAATAACAACATAAATCGCTTCACCCTAACAGTCATACACTGGTACACTTCTTTAACCTATTTTCATAGATTTAAGGCTACTTTCACATGTCTGAGCCATGGGTAAAAGTTGAAGACCTAGCTGAACACTTAAGTGTTGCAAAAGATACGATCTATAAATGGATTGCATCGCGGAATCTTCCTGCTCATCGCGTTGGTCGTCTATGGAAGTTTAAGATTTCAGAAGTTGATGAATGGATTAGAGCAGGTAAAGCCGCTGATCTAAATGATTCACAAAAGAGCGACAGTGAGGTGGGTTAGCCTAATAAGCATCCCAGAAAACAATGCCGCATATTGAAAATTTAATCGCAAGTATTGATGGAACAAGCACATTAAGAAGCCGTATTGTTTGGTTAGTTGGGCTGCCAGGTACAGGGAAAACATCCCTACTATACCGTCTCATGGAAATGCGCTCTAATTACCAACATGTAAATATTAACAAATTACTATGTGAAAAACTTTTAGATGATGCGCCAGATAAGCGGAGATTCATTGGTGGCACCTACCTTGCTGAGATATTAAGACCAAAAGCCAATGACGCATGGCTTGTCGACAATATAGAGGTTTTGTTCTCAAATGAGCTCAAGTTATCTATAGTTGACAGTCTCAAGGCGCTTGCCCAGCAAGCACCACTTGTTGTGGCTTGGCCAGGAAAATATGAAAACGGCAGGCTCATCTATGGAGCCCGTACTCATTTAGACTATTACGAATATCCACTAGACTCACCAGTAGTGGTGGATCTTAATAACACTAAAAATCAGGGGTAATAATGCGTTACGGAGATGTTGTTCACTTTGACCCAATTGAATCAATCGTTCAGCTGAGGTTGGCAGGCCAAGAAGATGAAGCACTTAAGCTGATTAAAAACTATGTGATCTCTGATGAGATGGCTGAAAAAATAAATGCCGTTATTTTCAATCACCTTCAGTTTGATGAGCCAGCCGATAACAAAGCACAGTTGATTGTGGGTAACTATGGCACAGGTAAGTCACATTTGATGTCGGTAATTTCATTGCTGGCTGAAGATGCCAAGTACGTCCAATACATAAGACATCCCAAAGTTGCAGAGAATGCTGCACAAATTGCCGGTAAATTCAAAGTTCACCGCATTGAAATATCAAGCCAAATGGGACTGAGGGACATTATTACCCATGAACTAGAAACTTTCTTGGCTGGGCATGATATTACTTTTAAATTTCCACCAGCCGATCAAATCACTAACTCCAAGGATGCTCTTGAACAGATGATGGCGGCGTTCGCTGAGCGCTTCCCTGACCAAGGTCTGCTGTTAGTTGTAGATGAGTTTTTGGAGTACCTGCGCTCACGTAATGGCAATGAATTGATTTACGACCTTTCATTCCTACGAGAAATTGGTGAAATCTGTAAGAACACCCGATTCCGTTTTATCGCGGGTGTACAGGAAGCCATCTTTGATTCTGCTAAATTCGAGTTTGTAGCAGATAGTTTACGCAGGATTCGTGACAGATTTGTTCAGCTTCTACTAGCCCAGCAAGACCTCAAGTTTGTCATTGCAGAAAGGCTTCTAAGAAAAACCACTGACCAGCAACAGAAGATTCGTGATTATCTACTTAGTTTTGCTAAGTATTACACCAACATGAATGAGCGTATGGATGACTACGTACGCATGTTCCCCGTGCATCCAGATTACATAGAAGTATTCGAGCGTATACGTTTTGCAGAGAAGCGTGGCGCGTTACAGACTCTTTCTCAAGCTGTAAATGCAATCATAGATAAAGAAGTGCCGATGGATAGGCCCGGCCTAGTGACCTTTGATGCCTTCTGGGACGATATCCGCAGCAATCCCGTTCTACGAAGCGACCCGGACATTAGGCAGGTGATAGATGTTAGTGAAACGCTAGATGACCGCATAAATCATGGAATGAAGCCGACATACAAATCTATGGCTGAGCGCATTATCCATGGCCTTTCTGTCCATAGACTTACAACTGGCGGTGATACCACTGTGCATGTTGGCATGATGGCCAGTGAACTGCGTGACAGCCTATGTTTATATCACCCAGGCGTCGAAGGCATGGGTGGAGTGGCAGCTGATGACTTACTGACTCAAGTACAGACCGTAATGCGCGAGATACTAAAAACGGTTAATGGTCAGTTCATTTCAAAAGGGACTGATACAGAACAGTATTTTCTCGACCTTAAGAAAAACGTTGATTACGACGCACAGATTGACAAAAAGGTAAGCACTTTAGACGACGAGTTGTTGGATCGCGCTTATTACAGCGCTATCCGTCAATTGATGGAATGTTCGGACAACACATACGTAACCGGTCACCGTATTTGGGAGCATCGCATTGAATGGGCCGAACATAAGGTAGATCGCAGTGGATACTTGTTCTTCGGCGCCCCCAATGATCGACCTACAGCACAGCCAGACCGTGATTTCTACATTTACTTCTTACAACCATTTGATCCACCAAAGTTTAAGAAAGAAGACTTGGCTGATGAAGTATTTCTAAAGCTGACTGGGCGTGATGATGTCATAACAAAACTAATAGAAAAGTATGCTGCTGCAAATGATTTGGCATCTTCCAGTTCCGGTCAAGCGAAGGCAATCTATCAGCAGAAAATCTCTGAAGCACTTACAGGTATGGCTAAGTGGCTACAAGAGAAACAGCTTGCAGCCTACGAAGTAACTTACCAAGGCAAGAGTAAAACGCTCAATGATTGGCTTAAAGGCGTAAATATGCGCGAGCGGGCTCGTATAGATGCTAATAGCATTATTGCTTTCAGAGATGTAATTAATGTTGTATCTGGTATTTGTCTTGCACAGCATTTTGAGAATATAGCTCCTAGCTATCCTAAATTTTCCGTGCTGATCACTGAAACCAATCGCAAACAGTCTATTCAATCAGCCTTCCGCGCTCTAGCAGGTGGACAACGTACGCGTGAAGTTTTGGCAGTGCTTGATGCACTTGAAATGTTGCAAGATGATCGTATCGACCCAAGCAAATCAACCTACGCCAAAGCAATCCTTGATCGCTTAAGTGCCAAAGGTGATGGCCAAGTTTTAAATCGTTCAGAACTACTTTCAGGGGCATTTGGGGTTGAGTATTTTGATGATGGTCATAGCCGGCTAGAACCTGATTGGCTGCTGTTAGTCATTGCTTGCTTGGTTTACTCTGGAGATGTCGTTCTCGCTATCACTGGAGATAAAATTGATTCTGGCAGACTTAATTTGTTCACTGATAAATCCTTTGATGACCTAACTGGATTCAAGCACTTAGAGCGCCCTAAAGAAATGAATGTCCCTCTGCTGAGAGCATTATTTGAATTACTCAAGCTGCCTTCTGGACATGCACAATTAGTAAGCCAAGGTGATGATGCGCCAGTTAGAGAATTGCAGTCATCTATTACTACATTGGTGAATGACCTACTTACTACCCAAACTCAGATTTCAAGTGGGCTGGCCTTATGGGGTCAAAACCTTTTAACTGAAGATGAAACCAAGGATAACCGCACACGGCTAGAAAAATTAAAGGCGCTTGTCGAGACGCTTTCACCATATAACACAGCAGGCAAGCTTAAGAATTTACGTTTGACAATGGAAGACATCGAATCACAAAAGGTCAATTTAGCTTCACTAGATTTGATTCGAAACATACTTAAAATGATTGGTGACTTAGGCCCATTAGCCAGCTACCTTGCTCAAGCAGAAATGGCATTACCTGAATCAAACGTCTGGGTCGCGACAGCTAGAGAAACTCGCAGTAAAGTAGTTGCAGATTTAATTGCAAACCGTGATTTCAGCCAAGCCCATATTGTTCGTCAATCATTGGATAAGTTAAAACATAATTACATCGCATCATATATTGGCTTACACACCAAGGCGAGACTTGGTGTCTCTGAAGACAAAAACAAGGCAGGTCTCACTAAAGATTCTCGATTAACAGCGCTAACACGACTAGCTACCATCAATCTTATGCCATCTGGGCAACTTACTGACTTTCAAGACCAGCTTGCCGGTCTGAAAAGCTGTAACCAACTATCAGAATCTGAGTTAGCTGGATCGCCAGTCTGCCCACATTGCCAGTTTAAACCAGTTAATGAAACGCTTGCCTTTGCTTCGGCTGCCAATCAATTGACTGAACTTGATGCTCGCTTAGACACAATTTTGTCAGGATGGACACAGACTCTACTGGATAACCTTGAAGATCCAATCATTCAAGAAAACCTAGAATTATTAAAACTGGCGGATAGAACGCTAGTTCAGTCATTCCTTAATAGCAAGAACCTACCAGATCCGCTCACCAGTGAATTCATTACTGCTGTGCAAGAGGCCTTATCTGGCTTGACTAAAGAGATAGTCAAGTTAGCTGACATCCAGTCTGCATTGTTGGCAGGAGGATCTCCAGCCACACCAGAGGAACTCAAGGCAAGGTTCGATAAGTTTATTGCTGAGCATACACGTGGCAAGGATGCCAACAAGCTTAGGTTTGTGGTGGAATAAAAATGCTAAAAAATTGTGATGCGGTTTACTGCTGTGAGTTTTATCAATTCATTCTTTGTGTTGAAAGCTCATGCCTTGGGACTCAAAGCCAAAATTCGCTTGCCATAATGCGTTGCAGGAACATCAGAGGAATGACAAATGAGTGATGGAGGAGCGCTGATAAACTTAGGTGAGTTATCCAAGCCTGCTACAGTGTTAATAGAAAAAGTTTCTGACGCAGTTGGAGGCATTGCTAAACCATGGCAGATTAAGCGTGTAGCTTTAGCAGAAGCGGAAGCGGATATTATCCGTGCTGAATCAAAGATCCAAATTAGCGAACTGGAACAGCGAGCACTTGTCCGAATGGTGCGTGAGGAAGGACAGAAACAAGAAAACATCGAAGGAATTACTGCCAAGGCCATCCCTCATCTTACCCCAGAAGCAACTCCAGAGAACATCGAGAAAGATTGGCTAACGCACTTCTTTGATCGTTGCCGATTAGTTTCAGATCAGGAAATGCAAACTCTTTGGTCGAATGTACTCGCCGGCCAAGCAAATAATCCAGGTACATTTTCTAAAAAAACGGTTGATCTGATCGCATCTCTAGATAGAGCTGATGCACAGCTATTTACAAAATTTTGCTCGTTTGCTTGGATGGTTAATGGTTTGTCTGCATTAGTCCTTGATGAGAATAACGATATCTTTGCTCGTGCAGGCATCAACTTCTCAAGTCTAAATCACCTTGACGATATTGGGTTAATCACATTCAACAATGTTACTGGATTTGTACGTCGTGGATTCTCTAAATACGCTACAGTATTCTATTACGGCAAACCTGTAACTATTGAATTTCCACAAGATCAAAATGAGATGCAATTGGGTAAAGTATTGCTGACTAGGGCCGGTAGTGAACTCGCCAGTATTTGTGGTTCATCCCGCTCAGAAGAATATTTCGAATATGTCTTGTCCGAATGGTTAAAGCAAAATTACATTCTTTCATCACCAATTACTGCTCAAAGCGCTAAGGTATAAATCTACATGAGCACCACTGACATCCTTACACTTACCAACGTTTTTATTACTGCGATCTACGCTTTTCTGACATTCCTAATTATGCGAGCGAATAAAGGTGCGGTTGCCGCCATGCGTGATCAGATGGCCGAACAGTTACGTCCAAGCATTCAGGTGTCAATCAACCTTAGGGTTGGCACCCCTATTTTTCAACTTTCAATTAAAAATGTTGGTCGCTCGCCTGCACGTAATTTACAGATGAATATGGATAAGGATTTTTATCAGTTTGGTAGTAAGTCACCAGACAGAAATCTGGCCAAGCACATAGCATTCACGTTGCCCATAGATAGCCTTCCGCCATCATCAGAACTTATATTCGACTTGGGAATGGCTCAAGATATTTTTGCTGAAAACGCTGATTCATCGGCCTACCCTAAGACCTTTATTGTGACAGCTAAATATCAATTTGGAATTATTAACTACTCTGAGCTGACGCACATTGATTTGCGACCCTACATTGGCAGTGTAATTCCACGTCATCCAATCGCAGAAGAATTGGAACGGATGCGTAAATCTATCGATGACCTCAGAAACGTTATCAAAAAATAATATCCGTTCAAACAATGGATAAAAAAGGCTAATTAGACTATGACTGATCTTTTTAAAAACAATACTTCTGAAAGCGGCCCTGTCGAATGTTTGGGTGAGATATTCCTTAATAATGAAGCAAGGCGTGAGCATTTCCTAGCTATCTTGGAAGATAAATTAAAGGACCCAGATTTCAGGGTTGTTGAAGGGTTCCCGATCGGTACAGATGAAGATATTCTGGCCTTATCGGACCCACCCTATTACACGGCTTGTCCAAACCCATTTATTTCAAACTTCATAAGCGCTTATGGCAAGCCTTATGACCCATCCGAGCCATACAAAAAAGAACCATTTGCCGCTGACGTCAGCGAAGGAAGAAATGATCCAATTTATAACGCTCATAGCTATCACACTAAGGTTCCACATAAAGCGATCATGCGCTACATCTTGCATTACACTCAACCAGGCGATGTCGTATTTGACGGCTTTTGCGGAACTGGGATGGCAGGCGTCGCAGCACAACTGTGTGCTCAACGTAGCGTTGTGGAATCACTGGGCTACAAAGTAGATAGTGAAGGCATTATTTATGACCAAATAATAGAAAATGGGAAAGCAAGCTGGAAGCCATTCTCAATTTTAGGCGAACGTAAAGCGGTCTTAAGTGACCTTTCTCCCGCAGCAACATTTATAGCATATAACTACAATGCTCCAGCTAATCCCATTGAGTTTAATTCTGATATTCAAAAAATTGTTTCAGAAGTTGACGAAGAGTGTGGATGGATGTATGAGACTCTTCACTTTGATGGCATAACAAAATGTCGAATAAATTATTCACTTTGGTCAGACGTATTTAGTTGCCCTGATTGCGCTGGTGAAGTTATATTTTGGGATGCGGCAGTAGATACTATTGCCGGCGAAGTGCGTGATACGTTTGCCTGCCCCCATTGCTCCGCAATACTCTCAAAGCGAAATATGAATCGGTTTTGGGTAACCAAATATGATAGTTTAATTGGACAATTTGTTAAACATGCAAAGCAAGTCCCGGTATTAATTAACTACTCCTTCGGTAAGAAAAAGATTGATAAGAAACCCGATCTTTTTGATTTTTCTTTAATTGAGAAAATTGAAGAAGCAACTATTCCTTATTGGTTCCCAACAGATGAGATTCCAGATGGTTTTAACACGCGCCAGCCAAAGTACTCACATGGCATTTCACATGTCCACCATTTTTTTTATAAGAGAAATTTATGGACCCTTGCTGCCTGTTGGAGTCGAGCCAAATCACAGAAGTTGAAGTTTATATTTACGTCCATGATGTACAAATCTACTCAACTGTGTGCTCCACTAATGTCGAACTACTTTGCTGCACTCAAAGGTGACAGTAGAGGTGGGTGGGTTGGGAAGGAGCGAAGTGGGACACTTTACTGCCCTTCAATCCATAGTGAAGTTCCAATTTTTCCTCAAATTTCTAGTAGAAGCGGAACTGCGTTTATAAATTTAGGTAACTTTAAAAACTTCATCATTAATTCATCCTCAACATCAGCTTTGGACATTAATGCAAATTCTCAGGATTACGTCTTTATTGACCCGCCATTTGGAGCAAATATAAATTACTCTGAAATGAGTTTTTTGTGGGAATCATGGCTAAAAGTTAGAACAAACAACAAAACAGAAGCTATTGAAAATGATATACAACTGAAAGGACCAGATGAATATAGAAAACTAATGACTGAATGTTTCTGTGAAGCTTATAGAATTCTCAAACCAGGGCGCTGGATGACGGTAGAGTTCTCAAACACAAAAGCAGCTGTTTGGAATAATATTCAAACAGCAATATCAGAAGCAGGTTTTATAGTTGCTAATGTGTCTGCTTTAGATAAAAAGCAAGGAAGCATAAATGCTTACATATCTACTGTCGCAGTAAAGCAAGATCTTATAATTTCAGCTTATAAACCTAATGGTGGACTTGAGGATAGGTTCCAGAAATCGGGAGGGAACGTCGACTCAGTTTGGGACTTTGTTAGAACACACCTTGGTTATTTACCCGCTATCAGAGTAAAGAATAGTGAACTTGAATTCATTATGGAGCGTGACCCTCGTATTATATATGATCGTATGGTGGCTTGGTTCGTAAAGCATTCATTCTTGATCCCGCTATCTAGTCAAGAATTCCAAGAGGGATTATCACAACGTTTTTCGGAAAGAGACGGGATGATATTTCTGCCAGAACAGGTTACGGAATATGATCGTAAGCGTATGCAAACTTCAAATGCCCCACAAATGGAGTTATTCGTTTCTGATGAGCGTTCTGCGATTGACTGGCTTACAGACTTTCTTAAACGAAAACCATCTACATATCAAGAAATCAGCCCAGAATTCATTCGGCAATTAGGTGCTGGTTGGAAAAAACATGAGGCAAGACCCGAACTTTCACAATTGCTAGAAGGAAATTTTCTTGTCTATGACCCTAAGGCCAAAGATGGTAATGAAATTCCTTCACAGATACACAGTTACCTTTCAACTAACTGGGCAGAATATCGAAATTTAGAAAAATCCGATCCAAACTTAAAGTCTAAGGCCGCAGATCGTTGGTATGTACCTGATCCGAACAAGGCTCAAGAACTGGAAAAACTGCGTGAGAAATCTTTGTTGAAAGAGTTTGAAATATACAAGACATCAACCTTGCGTAAGCTTAAGGAATTCCGATTAGAAGCTGTGCGCGCAGGATTCAAATTTTGCTGGGGAAATCGTGATTATGCGACCATCATGGCTGTGGCCAAGAAAATCCCAGATGACGTTTTGCAAGAAGATGAGAAGCTACTACTCTGGTATGACCAAGCGGTAACGCGTATGGAGGATGCAGCCTAAGTTCACTGCATGTAAAAAAATCAAGAGGCAGTTGTAAAATATGAACGCAATGGAAATTAATATTTATGAATGATCTATTCACGTCGGATCGACTCAAGTCTAGCCAGGTTGAATGCTTAGGTATGGAATTCACCAACAACGAAACTAGGCGTGAGCACTTTCTGGCTATCCTGCGTGAGCGATTAAAAGATCCTGCTTTTAGGAAAATTGAAGGTTTCCCGATTGGCACAGACGAAGACATTTTGGCGTTATCCGACCCACCATTCTATACGGCCTGCCCAAATCCATTCATAGAAGATTTCATTAAATACTACGGCAAACCTTATGACTCTTTAGTGCCATACAACAAAGAACCTTTTGCAGCGGACGTAAGCGAGGGCAAGAATGATCCGATTTATCTTGCTCACAGCTACCATACGAAGGTTCCACACAAAGCAATCATGCGCTATATACTTCATTACACACAACCAGGTGATGTTGTGTTTGATGGGTTCTGTGGAACTGGAATGACAGGTGTTGCGGCCCAGCTTTGTGGTGACAGATCCGTGGTGGAATCACTTGGCTATCGAGTAGAGGCTGATGGAAATATTCTTGTATCAGAGTTGGAAAATGGCAAAACGATCTGGAAACCATTTTCAAAACTCGGAATGAGGCGAGCAATTCTAAATGATCTTTCTCCTGCAGCAACCTTTATAGCCAGAAACTACAATACGCCAGTCAATGTTTATGCATTTGAGGATGAGGTTAAGCACATATTGGCTGAAGTGGAGGCTGAATGCGGATGGATGTATGAAACAAAACATACAGACGGCAGAGTTGGAAAAATCAATTACACCGTATGGTCGGATGTCTATATATGTCCAGAATGTACCGGTGAAATTGTCTTTTGGAATGTTGCTGTAGATAGAAGTGTGGAAATTGTTAAAGAAGAGTTCTTGTGCCCACATTGTTCCATGACCTTAACCAAGCGAAGTATGGACCGAGCTTGGTTAAGTAAGCTTGACTCTGTGACCAAAAAAACATTAAGACAACCGAAACATGTGCCCGTGTTAATAAATTACAGTCTTAATAGTAAACGCTTTGAAAAGATTCCAGACAATTCTGACTTGCAATTAATTAGCAAAATTGACAATAGTAATATTCCTTATTGGGTGCCAAGTGACAATGTTATCGATGGCAAAGAAATTGGAAGGCTACACCTACTTAAAATTGAACATATTAACCAGATTCTTCCCAATAGAGCCAACTGGATTCTAGGAGCATTTCTTGCTAGGTGTAAAAGTTCAAGACTCAAACTACCGATAACTGCTACATTATTAAATTTGAGCTGGATGTATAGATGGCGAGCCAACGGCAAAGGCGGGACAACATCTGGAACCTACTATATTTGTGCGACCCCACAAGAAAATAATGCATTAAATCAGTTAAAGTCAAAGATCGAAGATTTGAAGAATGCTACTTACAGTGCAGGTAACATACTTTCAAGTCAAGATAGCGGTTCGCTATCTATTAGCGACAATTCCCTAGATTACATTTTTATAGATCCCCCTTTCGGGTCAAATTTAATGTATTCAGAATTAAGTTTTCTCTGGGAAGCATGGTTAAAAGTTAAGACCAATAACAAATCAGAGGCTATTGAAAATAGTGCTCAAGGAAAAGGTGTTAATGAATACCGTCAGCTAATGACCACTTGCTTTATG